>Ga0157375_10000459_pt1 | contig 37058 bp, 39 predicted proteins | sample M35metaG_FD_115311 | JGI IMG/M metagenome (GOLD analysis project Ga0157375, IMG submission 115311) | Miscanthus rhizosphere microbial communities from Kellogg Biological Station, Michigan, USA - M3-5 metaG | ecosystem: Host-associated > Plants > Roots > Rhizosphere > Soil | place: USA: Michigan... | reverse complement strand
TTCCTGCGAGGATTCGCCGAGGCGCTTGATGCGCTTCGAGGTTTCCTGGATCTGGTCGCGAATCGAGTCCATGCCCTGAATCGTCTGGCGCACGATCGCGGCGCCCTTCGAGGCGATCTGCACCGAGCGTTGCGCCACTTCGGCCGACTCGGCCGAGTTCTTCGACACTTCGTCGATCGAGACGGCAATTTCGTTGATTGCCGCGGATGCCGATGTGATCTGCTGCGCCTGGTGTTCGGCGGCTTCGGCGAGATGCATTGCCGTTGCCTGCGTTTCCTGCGCCGCGGCGGATACCTGCACCGCGGTTTCATTGATCGTCGTGACCAGTGAGCGCAGCGCCTCGACCGCGAAGTTCACCGAGTCGGCGATTGCGCCGGTGATGTCCTCGGTAACCGTGGCCTTCACCGTCAAGTCGCCTTCGGCGAGCGATCCCATTTCGTCGAGCAGGCGCAGAATGGCTTCCTGGTTGCGCTGGTTCAGTTCGGCGGTGACCTGGTAGCGCTGGCGCTGGCTGCGGTATTGGCTGACGCTGAGCCAGCCGACGAGGAAGATCGCGATGGCCGCGGCAACACCGCCGACCAGCACGCTCGGCCACAGGCGCTTGGACTGCAGTTCGGTGATGCGCTGACCGAGTGGCTCGGCCTTCAGCAGCATGGTCTGCGAGTCGATCGACGCCTGGTCGGCGGCCTGCTTGACGTCCTGCAACCCCGACGCCGCGTCGAGCAGCTTCTTCACCGGATCGGCGAGTTCGACCCACTGCTTGTTGATCTCGGACAGAATTTCCTTCGCGCTGGCGTTGTCCATTGCGCGGATGTTGAGGTCTGAATTGCCGTTGATCAGGCCCGACAGCACGACGCCATAGAACTGCGCGTCGCGCGCGAGTCCATCGGCCGCAGACTGAGCGTCTTCACCACCGGTCAGGATCGACTGCACACGGCGCTGCATGCGGTCGGCAAGCAACATTTCGCGCGAGGAGATCATCACCTGTCCGGGCGAGCCGTTCCTTTCGGTCAGCGCCTTGACGACTTCCTCCATGCGCGAGTTGAGCACCGGCATCTTGCTGTTGAAGTCGGCGGCGACCTGCGCGGTGTTGAGCACCTGTTCCTTGCTAGAGAGGATCTTCGTCGCGTCGGTATTGAGCTGAGCCCAGGCACGGTCGATGTCGGCAATCTCGCGACTCAGCGCATCGACGGAACCGTACGCATCCATGCTGTTCGACGGATCGCCGCTCTTGAATTTCTTCAGCAGGTCGTCGATCGCGTTGCGCGTCTGCTCGAGACTCTTGAACGCATCGATGTTGCCGCCGGCCGCGTCGTTCGCGACTTTCGACAACTGCTGCGAGAGCACCTGCATCTTGGTTACGAGAGCGCCGGCCTTGGCGTCCTGGTTGGCCTTGTATGTCAGGAAAATGAAATCGGCCAACGCCACGAGAATCGCGACGATAAGCAGTACGATCAGGAACGGGTTTGCGCCGCCTGCTCGTTCTTTACCGCCCACTGCGCCAGTTGTCGCACTCATGCTTCACCTCACCCCTTGTAAACCATTGTTGGCGCGCTGACTCATCGATCCGCGCACTGCTCAGGCCGAAGCCTGGGCGAAATCCGGCGTGCGCACCAGCGCCGCCATGCTGAACAGACCCCAATAAACCTCGCCCAGCAGATACTTTTCGGAGACGAATCGGTTGTAGCGATCGTCTTCCTCGCCGATCGCATCGGCCCGTTGTTCCTGCGAGAAATTGCGTTGACCCAGCACCTCGTCGATGAGCAGGCCGACACTGCCGCCGGACTGGCGCACGAGCAGTACTCGGCTGGCTTCTGACAATAGCGTGCGCTCGCCTTCGAGGTATTGCCTCAGGTCGATCAGCGGCACGAGATTGCCGCGCACGTTGGCGACACCGAGCAGCCATGTACGCGTGCCGGGCACCAGAGTCAGCGACGGATAGGTCAGGATTTCGTTGACTTCATTGATGCTGCTGACCAGATAGCGCGTGCCGATGCGGAAACCGATGCCGCGCCACAGACCCGGCGCCTCGATCTGTTCCGGCACGCCGGCGACGTGCGCAAGGCTGCGCCGCTCGTATTCGGCCAGCGCGTCGAAAGGACTCAGCGCGAACATGTCGAGGGCAGTGGCCATGTCTTTGCGCTCGGCCTCTAGTTCGGCAGCAGGTTCTGGATGCGCGCCAGCAGGTCATTCGCGCTGACGGGCTTGGTGACGAAGTCCTTCGCACCCTGGCGCAGTCCCCACACGCGGCCGGTTTCCATCGATTTTGTCGTCACGATCAGGATCGGAATGCTGGACGTGTCGTTGTCGCGGCTCAACGTTCGCGTCGCCTGGAAGCCGTTCATGCCGGGCATGATCACGTCCATGATGACGAGGTCCGGGCGCTCGCGTTTGGCCCGGGCGATGCCTTCCTCGGCACTGCCTGCGCTGCTGACACGATGCCCGCTCTTCTCGAGCAACGTTGTGAACACGCGCACGTCCGTGGGCGAATCGTCGATGATCAGGATGTGCGCCACATTTTCCCCTTGGAATAGCCGATACGAATTTGTTCAGTCAGCCCGCTTCGATGGCGGGCGCCGTACTTCCGCAAGCGCAGAACCCATGCGGCGCACGGATGTCCGCCCCCTTGTTTCGTTTGGACCCAGAGACACTGTCGGGTACTTTTTCACTTTTGCACCGTCCGCTCAGCGATTGCCGACGTGCCGCCGGATCGCCCCGAGGAGTTCCTCGCGGGTGAACGGCTTGGTCAGATATTGTTCCGAACCGACGATACGGCCGCGTGCCTTGTCGAACAGACCGTCCTTCGACGACAGCATGATCACCGGCGTGGACTTGAACATCTGGTTGTTCTTGATCAGAGCGCAGGTCTGGTAGCCGTCTAGACGCGGCATCATGATGTCGACGAAAATGATGTTCGGCTGCTGGTCGGAGATCTTCGCCAGCGCCTCGAACCCGTCGATCGCGGTGACGACGTCGCAGCCTTCCTTCTTGAGGAGCGTTTCCGCAGTGCGTCGAATGGTCTTCGAATCATCGATGACCATGACTTTGAGGCCTGAAAGGCTGCCGTTTCTTGCCGTATCTTCCACGTACTACCCCCTAACCTGCGGAGTTCTGCCCCGCTGCCGCAGTGCGGCAACGACGCCTGGCGGGAACTCCGAGCCGCTCGCACGAAGGCCGGCGCTCGGTCTTGTGACGGATCGCATCGAGGCCCCGCACTGCCATTGTTCGCGCCTATTAACCAATACTTAGCAATCCTGTCAAGGCTTTCCGCTAAACCATCGGCATTTCTGAGGAAAGTTGTTCGTCGCTGCGTCGGCAAAAGGGCCTTACGCGAGCGCCTTACGAGCTGATATTTGCACTGCGATGCTAGTATAGACCGTGTTTCCCAGGGCCGTCTGTTAACTGCGGCCGCTGATCCATAAAGCACACGGCGTGCCAATTTCATCGTTTCTTAACGCAATTCACTCCGCCTGATAGAACAGTAGCCGAATGACCCTCGTTGCCGTATTGATGGACCCGATCGCCGCGATCCACGTCAAGAAGGATTCCACGTTGGCGTTGCTGCTCGAGGCGCAACGCCGCGGTTACCAGCTGCTCTATATGACCCAGGGCGACCTCGCTCTGCGCGACGCGGAACCTCTCGCCCGGCTTGCGCCGCTGCGCGTGCGCGACGACGCCGACAACTGGTTTACGCTCGGGCCTGCGCAATGGCGCGATCTGCGCGAAGTCGATGTGGTGCTGGCGCGCAAGGATCCGCCGTTCGACGCGCAGTTTCTCTACGACACGATGGTGCTCGAGCTGGCGCAGCGCCACGGCGTGCGCGTGATCAACGATCCGCGCGGCCTGCGCGATGCCAACGAAAAGTTATTTTCGCTGCATTTTCCACAATGCATCCCGCCGACCGTCATCGCCCGCGACGCAGCCGAAATCCGCCGCTTTGTCGCCGAGCACGGCGACGTGGTGCTCAAGCCGCTCGACGGCATGGGCGGACGGTCGATCTTCCGCAGCGGGCGCGGCGACCCGAACCTGAACGTGATCATAGAAACGCTCACCGCGGAGGGCCGCAATTTTACCGTCGCGCAGCGCTATATCCCCGAAATCCGCGACGGCGACAAGCGCATCCTGGTGATCGACGGCGAGCCGGTACCGTACGTGCTGGCGCGCATGCCGCAGGGCGACGACTTTCGCGGCAATCTGGCGCGCGGCGGCAAGGGCGTGGGCCGGCCATTGTCTGAACGGGATCGCTGGATCGCCGCCCAAGTAGGTCCGGAACTGCGCAAACGCGGCATGCGTTTCGTCGGTCTCGACGTCATCGGCGACTATCTGACCGAGGTCAACGTCACATCGCCGACCTGCATCCGCGAACTCGACGCCCAGTTCGGGTTGAATATCGCCGGCATGCTGTTCGACGCCATCGAGGCCGCGTGACCGCTGCCAGCGCCGCCGTCGGCAGCGGCGACCGCCTCGGCGTCACGCTGCTGTTTTCGCTGGTCGCGCACGGCGTACTCGCGCTCGGCCTGACGTTCGAATACGAAAAACCCGCGCCGAGCCTGCCCTCGCTCGATGTCATCCTCGTGCAATCGGCCTCAGGGACCAAGCCGGACAAGGCCGATTTCCTCGCCCAGGCGCACAACTCCGGCGGCGGCGACAGCGACAAACCGGTGCGGCCTACCGATCCGCTGTCGAGTCCGATCCACAAGGCCGATCCAGGACTGGCGCCGCGGACGATCGAGGCCGGCGCGCCCAAGGCCCATGCGCCGACCCCGCATGAAGTGCTGACCCGGCAGCAGTCGCAATTCGCGGTTCACACCGAAAAAGAAGTGCCGGAGCAACCGGATCTGCCGCAACCGATAGCGCGCGAACTGATGGAAAAGCGTGTCGAGATGGCACGACTGGCCGAGGAAGTGCAGCGCGAGTCGACTGCCTACGCGAAGCGCCCGAAGAAGAAGTTCATCTCCGCGAACACCAAGGAATACGAATACGCCGCGTACATGTCGGCTTGGGTCGCGCGCGTCGAACGCATCGGCAACCTCAACTATCCCGATGAGGCGCGGCGCCAGCAGTTGCACGGCCAGCTCGTGCTCACCGTCGCGATCAATCGCGACGGCAGCATCAAGAGCACGGACGTGATCCAGTCGAGCGGTCACAAGCTGCTCGACGATGCCGCGATCCGCATAGTCCGCCTGGCCGCGCCGTTTCCGGCGATCCCGGCCGGCGACAAGATCGACGAACTGTACGTCACGCGCACCTGGCAGTTCCTGCCCGGCGACGTGTTGCGCAACCGTTAGCGCGCGAAAGAGCGAAAGACCACCACGAAGCCACGAAGGACACGAAAGAAAGCAGGAAGATGAAGTTAACAAGTACTAGGAGGGCGCAGCAAGGATTGCGGAAGCCTGCTCGTCGGATTGCTTGGTGCAAGGCGCTCGGGTACCCGAAAGGACGCAAACAGCACAGTGAAATTCTGGTGTCTCTGGCGCCGAGGCGCGCCGTAACCGGCATGACATTTTCTCCGCTCTTCTTCGCGTCCTTCGTGGCTACGTGGTGGTCCTTTGCTCTTTCCTGCCGGCCGCTAGGCTGAGGCCAACGCGCGCGGGAGCGCGTACAATAAGATCATGCTCGCGACGACGACGCTGACCAACAATTTCCTGATCGCCATGCCGTCGATGCGCGATCCGAGTTTCAAGCGTGGCGTCGCGTTTCTGTGCCAGCACGGCGAAGAGGGCGCGATGGGGCTGCTCGTGAACCGCCTCTCCGAATATCGCCTCGGCGACGTGCTTGCGCAGATGAACCTGAGTTCCGGCAGCGCCGAAGTCAGCGACTCGCCGGTGCTCATCGGCGGACCGGTGCAGCCCGAGCGCGGTTTCGTGCTGCACTGCCCGCACGGCCAGTGGGAATCCTCGTTCAAGATCTCCGATTCGATCTGCGTGACCACCTCGCGCGACATCCTCGTCGCAATCGCCGAAGGACGCGGGCCGGAGCGCGCGATCGTGACGCTCGGCTATTCCGGCTGGGGAGCCGGCCAGATCGAAACCGAGCTGAAGGAAAACGCCTGGTTGACCGCACCAGCGAGCGAAAAGATCCTGTTCGAAACGCCGATCGAACAGCGGTGGGACGCAGCCGCGGCACTGGTTGGCGTCAACATCGCCAATCTGACGAGTTACTCGGGAAGAGCGTAGCGAGCGGTTAGGAGTGAGGAGTTAGGGGTAAGGAAGAGCGAGTCTGCCCTTAATTCCTAACTCCTAACTCCTAACTCCTAACTCCTTACTCCTTACCGCACATGACAACCATAACCACCGTCATGGGCTTCGACTACGGCGCGCGCCGTATCGGCATAGCCGTCGGCAACGCCATCACCAACAGTGCGCACGGAGTCGACGTTCTCGTCAATGGCGAGCGCGGTCCCGACTGGCAGCGTCTCGGCACACTGCTGCGCGAGTGGCATCCCGATGCTCTGCTGGTCGGGCTGCCGCTGATGCTCGACGACAGCGAGCAGCACAACAGCCGCGCCGCGCGGGCGTTCGCGGCCGAACTCGAGCAGCGCTACCATCTGCCGGTCCGGTTCGTGGACGAACGCCATTCCTCGCAGGAGGCTGCGCACCGCTTCGCCGCGCGACGCGCCGGCGGCGCGGCCCGACGAAAAGATGCAGTGGCGCTCGACGCCGTTGCCGCCGAAATCATCGTGGAGCGCTGGCTTGAACATGCCTGAACACGAACCCGCCATCGAGTCGGCGCTGCAGTACGCCAGCGACGGGCGTCCACGTCATTTGTTGACGCTGGAGGGCATGCCGCGCGTGCGCATCGAAGCGCTGCTCGACCGTGCCGAGGCGATGCGCAGGGCGAGCCACGGCGGCACGCATCCGCTCGACCTGCTCGCCGGCCGCACGGTCATCAACCTGTTCTTCGAACCGTCGACGCGCACGCGCACGTCGTTCGATCTGGCCGCACAACGGCTTGGCGCGCAGGTCATCAACTTCGACATCGCCAGTTCGTCGACCATCAAGGGCGAGACGCTGCTCGATACGGTGCACACGCTCGAAGCCATGCACTGCGACGCGTTCGTCGTGCGCCACAAGGAGTCGGGCACGCCGACGTTCATTGCGCAACACCTGCGTTCGCAGGCCGCGGTACTGAACGCCGGCGACGGCAGTCACGCACATCCCACCCAGGGCCTGCTCGACGTGTTGACGCTGCGCCGGCATCGGCCGGACTTGTCCGTCTTGCGCATCGTCATCTGCGGCGACATCCGCCATTCGCGCGTGGCGCGTTCGGACATTCACGCCTTGCGCGCGCTCGGCGTCGCCGACCTGCGCCTGTGCGCGCCGCCGCAGCTGCTGCCGGGCCCGGGCGAATTTCCAGGATGCAGCATTTTCCACAATTTCGACGAAGCGATCGACGGCGCCGATGTCGCCATCATGCTGCGCCTGCAGAAAGAACGCATGGAGCAGGCAGCCATTCCATCGGAAACCGAATACTTCGAGCGCTACGGCCTTTCCGCAGGGCGCCTGAAACGCGCCGCAGCGGACTGCCTGGCCATGCATCCGGGCCCGATCAATCGCGGCGTCGAGATCGCGTCTGAAGTCGCCGACAGCGCGAAGTCCCTGATTCTCGAACAGGTGGCGAATGGCGTGTTCGTGCGCATGGCCGTGCTCGCCGAACTCATCGCGCCGGACGAGCTTGCGCCGACGCGGGCATAATTTGCGAACCTGCGCCGCGCCGGCGCGCCACAAGGAAGGTCCATGCGTCGTATCCATCGCCGTGCAGCGCTCGCCACGATCGCCTGTCTGCTCGCCGCGTGCGGCAAACCGCCCGCATCGAACGATGCGCCGCTGGCCTTTGTTCCGGCCGACACGCCGTATGCTTACGCAAACCTCGAGCCTGTGCCGTCGGCGATCACGGAGCAGTGGTCCAAGCCGATGCAGGATTACTGGCCGACGCTGTTCGAAACTTACGAGTCGATCCTGCAGGACACGAAACTCTCCCTCGACGATCACTCGCGGCAGATTGCGGTCGCCCTGCTCGACGAGCTCAAGACGCACGGCAGCTGGGACAAACTGCGCGCAATCGGCCTGAAGCCGGACGCGCGCGTCGCTCTTTACGGCGTCGGCATCGTGCCCGTGTTGCGCATCGAGCTCGGCGACCCCGCGGCATTCAAGGCCGAGGTGGCACGTGTCGAACAGAAAGCCGGCGCCGCGATGCCGGTGGCGAAGACGGGCGACCAGGAATACTGGCAGATCGGCAACGACACGCTGGCGGCGGCGATCGCCATCGAAGGCACGCATCTCGTCGTCACGCTGCTGCCGCCCAAGGCGAGCGATTCGCTCAAGCAGACGCTGCTCGGCCTGAAACGCCCGGCGCAGAGTCTGGCCGCCGCGGGCACGCTCGAAGCGCTGGCGAAGGACAAGGGTTTTTCGCCGTACGGCGAGGGGTTCTTCGATTTCGTCCGCCTGGCCGAAAGGCTGAGCAAGCCGCTCGAAGGCAGCGATGCGGAGTTTGCGCACACGCTCGGCCTGCCGGCGATGGCGAACGATGAAACCTGCCGCCGCGAGTACCTCGACATCGCGCACAAATTCCCGCGCTTGACGATCGGTGCCGAAGAAATGGCGTCGCAACGCATGCGCATCGCGACACAACTGGAGATCGAGAGCGGCCTGGCCCAGCAGATCGCCGCTGCGCTCGGCGTCGCGCCGGGCAGCGGCGATGCCAATGTCGGCGCCGTCGACCTCAGCATTGCGCTTCCTGTGCTGAAACTGAAGGACTTCTGGATCGCACGGGCCACGGCCGTCGCGGCCAAACCGTATGCATGCGCGAGCCTGACGCACCTCAACGACACGTTCGCCGAGTCGCAGGCAAAAATCGACGTCACGGTGCCGCCGCCGCTCAGCGACCTCACCGGACTCCGCCTCGCCTTGACGCACTTCGCGCTGAAGGGATCAGCCGGTTCCGTTCCCGACGTATCAGGCAAGCTGCTGCTGGCGACGACCAATCCGCTGGCGGCGCTGGCCATGGCGCAATTGGCGGTGCCGGCGCTGCAGAAACTGAAGATCACGACCGACGGCAAAGCCGTTGCGTTGCCCGCCGACGCACTGCCGTTCACGCTGCCGCCGATTTCCGTGGCGATGTCCGACAAGGCCATCGCGCTCGCCACCGGCGCCGACGACGTCGCCGCACTCGGCACTTTCCTCGCGGCGCCGGGCGCATCGACGCCGGTGTTCGCGCGCGTGCATTTCAGCGGCGCGCTCTATGGCTGGCTGGCGCACTCGTTCGAGACGATGAAAGCTGCGCTGCCGGCCGACGGCCAGAAGCGGCTCGAGCAGCAGGGTCAGCTGTTCGTTCTCTACGAAAAATGGTTGCGTTCGAGCGAGTTCACGCTGAGCGCGATGCCCAACGGCATCGTCATGCGCCAAACCATCGAATTGAACGCGCAGTAGGCAGGAACATTTGCTGTCGGCTCAGAAGCCCAGGCGCTTGCGCGCGACCACCCAGATCGCCGCGCTGAACGCGCGCAGAGGCCAGATGCGTTCGAGCACGCGCAACGGTTGGGCCGCATGCACGGCGCCGCGCAGGACAGCCGCGTCACTGCGCGCCGGCAAGGTCGTCGGCGGGAAGTGGTGGTAGCCCCACTGCTCGATAGCGAAGCCGTGATCGAGCAGACGTTGGCGCAACGCCTTCGGCCGGAAGCGCCGCGCATGCGCCAGCTCCGGCGCGGCGCGCCGCGACAGCCATTCGCTCCACGACAGCGCATTCGGCAGATGCGTCAGCAGCAGGGTCCCGTCGACGCGCACGATGCGCCACAACTCGGTCAGCGACTCGCCGATGTTGGCGACATGCTCGAGCACGCCTGAGCCGATGACTGCGTCGAAATGTCCGTCCGGATAGTCGATGCGCCACGGGTGCACGAGTTGCTGATAACGCATCACCGAGGCGTCATGGAATTCACGATATTGCTCGACGCCGGAAAAGTCGGTGCCGTGCAGCTCGATCGAATCGCCGAGGTCGGCACGCACCAGTCGCGCCGACGCGCCGTGCCGGCAACCCCAGTCGAGCACACGCTGCGCGCCGGCAAGTCCCGGGCGTACCAGCAGATAACTGCGCACGCGTTCGGCGCGCACGAGCGGCGATTCCTTGGCGTCGAGAAACGTGTCTTCGCCGGGCGGGCGCAGCTGTGCGAATGCCGCCAGCGCGGCGTTGAGGCGCGCTGCATCGGCCGGCGATAACCCGAGTGCCGAACTTTCTTTCGCGAGGTCTTCCACGAAGGGTATTTTGACGTCATTCCCGCGAACGCGGGAATCCATTCTGCATTTCAGGGGGAATAAGATCAAAGTGGATCCCCGCGTTCGCGGGGATGACGCGTAAATTCACTTTCGATTGGTGCGCCTTCGCCGCGGCGCCAAGCAAGAGGTCAGGTCTCTACGAGTTCGACGCCGTCCATGCCCTGCGACAACGTGTGCGCATCGCCACCCTGGGCGAGCTTGATCTTCAGACGCACCTCGTTCGACGAGTCGGCGAAGCGCAACGCATCCTCGTACGAGATCTCGCCGGCCTGGTACAGCTCGAACAGCGCCTGGTCGAAGGTCTTCATGCCGAGGTTGGTCGACTCCTTCATCACGTCCTTGAGCTTGTGCACCTCGCCCTTGCGGATGTAGTCCTGCACCAGCGGCGTGCCGAGCATGACCTCGACTGCGACGCGTCGTGCCTTGCCATCCGGCGTCGGAATCAGCTGCTGCGCGACAACGCCCTTCAGGTTCAGCGACAGGTCCATGAACAGCTGCGGATGCCGGTCTTCCGGGAAGAAGTGGATGATGCGGTCCATCGCCTGGTTGGCGTTGTTCGCGTGCAGCGTACACAGGCACAGGTGACCGGTTTCGGAGAAGTTGACCGCGTGCTCCATCGTCTCGCGCGTGCGCACCTCGCCGATCATGATGACGTCGGGCGCCTGGCGCAGCGTGTTCTTCAGCGCGTTCTCCCACGAGTCGGTATCGATGCCGAGCTCGCGCTGGGTGATGACGCAACCTTCGTGCTTGTGCACGAACTCGATCGGATCCTCGATCGTGATGATGTGGCCGGTCGAATTCTGGTTGCGGTAGCCGACCATCGCCGCCAGCGAAGTCGACTTGCCGGTGCCGGTGGCGCCGACGAAGATGATGATGCCGCGCTTGGTCATCGACAGCGTCTTGATGATCGGCGGCAGGTTCAGCTCCTCGATCGTCGGAATGCGTGTTTCGATGCGGCGCAGCACCATGCCGACGTTGTTGCGCTGATAGAAGCAGCTGACGCGGAAGCGGCCGACCGCGGACACGCCGATCGCGAACTGGCACTCGTGCGTCTTTTCGAATTCCTCGCGCTGCGACGGCGTCATCACGTTCAGCACCATGTCGCGCGACTGCTGCGGCGTCAGCGGCGACTGCGTGATCGGCGCGATGCGCCCGTGCACCTTGATCGAAGGCGGAATGCCGGCCGTGATGAACAGGTCGGATGCCTTCTTGTGCACCATCAACTTCAGGAACGATGTGAAATCCAGACTGCTCATGACCTTACTCCCGAAAGCCGAGGCGTTATCGGCTTATCCTGCATCTACGCCTGCCCTGCCGACACTTCCGTGTCCCCGAACCCAATTATGCGACGAATCAATTCGTAGTTTTGCAACCCGCTTAGCGGAAAATCTCCTTGTTCTTGGCATATCCTAGTGCGCTCTGTCGCGTGATCAGCCCGCGCTTGACCAGATCCTGCAGGCATTGATCCAGAGTCTGCATGCCGTATTGGGAGCCGGTCTGGATCGACGAATACATCTGCGCGACCTTGTCCTCGCGGATCAGGTTGCGGATCGCCGGGATGCCGACCATGATCTCGTGCGCCGCAATGCGCCCGCCGCCGACCTTCTTCAGCAGCGACTGCGAGATCACCGCACGCAGCGATTCCGACAGCATCGAACGCACCATCGCCTTCTCGGCTGCCGGGAATACGTCGATGATGCGGTCGATCGTCTTCGACGCCGAAGACGTGTGCAGCGTGGCGAACACCAGGTGGCCGGTCTCCGCGGCGGTCAACGCCAGGCGGATCGTTTCGATGTCGCGCATTTCGCCGACCAGGATGTAGTCCGGGTCTTCGCGCAGCGCCGAGCGCAGCGCCTCGTTGAAACCGTGCGTGTCGCGATGCACTTCGCGCTGGTTGATCAGGCACTTCTGCGCCGTGTGCACGAACTCGATCGGGTCTTCGATCGTGAGGATGTGGCCGTATTCGTTCTTGTTGACGTGATCGCACATCGCCGCGAGCGTCGTCGACTTGCCCGATCAGGTGGGGCCGGTGCACAGGATCAGGCCCTGCGGCTGGTTGATCAGGTCCTTGAAGATCTTCGGGCAGCCCAGATCCTCCAGACTCAGCACTTCCGAAGGAATCGTACGGAACACGACGCCGGCGCCACGGTTCTGATTGAATGCATTGACGCGGAAACGCGCCAGGCCGGGAATTTCGAACGAAAAGTCGACCTCGAGGAACTCTTCGTAGTCACGCCGCTGTTTGTCCGACATGATGTCGTACACCAGCGAATGGACCGCTTTGTGATCCAGGGCCGGAATGTTGATGCGGCGGACGTCACCGTCGACGCGGATCATCGGCGGCAGACCCGCGGACAAATGCAGGTCGGAGGCCTTGTTCTTGACCGAAAATGCGAGAAGTTCGGCGATATCCATGCAAAGGCCCCCGTGAACCTAAATTTGCGCTGCCGCCAGGCAGCTTTCGTAGCAGTATAGCTCGATAAATTCAAGCCCGCGCAATCCTTTGCCATGACTTTCTCCGATACCACCTACGTTGCCATACGCAGCCGCATCGATGCGGCAGCCGCGCGTGCGGGCCAGCCCGTGCGCCTGCTGGCCGTGAGCAAGGTCCAGCCGGCTGCGGCAATCCGCGGCCTGGCGGCCCTGGGACAACGCGACTTCGGTGAAAATTATGTGCAGGAGGCGCTGACCAAGCAGCGCGAACTCGCCGATCCGGCCCTGCAATGGCATCTGATCGGGCCGCTGCAGTCGAACAAGTGCCGCGAGGTGGCGGGCCACTTCGACTGGCTGCAAAGCCTCGACCGCGAAAAGCTGATCGCCCCGCTCGACCGGCATCGGCCGCTGGAAAAGCCGCCGCTGAACGTGCTGATCCAGGTCAATATCGACGACGAAGCCAGCAAGTCGGGCTGCGCGCCGGGTGCGGTTGGCGCGCTCGCGGAAAAAATCGCCGCCGCACCGCGCCTGCGCCTGCGCGGCCTGATGGCCATTCCGCAACCGCATGCGGATCTCGAACTGCGGCGTGCCGCGTTTCGCAGCATGCGTGCGCTTTACGACGAGCTGCGCGCAAACGTTCCGGCCATCGACACGCTGTCGCTCGGCATGTCGGACGACTTCGAACTGGCGATCGAGGAAGGCGCGACGCTGGTGCGTATCGGTACGGCGTTGTTCGGGGCGAGAAGGCGGGAATCGAGAACCGGGAATCGGGAATCGTAGAGCGCAGGCACTCCGACGCGGGTCCGGCCGCGAGTCTTGTTATCCTAGACAACGCGCTTGCTCATTCGCAGAAGTGGTATGTCACCGATTCCCGATTCCCGACTCCCGACTCCCGGCTCTTCGGCGCGCATCGCCTTCATCGGCGGCGGCAACATGGCGCGCAGCCTGATCGGCGGGCTGATCCGTGCCGGCGCCGAACCGGCGTCGCTGACCGTCGGTGAACCGGACAGCAATCTGGCACAGGCGCTGGTGCAGAAGTTCGGCGTGGCAGCGTCCGCCGGCAACGCCGACGCGGTACGAGACGCGGCGATATGGGTGCTGGCGGTGAAGCCACAGGTCATGAAGTCCGTCTGTGAATCCCTGCGCGATACGGCGCTGGCGCGCCAGCCGCTGATCATCTCGATCGCCGCCGGAATCCGCGTCGAACAGATCGAAGACTGGCTCGGCGGCGACATCGCTGTCGTGCGCTGCATGCCGAATACGCCGTCGTTGATCGGCGCCGGTGCCAACGGTTTGTACGCGAACGCACGCGCGAGCGCCGAACAACGCGATCAGGCCGAGCGCATCCTGCAGGCGGCCGGCACCACGGCCTGGATCGACGATCAGGCCCTGATGGACACGGTGACCGCGCTGTCCGGTTCGGGCCCGGCATATTTCTTTCTATTCGTCGAGGCGCTCGAAAACGCCGCCGTCGCGCAGGGGATGCCGCGCAAAACGGCGCGCGCGCTGGCAATACAGACCTGCCTCGGCGCCGGGCGCATGCTCGCCGAGGACGGTGCCGCTCCGGCCGAACTGCGTCAGCGCGTGACCTCGCCGAACGGAACGACGCAGGCCGCGCTCGACAGTTTCAGCGCAGACGGCTTCGCCGCGATCGTCGCACGTGCCGTAGCGGCCGCCACGCGCCGCGGCCGCGAAATGTCGGAAGAATTCGGGACGCAACGATGAACTACCTCGCCAATGCCGCCACGTTCCTGATCCAGACCGCGTTCGGGTTCTTCATCGGTCTGTTTCTCGTGCGCATGCTGCTGATCGCAGCCGGCGCCTCGTTCTACGATCCGATCTGCCGCTTCGTCTATCAACTGACCAACCCGGTCATCACGCCGCTGCGCCGCTACATCCCGCGCTGGCGCCGCGTCGAGATCGCCTCGCTGCTGGTCGCCCTGGTGCTGATCCTGATCGAGTACGGCCTTTTCATCGCGATATCGGGCGCCGCGGTCGGCTTCGCCGGTCTCTTCTTGCGCGCGCTGGTCGCATTGCTCGACTGGCTGATCTGGATCGAGCTGATCGCATTGTTCGCGCGCGGCATCCTGAGCTTCGTCGTCAGCGAGTACTCCAATTCGAACATGCAACTGCTCGTGCAATGCACCGAACCGGTGGTACGGCCGTTCCGCCGCATCCTGCCGCCGTTTGCCGGGTTCGATTTCTCGCTCACGCTGGCGATGATCGCCTTGATTCTCGCGCAGATGCTCGTGATCGCGCCGTTGAACGACCTGGCGGCGCACGCATGACGTCTTGCCAAGTCGCGGCGGTGTAAACTTGAACGACTGATTCGCACGCGTTGCAGGAGGTGCGCCATGCGCGCTGCCCACAAAGTCGGTCTGCTCCTTGCCGTGATCGTGCTGCTGCTGCTCGCGCTGCTGTTGCCGCGCACGGGGCACGCCGACCAGAGCGCTGCGTTCGGTGACATCGTCGTGCGCTACAGCGCGATTTCGACCGACCAGCTCTTCGCCGACATCGCCCGGCGTTACGGCATCGAGCGTTCGGCGCACAACGGCCTCGTCAATATCGCCGTCGAGCAGAAAAGCGGCGCCGGCGAACCGGCGCTCATTGCCGCCACCGTCAGCGGCAGCGTGGCCGACCTGACTGGGCACGGCAAGCCGATCCGCTTCCGCGAGACACGCGACGAAGGCGCGATCGACTACCTTGGCGAGTTTCCGATCGACGCTTCGGGCACCTACGTGTTCACGATCTTTGTCACGCCGGGCAGGAGCCCAAGTGCGTCGGGGAGGAGCCCAAGTGCCCCGGAGGCCACGGATGGCCGAGAGGGGTCGCCGGAGGCCATGGCTGGCCGCGAGGGGCCGCCGCCGGGCCGCGCGCAGCCGTACACGGTCAAATTCAATCGCGACTATGTCCTCGATTAGAAACCGGCCGCTGCAGCCACGCACGCGGCCGCCACGCCCTTGAGCGCTCGCGCAGCAGCCGCCGAGGGCGTTGAGGCGGAGCTCGCTCCGCGCGCACGCCTGATCCGCCATGCCCAGGCGAGCTGGGGCAGCGCCGACTACGACTGCCTCTCGGCGCTCGGCGAGGCACAGGCGCGGCACCTCGGCAAATGGCTGGCTACCGATCGCGCCGGCACCTACACGAGAGTCGTTCGCGGCAGCATGCGTCGACACGCGCAAACGCTGGATGCGATCGAGGCTGAGTTTGCCGCAGCCGGACGTATCCTGCCGGCCACGCAGGTCGATGCCGGCTGGAACGAATTCGAACACGAGCCCGTGCTCAGCGCCTACGCCGCGCGACACGCCGACAATACGCAGCTGGCGGCCGCGCGCAGCGGCGAGGTGCGCGCGCAGCGCGCCGTTCTGATCGCCGCGGTGGAGGCGTGGCGCGAGGGCTGCCTCGACGACGACGTGCCGGAAACCTGGTCCGCCTTCGGTCAGCGCATCGCTGCCGCGCGTGCGCGAATCGGCATCACCGAAGGCACCGTGCTGATCGTCACGTCGGGCGGCGCGATGTGGCGGTGCGCACAGGCTGCGCTCGAGCTCGACGATGCGGCGCTTGCCAAGGCGGACCTTGCCATCAGCAATACCGGCATCAGCGAATTCCGGCGTGAGGCGGAGCGCTGGCACCTGTTGTCGTGGAATTCGCTTCCGCATCTGGCCGAGTCAGAAAACCGCGACCTGCACACCCACTACTGATGACGATTTCCCTTTTTCCACAAAGCGAAAAGGCCGCGGAACTCGGCGCGCGCATCGCCGCATTCCTGCGCGAGCGCATCGAGCCGGCCGAGCCCGACTACCACCGGCACATCGCGCAAGCTGGCCAGCGCTGGACCATCCCGCCGGTCATGGAGCGTCTGAAAGCGCAGGCGCGCGCCGAAGGGTTGTGGAACTTGTTCTTGCCGGACTCCCAACTCGGCAGCGGCCTGACCAATCTCGACTACGCACCGCTGGCAGAGACCATGGGCCGTTCGCTGCTGGCGCCGGAAGTGTTCAACTGCAATGCGCCCGACAGCGGCAACATGGAGGTGCTGCTGCATTACGGTTCGCCGGAACAGAAGGCGCGCTGGCTGACGCCGCTGCTCGACGGCGCGATTCGCTCCGCGTTCGCGATGACCGAGCCCGACGTGGCCAGCTCGGACGCGACGAATATCGCCACGCGCATCGCGCGCAGCGGCGACGACTATGTCGTCGACGGACGCAAGTGGTGGACGACCGGTGCGATGGATCCGCGCTGCGCCATCTTCATCGTCATGGGTGTGACCAGCCCCGACGCCGAGCCGCACCGGCGCCACGCGATGATTCTCGTGCCGCGCGATGCGCCCGGCGTCGACGTCGTGCGCCCGCTCAGCGTATTCGGCTACGACGATGCACCGCACGGTCATGCCGAAGTCGTGTTCGACAAGGTGCGCGTGCCGGCCGGCAATCTGATTCTCGGCGAAGGCCGCGGCTTCGAGATCGCGCAGGGCCGGCTCGGCCCCGGCCGCATCCATCATTGCATGCGCCTGATCGGACTCGCACAGCGCGCGCTCGAAACGATGATCGCGCGCGCGAATTCGCGCGTCGCGTTCGGCAAGCCGCTTGCGGCGCAGGGCACCGTGCAGCGCGATATCGCGCAGTCGCGCTGCGCGATCGAGCAGGCGCGACTGCTGACGCTCGCCGCTGCCGCAGCGCTCGACCGCGACGGCATCAAGGGCGCGAAGGATGCGATCGGCATGATCAAGATCGTGGCGCCGCGCATGGCTTGCGACGTCATCGATCGTGCGATCCAGATTCACGGCGGCGCCGGTGTCGGCGACGATCACTTTCTCGCACATGCCTATGCGGGTGCGCGTGCGCTGCGCCTGGCCGATGGACCCGATGAAGTACACATTGCGGCATTGGCCAAGTCGATGTTGAGAGCGCGGTAAGGAGGTTAGGAGTGAGGAGTTAGGGGTAAGAGCTCTCCTCGTCCCTCCGGAATCGTCACCTCCTATTCCTCACTCGTCACTCCTTCACTCGTCACTCCTCACTCCTAACCTCCTCACTCCATCACTCATGGCCGACCCAATCGCCCTGCCCGAGCAGACGCTCGCAGCCTATCTCGAAGCCAACGTCACTGGTTTTCGCGGTCCGCTGACAGCGACGAAGTTCAAGGGCGGGCAATCCAATCCGACCTACCTGATCGAGGCGGCGTCGGGCCGTTATGTGCTGCGGCGCAAGCCGCCGGGCAAGCTGCTCGCTTCGGCACATGCCGTCGATCGTGAGTTCCGCGTGTTGAGAGCACTGCGCGGCAGCGCCGTACCGGTCGCGCAGCCGTTGCACCTCTGCGCGGACGATGCGGTGATCGGCAGCATGTTCTATCTGATGGGGTACGTGCCGGGACACGTCTTCTGGGATCCGGCCCTGCCCGACCTCGCCGCCGAATTGCGCGCTGCGCATTTCAACGCGGCCGTCGACGCGCTCGCCGCCATCGCCAGGCTCGATGTCGCCGGCGTCGGGCTAGCTGATTACGGCAAGTCCGGCAATTATTTTTCGCGGCAGGTGTCGCGCTGGACGGAACAATACCGATCGTCCGAGACCGAGCGACTCGATGCGATGGAGGCGCTGATCGGCGCGTTGCCCGGCGGCGTGCCCGCGGACGACGGACGCGTCGCATTGGTGCACGGCGATTTCCGCATCGACAACCTGATCTGGAATCACGACACACCCAGAATTGCCGCAATCGTCGATTGGGAATTGTCCACATTGGGACATCCGTTCGCCGACATCGCCTACTTCAGCATGGCCCTGCGCCTGCCGCGCAACCCGGTGCTGCCGGGCCTCGCCGGTAGTGACCGTGCCGCACTCGGCATTCCCGAGGAAGGCGCGCTGGTCGAGCGCTTCGCCGCCGCCACGGGCCTCGATCCGCTGCCGCACTGGAATTTCCTGCTCGCCTTCCAGTTTTTCCGCCTCGCCGCGATCGCCCAAGGCGTGCTCAAGCGCGCGCTGCAGGGCAACGCGTCGAACGAGCAGGCCCTCGCGGCCGGGCGCATGACGAGGACGATCGCCACGCTCGGTGCCGAACAGATCGTCAACTCGGCGCCAGGCTGAGCGCCGCTGCGCTTCGACGCCTCCGGCCGCCTTCACGAGCATCGCGACACGCAGTGAACGGCAGCGCCTCGATTCGACGAGAAGGCCGCCCGTCCGATCGCCGGCTGTGTTCGTGTCCATCCGCGTTCCCGCTTATCCGGCCGGATCGGGTCTATCAGGTCTCGCCGTCAAGTCAGGTTGATCAGACCCACCACGTGCTGCAGCAGTGCCTGAGCGTCGGCCGGCAGCGTGCCGGGCGCCAGGTTCGCTTCTCCCGCCGCCTCCTGCAACAGGCGCCGCGCTTCCAGGGCGTTGCCTTTGCGGACGAGAATCTCGGCCAGCGCGGCCTTTGCCTCGATACGCATCGGCGAAAAACGTGTTGTCGGTGCGGTGATCTTCGCGATGGCTTCGCGCAGCGTGCTCTCGGCGCGTGCGTCGTCGTGGCCGGCAGTCAGCGTGCGGCCTAGTCCGATCAGTGTCCTGGCGTGCCACTCGGTCGGTCCGGTTTGCAGGCGCGTGCGATAGATGCTGTCGGACTCGTCGTAAGTGGCCAGCGCCACGTCGAACTCGCCGGACCGGCGCGCAAGATCACCGAGCTTTTCCAGAGCCGAGGACACCTCGCTGTAGTCGACTTCGGCTTGCGCACGGAAGCGCGACAGCGCAACCTGGATCAGCCGCTTGCCCTCGGCGGAATCGCCGCCGAGGCCGATGCTATAGCCGAGGTCGGCCTGGTAGATCGCGCTGCGACGCTCGTCGTCCGGAATCGCTTCGGCGAGCGCCAGTGCCGCGCGGAAATGCGCGGCCGCAGCCGCATAGTCGCCGCGCAACATGTAGGTGAACCCCAGCGTGTTCTGGTCCGTCGCCAACGCCGGATGCCCGGGACCGCGCGTCGCCTCGTCCATTGCGATGACGCGCAGGCCGAGCGCGATGGCTTCGTCGAACTTGCGCGAATCGATGAGTACTTGGCGCAGGGTGTCGAGTGCATTCGAACGGCGCTGATGCGGATCGGGCAGGCTCGATTCGACGATCGCCAGCGACTCGCGTGCGAGCACCTCGGCGTGGTCGAGCTGGCCGGTGCGGCGGTAGGCGCGCGACAGCGTTTCGAGCGTGTCGGCGATTTCGATGTGCGGGCCGCCGAACATCTGGCGCTGCAACTGCAGCGCCTGTTCGAGTGCCGGAATCGCCGCGGGCTCGTCGTTGAAATCGGAGAGGACGACGCCACGCGTGACCAGCGTCGAAATTCGCGTCCGATCGTCGCAGCCCTGCGCGCACAAGGCCACGGCCGCGGCGGATTCGGCAAAGGCGCGCTCCCGCTCGAAACGCTCGGTGCCGAGAAATGCCGAGATACTGAGCAGCCGCGCCTGCAGCTCGCTGCCGCCGGCAAGCCGCGCCTTGCCGATCAGGTCGTCCAGCAGCAGCCGCGCCGAAGCGCGCAGTCCTGCCTCGATGCGGCTCTCCGCGAGGCCGAGGCCCGCCAGCAGCGTGGCCGGATCGGAGGCGCCGAGAGTCGCGACGGCATTGCTGTAGTTGTCTTCGAGCAGTTGCAGGCTGTTGTGCGTGTCGCCCTGCTTGCGCAGCACGCCGCCGAGCGCGTCGATCAGCTCGACGCGCACCGCCGGCTGCAATGAAGCAGAGTGTTGCGCTTCGCTGATCGAGGCGCGCACGACATCGGCGACGGTCGGCGGACCGAGACGCGGTCCGGCCGGCTCGGCCGCGCTGAAGACGCGCAGCAGAAAATCGCGCATGCTCTCGGCACGCTGCGCTTCGCGCGCGATGCTGTGCGCCTGCCACGAGACGATGCCCAGGCTGGCGAGTATCGCCACGACCAACATCACGGTGGCCGCCACGGCGCCACGATGGCGGCGTACGAACTTGTGCGTGCGGTACAGGCGTGACGGCGGATGCACGCGCACCGGCCGGCCGGCCAGAAAGCGCTCGACATCGTCGGCAAACGCACCGGCGCTCGAGTAGCGCATGGCCGGCTCGTCGGCGAGCGCGCCAGCGAGGATCGCATCGAGATCACCGGACAGCTGCCGGGCCAGCGCTCCGGCTGGCGGCAGGCCGCGCGGCAGCGAGTCGCTGTCTTCGGTAGCAGCAACTGCGCGGCTGGCGCGAATGCCTCCGGTCAGGCGCATGCCGGTGAGGAGTTCACCGAGCACGACACCGAGCGCGTAGACGTCCACCGCGGTCGTAACCGGCGCCGGTCCGTACTGTTCGGGCGCGGCATATTCGGGCGTCAAGGCGATCGACTGCGTCCGCGTGGTGTGCTCGTCGTTGTCGACGAGTTTGGCAATGCCGAAATCAAGTACCTTCAGGTCGCCTTCGGCGGTGACGAACAGATTCGACGGCTTCAGGTCGCGGTGCACGATCAACGCCGTGTGTGCCGCCTCTATCGTCCGGCACAGTTTCGAAAACCAGGCCAAGCGCTGCACGAGGTTCAGCCCGCGAGCATCCGCCGCCTGCGTGATCGGCACGCCGTCGACCAGTTCCATCGCGATGTACGGGATGCCTGCGGAACTGACGCCGCCTTCGATCAGACCGGCGATGTTGGGGTGGGTCAGCTGCGCGAGAATCGCCTGCTCGCGGCGAAACCGCCGTTGCGCGTCCGCCGAGTACAGACCCGTACGCAGCAATTTCAGCGCCACTACCTGCGAGCCGTCGCCCGCCTCGCGTTCGGCACGGAAGACGACCGACGAGCCGCCCTGGCCGATCACATCACGCAGGCGGAAACTGCCGATGCAGGTACCGACCAACGACTGTCCGAGCATCTCGTCGGCATCGCCCGCGAAGCGCTCGATGGCCGCAGGCCGGGAGGCCTTTACCAGCGTTCGTGCCGTGGTATCCGCGGCGAGCATCGCATGCAGTCGCGCACGCACCGCGTCCGGCAGGTCGAGCTCGGCAACCCTTGCCTTGCGCAAGGCGGGAGCCAGTTCCACGATTTCGTCGAACACGACCATCGCCTGCAGGCGAACGCTCATCGCGGTCGGCAAGTCCAGCGCGGCAATTCTCGCTTCGCGAACTTCGGGCGAAAGCTCGACCACCTCATCGAACAATTCGCGCAGCGCGTGGCGAGGTCTCAGCGGATGCACGGACATTTCACGCAAAACGTAAAGCGCAAGCCAAATGCGACACGCCCGGCTCAGGCATTGGCGCGAGCGGCCAGGAACGCACGTGCGTAACGCCAGTCGCGGTCTACCGTTCGCCGGGCAATACCCAGCGTGTCCGCGACCTGCTGCAGATCCAGGCCGGCGAAGTAATGCAGCTCGACGACCTGGGCTGCGCGTGCGTCTTCGTTGTCGAGCGCGGCCAGCGCCTCGTCGAGCTGCAACGCCAGCTGCGGATCGACTTGCACCGAATCGACGACGGGATCGCTCAATGTGATGCGGGCCTGGTCGCCGCCGCGCTTGGGCTGCAGGCGCCGCCGTGCGGCGTCCGCGAGAATGTGCCGCATGGCACGCGCAGCGTAGGCGAAAAACTGGGCCGACTGCTGGTAACGGAAGTTGGAATCGCCCATACGCAGATAGGCTTCATGCACGAGCTCGGTCGTGCACAAGGTCCTTGGCGCGCCGCCGCGCAGACGCTGCCTGCTGGCCATCGCTTTCAGGCGCTCGTAGACGTCGCCGTAGATCGCGTCTGCTCTCGTTTCTGCCGCTGCCGCCACCTGCATCTGAACCATGTATTGCGCTCCATTCGACTTTGATGGCGCGACTTCCCGTTGGAGGAAAGCTACAGCACCGTCGCGCCTTCACGCGGTGCATGTCTCCAATCCTGCGAGTTCCTAGGTTCTGTTCCAGCGGAACCCGGTTCATCCGTAAGCCTGCGTTGCTGCCGCTTCCGTAGTTCTTGCACCATGCAGCACACGCAAGGCCGCAGTGCATCCTGCGACAACGACCGACTGCACACTTGTTCGGTACTCCGCAATTCCTTGCTGATCGTCCATTTCTGGCTGGTCTTCCAATTCCTTCCACGGGTCGGCTTCTTGCTGCCGGACCTGGCGACTGCCATCCGCTTCAATCACGGAAACCGGCAAATTCGCCAATCCGGGCAAATTCAAAGCACGATGCGATCCGTTCCTTGTGCGCCAATCCGAAGGTGCGTCATCGCGCCCGAGGCCTGTCATCCAGTTCGATCCGGAACACCAACCTGAGCGGACGCACCGGACTGTTCCATGAGTTGCGTGGTATCGATACCAGCAGGTGCCAGCACAATAGCGGCGGCCATGCTCGCCCGCCACTGACGAAAGTTAGTAATCGTCATCCTGCGTATGGGTAGGAGAAGGTGTCGAGGCTGCACGACCAGCGCGTTTCCGGCTGTCGGTGCTGCATGACTTTCGTCAGCAAAATGCGGCCGATCCGGACAAAGTGCACAAATTCGAATGGCGCATATCGAGTCCCTTGTTCGTTCTGAGTAGTGCGAACTGTTCGCCCCGAGGAAACCATGCATCTTGCCGCCACCGGTGAAATTTTCCTTGCGCAAGCGCGGCACCCGTTCGCGCGGTCGGCGGCCAACTGCCTTTCGCCTGCGCGCTCTGCGCGCCCATGACGCTTCCCCTGCACACGCGGGTACTGATCGGATTTGCCTTCGGCACAATCGCCGGAATCGCCGCGCACGCCTGGGCCGGCGACGTCGCCGCAATAAATATACTTGTAGACTTCGTCGCAAAACCGGTCGGCCAGCTGTTCCTCAACCTGTTGTTCATGCTGGTGCTGCCGCTGATGTTCAGCGCGCTGGTTCTGGGCGTAGCCGAACTGGGCGACATCGCGACGATGGGGCGCATCGGTGCGCGCACACTGCTCTATACCGTCGCTGTCGCTTCGATCGCCGTCGCGCTGGGCCTGTTGCTGGTCAATCTGATCCAGCCGGGTGTGGATTTCGATCCGGCCCTGCGCGAGTCGGTCATGAACGGCGCGGGCGCGCGGGCGCAGGAGATCGCCGGCACGCATCCGGCGTTTTCTGGCGTCGAGGTGCTGCTCGGCATCGTTCCGCGCAATGTCCTGCGTGCGGCGGTCGAAGACCAATACCTGTCGCTGATGTTCTTCGCCCTGCTGCTCGGTGCCGCGCTGGTATTGACGCCGTCGCCGGCCACAGCAGCCTTCAAGGCAACGATCCAGGGCCTGAACGAACTGGTCATGCGCCTGATCGGGCTGGTCATCCGCCTGAGCCCGTACGCGGTGGCCTGCCTGATGTTTGCACTGAGCGCGCGCTTCGGCTGGAACCTGCTCTTCGTTCTCGGCAAGTTTGTCTCGACCGTCGTGCTGGCGATCGGCCTGCACATGTTCGTGGTGCTTCCGCTGTGGGTAATGTTCAAGGGTAAAATGTCACCTTTATACTTTTTCCGCAGCAGCCAGGAGGCCATCTTCTTGGCATTTTCGACCGCGTCGAGCGCTGCAACGCTGCCGACCACGCTCAGGGTTGCCGAACAGAATCTGTGCCTGCCGCCCACTGTCGCGCGCTTCGTATTGACCATCGGCGCCAGCGCCAATCACCACGGCACGGCGCTGTTCGAGGGCCTGACCACGCTGTTTCTCGCCCAGTGCTTCGGCGTGACGCTCGGCCTCGGGCAGCAGGCGCTGCTGCTGTGCCTTTGCATCCTCGCGTCTTTCGGCACTGCCGGCGTGCCGGCCGGATCGCTGCCGGTGATCGCGATGCTGCTGGGGAATCTGCACGTTCCGCCCGAGAGCATCGGCCTGATCCTCGGCGTCGATCGCCTGCTCGACATGTGCCGCACCGCACTGAACGTCACCGGCGATCTGGCGACCGCAGTGGCGGTTGCGCGCAGCGGCGAGGGCGAGCGCGCGGCGGCGGCATATGCGCTGGAAGCGCGATCCGGTATCGTTGCCGAAACGGCCTCAGGAACGGCGTCCTCGCTTTCCTAGGCCGGCAAGCCGATGTTGCTTCAACCGGCGCAAGCCGCGCGCAAGGCAACGATTCAAACCCGATTTGCCATTTCCCTTGATGGAAAAGTTCCCGCTCGAGTCCCTGGTCCATGCCGGCAACGGCACGCAGGCTCGTTCTGACGATGCGCACGCATTGGCAGCCGTAGCGACGACACCCACGGCGGCGCGCTGGCATGCGCCCGGATTGATGGCTGCGAGTGCGATCCTGTTCGGCCTGATGGCCGTGACCCTGCGGCTCGCCGTGACCCAGGTGAGCTCTTTCGAAGCGGCCTTCTTCCGCAGCCTGTTCGGTCTGCTGTTCTCTTTGCCGCTGTTGTACAAGCCCGGCTTCGGGTTGCTGCGTACGCGCAATTTTCACCTGTACATCGTGCGCGGCCTGTTCGGCACGCTGGCCATGCTCACTGGCTTCTGGGCCTTGGCCCATCTTCCGCTCGCCCAGGCCGTCTCGATCGCCTACTCGACGCCGTTGTTCGTCACGATGGCGGCCGTGGTCATGCTCGGCGAAGTCGTGCACCTGCGCCGCTGGACGGCGGTGCTCGCGGGTTTCATCGGCGTGCTCGTCATCATGCGTCCGGGCTCGAGCGAGTTCTCGTTCGACATGGCGGTAGCGCTGGCGTCGGCGGCGCTGGCTGCCGGTTCCTACATCAGCATCAAGTTCCTGTCGCGCACCGAGCCGGCGGACGCTGTCGTTATCTACATGAACGTGATCGTCACGCCACTGTCGCTGATCCCGGCGTTGTGGCACTGGACTTGGCCCGATGCCGTCGGCTGGATCTGGCTGGCGCTCACGGGTCTGCTCGGCACGGCGGCCCAGGTGTGCATGACGCGGGCGTATCAGGCCGGCGAAGTTTCCGCACTCGTCCCGCTCAACTTCATCCAGCTGCCCGTCGTCGTGATCTGCGCGTACTTCCTGTTCGACCAGAAATTCGATGCCGCCACGGCTCTCGGCGCCGCCATCATCATCGGCGCCAACATCTATATCGCTCGCCGCGAAGCCGTTCTCGCGGCCAGAACACGTGCCGCCCTCGCATCGAGCGGATCGGCCGAATAGAGCTTCCGTTTTGCGGCGGTTCCATGCCGGAAGTACGCACTGCAAGAGCTGGCCGTGTGTCGCGCCGCGGCCCGCTTGTTCGTTATACGTTGCGCAGAAATCGGGCGCAAAGATGCGGAGGTGGAAATTGTCCGGCAGGATGACGATCAGCGTACGGGCTGTTGCAGCGAACGAGCTCGGCAACGTCATCGAGACGCTGGTGGAACTACTCATCGACACGGTGCACGGCGGCGAGCCGCTCGGCTTCCTGCCACCGCTCACGCGAGAGACTGCGCTCGACTACTGGCTGTCGCTTCGCGCCGACCTGCGTTCCGGCCGGCGCATGCTGCTCGTCGCCAGCGCCAATGGCCGTATCGTCGGTTCGGGACAACTGTTGCTCTCGTCCTGGCAGAACTCGAGGCACCGTGCGGAATTGCAGAAGATCTTCGTCGCCACGTCATGCCGGGGCCAAGGCATCGGCAAGATGTTGCTCGCAGCGCTCCATTCGGCCGCCCGCCGCCGCGGCCGTTCACTGCTGGTGCTGAACACGCGCCAGGGCGGTGCAGCCGAAACCCTTTACCGGGGCCTGGGATACCGGCAAAGCGGGGTGCTTCCCGGCTGGACCGTAGGTCCGCGCGGCGAACGCTACGACCATGTCACGCTTTACCAGGAACTGCCGGCGTGAGTTTCGCCTCAACTACAGCGCGACCCCGCCCGGATCGAAGCCGCTGGCGAAAATCTTGTCGACGAACTCGACCGAGCCGATGTCGGCGCTCGATCCGACCACGCGTTTGAACAAGCGCTGGTCGGCAAGGTCGCCGGTGATGTCGTTGCCGTGATCGATCGCCGGGCTGCCGGGCAACAGTGCGTGCGTCTGCGTCGGCCCGCCGTTTTCAGCCAATGCGCCGAGCCTCGGATCTGCGGAAATGGTATCCGGCGGAACGGCAACGCGGGCCGCGCTGGTCATGATCAGATTGGCGGTTCCCGCGACGGTGACGGCAACGGGTGCGCCGACGTCGTACTCGACGCCGCCGGACCTGTTGAGAGCGACGATCGTGCTCTCCAACCGGATGTCGGGCGCCGACACGAAGAGCCCCGCCGCGTTGCGGCCCGATGTGTTTTTTGCAATCGTGCTGCTGTACACGTGCGCCGACCTGCGCGCATACACGCCGCCGAGCGCGACCGCATCGTTGCCGGAAACCGTGCTCTGGAACATCGAAAGCGTATCGGCGAACAGGCCTCCGCCCGCTCCGGATGCAGCATTCCCGGAGATCGTCGAGTAGGCGATCGAAACGTTTCCGGTTGCATAGACGCCCGCGCCGAAACCGTAGAGCTGGCCCGCTGCCGCGGTGTTGCCGCTGACCGTGCTGGTCTCGAGCGTGACGGTGTTGGCGTAGATGCCGGCACCGACGCTGTTGCCGTACGGGGAGTACACGGAACTGCCGGACACCGTGCTCGAAAAAAGCGCCACGTTGTGATTTGCGAAAACCGCGCCGCCGCGCGCGACATCGTACCCATGCGTCGCAGTCGCGCATGACGAAACGTTGCTGTATTGCAGGGTCACGTTGCCGTAGGAATAGATGCAACCGCCGCCGGCATAGCTGTAGGGGTTGCTCAGTACGCCGTTCTTGATCGTCAGGCCAACGACCGACAGCGCGCCATTGCCGTTGTGCACGAGTGCGCGGCCCTTGCCGCCGGCGTCGATGGCAAGCAGATCCTTGCCGGGACCTTTCAGCGTGACATAGGGCGCGCCGCTGTCGGTGAGTGCCGAGCTCAGGCTGATCACGCTGCATTTGAGCTGGGTCAGGTCGATCGTGTCGCCGTTTCCAGCGCAGAAAAAAGCCTTGCGCAGCGTCCCGTCTTCGACGCCGTCGCATGCGGGCACCAGCTGGTCGTCGCAAGTGGTGACGAGATGCGTAACCCCCAACGTCGTTGCCGGCGCCAAGGCTGCCGGCGTGACACCGGCAAGCTGCGCGGCAGCTTGACCTTGCCGGGCGCTGTGCCCGGCGGCAGGCGCATGACGTGTCGAAGCGCCGCCCGCTACTGGAACGGCGCCGGCGGTCAGCGCCACCGTCAGACACGCGACCAGCGGACGCAGATGCAGTGAGCGCGCGCCAGAGGTGAAGTGCAAGATCGGTTTCGCGTCAGACATGGGATACGACAAGACCCGTCGGTGCGCGATACGCCTGCATCGATCGCGACGCCGATCTCCTGGAAAGATCATCCAGGGCTTCGAGCAGGCGCACCACGTCGCGACCGCTGGTGTGCATATGTGGGGCGAAGCGCGCCGCGTCGCCACGTTGGCTGATGTGAATATCTTTGCTCTTCAGACCGACTCGCTTCCACGGCAGCACGTTGCTTGGGAATTCCTCGGCCACGACCAGGATGCGGTCGCCGGATTTCAATTGCGGCTCGAGTGCGCGCGCGGCGGCGCTCAAGCCATAGCTTGCGGCAGGCACGACCGCGTAGCCGTTCGTGTCGCCGCCGAAGATTCGCGCGCACAGTTCGCGAATGGTTTCGGCGTCATCGAAGAAGTCCGGCGCGACGCGATCCCACGGCCGACTCTTCTCCTGTGCCGCGGACAACAGCCGGGCCCGCGATTCATTCAACTGCGGCGAGACGTATGCGCTGTTGAAGTACGCGACCTCCTCGGGAATGTCGAACAGATGGCGCTGTGATGGAAGGACGGACGCGCCGGCCGCCGAGCCGGCATTGCCGCGGACGAATTTTTTCATGGTGAGGCCGGCAAGGCTTCGAACTCGGCGTGGAAAACCACGTCGGAATCCGAGAGGCAGAACAGTTTGCGCGGCCAGTCGCCGGGCGAGAGCGCGTTGGCGCAGGTCGTCTCCACGGGACTGAGCCAGTTGTGGATGTTCGCGTAGAAAGCGATCGAATTGGCCAGCGCACCGTCGGCGGGCGAGGCCAGCAAGTCACTCCCCCAATCGCCGCAGTCATGCCCCGAAGGCGTGCCGTCGTCGCGTGCGCCGGTCAGGCCGGTGGCGATGCCGGTGTACGTTCCGTTTTCGGTCACGTTGAGCGGCAGCGTCACCGCACCGCCCGTCAACTCGGCCTTGCTGTGCGCGAACAGCAGGCCGTCGCGCCGATACCACGGGCCGTCGAACTCGAAGCGATCGGTCACGCTCGCGCCGAGTCCTGCCGATGTGAGCAGCGCCTTGAACGAATCCGGTCGATAAAGCCCGGCGGCGGCCGCCGAGGATTGGCACACGGCATCGGCGCCGGCGATTCCACCGATGTTGCCGCTCACATTCGCATCGGTCAGAAATGCTTCGCGATGGCCGGGCCGTCCATGGCCGCTCGAGGCGGGACCGGATCCTTTCTGCATGCAGATCAGATGGTGTTTGGTTTCGCACGACGCGCCATGCCCGTCGAATGTCCAGTCGCCACCCGAGGAAAAATTGGAACCCAATGCGGGCGCCGACCCAAACGCAATTGACGGCTGCGTGGTCGTCCAGCCCTCGCAATCGGCGTTGTTGTCAAATTTCGTGATGAACGTTCCATCGATGTCCGTGCCGGTGACCGATTCGAACGGCATGAGCAGCGGATCGCCGAACTCGTCGACACTCAATGTCGAGTAGACGACGTTGTCGGTCAGCGCGTCTTCGATCGTGCCGGCAAACGGCACACCGTCGGTGCGCAGCCACGGGCCGGCGCCGACCGGTCGCACGAGCAGGCCGCAATGGTCGGCAAGCTTGCCGGACAAGCCGAACACGCGGCAGTACGCGTCGTCGTGGCGATCCGACAGCCACGCGACGAAGTCCTCCGGGTGTGGCAGGCCGGCGACAGCCGCACGCACCTGACAGATTCCGTCCGCGGCGTCGAGGCCCGCGAGATTGGTGCCCACGACCTCGTCCCAACTGTGCATGTCGCCTGAACCGATAGTGGATGTGGCGAATGCACGCAGCGATGTGTCATCCGCCGCGCGAACATTGCCGATCGTGTTGCCAACCAGTGCCGCAGCCAGGAGCAGGGAACGCGAACGTGACATCGGTAGGTACTTCATGGTTGGCGACCGGCAAATGGATGACCGCAAGGCGTGCCATCGACGGCATCCTTCCTCGCGTAGAACGATGATTGGCGTCGGCGTGCGCCACTTCGCGTCGTTCGCACGGAACCGTGCTCTGGCAAGACCTTGCGCTGAGGAGCAGGGCGGAGTGGTCGGCACAGCACCACCCCGCCCCGTCCGCAGTGACTATGGGACGACAATCGTTTGAGGTTCGCCGTAGAGGAAGTCGTCCATCACGACCAGATCGAACGGCTGGCCATGGCGCGGATCCGGGGACACTTGACCGTCTGCGCTGAGTTCCACGTCGCCGCTGGTGATGCGCACGAGATACACGACGCTGGAATCGAAGGTCGTGCCGGCGAAGCTGAGGCTGGCATGCTCGCTCGTGCCGGGCTGTACCACGTGCGTGTGCAGCAAGGCGCCGTTCTTGTCGAAGTACTCGATCTTGGTCGAACCGAAATGCCTGACATTCGTGAACACCGAGCCAAAAGAGTCGACGGTGGCGGGCGCGCCCGTACTCGGATTGAAAAACAATACCTCGGTCACGGTGCTGTCGAGCGCGGTGAACAGCCGCGGCGGGCTGAACGTCTGCACGAAGAACGGCAGAAACGGCGCGATATTGCCGAACTCGACCGGCGTAAAGGTCGGGTTGCCGGCCTTGGCGCTGATCTGGAAGCCGGTACCCGGCGTGAAGAACACGGCACCGCGCTTCGCGAACTGATTCGCCGGCATCAGGTTCGGCGCCGCGATCGTGTCGGGAACGCCGTCCCAGTTGATTTCGCGGTGGCCACCGGTGAACGTGCCGCCGTTGTTACCGTTGTTCGGGCCGAGCGCCGTACGAAAGGCTTCGAAGGTCGGTGAGATATCGCCCGGCAGGGCACCGGCCGCGTCGAATTCGACGGTCGTCGCCGTAGCGACTTTCGCCGCGGCGAAAGCCAGCGCTATGGCGGAGATGACAAGACGTTTGTGCATGAGAAATCCTTGCTGGTTGGCTGTGACAATCGGCACGGTGCGTCAGCGCACGTATCGCGTTTCCCGGAATGCACTGACGCGTTCCGTTCCGCGAAACCGGAATCGGTTCGAGGCAACCGAACAATAGGGACGAAGCCGAATCGGCGGCACTGTCGTTGGCGGGAGAGGCGACCTGTCAAAAGACTGCTGCCGCCATGGCGCGAAAACTTCGCGCGCCGGTGTTGCATCGATCGTCTATCGCTGCTGCGGCAGCACCGCCCACGCAGCGATGATCCGATGCAGTGCGTCGAGTCCGTCGAACAGCGCGGCGGGGCCGGGCTGCAGGATGAGCGGCGACTTGACTTCGTGCAGCTGACCGTCGCGAACGGCGGGAATCGCCGCCCAGCCGGCGCGCGCAGCGACGCGATCGGGCCGGAACTTCTTGCCGCACCACGAGCCGACGATGATGTCCGGCGCGCTGCGGATCACTTCGTCGCCGTCGGGGATGATGCGATTGCGCGCGAGCGATTGCACCGCCCGCTCCGGAAAAACGTCGTCGCCGCCGGCGCTGCGGATCAGCTCGGCGACCCAGCGGATGCCGGAGATCATCGGCTCGTCCCATTCCTCGAAGTAGACGCGCGGCCGCCGCTCGAGCCGTGCGGCGGCTTTTTCCACTTGTGCAATATGTTCCTCGGCGCGTCCGGCCAGTTCATCGGCCCTGGCGGCGGCGCCGACCAGGGCGCCGAGACGGCGGATGTAGTCGAGTATTTCCGCGACCGAACGATGGTTGCTGATCCACACCTCGACGCCGGCGGCGATCAGCTCACGGGCGATGTCGGCCTGGATGTCGGAAAAGCCGACGACGAAGTCGGGTTCGAGCTTCAGGATCTCGCCGATTTTTGCGCTGGTAAATGCCGAGACTTTCGGCTTCTCGCGGCGCGCGCGCGGCGGGCGCACGGTGAAGCCGGAGATGCCGACGATGCGCTGCTGTTCGCCGATCGCGTAGAGCACCTCGGTCGGCTCTTCGGTCAGGCAGACGATGCGTTGTGGTCCGATGGCTCCGGGCACGGGCAACTCCGAGGCTAGCTGGCGTCAGCCAGACGCCTGCACACGTCCTGCGTATGTTCCGTGGTGGAGCCTTCCGGCCACAGCACGGCGCGCATCGCCACCCACGCCGGCGCATCGCCCGCACCGGCTTCGCGAATGTTCCAGTGCCTGGTCACGGGTACAACAAACGCTTGCTCCATGCGTCATCGATCTTTTCATAGCGCACGCGATCGTGCAGGCGCGCACGCTGGCCGTACCAGATTTCGATCATGTCCGGCACGAGCCGGTAGCCGCCCCAGTTCGGCGGACGCGACACCGGCGTGCCTTCGAACTTGCGCTCGAATTCGGCGACGCGTGCATCGAGTTCGGCGCGCGAGGCGAGCGTCCGCGATTGCCGCGACGCCCAGGCGCCGATCTGGCTGGCACGCGCACGGCCGGCGAAATACGCATCGGACTCGTCGGCGCCGGCCTTGTCGACCGCGCCTTCGATGCGCACCTGGATACCGTCGCGAAGTGTCTTCCACAGGAGGCACAGCGCCGCCTGTGGATGCGCCGCCAGTTGCTCGGCCTTGTCGCTGTCGTAGTTGGTGACGAACATGACGCCGCGCTCCTCGACTCCCTTGAGCAGCACGACGCGCGCCGACACGCGTCCCGACGCGTCCGCCGTCGCCAGCGTCATCGCCGTGGGCTCGGCCTCGCCGGCGCGCGCGGCCTCTTCGAGCAGCGTGCGGATCGTCGCGATTGCTTCCTGATACAGTTCGTTCGATGCCATGGCCGGAGTCGTACGTCGATGCGCAACGATGCTATCACGCAGGCCGGTTATCCCGACGTGGTCATCGCGACGGTGCTTGCGCTCGCCGCAAGCCGGGATCGGGCGCTGCCTCCCCTGGTCGGTTTGTCCGGGTTGCAGGGCAGCGGCAAGAGCACGCTCGCTGCACAGCTCGTCGCGCAGGCGCGCAGTAACGGAATCGACGCGCTGGCGTTGTCGATCGATGATTTCTATTTCGGCCGCGCCGCGCGTCTGCGCCTCGCCCGCGACGTGCATCCGCTGCTGGCGACGCGCGGCGTGCCGGGCACGCACGACATCGGCCTGCTGCTGCAGACACTTGCCGCGCTGCGGGCGGCAAGTGCGGAAGCACCCGCGTGCGTGCCGCGTTTCGACAAGGGTCGCGACACGCGCCTGCCGCCATCACGGTGGCGGCGTGTCGCGAGGCCGCCGGATCTGATCGTTCTCGAAGGCTGGTGCGTCGGCGTGCCGCCGCAGTCGGCATCGGCGTTGCGGCGGCCGCTCAATCGCCTCGAGCGCGAGGAAGACCGCGACGCGCGCTGGCGTGGCTGGGTCAACACGCAACTGGCGCGACGCTACGTTCCGCTCTGGCAGCGCCTTGATCGACTGGTCATGCTGCAGGCGCCGGACTACGCGATCGTGACGCGATGGCGCGACGAGCAGGAGCGCGCGCTGCGCACGCGGCATGCTCCGCGCGCGATGTCGCCGGCGGCACTGCGACGCTTTCTCATGTACTACGAGCGCCTGAGCCGGCAAGCCTTGCGCACGCTGCCGACGATCGCCAATCTGCGTATCGTGCTCGATTCGAAAAGGCGCGTGCGTCGCCTCGTCGAGAGGAGACGCGGCGCCGGCTGAACCTCTCGCCGATCCGTGCTTGTTTGCAGTGTTCCGGGTGGCGCTGCTACGCCGGTTGGACGACGACTGCAGTGCCGTAGGCGAGCACCTCGGTGATGCCGTCGGCGACCTCGTTGGCGTCGTAACGCATGCCGATCACCGCGTTGGCGCCGTGCTCGGCGGCGTGCTGCAGCATCAGCTTGAAAGCATCGTCGCGCGCTTTTTCGCACAACTCGGTGTACAGCGTGATGTTGCCGCCGACCAGGCTCTGCAATGCGGCACCGATGTTGCCGACGATACTGCGCGAGCGCACGACGATGCCGCGCACGACGCCGAGATTACGCACGATCTTCTGTCCGGGCAGGTCCAGCGTGGTCGTGACCATCGCGGTCGAAACAGATGCCATGTAGGGACTCCTTGTTGTCTGCCTTGAATTCTCGTCGAGCCGTGCGACGCGGCGACCGCGGCGCCACGGTTTTCCAGGCGATCAGTCGAGCACGAAATTGATGCGCATATTGACGCGCCAGTCGGTGACCTTGCCGGTGTCGTCGGTCACGACCTTGATGTCGTTGATCCAGGCGCCCTTGATGTTGTTGATCGTCTTCGACGCGCGTTTCAAGCCGTCCTGAATCGCGTGCTCGATGCCCTTCGGCGACGACGAACTGATTTCGATGACCTTGGCGATACTCATGTCTGCCCTCCGCATGGTGAGTAATTTGAAGTCTAGCAGCGCACGGTCAAGCCGGTGTTGTAGCGGGCGCATCGCCGAGCTGGCTGCCGCGCGGCAGCCAGCGCAGCCAGATCAGCCAGAACACCAGCGCGTCGAGGATGATCAGCGCCTGCCACAGGTACAGGTGAAACCACTCGAACCAGACGCTGTTCCAGCGCTGCAGGTAATACAGACTGATGATGCGCACGAGGTTCAGCGCCTGAATCGCGACGAAGCCGAGGCCGATGCCGATTGCCTTGTGTCTCCACGGCGCCGGAAATGCGAGCACGGCGCTGACCAGGATCAGCACAGCCTCGACGCCGTTGCAGCCGGCAACGATGCGGATGCCGCCGCCGCGCAACGCATCGATGATTGCATCACCCTGCACGACCACGCTCTTGTCGAACAGGCGCATCAGCCACACGCTCACCTGCGCCAGACTCGAGGTGAACGGGATGATCACAAGATCCTGTATCGGCTGCAGGAGCTCGACCGTGAACAGGATGGCGAGGCAGGCGCAGAAAATGGCGATGAAGCGGGTCACGGGGCTGCAGGGTGAGGACTGAAGGCTGGCATCGTATCGCTTATGGCATTTGGCTCATACTATTTGGGTTCCCACGAAGCGTCCCTGGTGCGCCTTCCGATCGACATCCCTGTCTCACCCTCGCAAGGCGCACACGATGCGCTTCAACGCATCGCGTGGGCGCGCCCTGCTCGACCTCAGCCCTCAGCCCTGCTCTGCTAGCATTCCCACAATGAACCCCGCCCCGAACCTTTTCTTCGTCGGTCCGATGGGTGCCGGCAAGACCACCATCGGCCGGCGCGTCGCCGAGCTGCTCGGCCTGCCGTTCTTCGATCTGGATCACGAGATCGAAGAACATACCGGAGCGGCGATTCCGCTGATCTTCGACGTCGAAGGCGAAGACGGATTCCGCCAGCGCGAAAAAAGCGTGCTTGCCGAGTTCGCCGCGCGCACCGGCCTGGTCCTGTCCACCGGAGGCGGCGCCGTGCTTGCCGAGGAAAACCGTCGCTGCCTGCGCGAGCGCGGCTTCGTCGTCTATCTCGAGACGACGCTGGAGGACCAGATCGCTCGGCTGGCGCGCGATCGCAAGCGGCCACTGCTTGCGGCGCCGGACCGGCGCGAGCGCCTGCGTGCCCTCGCCGCAATTCGCAATCCGCTCTATCACGAAGTTGCCGATCTGACCGTGCCGGCCAGCCACCATCGCAATGTCGTCGCGCTGGCCAGGCAGCTTGCCGGCGAACTCGCCGAGCTCTGGCAGCGCGGCGCGGCGCCGGGGCAGGCTGCATGAGCGGCCAGCCGTTGCGCCTCGAGGTCGAACTCGGCGCGCGCAGCTATCCGATCTGGATCGGCGCGGGCCTGCTCGACGATGTCGCGCGCTGGCGCGAAGCCGTGCGCGGGCGCCATGTGCTCGTCGTCAGCGACGAGAATGTCGCGCCTTTGTACGCGGCGCGCCTATCGGCGGCACTGCCGGAAGGCCGCCATTCGAGCCTGATTTTTCCACCGGGCGAAGCGCACAAGACGCTCGACTCCTGCGCCGCGATCTTCGACAAGCTGGCTGCGATCGGCGCCAGTCGCGACGCGACGATCGTCGCGCTCGGCGGCGGCGTGATCGGCGACATGGCCGGCTTTGCCGCCGCCTGCTGGATGCGCGGCATCGCGTTCGTGCAGGTTCCGACGACGTTGTTGGCGATGGTCGATTCGTCGGTCGGCGGCAAGACCGCCGTCGACCTGCCGCAAGGCAAGAATCTCGTCGGCGCGTTCCATCAACCGCGTGCCGTCTTCATCGACACGGGCACACTGGCGACGCTGGCCGATCGCGAGTTGCATTCGGGTCTGGGCGAAGTCGTGAAATACGGCGCGCTCGGCGATGCGCCGTTCTTCGCCTGGCTCGAACAGAATATCGATGCTTTGCGCGCGCGCGAGCCGAATGCGCTCGTGCGCGCGATCCAGACCAGTTGTGCAGCCAAGGCCGGCATCGTCGCGCGCGACGAAACCGAGCAGGGCGAACGCGCGCTGCTGAACTTCGGCCACACGTTCGGCCACGCACTGGAAACTGCCGCCGGCTACGGCACGTTGCTCCATGGCGAGGCGATTGCTATCGGCATGGTGCTCGCCGCGCGCCTGTCGGCGCGCCTGCAACGCGCGGGCGTCGACGACGCCATGCGCTTGCAAACGTTGCTGCAGCGCTGCGGGCTGCCGACATCGCTGCCCGCGGGTATTGACGTGCAACGCCTGCTCGACCTGATGCGTCTGGACAAGAAGAACCTGAGCGGCCGCTTGCGTCTGGTGCTGTGGCGCGGCATGGGTCGGACCGAGGTGGCGTCCGATGTCGATGAAGCGGCGGTGCGCGAGGTGCTTGCGGAGAAAGGCTGATGGCTGAGGGCCGGAGGCGCTCGAGCCGCGCTCGCTCGATTCAGCGCTCGTTTCCGTTCAGCCCATCGAGGTAGGACGCGAATAGGCCGCAGTCTGCAACAACGTAATCGCCCTGAGCCCTCAGCCCGCAGCCCTGTACAATAGCGCCCATGCGCGTGTTCATGCAGACCAAACCGATTTCGGCCGAAGCGCCCAAGTACTACCAGATCGCCCTGCAACAGGACCTGCTGGGTGGCTGGACGCTGACGCGCGAATGGGGCCAGCAGGGCGGCCGCGTCAGTGTCAAGCGCGAGGTGTATCTCGAGCGTGATGATGCGCTGACCGCGTTCGAGCACGCCCGCGACGCACAGGTGCGCCGCGGCTATCACGTCATGTTCAGCCAGGGGATGGAGTCGCCGTATGCGGTTGGTTGACGCCGCGCCCCGCGCGCTGGTGGTGGCGACTCTGATAGCCGGTTCCGTCTGGGCAGCCGAGCCGCAATACGGCAAGGTGGAGACCTTCGAGCCCGGTAAAAAATACACCTGCGTGCCGACAGCGGATCACAAAGGTTGGGATTGCAAGGAAGCCGCGCGAAAGGACGGTTCCGCACCAGCGTCCAGCCCACCGCCAGTCGCGCAACAGGCACCAACC
>Ga0157375_10000458_pt1 | contig 37062 bp, 29 predicted proteins | sample M35metaG_FD_115311 | JGI IMG/M metagenome (GOLD analysis project Ga0157375, IMG submission 115311) | Miscanthus rhizosphere microbial communities from Kellogg Biological Station, Michigan, USA - M3-5 metaG | ecosystem: Host-associated > Plants > Roots > Rhizosphere > Soil | place: USA: Michigan... | reverse complement strand
GCGGCGTACGAGGGGCTGGCCACCAAGTTTTTCGAGCACTACGTCTACATCGGCGCGGCGATGAAGATGATGCGCGGCGACCGAACGCTGTGGGATGAAACAGACGGCTTCTTCTACGACCTGCTGCGCTTCCCCGACGGCACCAACGTCCCGTTCCGCGTCCGCTCTCTCGTCGGCCTCATTCCGCTCTACGCGATCGAACGCCTCGAACGAAAGTGGCTGGAGCCGTTCGCCGTCTTCCGCGAGAACTTCGACTGGTTCATGAAGCACCGCGCCGACATCGTCGAGCACACCGTGACCACCGTCCACGACAACGGCAACACGACGCACGTCCTCGCCGTCGTCGATCAGAATCAGCTGCAGCATCTTCTCGCCCGCGTCGCCGATCCCGAGGAGTTTCTCTCGACATTCGGATTGCGCAGCCTGAGCAAGGCGCACCAGCAGCAGCCGTTCGTCTTCGGCAACGCCTCCGTCGCCTACGAGCCGGCCGAAGCGGCGACGAAACTGAAAGGCGGCAACAGCAACTGGCGCGGCCCGGTGTGGTTCCCGACGACGTTCCTGATGATCGAGACGCTGCGTAAACTAGAGAAGGCGTACAGCGGAACGGTGCGCGTGGCCGTGCGCGATGCCCACGATTTCCCTGAGCCCGCGCCCCGCGACGACACCTTCATCGACACGCGCGCCGATGAAGGCCTCGGCGCCGGCAGCACCCGCCGCCGCGGCATGACGCTGACGAACGTCCCCGTCCCGCCGCCGGAAAACACGACCACGCTCACCGGCCTCGCCGCCGACCTGGCCCGCCGCATGACCAACATCTTCCTTCCCGACGCCGACGGCTACCGCGCCTCGAACGGCCCGCGCGGCAAACGCCAGGCCGAGCTCTTCGCCCACGACCCGCACTGGAAGGACCTGATCTGGTTCTTCGAATACTTCAACGGCGACACGGGGGAGGGGTTGGGCGCGTCGCATCAAACGGGATGGACGGCGTTGGTGGCGAGTCTGATCGATGAGTGGAGCGGGTGATTTGGCGAGTTAAAATCTCGAAGAGAGTTGACGAATGCGCCGAGCGAAACCGGACGAACTGACCGAAGACGCGAAGCCGATTGCACTCTTGCAGCTATCGGAAAATCGCCTTCGCGAATTGTTTCCCGTCGAATTCAGCGAAGTCGATCCTCTCGCCGCGCCTGAGCCGTCGATCGGTAGCCTCGTGCAGCTCGACAGCGGTCCGTATGCCGTCGTCATGTACGGGAAGATCACGGGACAAACCGAAGTGTCGATGCCACTCACAGCGCACTGGTTACCGTTTCTGCGCGAAGTGCCGTTGAGGGCGAATGAGATCGTGTGGACCGCCGAGACACATCAAGCTGAATCATTCGACGCGTTCGTTTCGGCGGCGTAGCCGTCGTGAGAACCGTAGCCCACGGCTTTCAGCCGTGGGGCAGCAGGTCGCGCCGATTTGTGAGCCCGCCTTGGCGGGCGAAAGAAAGCTTTCTTTCGCGCGCTAAAGCGCGCTCACGAATACGGCGGCCACTCCCAACCCACCGCTCAAAGCGGTGGGCTACGGTTCTTACGCCGGCTTCGCCGACGAGGCGTCTGCAGTGAGCGTCTGACTCTCCCTCCTACCCTGCTACAATCCGCGCGCTTTTTTCGGGGACTTGCGGAATGACGAAAAAGAACATTGTTCACGTCGTCGGGACCGGCACGATTGGCGAGCCGCTGATCGGGCTGTTTACTGATTTCAAGGAAAAGTGGGGCATCGACGAGGTCACGTTCCACAAGCGCACGCCGAAGTCGGACGACAAGGCCATGGTCGAGCATCTCATCAACCATGGCGGCCGCCTCGTCGTCGATGAAGATGCGCGCGACGAGTTCACGCGGCTCGGGCATCGCGTTTCGTTCACCACCGAGGAGGCGCTGGAGAGGGCCACGGTGGTTGTCGATTGCACGCCGGCGGGGCTCGACAACAAAGCCAAATACTACAACCGCTGCCTCGGGCCGAAAGGGTTTCTGGCGCAGGGTTCGGAGTTCGGATTCGGCACGCCCTACGCGCGCGGCATCAACGAAGAGGTGCAGTCGCCGGACGAGCGCTTCGTGCAGATCGTCTCGTGCAACACGCACAACATCTCTGTGCTTCTGAAGACCATCGCCACGCGCGACGGCAAGATCGACCTCGCCGCCGGCCGCTTCGTCTGCATGCGCCGCGCGAATGACGTCTCCGACTCGAAAGGCTTCATCCCCGCGCCGGAAGCGGGCAAGCATGACGATCCCGAATTCGGCACGCATCACGCCCGCGATGCTTATCACCTCTTCCAGACCCTCGGCGAGAAGCTGAACCTCTTCTCCTCGGCCATCAAGATCAACACGCAGTACATGCACACGCTCTGGTTCGATCTCGATCTCAAGCACGACACGACGCTGGAGCAGGTCAAGTCGCTGCTGCGCTCGAATCCGCGCGTGGCCTGCACGAACAAGCGGTCGGTGAATCAGATCTTCTCGTTCGGACGAGACCACGGATACTTCGGCCGCATCCTCAACCAGACCGTGATGCCGATGTCGACGCTCACGGTGCCCACTCCGCGCAAAGTGGTCGGCTTCTGCTACACGCCGCAGGACGGCAACTCGCTGCTTTCGTCGATCGCGGCCACGCTGCGCTTCCTCGACGTCACGAAGCTCGAAGAGAATCTGGACGTGCTGCGGCCGTACATCTTCCGGGAGATCTGACGAACCGCGAGACCGCGCGCTCCGTCCTCACCTGGGCCGCCGCAGTCGTATTCGCGGCGGCGCTCGTCCGCGTCTATCACGCGCGCGGCGGACCGTACTTCGAGTTCCCGAAGACGGTGCAGGACCACGTCGCGCCGGCGATGTATCCGAGCCGCGACATGATTCTGTTGTCCCGCGCCGCGGCCGAGATCGTGCCGCGCGGTGCGACGGTGACCGCGATTCGTCCGGCCGAGGCACCTGACTACGACATCACGTTGTATTTGACGGCGGGCGGGATGATGCCGCGGCATCGCGTCGTGCCGCCGGCGCTCGATGCCGCCGACCGGCCGCAGTTCGTGCTGGCCGTTCGCGAGCCGCTCTCGAATCCGCACTACCGGCTGTTTCGCGAACTGCCGGAAGGTCGCATTTACGAGGCGATTCCGTGAACGACGTTCTCGCGTTCACCGCGTACCTGCTGCTGCCGCTCATCGGCACCGTCATCTGGCGGCTCGATTCCGTCCGCCGCCTCGACCTCGGCGGACGCATTGCGGTTGCCGGAGCGGCAGGTGCTGCGATCATCGTGGCGGTGCTGGCGGCGCTGTCGATCGTCTCGATCGAGTGGAGCCGCGGTCTTATCCTCTCGATCGTGGTCGTGATCATGGCCGAGAGCATCTATCTCGCCCGTCCGCTGCCAACGCGCGAGAGACATCCAATCGATCGCATCGCGATGACGGCGCTGATCGTCATCGCCATCCTTCTCATCTACGGACTGCTCGACGCCCGATTGAGCTGCGGCGATCTGCATTTCTTCTGGGGACCGAAAGCGGTGCGCTTTTATCGCGACGGCGGCGTCACTCTCGGCTTCCTGGCCGACCCGAACACGGTGCGGATGAATCCCGGCTATCCGCTGCTTCTGCCGCTGCTCTACGTCTGGTCGGAGACGATCGCGCGCCAGTTTTCGTGGTTTTCGGCCGTATTGTCGACGGCGCTCTTTCTCTTCGGCAGCGTGGCGCTCGTCCGCTCGACCTCGCGCGACGACCGCGCCGCGGTGCTGATGGCCGCGACGCTCGCCTACGCATTCGCCATCGCCGATGCCGCTGGCGCCGGAGAACCGCCGCTGATCTTTTTCGAGACGCTGGCGATCGTCGCCATCACGTTCATCCCCGATCGCCGGGCGCAAGTCGTTCTCGCTGCGCTCGGACTGGCCTGCGCGGCGATGACGAAGATCGAAGGGGCTACCTTTGCCATCGCCGTCGTCATCGCGTTGCTTGTCGTTCGAAGGACATTCAAACGAACGATGCTCATCGCCGCACCCGCCGCCCTTGTCCTCGGCGCGTGGCTGGCGTTCGTGCGATTGCACAACCTCTCCGAGTACTACCGCGGCGCCGGGATGCCGATCTACTTCGCGGCGGTGACCAAAACGCTGCTCACACTCGCAAAAGCAGCCAGCTACGAGCTGTATGGCCTGCCATGGATCGTGCCGATCGTGCTGATCGCGATCGCGCCGAATCCGCGCAATGCCGCGCTGCCGCTCCTCATCGCAATCCTCACGTTCGGCGCCGCATTCTTCTTCTACATCCACCTCCCTGACCCGACGTGGTGGATCCTCGCCTCGGCGCCGCGCGTGCTGCTGACGCCGCTCACCGCGCTCGTCATCGCGTCCGCCGCGGCGTGGCGCTCTGCCGACGATTTGAGCTAGAGTCCCCGGCCATGGCGTGGTTCCGCAAAGAGAAAAAGCCGAAGGAAGCGGTCGAAAAGCAGGTCGCGATTCCCGAGGGGCTGTGGGTCAAGTGCGATGATTGCAAAGAGATCGTCTATCGCAAGGAAGTCGAGCAGAACTTCAACGTCTGCCCGAAGTGCGGCTATCACTTCCGCCTCAGCGCGCGCGATCGATTCGAAATCCTCTTCGATGATGGCAAGTACAAAGAGTTCGCCGGCGACATCCGCTCGGCCGACCCGCTGGAGTTCCGCGACACGAAGCGTTATCGCGACCGGCTGAAAGTCTACGAAGCGCGCGTCGGCAAAGGCGACGCAGTGCTGTGCGCCGAGGGGAAACTGGACGGCATCAGCGTCGTCATCTGTGCCATGGAGTACGCGTTCATGGGCGGGTCGATGGGATCCGTGGTCGGCGAAAAAATCACCATCGCCGCCGAGCGCGCGCTGGAGAAAAAAGAGCCACTGCTGGTCGTCTCGACATCCGGCGGCGCGCGCATGCAGGAAGGGATTCTCTCGCTGATGCAGATGGCGAAGATTTCCGCGGCGCTGGCGCGGCTCGCCGAGGCGCGGCTGCCGTTCGTTTCGATCCTCACCGACCCGACTACCGGCGGCGTGACGGCGTCATACGCGATGCTGGGCGATCTCAACATCGCCGAACCGAAGGCGCTGATCGGCTTCGCCGGACCGCGCGTGATCGAACAGACCATCCGCCAGACGCTGCCCGAGGGATTTCAACGCGCCGAGTTCCTCGTCGAACATGGGATGGTCGACCTGATCACGCCGCGCGCGGAGATGAAGCCGGCGCTGGCGCGGTTCCTCCGCATGTTCACCGGCAAACGGCGCGAAGCGGCGTCGTGACGCCCGAGCCGTTGCTCTGGCTCGATGCGCTGCAGGGTTCGGGAATCCGTCCCGGCCTCTCCCGCATGCGCGCGCTGTTGCGCGAGCTCGGCAATCCGGAGCGCGCCTGTCCGTCGATCATCGTGGCGGGGACGAACGGCAAAGGGTCGACGTCGTCGACGCTCGCGTCGATTCTGAACGCCTCGGGATATCGCACCGGCCTCTACACGTCGCCGCATCTAGTGGAGCTTCGCGAGCGCTGGATGATCGGCGATTCGATGATTTCGTCCGAGGCGCTGTCATCCGCCATCGAACAACTCCGCGCTGCCGCCAATCGCGCAGACATCGTCCCGACGTATTTCGAGGCTCTGACCCTGCTCGCGTTCATTGGTTTTAAGAATGCCCAGTGCGACGTGATGGTGCTCGAAGTCGGCATGGGAGGCCGCCTCGATGCGACGAATGTCGTCCGCCCGCTCGCCGCGCTCATCACCCCGATCGGCTTCGATCACACCGAGTTCCTCGGCACGACCATTCGCCAGATCGCCGGCGAAAAGGCAGGCGTGATCCACCGCGGCGCGATCGTGCTGACGTCGAACGACGATCCGCGCGTCCTCGGCGTCCTCCGGCATCGCGCTGCGTTGTTCGGGAATCCGTTCCATGTTGTGACGTCGCGACACGCCACTCCCCTTCCGGGCGATTTCCAGGAACGGAATGCAGCGCTTGCGGTGCGCGCGGCAGAGGAGCTGTCTTCGCTGCTGCCTCAAATCACGCACGAATCGATCGAGCGCGGCGTCGCGACGACACGCTGGCGCGGACGGCTGGAGAAAATCGAGCGCGATGAGAAAACGATCTGGATCGACGGCGGGCACAACGCGCATGCGATCGCGGCGATCGTGCCGTTCATCGCGGCGCATGTTCCCCCTCCCCGGCTGCTCGTGTTCGGGATCATGAGCGACAAGAACGTCGCCGAGGTGACGGCGGCGCTGTTTCCGCTGTTCGACGCGATCATTGCGACGGAGCCGTATCCGCCGCGGTCGGAGTTGGCTTCGCGGTTGGTGTTGCTGGCGGGTGATCGTGGGGTTGCGGAGGCGGATCCGTTTTGCGCGATCGAACGGGCGTTGGCTTCCGACTACTCGTCGATCGTCATTGCGGGGTCGTTGTATCTGGCTGGGGCCGCGATTGAGTTTTTTTCACGCGGAGGCGCGGGGACGCGGAGAGAAGAAGAGTGAGCGTCGAGAGGATCCAGGCGACGCGGATGAGAGTGCGGTGTCGCCCAAATGTGAGCGTCACGGTGCCGCTGCTTGGAACGAATACGCCGAGGCGGTCGAGGTTGACGGGAGTTGTGTCGAGGTCGCGGCCGGCCACCGTCGCGGACCAGGCGCGGAAGTAGGACTGGTCGACGGCGAGGAGCGCGGGAGCGGAGGTCGCGACGTCGATCGAGATCGTCTGGCCATCGCGCGCTATGCGCGTTACGCGCGCGCCGGGTGATGACGTGAATGCGCGCGGCGCGACGGCAGGAACGCCGGCTTCGATCATGTTCACGGCCTCGGGAATCGTCGGCGCGGGATAGGCGATGGGGACGATCGACGGACGCGCGGTGGCGATGCGCAGCCAGTTCGGGTTGTGCGTCGTGGCGAAGCGTTCGGAGGCGATGCGGCTGAGGAGCGAGTGCATGCCGTCGCCGCTGCGATTGAGAACGTATTCGAGTCCCGCGGTCGCGCCGAAGAGCGGCTCCAGGCGGCGGGCGCGTTCGCGATAGTTGTCGCGATCGATCGATTGTCCGCCGGGCATGCTCGGCGTGAAGACGCGGCGCGTTGGCTGCGGCGTCGCGCGATACGGCGCGAACCAGTCGATGGGAATCGTGAACACGGCCCAGATCAGCAACGGCGCGAAGGTGACGATCGTCCAGATGCGCGGCATCTTCGATTCGCGAACGTACTCCGCGGCCAGCACGACGAGCGCGGCGCACATGACGATGGCGAATTTTTCGGGGTAGCGGGCGACGCGCAGCGCGCTCACCGATTCGACGAGCATCCGCACGAGCGGATTGAATGTGCCGAGGGCGAAGAAGAGCATCGTCGCGGCGATGACGGTGTAACGGGAGCGGCGGAAGATGGCCGGGATCACGATCAATCCGAGGAGGAGCGAGGGGAAAAGGTGTGGGGCGTCGATTCTCATCACTGGGCCGACGAATACTTCCAGCAATCGCCGTGGATCGAACGACGCGTTGAGGACGGTTTGGGCTGAGTAGCCGTGGGCGCGTTCGACTTCGCCGGCGATCTCGGCGTAGGAGATGAGTTGCGGTGCTGCGATGGCGGTTGCCAGCAAAAGGGAAACCGGTATCACGCGGAGGCGCGGAGGCGCGGAGGGAGAAAAGCCGTTCTCCGCGTCTCCGCGTCTCCGCGTGAAAACGATTCCTACGGCAATGGCAGTGGCCACGATGACCACCGGTTCGCCGGCCAATGCCAGAAGCCCGAAGGCAATCCCGAGTTGCACCGCGTTGCGGCGTTCGGCGCCGAGCAGCGCGAGCGGGATCAGCGCGATCGAGGTGATGAGGTTGTAGAACGACAGCGCGGACATCGCCACGCCGGAGAGGATCCAGAGCCATGCGCCGAATCGCGAAGTAGTCAGCGATCGCATCGCGAACCAGCCGAGGATCAAGTGCAGGAGGAAGTGGAGATTGAAGGCGATGTGCGCGGGCAGGACGAGGTAGAGGATGTTGTCGGGATAGAACGTCAGCGTGTTTGGGTTGCCGGCCAGCGGCTGGCCGCCTCCGTCCGCGAAGTTCCACCACGGGATTTCGCCGGATCGAAATGCCGCGGCGGAGAGCACCTTGATCGGGTAGTGCGTCGAGAAGTTGTCGCGGAAAAAGAAGAAGCCGAAGGTCGCGATGAACGTGAGTAAAACCGTGAGTAAAACAACGCCCAGAAGCAGGAAAAAGAGCCGCGTTCGCGCCGTCATCGCCCCGCGATTATCGGGTAAGATCGGCCCATGACTACGACGATTCACGAGCCGCAGAGCGCCGCCACCGGACACGATTTCCTCCAGCGGTCGCTCCCGGACGTCGACCGCGAGATCGCCGACGCCATCCGCCTCGAAACCGACCGGCAGAACGACACGCTCGAACTGATCGCCTCGGAGAATCACGTGTCGCGCGCCGTGCTCACGGCTATGGGCTCCGTCTTTACTAACAAATACGCCGAGGGATATCCGGGGAAGCGGTACTACGGAGGGTGCGGGCCGACCGACATCGTCGAGAACATCGCCATCGATCGCGCCAAACAACTCTTCGGCGCCGAGCACGCGAATGTACAGCCGCACTCCGGATCGCAGGCCAACATGGCGGTGTACTTCACCGTCCTCAAGCCGGGCGACACGATCATGGGGATGGACCTGTCGCACGGCGGTCATCTCACGCACGGTCATCCTCTGTCGTACTCGGGGCGCGACTTCAACGTTGTCGCGTACCACGTCAAGAAGGACGATGAGCTGATCGACTACGACGAGATGGAGCGGCTGGCCGAGGAACACAAGCCGCGGCTCGTGATCTGCGGCGCGTCGGCGTACTCGCGCGTCATCGACTTCAAACGGATCCGCGAGATCTGCGACAAGAGCGGTTCGCTGATGATGGCGGACATCGCGCACATCGCCGGCTTGGTCGCGGCGGGGTTGCATCCGTCGCCCGTTCCGTACGCGGATTTCGTGACGACGACGACGCACAAGACGCTGCGCGGACCGCGCGCGGGACTCGTTCTCTGCAAAGCCGAGTACGCGAAGGACCTCGACCGCTCGCTCTTCCCCGGCATCCAGGGCGGGCCGCTCGTGCACATCATCGCGGCGAAGGCGGTGGCGTTCAAAGAGGCGCTGCAGCCGGAGTTCAAGGAGTATCAGGCGCAGATCATCCGCAACGCGAAAGCGCTGGCGGATGCGGTCGGCAGCGCTGGATTCCGCATCGTCAGCGGCGGCACGGACAACCATCTCTTCATGACCGACGTCTTTTCGAAAGGGATCACCGGCAAGGACGGGCAGAACTATCTCGAAGCGGCGAACATCACCGTCAACAAGAACACGATCCCCTTCGACACGCAGAAGCCGATGGTGGCCTCGGGCATCCGCATCGGCACGCCGGCCGTGACGACGCGCGGCCTGCGCGAGCCGGAGATGAAGACGATCGCGGAGTTAATCGCCCGCGTGCTCGATGGAAAAGGCGACGCCGGAGTGATCGCGCAGGTCAAGAACGACGTGAAGACGCTGTGCGATCGGTTTCCGATCTACTGAGGATGTGAAGAAATGTTGGGGTTTGTCATCCTGAGCCGCCGGAGGCGCGTAACCGCAGCGGTGCAGCGCCGCAGGACGGCGAAGGATCTCAAGTTGCGCGACATCAGCTGAAACCCGGTTTCAGCACAATTTGCGCAACTTGAGATCCTTCACCGTCCTCCGCTGCTTCGGCTTCGCCTACGCAGCTTCGGCGGCTCAGGATGACAAATCACCCGCTCCGCGGTTCAACGAATGAAAAAACGCTTTCCCTACTATCCGATCTACATCGACATCGAGGATCGGAACGTGCTGATCGTCGGCGGCGGAACCGTGTGCGCGCGCAAGGCGGAGACGATGATGCGCTACGGCGGCCGCGTGACGATCGTAAGCCCGGAGATCACGGACGAAATCGCGGCGTGGGAAAACGATGGAGTGCTCGCCATTCGCCGCAAGATGTACGAAGAAGCGGATCTCGACGGCGCCTCGATCGTGATTGCGTCGACGGACGATCCGTGCGTGAATGCGCGCGTGGCGCGCGATTGCCGCCGCCGCAAGATTCCGGTGAACGTCGTCGACGTCACGCACCTCTGCGAGTTCATCGTGCCGGCCATCATCGAGAAGGGCTCGATCCAGATCGCCATCTCCACCGGCGGCAAATCGCCGGCGCTGGCGCGGACGCTGAAGGAAGACCTGCAGCGGTCGATCGGGCCGGAGTACGCCGAGGTCAATGACATGCTTGGCACGCTGCGGAAGTCGGCGAAGAGCGTGTTGCCGACCGACATCGACCGCAAACGCTTCTTCGACGGCATCATCGCCGCCGGAGTGCTCGACATGCTGCGCGAAGGACGGCGCCGCGAAGCGTTCGAAGTAGTCGCGCGCGCGTGCGAAGCCGAGGGCGTGGCGATCAGCGACGCGCTTCGCGAGCAGCTGGACGCTACGCGCTGACGGCGGCCAGCGGCCGCTGCGGCTCGCGGAAAATCCGGTGCGACCAGATGCGCTTTTTGTGCAGCTTGTAGAGCACCATCGTCTTCAGGATCTCGAGGCCGTAGCGCACCGAACGCCAGAAGCCGATCTGCGAGGCTTCGTCGAAGTAGCGCGTCGAGATCGGCACCTCGCGGATGCGCATTCCCTTGGCCACACCCTGCGCGATGATCTCCGTGTCGAACACGAAGTTGTCCGAGTTCGCCTCGAAGTTCACCGCGTCGAGATAGCGCTTCGAATACGCGCGGAACCCCGAGTGGTACTCGCTGAGAAAGATGTAGAACGTGGCGTTCTCGACCATCGTCAGGAAGAGGTTGGCCAGGTACTTCCACTTCGGCATGCCCCCTTCCATCGGGCGGCCGCCGAGCATGCGCGAGCCGAACACCGCCTCGCAATCGCCGCGCAGGAGCGGCTCCACGAGCTGCGGGATGATCTTCGGATCGTACTGATGGTCGGGATGGACCATGACCATGATCTCGCCGCCCATTTCGTCCATGGCCGTGCGGTAGCAGGTCTTCTGGTTGCCGCCGTAGCCGCGGTTCTTGGCGTGGACGACGACGCGCATCGGGAGCGTGCGCGCAAGCTCCACGGTGTTGTCGCGCGAAACGTCGTCGACGAGAAGGATCTCGTCGACCCAATCCTGGGGGATGTCGTCGAACGTGGCCCGCAATGTTTTTTCGGCGTTGTAGGCGGGGAGCACGGCCACGACTTTCTTGTCGTGCAGCGGCATGGGCGCGGGAGAATAACACAGCGAAATGAGCGGCTCGCGGACTCGACTACAATCGCGCGCCGTGAATGACGCGACGTTTCCGCCGGCCAGCCGCCGCTCCGATCTGCTCGCGCTCGCACTCCTCTTCCTGATCGCCACGATTTCGTTCGCGGACGTCCTCTTCGGCGTCAACCAGCTCTACATGCGCGACCTGACGCGCTACTACTATCCGACGAAGCAGATCCTGCGCGACGTCGTGCAGCACGGCGAGTTCCCCTACTGGAACCGCTACTTTTCGGCCGGCCAGCCGATCGCGGCGAATCCGGAGCACGAAGTCTTCTACCCGCTGACCTGGCTCATCCTCCTGCCGAGCTACGACCTCGGCTACCGGTTGCACATCCTCATCCATCTCTACATCGGCCTGCTGGGCATGTATCTGCTGCTGCGATCGATGGATCTCCGTCCGCCCGCGGCCTGGTTCGGCGCGCTGTCGTTCGGACTCGGCGGCATCTATCTGTCGTACGTCAATCTGCTGCCGATCCTTTTCTGCGCGGCGTGGCTGCCGCTGACGTGTCTCTTCGTGCGGCGATTTCTGCTCCGACGCAATCTTCGCGACTTCGCCGCCGCGGCGCTTTTTCTCGGGATCCAGTTTCTCGTCTCCGAGCCGACCACGGTGATGCAGACCGGCGTGCTGATCGGCATGTACGCGCTCTATCGAGGGTGGTACGCCAGACCGCGCGTATCGAAAATGATCACGCGCGTTTTGTGGATCGCGGTGATTTCGGTGACGGGATTCCTGCTCGGCGCCGCGCAGATTCTGCCGGCCATCGATCACGTCCACGATTCGGCGCGTTCGCGGCCGTTCGACTTCGAGCTCGTCAGCGCCTGGAGCATGCCCTGGCCGAAATTCGCGGAGCTGATCTATCCGAACGTTCTGGGCCACATCTCGATCGGCAACGTGATGCATTACTGGGGCGGCGGGCTGTATCCGGGGATGGGATCGCCGTTTCTTTTCAGCATCTACGCCGGCATCGCGGTGACGGCGCTGGCGATCGGCGGCGCGTTCGCGCGGCCACGCGGCGGCCGGCTGGTCCTCCTCATCGTTTTCTTCTCGTCGCTCCTGGCCTTGGGCGGACACACGCCGCTGCTGCGCTGGCTCTACGACGCCGGGATCGCCACCTCAATCCGCTACCCGGAAAAGTTCATCCTGATGGCGGTCTTCGCGATGACCATCTTCGCGTCGCAGATGCTCGACCGGATGCTGGCGGGCGACGAAGACGTGCGCAGCGGCGCGCTCGGATTCGCGGCCGCGACGATGATGGTCGCGGCGATCCTGGCCATTCTCGGCTTTACACCGTTCTATCCGCGCCTTTTCAATCTGCTGAGCAAGGCCACGGACATCGCCTCGCTGCGCAAAGCGTGGAGCGCCACGGCCGGATCGGCGGCCACATACGCGATCACGCTGTCGCGGACCGATTGGATCATCGCCGCGCTCCGCGGCGGCGCGCTGATCGCGCTGCTCGTCACCGTGCGCAGCCGCGCCAGGAACGTCTGGCTCGCCGCCGCCGCCATCTTCGTCATCGCCGATCTCGGCTACGTCACGTGGGAGCTCAATCCGCGCGAGCCTCGCCGCTTCTTCGATCCGCCGCCGGTGTCGCGCACGATTCCGCGCAACCGTCAGGACTTCCGCGTCTTTCACGAGGCGGATTGGTACGGCACCGAGAAACCGGCGCAGCAGTTCTTCTCAACCGGCGACGCCGTCTACTGGGTGGTGCGCGACGGCCTCTTTCCGATGACGCCGGCCGGTTCGGGATTGCGCACCGTCCTCGAACGCGATTACGACAAGACCGCGTTGCTGCCCACCATCGACATCACCGATTCGGTCTGGGACGTCAAACGCTCCGGCCGTGCCGACTGGTGGAAGCCGTTCATGGCCATGTCGAACGCGTGGTATCGCGCCGTCTACCGCGATTTCGAAGCGGAGAAGAAACGCAACCGCGGCAACTTCAAGGAATCGCTGCCGGTCGCATTCGTGGAAGGGCCGCACTTCCCGCGCTACTACTTCGCCGATCAGGTGGTCACGATCCGCGACCGCGCCGACTTCGTGAAACAGCTCACCACCTCCAGCTTCAGCACCGCCGTCGCCTTCGTGGCCCGCCCCTCGTTCGTTCCCGCGCGCGGCATCATTCACCGGGTCGTCGAGACGGCCAACACCGCTTCGCTCGACGTGGAGAGCCTCGGCGAAGGCTTCCTGGTCATGAGCGTCACGCCGCACAAGTACTGGAACATCCGCATCGACGGCACGCGCGTCCCCGCCGTCATCACCAACATCGCCTATCAGGGCATCGTCGTCAGCGCGGGCCGGCATCACATCGAGATGGAGTACCGCAACGAACTGGTGCGCGTCGGGATGCTGATCTCGCTGATCACCGGCGCGGTGCTGATTGGAATCCTCATCGTCTACCGGCATCCCACTGTCGCCGCGCACGCGCCGGCGTACGAAGAGCCGGTGCATGTGGTGGCGGACGCGTACGGAACGCATCTCGAGGCGGTGATCCCCGAACCGGAACGCGCTGACGAGCCGCCCGGCGGTGACATTCCGTCGAGCTGACGATGCGACGCTGGACTCTACCGCTCGCGCTGCTCATCGCCGGCGCTGCCCTCATCGCGGGGCTGCGCATCTACGTGGCGTGGGCCGACCGCGATATGAGCTCGTCTCTGTTCATCCCCCATCCGACGAAGATCACGCCCGAGCTGGCTCTGCTGCAGCAGTACGTGCGGATCGATACCTCCAATCCGCCCGGCAACGAACTGCCGGGCGCCCAGTTTCTGGCCGGCCTCCTCGAAAAGAACGGCATTCATGCCGAGATCATCGAGTCCGCGCCGCGACGGGCCAGCGTCTACGCGCGCATCGCCGGCAGGCAACACGGCGACGGGCTTCTTCTTTTCAATCACATCGACGTCGTCCCGGCCACGGCGAGCGGCTGGTCGCGTCCGCCGTTTGGTGCCGAGGCCTATCTGAATCAGATCTATGGCCGCGGGACGCTGGACATGAAAGGCATCGCCATCTGCGAGCTGCTGGCCTTCATCGACGTCGCGCGCACGCACCGGACGCCCGAGCACGACCTCGTCTTCCTGGCGGTCGCCGACGAAGAAACGGGCGGAAAACTCGGGACGGCCTGGCTGCTCGAACACCGCCCCGACATCTTCGCGGGCATCCGCTACGCCATCAACGAAGGGGGAATCACCGAGACGTCGCAGGAACGGATCGCCTACTTCGGAATCGAAATCGGCACGAAGATGACCGTCCGCGTGCGGCTGCGCGCGCGCGACCGCCAGTCGATGCAGCGGCTGCGCATCGCCCTTGAACCGTTCATCTCACGCATCGACGCGGACCGCGTCCTGCCGGAAGTGCGTGCGTTTCTGCACGAGCTCGCGCCGATTCGCGTCGAACAGGGGCAATTCCTCGACGATATCGACCGCACCATCGCCGCCGGCAAGCTCTGGCTCCTTCCCGTGGGGTACCGCGAGCTGACGCAGAACGTGCTTTGGCCCGATACCGTCGAGTCCGACCCCCGAGGCGCAACGATGCGCGTCAACCTCTTCAACCTGCCGGATGAGAATCCCGATGCGCGCATCGAATGGCTGCGCGGTTTCGCGGCGCGCTATGGAGCATCCATCGATGAAGTCATCGAGAAGAGCGGTCCCGCGCCGCTGAGCTCCCGCCGCACGCCGATGTTCGCGCTGCTTTCGGCGGAAGCGAAACGGCAATACGGAGGCGTGCGCACGGGCACCGAGGTGCTGGTCGCGTGGTCCAACGACTCGCGATACCTGCGCGTACGAGGCATCGACGCGTACGGCCTGATGCCGTTTCCGACCGACTGGTATCAGACGCAAGGCATCCACTCCATCGACGAGCGGCTTTGGGCCGACTCGTTCAGGAACGGGATTGAGCTGTTGCGGCACGTGACGCGGCGCTTCGCTTTCGAACCCTTGCCGCCGCCGGCGAGCTGACACAATTTGTCAACAACCGTCGCGAAAACCGTCAAAAAAGGGTTTCGGCACTGGTCCGTGCGGCGATAAGCAACAACGATTCAATAACTTACGTTTGTATCCGTTCGGCATCCCGCTTGCGATGGGAGTCTCGTCAGGAGGGTTCATATGATTAAGAAAAGAGAAGAGGGTTTCACGCTTATCGAGTTGTTGATCGTCGTCGCCATCATCGGCATTCTTGCGGCAATCGCCATCCCCAACCTGCTCACCGCCATGCAGCGCGCCAAGCAGAAACGGACCATGGCGGACATGCGTTCCATCGCCACGGCCTGGGAAGCGCGCGCCACGGACGTCAACCGTTACAACGCTGCCGGTGCAAATGCCGGCCTCGGGTCGGCCGTGACCGCTGGCAACCTCAGTGGCGCCCTGGCACCGACGTACATCAAGAACCTGCCGTCGAAGGACGGTTGGGGGAAGGATTACGAGTTCGGCGCTGATCAGGCCTGGGCCAACGGCACCGGCACCGCGGCACAGCAATACGGCATCCTGTCGGCTGGCCGCGACGGTGTGATCTCGTATGCGGCGGGAAGCGCCACCGGCGCCACCACGAACTTCGATTGCGACATCGTCTACTCGAACGGATCGTTCGTCGTCTATCCGGAAGGCGTGCAGACCCAGTAACCCGCACTTCGCTTCACTGTTTTGGAAAGGGCGCCTTCGGGCGCCCTTTCTGTTTTGACGCGGCGCTTCGTCTTCGAACCTATGCCGCCGGCGCTCTGACACAATTTGTCAAAGGAACGTCACAAAAACCGTCAAAAAAACGTTTCCCCACTGGTTACAGCGACGACAAGCCGCAATGAATCAATGACTTACCTGATGGGCCCGTTCGGCATCCCGCTTGCGGTACGCGACCTCCTCAGGAGGGTTCATATGATTAAGAAGTACCAGAAGGGGTTCACGCTCATCGAGCTGCTGATCGTCGTTGCGATCATCGGCATCCTTGCGGCGATCGCCATTCCGAACCTGCTCACCGCCATGCAGCGCGCGAAGCAGAAACGGACCATGGCGGACATGCGTTCCATCGCCACGGCCTGGGAAGCGCGAGCCACGGACGTCAACCGTTACAACGCTGCCGGTGCAAATGCCGGCCTGGCGTCGGCCGTAACCGCTGGCAACCTTAGCGGCGCCCTGGCGCCGACGTACATCAAGAACCTGCCGTCGAAGGACGGTTGGGGGAAGGATTACGAGTTCGGCGCTGATCAGGATTGGGCCAACGGCACCGGCACCGCGGCACAGCAATACGGCATCCTGTCGGCTGGCCGCGACGGCGTCATCAACTATGCCGCGGGCAGCGCCACCGGCGCCACCACGAACTTCGATTGCGACATCGTCTACTCGAACGGATCGTTCGTCGTCTATCCGGAGGGCGTGCAGACCCAGTAACCCGCGGTTCGCTTCACTGTTTTGGAAAGGGCGCCTTCGGGCGCCCTTTCTGTTTACGACGCCATCGCTTTTTGCGCGGCGACCATCGGCGCGTAGAGCCGCTCGTGATAGCCGTACGCTTCGCGATAAATCTGCTGGAACGCGCCGAGGTCTTTCGGCGCGACGACGAGATTCACGCCGTAGAGGAAGGCGGCGTTGCCGTCCAGCGTGCGCAGGTTTTCGGAGAAGAGGATGAAGAACGCTTTCCGGCGGTCGGCCGGAGTGAGCGAGATGATCGGCCCGAATTCAGTCAGCGGCGGCGGCGTCACCTGCGCGGGATTCAGCATCACCACCGGCGGAAACTCCTGCATGAAGTAGTCGCGGGCCTGCGCCGGCGCGGCGATGACCACCGGCATGAAGCCGATCAGCTTCGCGGCCTGCCGGAGCGCGGGACTGTCGCTGCCGACGATGAGCGCTTTCGCGCCGAAGCCGTCGTCCTCCTCGTGCATCTGCGAATGCACTTCGGCATGCGTCGCCGCGGGCGCGGACGCCGCGGCGGCCGCCATCTCGAAGTTGCGCCGGTCCACCGGCAGCTTCGTTTCGCAGACCGGACACGGAATCAGCACCGGCTTCATCGGCAGCTTGGTCTCGTCGAGCGAGAGCACTTTCTGGCAGGACGTGCAGGTGATCTTCATCGCACTACTCCAGCATCGACAGCATCGAGTCGCTGCCGCCTGCCTCGGGCTGCGCTTCCCGATCCTCTTCCGTCAGGCGCAGCGCGAGGTTGGTGGGATTCGTCGCATATGCGAGCGCGACCTCTTTCGTGATCACGCGCTTCTGCCACAGCTTCTCCAGCTCGTCGTCGAAGATCTGCATCCCGTCGACCGAACCGTCGTGCATGGCGTCGGTCAGCGAGCGCCCCTCGGTTTCGCCCTTGAGCACGTAGTCGCGCGTACGCATCGTCGACTTCAGAATCTCCAGCACGGCGATACGGCCTCCGCCGGTCTTCGGCAGCAGGCGCTGCGAGACGACATAGCGGAAAGACTGCGCGAGCCTCGTGCGCACCTGCGGCTCCTGATCCTTCGGAAAGACGCCGATGATGCGGTCCACCGTCTTCGCGGCGTCGATCGTGTGCAGCGTCGAGAGCACGAGATGTCCCGTCTCCGCCGCTTCCATGGCGATCTCGATCGTCTCCACGTCGCGCATCTCGCCGATCAGAATCACTTTCGGTGCCTGGCGCAGCGCGGCGCGCAGAGCGAGCGCGAACGACTTCGTATCCGCTCCCAGCTCGCGCTGATTCACCGTCGACTTGATGTGCTTGTGCATGTACTCGACGGGATCTTCGACCGTGATGATGTGGTACGCGTAATCGTTGTTGATCTTGTTGATGAGCGCCGCAAGCGTGGTCGACTTGCCCGATCCGGTCGGCCCCGTGACCAGCACGATGCCGTTCTTGAGACTGCAGATGTTCGCCAGCTCCGCGGGCAGTTTCAACGACTCCAGCGTCGGAATGCCCTCGGGGATCACGCGCAGGACGATCGCGTACGTACCGCGCTGCGCGAAGATGTTCACGCGGAAACGCGTCTTCTGCGGGATCGAGTACGACAGATCGACGGAGCCGTTCGTCAGCAGCGTCCGGGTCAGCTCGCGGTCGCCGCGCAGCATGTGCATGGCGATCATCTCGGTCTGATACGGCGTCAGGCGCGGCAGGCCGGGAAAGTTGACGGCGACGAGCTGGCCGTCGATCTCCACCTGCGGCGGGCGGCCGACGGAGAAGTTGAGGTCGGAGACGCGCTCCGACATCTTCAGCATCGCCTCGAGAATGGCGTCGAGATTGAAGTTCTTCATGAGTTGCGCTGCGCGCGTTGTCGGTTGTCTGTTTTCGGTTGTCCGCGGCTACGCGCATTGTACGCAACCGAAGCCTCCTCCAACTGGACAACCGACAACCGACAACGCGTGCAGCGCAGAAAGTACAATCCGCGCGGATGTCCATCATCGCTATCGATTACGGCGGCCGCCGCATCGGCGTGGCGGTGAGCGATAGCGGCACGATCGCCAGGCCGCATTCCGTGGTGAAGAACGAGGGGGAGATCATCGACAAACTTGCGCGCATTGCCTCGGAGCTCGACGCCGAAACGATCGTGGTCGGCATCGCGCGCCGCGCGAACAGCGATCGCGGCGAGCAGAAGTTCCGCGATTTCGCCGAGCGTCTGCGGCAGAAAACGTGCAAACCGGTCGTGCTCTGGGATGAAGCGCTGAGCACCACTGAGGCCGCGCGCCAGCTGCGCGAGAGCGGCACGAAGCGGCGCGATGCCCAGCGCGAAATCGACATGCACGCCGCAGCCGTCATCCTCCAGTCGTACCTCGACGCTCAAACGTTCGATGGTGATGCAGGGAGGGCGTCATAGCCCGCCGCGCGCGTCCCCGCGCCCGCGGCGGCTGCCGCAAGCTTCTGCAGTCGCTGACGACGATCGGTGTCTTCGCGATCATCCTCGCCATCGCCGGCGGATGGTTCTTCCTGCGCGCCATGCGCTCGCCCTACAAGAACTACAGCGAGCCGTTCAAAGACGTCGAAGTGCGCCACGGCCTGCGCACCGCCGCGATCCTCAAGCACCTCGAAGCGGAAGGGATCATCCGCGACGAATACATCCCGCTGATCTACATGAAGGTGGCGCGGCACAACGACAGCATCAAAGCCGGCATCTACGAATTCTCGAAGCCGATGACCGCCGAGGAAGTGCTCGACAAGCTGATTCGCGGCGACGTCGTCGCCAAGAGCGTCACCGTCCGCGAAGGCCTGGACCGCTTTGCGGTTGCACACATCTTTGTGCAGGAGGGATTCGGCCGCGACGCCGAATGGGACAAGCTCACCGGCGATCCTGAACTGATCCGCGATATCGCCCCCGAGGCAAAATCGCTGGAGGGATACCTCTTCCCCGACACCTACAAATTCAATCCCGGCACGCCGCCGCGCGCGATCGTGCAGGCCATGGTCACGAACTTCCGCAAGCACTTCGGCGGCGAGATGAACTACATCACCACCGGCCTGAATCTGCACGAAACGGTGACGCTGGCGTCGATCGTCGAGACCGAGGCGCGCATGCCGCAGGAGCGGCCGCTGGTGGCGTCCGTCTATCTGAACCGCATCAACAAGAAGATGCTCCTCGGCGCCGATCCCACCGTCATCTACGCGCTGAAGCTGGCCAATCGCTGGGACGGCAACATCCACAAAGCCGACCTGCAGATCGATTCGCCGTACAACACGTACCGTTTTCACGGCCTCCCGCCTGGCCCGATCGCGAATCCGGGACTGGCGTCGCTGCAGGCCGCCGCCGCGCCGGCCAAGAGCGACTTCCTCTACTTCGTGGCCAAACACGACGGCACGCACGCCTTCGCCACGAACATCGCCGACCACGATCGCAACGTCCAGATCTGGCAGGTGCAGTGGTATCGGGATCAGCGGGCGGCGCAGGCGGGGCGACCGTGATGGTTCCGGAACTACGACCGAAAATGTTGAATGTTCAATGTTGAATGTTGAGTGTTGAATGTGCCGCCGCCCGAGGACTCACGGAGCCGCCGGTTTCTCCATTCAAAATTCAACATTCGGGCGACCGTGATGGTTCCGGAGCTGCGACCTGAAATGTTGAATGTTCAATGTTGAATGTTGAGTGTTGAATGTGCCGCCGCCCGAGGACTCACGGAGGCGCCGGTTTTCCATTCAACATTCAACACTGAACATTCAACATTCAACATTCGCTTTTTATGAGGGCTGCGCGGCCGCGCAAACTACCAAATAACTCACTACCAATAACCTTTCGTGCTATCCTCCCCGCACCGCACGAAATCCTGGGGGTCCGTCGAGTATGTCTGCGAAAAACCGTCCGTACGAGCAGTTCGGTTCGTTCATCCTGTTCAAGAAGCTCGAGACCGACGCTCTCGGCGATCTCTGGCGAGCGGGGCGCGTCGACAACGGACAGCTCGGACCGACGATGGCCGTCCGCCGCCTCCTCGGCGGCAATCGCGCGGCGCTGACGGCGAGTGCCGGCGAGGCGCACGGCCTCGTGCCGTTGCTGGCCGGAACGACCTTCGCGAAAGATCAGACCATCGACGTCGCCAACGGCATCCCGTTCGTTGCGCATGAGTACGCGGGCGGCCGTTCGCTGCGCCACATCGTCGACCGCGCCCGCGGCGGCAACGGCGTGACCGCGAATCCGATCCCGCTCGATCAGGCCATCGTCATCGCCGAAAAAATCGCGCTCTCCCTCGCCACGACTGCCGATCTCCGCTACCTCGGCAATCGCCTCGCGCACGGCGCGTTGATTCCGCAGTTCGTCTGGATTACCGACGAAGGAGAGATTCGCGTCGGCGGCCAGCAGCTCGGCAAGGGGCTGATCGCGTCGATGTCCGACACGAAAGTGGCGTCGGAACTGGGCCGCTACTTCGCCGCCGAGTATCGCGCCTCGGGGGACATCTCGAAGACGACGGACGTCTACTCGCTCGGCGCGATCCTCTATCTCCTCATCACCGGCCTGGAGCCGCCGGATGCAGTCACCGGCAGCGCGTTCGCGCAGACCATCCGCGCCGCGAAAACGTTCGCGGGTCAGCCGCTTCCGGACGATCTCCGCGCGATCATCGAGAAGTCGCTGGCCATCGATCCGAATGCGCGCTACGCGACGATCAATGACATGAAGCAGGTGCTGTCGGCGCTCGTCCACGGCGGCAACTACTCGGCATCGACGTTCAACCTCGCCTTCTATCTCAGCAATCTGCTCAAGAAAGAGCTGGAAGGGGAAGCGCTGGAGCGCGAGAAGGAATCGAAAGTCAACGCCGCTGCCTACGCGGAAGTCCCGATGGCGTCGGTGACGGCGCTGCCGTCGTCGGATGAGCCGCCCGCGAAGAACCGCATGCCGATGTATGCCGCTGCCGCGGTGGTCGTCATCGCTGCCGGCGCGGGTGCGTACTTCATCTTCAAGCCAAAACCGGCGCCTCCCGTGGTCGTGCAGAAGGCTGCGCCGCCGCCGAAGCCGCAGGTGATCTCGCAGCCCATCATCGCTGCCTCGCCGGCAACCGCGACGACGACGGCCTCGCTCGATCCCGCCGCGCAGAAGAAAGCGTTCGAGGCGGCCGTGCAGCAGAAGATGCAGGAAGAGATGATGAAGCTGCAGTCCGATATGAACCGGCAGCTCAAGCAGCAGCAATCGAAAAACGCCCCCGTCCAGACCGCGAGCGTGATCTCGTCACCGCAGTCGCAGCAGTCCGATGACCGCGGCTCCGCGGCCGCGCTCGATCAGCGCCGCATCGCCTCGCAGCCGCTGACGCAGACCCAGGCGGCGCAGCCACAGCCGGTAGTCCCGCAGCCGCAGACGTCGGCCGCAACGACGCCGCAGCCGGTGACGCAGGCGCCGGTCTCCACAGTCCACGAAGGCGACCTCGTCGACGTCCTGGAGCTCGATAAGGTGCCGCAGCCTCTCTCCGTTCCAAAGCCGTACTATCCGCCGCTGGCCGCACAGCAACATGCCAATGCCACCATCATCCTCTCCACGTTGATCTCGGAGAATGGCGACGTAACGGAAGTGAAAGTGCTGAAGGGCGATGCTCGATTCGGGTTCAACGACGCCGCCATCCGTGCCATGCGCGCGGTGCGCTTCACGCCGCCGATCAAGGACGGAAAACGCGTCAAGACGTGGCGGCCGCAGTCGATCACTTTCCAGCAATAGGGCGTAGTGGCTAACTCGCGCGGCGTTCGCACGGCCGGAACGCTGGCGTCTCGCCGGCTGGCTCGGCGGCGTCCTCGCCGCCGAATGGGAGGCTTGCGCAAGCGTTGCGTTACCAGCGACATTCGAGGGGTTGGCGGTTCGGCAGCGAGGACCCTTCGCTGCGCTCAGGGCAGGCTACGCCGGGCCAGCCGGCGAGGACGCCAGCGCTCCATGGCTAGGGCGTTGCTTTCCAGAGGATGCGGTGCAGTTGCATGCCGAGGTCGCGCGGATCGCTGCCGCGGTGCGTGCGCGACAGGTTCATCACGTGATCGACCGCGATCACCAGCTCGTCCGGCGTGCCGGCGCGTGAGTCGACGGCGTACAGCCGCTCCACGTTCGCATGTTTCGGGACGAAGCGATCGACGACACGGCCGTCGAGCATCACCGTCACCGTCGGCGGCGGTTCGCCCTCAAGCGGAAACGTGACGTTGAATCCGAGCTGCGCGCGATGCGACAGCGGCTCCAACATCGTGTGACTCTGGGCGCCCATCCAGTGCCACCGTTCGCCGTCGTCGCCCTGCTCCTCGCTGTACCAGCCGGCGCCGAACTTGATCCAGCCGGACATCGGCGTGACGGAGGCTTCGAAATAGCGGCGGTTGAAGAGTGCCCAGAGCGGCTTGTGCAAACGCCGGAAGTTCACCGCCTGCGCCAGTGCGCTCGGCCGGTCCGCGGCATACACGGCGTTCTTTTCGGTGTGCGCCGTCGACGGATCGAAGCTGTCGGGAACGTTGACGACGTTGTAGTCCGGCAGAAAGTACGCCGCGAACGGCTCCAGTCCGCCGGCCGCGTAGACCTTGCCGCCGCGCGCCACGTTCTGCCGGATCCAGCGCATGGCCTGCACCGGCGGCGAATCGGTGTGCCGCACTTCGCGCAGCCCGGGCCGGACCCAGAACACATAGCGTCCGATGATGACGGCCGCGAAGAGCGCCTGGAGCGCGAGGGCGAGATGTTCTTTTCGGGAGTCGGGGGTCGGGGGTCGGGGGTCGGAGATTGAGGAGTTGGAGATTGAAGAGTCGGAGATTGAGGAGTCTGAGGCTCCGACCCCCGACACCCGACTCCCCACTCCCGCGCGCAGCCATTTCGCGATGAATGTCGCCACGACATCCATCCCGTCCGCCGCCAACAGCGCGTTCGCGGCGATGTAGCCGAGGGACAGGCGGCTGATGCCGGTCGGATTCAGGAGGAACCACGCCAGCAGAAAATTCGGCTCGAACGTCAGCACGATGTCCAGCTGCGCGCGGCGCGGACGAAAAAACGCGAGCAGCGCGAACACGAACATCGCCGTCGACGCCGAACGCGACTCGAACGGATCGAAGAGAAAGTCGTGCAGCAGATCGAGCATTGGCTTGCGCCCCGGATTGAGCGCGCCGTCCACCGTGGCCACGTAGTGCTGGTGCCATTTCGTGGCGAAGATAAAGTCCTGGAAGCCCGTCAACTCCGCCGCGATGCCGTATCCCGTGAGCACGAGCACGACGATGAGTGCCGTTCCCGAGAAGACATCGCGGCGCTGGCCGGAACGCATTCGGCGCCACGAGGCCACGATCCACGGCCACACCAGCAGAACGTTCTGCGCGCGGACGAGCATCGTCGCCGCGAAGAGGATGCAGCCGAGGATGTACGTGCCACGCTTGCGGTCATCGCGCAGCAGCAGCGCCGCGCCCGCGAGCGACGTCACCAGTGCCAGCTCGTCGGTGAAGCCGGTGCCGCCCCAGTACCAGACATTCGGCAGAAAACAGAACAGCATCGCCGCCGTGATGCACGTCCTGAATCGGAAGCGCAGCGACCGCGCCAGCGCGAAGATGGCCGGAAACATGAGCAGCGACGAGAGCGTGCTGATCGCGCGCAGCGCACGAAAATCGTCGTGCATCACCAACCGCGCGAGCTTCGCCAGCGCGAAAAAGAGCGGAAATCCCGGCGGATGCGGATGGTGCTGCGCGACGTCGTAGTGCTGCAGTGCCGAGGCAAAGAGCGCCTCGTCCCAATCCCACATCGAGTGCGAGATCGCGTAGAGGCGGGTCAGGGCGACGAAGAGGGCGAGGACGAGGGCGCACGTTCGCTGGCGTGACGTCAGCGGCTCAACTGCGGCGCGGTCCACCGGACTGCTGAATGTTGAATGTTGAATGTTCAATGTTGAATGTTGAATAGATCGAGCGGGAGCCTTTCATTCAACATTCAACATTCAACATTGAACATTCAACATTGGCTCTTCTGATGGGACGGCACCATTCTCGCAAAATTCGCTCGCATCATGCCGGGAAAGGGCGTCCGTCGCCGATGGAACCTCGACCTTCACGGCATCCGGCGCCTCGGCAGCAAGGAATCCGGCTTCACCTACAGCAGCGCGGACGGCGCGCCGATCGACGATGAAAAGAGCATCGTGCGCATCCGCAAGCTGCGCATCCCGCCCGCGTGGCAGGACGTGCGCATCGCCCGCAGCGACTCCGCGCCGCTGCAGGCCGTAGGCGTCGACAAGAAAGGGCGCACGCAGTACCTCTACCACGCCCGATTCCGTGCGCAGCGCGAGGAGGAAAAGTTCAAGCGCGTCGTCGAATTCGGCGAGTCGCTGCCCGCGCTGCGCCGCCGCGTGCGCGCCGATCTCAAACGCGGCGAGCTCGATCGCGACCATGTCCTCGCCGCCATCGTCCGCCTCATCGATCAGGGATTCTTTCGCGTCGGCAACGACAAGAGCGCGCAGTCCGAGGCCACGTACGGACTGACGACGATCCGAAGCAAGCACGTGAAGGTCGACGGCGCCGTACTGCTGTTCGATTACGTCGGCAAGTGGCGCAAATCGCAGAAGCGCGCCATCGAGGATGCCGATGTCGCCGTCGTCGTAGAAAATTTAAAGAAGCTTCACGAAGACGAGTTGTTCGCGTTCTTCGACAACGGCAAGCTGCGCGACGTGAAGGACCGCCACGTCAACGACTACATCCAGTCGATCATCAGCAAAAACTTCACGGCCAAGGATTTCCGCACCTGGGCCGGCACGCTCCTCTGCTCGATCGCCCTCGGCATGGAAGGTCAGGGCGCGAGCACGACGGAGCGCAAACGCAAGATCAAGCGTGCCGTGCAGGCCACCGCCGACCAGCTCGGCAACACGCCCGCGGTCTGCCGCTCGTCGTACATCTGCCCGCGCCTGCTCGACGAATACATGGACGGCAAACCGTTCGAGATGTTGCGCAAACATCACAAAGGCTCGCCGGTCGTGCGCGTCGGCCTGTCGAAAGAGGAGCGGGCGCTGCTGAAGTTCCTGCGCGAAACGATCGCCGACCGGCGCCGCCGCCCGCGCGCGGCGTAATATTCAAAAAAAAGAAACCCACCGGGTAGGGAAAATCGCTTCTGGCATCTCTCCCATAAGCAAGCGTTGCATTCGGGTCCCCAACGACGGAAAACACATGACCGCTGAGCCGATCACCGCCCGTTCCGGCGCCGACACCATCGCCGACTTTTACCTCGCGCCCGAGCGCGTCGATCTCGTGGCCGGAGTTCGCACGCTGGCGCGCGAGAAGCTCGCCCCGCGCGCCGCGCATTACGACGCCACCGCCACCTTCCCCCACGATGACTTCCGTGATCTCTTCGAGGCCGGTCTCCTCGGCGCCGCGATTCCGCGCGACGCCGGCGGTCTCGGGCTAGGTCCGTATCGCGGCGACATCTTCACGCTCTGGATGCTGACGAAAGAGATCGCCCGCGCCGATCTCTCGCTCGCGCGATGCTGGGAAGGCCACGTCAACTCGCTCGTGCTCATCGACGGTATGGGCACCGACGAACAGAAAGCGCGCTGGTTCGAAGGAGTGCTGACGCACGGCGAGACCTGGGTGGCCTGGAGCGGCGAGCCTCAGGCGCGCGCGCCCGGGGAGAAGACGCGCTTCGGGACGTACGCGGAACGGGTCGACGGCGGCTGGCGCCTCGACGGCACTAAAGCCTTCGCCACCAGCGCCGGCGGCGCGCGCTGGGCCATCCTCCTCGTCAACACGCAGGGTCCCGGCGGCGCGCGCCACGCCTCGGGCGACGTCGATCACCTTCTGCTCATGGCCTGCGATCTCACCGATCCCTCGGTGAGCATCGACGGCTCGTGGTGGGATCCGATCGGCATGCGCGCAACGGTCAGTCACGCGGTGCGTTTTGAAAACACCTTCATCCCCGACTCCAACCTCCTCGGCTATCCCGGCCAGTACCTCCTCGAAAGCTGGCAGACCTGTTTCGCGCCACAGTACGGCGCTTCCTTCCTCGGCGCGGCCACCGCGGCGTACGACTACGCCATCAACTCAATCGTCGCGCAGAAAAAAGGGGACGATCCGTACGTGCAGCACCACGTCGGCAAGATGTCGGTGAACCTCGACACCGCGCATCTATGGCTGCGACACGTGGCGACGCTGTGGGAACGCGGACAATCCGCCGAGGCGCAGGTGGCGGGAAATCGCGTGCGGCATCTACTGGAGCATCTGTCGGTCGAAACGGTCGATCACTGCATCCGTTCCTGCGGCGCGCGCGCGCTGATCAAGCCGAGTCCCGTCGAACGGATCTGGCGCGACCTCTCGATCTACGTGCGCCACGACAACGACGATCACGTCCTCGCCACGATCGGCAAGGCCGTCCTTGGCAAGAGCTACGACGTCTCGTTCTACAAGCCGTGAGAAGGCGGCAGGGACCGCGTGCGATCCCTGCCGGTCGTCTCATCCGGCGTGTCTTACGGACACCGTTTGTCGATCTCTTTGCCGAGGAGGGCGAGCAGGTCGGCGGTCTCATTGCCGACGTACCTTCTGACGTAGTCGATGATCGTGTTCCAGTAGGGCTTGACGATCTTCCACTGCTTGCAGAGGTCGTTGCCGCCGACGATCAGTTCATCGGACAGTTTCAGGAACTGCTTCTGCTCCGCGTCGGCTTCAGCCGCGCCCGCGAATCCGCAAATCACCGAGAGAGCGACTCCGATTGCGAGCAGCGCCAGTGATGCGGCAGGACCGACGAACGGTATGAATGCCACCGCCCAACAGATCGCCAGCCACTTCGGCCCGACTTCTTTCCAGGTCTGGCAGAGGTCTTTCGGGCCGCCGCCGGTAAGCCGTTGATAGATCTCCGCCAATTCCTGCCGTTCCTGGTTCGAAAGTGTTTCAGCCATTGTCTTTCTCCTTCTTTTGTCGATGTGTGGAAGGCCTTTCCGAAACGGTAGTCAGCCAAGCCCGCGCGTTTTTCCGCCCGATGAATTACTCGTGCGTTACTCCGTCCACTTGATGTACTCTGATTTCCCTCTTTCCATCAGCAATGGACTCCGGGGCAGACCTCTTTCGGGCGAATCTCCCACTCATCGACCGGGTGATCGGGCGGGTGTGTGCAAAGGGGCATCTATTCGGCGCCGACGCCGAAGACTTCGCATCAGACGTGCGTCTGGAGCTGATGGCCGACGACTACGCCATCCTTCGCAGCTGGGAGAGGCGCTCTTCGCTGCCGACCTTCCTGACTGTCGTGGTGCAGCGGCTGCTGATCAACGCGCGCGTCCGGCAAAGTGGCCGATGGCATCCATCGAACGAAGCGCTGCGCATTGGGCCGGCCGCGGTGGCGCTGGAACGTCTTCTCTGGCGCGACGGCCGTTCGCTCGCCGAAGCGCTGCCGATCGTCCGGAGCATCAACCCCTCGTTATCGGTAAAGCACCTGGAGGCTATGGCCGAGCGTCTTCCGCCTCGTGCGCCGCGCCCGAAGGCAGCCGAGGTCGATCCTGACCTGCTCGTGGGGCGCGAATCCGCCGAAGCTCGGACGTCCGAAGCCGAGGCGCGCCGCGTCTCCGAGCACGCCAACGACGTCGTTCGGCGCACCATGGCGTCCATGTCTCTCGAAGATCGCATGATTCTCCGCTTCCGCTTCGGGCGGGGAATGACCATCGCCGACATCGCTCGCATCATGGATCTCGAACAGCGACCGCTCTACCGCCGGCTCGAAGCGAGCCTTCGCGGTCTTCGCACAGCCCTTACCGCCGCGGGCATTGACGCCGGCACGGTCGCGGACCTGATCGGATCGCCGTTCCAGTCGATGAATTTCGACCTGGCTGACGAGGAAAACGGCGGCGATCGGCTGTCCAAATCGATGAGGCCCGATTCCGTACGAGGTTCGGTATGAGCGACGCAAGCAGCAAACACCCTGACTTCGAGACGCTCGCCGGGCTGGCCGAAGGGCGTTTGTCCGCCGACAGGCGAACCGCGGTATTGGCTCACCTCGACGAATGCGAAGGCTGCATGAGCGAAGTCGAACTGGCCAACGAGGCGATCCAACAGGAACAAGTCAACGTCGCGGCATCGCACCCGCGGCAAGCGTGGACGTGGCTGGTCGCTGCAGGCGTCGTCGTGGCCATGCTCGGTTACGCGTTGCTTCGGCAGCCGTGGCGGCGCTCTCCCGAGTCGCTACTGGTAGCAGCGGTGCCGCGGTCGGCGCGTCTCGTCGAGGCGCGGCTCACCGGCGGCTTCGCCTGGGCGGCGTATCGTGGAGCGGCGCGTTCGGCCCAGACGCATGCCGATCCGGAACTGCTGCGTCTGGACGGCGCAGCGGCGGACGCGATCGAGCGCGGCAAACGCGATCCCTCGGCGCCGGCGCAACACACCGCGGGCGTGGCTCTCGTCCTGATCGATCATCCGCTCGACGCCGTCGATCGGCTCCGCGCGGCCGCGGCCGCCGCGCCAAACGACGCCAGGAATTGGAGCGATCTCGCCGCCGCGGAGTACTCGGCCGCGCAGAGCCTCGGCCGTCCTTCGCTGTACGCGCAGGCCCTCGGCGATGCCGAGCATGCCGTTCGACTCGACCCGCGGCTGCCCGAGGCGCTCTTCAACCGCGCTCTGATTCTCGGTCGCATGGGTCTCCTCGACGAAGAGCGCCGCGCCTGGAGCGATTACCTCGCGATCGATACGAATTCGGAGTGGGCGGTCGAGGCGCGCCATCGTCTGGCGTTGCTCTCGGGGGATGCCGCGCCGCCGTTCGAGCGCAACCGCTCGCGCATCGAGGCCGCAGCCGCGGCGGGCGACGCAGCGACTGTGCGCGCCATCGTCGACGGCGACCGCGAGCGCGCCCGGACCTTCGGCGAAGTCGAGTACCTGGGCCGCTGGGGCGAAGCGCTGCAGCGCGGCGACGCGGCCGGAGCTGCCGCCGCACTGGCAGTGTCGCGCGCCTGTGGCGACGCGCTCGCGGCACTCTCCGGCGAGTCGCTGCTGCGCGATGCTGTGCGCGTCATCGACAGCGCGGGTGATCGGGCGTCGCTCGCCGAGGCGCACGTCGTCTATCGGCGCGCCCGAATCCTCTACAGCAAAGGAAACCCAAGCGGCGCCGAGGACGGCCTTCGCCGCGCCGCCGCCCTCTTCGCCGCGGCCGGCGATCCGCTCGCGTTCATTGCGCGCTACTACGCGGCCAGCGCGCGCTTCGACCGGCACGACACCGCGGCGGCGCGGCAGGAGCTGGAAGCGCTCGCCGCGGAGTTGCGCGAGCGTCCGCAATACATCGACGCCGCCGCACAGGTGCAGTGGGAGCTCGGGCTGTGCCGCAGCGCCGGCGGAGACTGGAGCGGCGGTCTGGCATCGTTCTCCGACGCGGCCGCGGGCTACCGGCGTCTCGGCGAGCGGAGCAATCTCGCCATGATGAATGGGCTGCGCGCGTGGATTCTCGACCTCCTCGGACGTCCGGAAGAAGCGTGGGCGGCGCGCATCGACGCGCTCGCCGCGGAGTCGCGCGCGCGGCGCGGCGACCGTCTCGCCACCGCACTTCGCTGGGCGACGGATGCGGAAGCACGCGCCGGTCACGGCGACGCAGCGCGAGCACTACTGGTCATGGAGGCGCGGATGCACCGCTCCGCCGGAAACGACGATCAGCTCGTGCATGCGCTGGCGCGAGAAACGGAGCTCGACGTCTCTCTCGGCGATGACGCCGCCGCACTCGCCGCGGCAGAGGAAGCGAGGCGCACCGCGGCACGCGTCGCCGATCCGGCCCTGCGCATGCGGGAGATCGCCGTCGCCCAGCTCGCTGCCGCCGGCGCAGAGCTCCGGCGCGATCCGGCAAAAGCCCGCGGCCTCGCCGCCGAGGCGGCGCGCGGTCTCGAAGCGGGCGGGCTGCGAGTCCGCCTGCCCGACGCAGCATTGCTCCGCGCGCGCGCTGCGATCCGCCTTGGCGATCGCGACGCTGCGGCGCGCGACCTCGACGACGGCATCGCCGCACTCACGTTGCTTCGCGTCGATGTCGGCGCAGGCGGCATAACCACCGGAATCGACGACACGGCCCGTCAGCTCTTCGAGGAAGCGGTGCGGCTCCACGTCGATCGTGACGCATCCGCCGCGTTCGCGTACGCGGAACACGCGCGCATCCTCGACCGCAATGTCACCGTCGATGCGCGCGCCCTCCAGCAGCGCCTCGCGGGCAGCGGCACGGTGGTCATCGAACCGTTCGTGCTGCGCGACGAGGTGATCGTCTTCGCCATCGACGAGCGCGGTGTGACGGCCTCGCGCCATCGGATCGCGCGCGCCGATCTCGACGCCCTCGTGGCGCGCGGTGCCGCGACGGAGTTGTACGACGCGCTGATCCGTCCCGCCGAGGCCACGGTCGCGCACGCACGGCACCTGGTGGTCGTGCCCGACCCGCACGTCGTCGATGTCGCGTTCGCCGCGCTTCACGACGGGAAGCGGTACCTCGTCGAGCAGCTGCCCGTGTCGATCGCCCCGAGCGCAAGCTCGCTGACGCGTTCGCCGTGGCACGCGCCGCGATCGATCGTAGCCACGGCCCTCGGAGACGTCGCAGACGGTGCACTGGCGGCGCTTCCGGAGAGCGCCGGCGAGGTCGCCGACATCGCCCGGCTTTACCCGCGCAGTGAGACGCTGCCGCACGCGACGCTTGCGGCGCTCCGCGACGCCGCCGCGCATGCTGACGTCGTCCACGTCGCCGGTCACACAATGCGCGACGGCTCCGGCGACCCCGCCCTCCTCCTCGGCGACCACGAGCGCGTGGCCTGGAGCGACATCGCCGCGCAGCCATTCGCACACGCGGAAACCGTCTCGCTCTCCGCGTGCGAGACGTTGCGCCACGCGGTGCGCGCCGACGCGCACGCCCGGAGCCTCGGCGGCGCGTTCCTGGCCGCCGGCGCGCACTACGTCGTCGGAACTCTGACGCCGATCACCGACGTCGACGCGCGCACCATGTTCAAGGAAATCCACCGGCAACTCGCCGCCGGCGTCGAACCGTCCGAGGCTGTGCGACGCGCCCAATTGACCGAAATGACCGCGCGCCGCGGCGGCTGGCAGGCGGTAGCGGTCATGAGCAACGTGATCCCGTTCTGAGAGGAGGAGCCATGTCTGACGATCTCATCAAGATTTATTTCCGCGGCATCTGCACGCATCTGTTGAAAGACTCACCCCACTCCGGAGCTCCGTCGGACATCGGGCTGCGGCCGATCCATCGGCGCGAGAAGCACGATCCGCTGCAGCATCGCGTGCTCCTGCCGCTCTCGACGGGGCTTCCTCCGCATCTGAAAGACATCCCACGGCATTTCCCAAGGCTGCGTTACCAGTGGGACGATCTGAATCCCCTCCAGGAATGGAGGCCCGAATTCGTGAAAGACGACGGCTACTGGGAAGTCGACCTGACCTACGTCGCGATCTGGTTCGAGGGCGTCGTCGAGAACCTCGCCGGCGAAAAGCCGGCGTCGCAGCTCAAGGAGCTTCCCTCCGTCTGGAACAACACCAAGGGTCTCAAACCCGCGGCCGATCCGAGCGCCATCAACAGCTTTAATGCGGAGAAGGTCGCTGCCTACGTCGATTTCTTCGGCGGGCAGCGTCTCGAAATCGTCGGCACTCCGAGGCTGCCGAACGAAGTCAAGGCCACGCTGTCGATCGCGCCGGACAAAATACCGATGCTGGTCTGGAAGCCATTCGGTCTTCCCACGGCAAAGGTCCAGATCAAACCCGGCGCCGAGCTCCAGATCACCAATGCCGCCAGGGAACCCGCCCCATGCTGCCGCCGCGACTACCTGCTGCACTATCGGGCCACGGATCTCGACCTTTGGAACACCGATCTTCCGGAGTGGCCGGATCCTCTGCCTGCCCCCGACACCGCCTTCTGCTCGAGCAGCACGTATCCGTAGGCGACGTCGCACGCCTGGAGCTATCGAGGCATCCAGACATCGCTGCGAATTCTGAACACCGCCTCCTGCGCGAAGCGTTTCTTATACAGATCGATGATCGCCGCGATCTTCCCTTCGTCGCCGGACCGATGCACGATCTGCACGATATGCGTCCGCTCGCGCTCGATCACATTGTGCTTATCGCGCCATTGCCCCGAGGCCTCCCACGTCGTCAGTCCGGATGGGAAGCGCGACGTGATCTCGTCCGCCAGGAACTGCTGCCACTCCGCATCGCTGACCACATCGCCTTCCGGTTTCTGCGTCCCGAAGTAGAGCGTGTCCAGCTCCTGCTTTTCGTAAACCGCGAGATTCGCGCAAGAGAGCGTGAGCAGAATGAGGAACGCCGAGGCGGTGCGCATGGCTGAGTAGAATGCCACGCATGCGCCGCTTCGTCATCGTCCTCGCACTTTCGCTCTTCGCAGCCAGTTCGTTCGCGCAACTCAGTGACGCGATCATCGACAAGGACGTCCGCGCAACGATCGAGGCGTGGCACGTGCCCGGACTGGCCATCGTTGTCGTGCAGAACGACAAGGTGATTTTCCTCAAAGGCTACGGCATCAAGGAGGCAGGCAAGACGCAGCCGGTCACCGCCGACACCCTCTTCGAAATCGGCTCGACCACGAAAGCCTTCACCGCCACCGCCATGGCCATGCTCGCCGATGAGAAGAAACTGTCGTGGGACGATCCCGTGCGCAACTACGTGGCCGGATTCCACGTTTCCGATCCCTGCACCGACGCGCTGATCACCCTGCGCGACATCGCCTCGCACCGCAGCGGCGTGGCGCGGCACGACGAGCTGTGGGATGACAGCGACTTCGCTCGTGACGAATTGATCCGCCGCATCGGCGCGATGAAAGTGTGGCGTCCGATCCGCGCCGGCTACCAGTACAACAATCTCATGTTTGTCACCGCCGGCGAGGCCGCCGCGTCGGCCGCGAAGATGCCGTGGGAGCAGTTGATCCGCACGCGCATCTTCGCGCCGCTGGGGATGACCGAGTCGCGCATCACCTTCGCCGAGTGGCCATCGTCCGATCACGCCACCGGCCATCGCTGGAGCTCGAAAGGGCAATGGGCCGCGATCCAGCCGATGCGCAACTACGACGCGCTCGCGCCGGCCGGCACCATCAAATCGTCCGCGCACGACATGGCCCAGTGGCTCCGCTTCCAGCTCGCCGGCGGCGCCATCGACGGCAAACGGCTGATGTCGTTGTCGGCCATCGAGGAGACGCATACGCCGCAGACGATCATCCCGATCGGCCCGGCCTCGCGCCTGCTCTACCCCGACATGAATTTCCTCACCTACGGATTAGGCTGGAACATCTCCGACTACCACGGCGAACTGCTCGTCGCCCACGCCGGCGCGCTGAATGGTTTCCGCACCAATGTCGCCCTCCTCCCCAAACGCAACCTCGGCATCGTGATCCTGGAAAACGTCGGCCGCGGAACCGCGCTCGCCGCGCTCCGCAACACGATCATCGATCAATTCCTCGGCGTCCCCGCCCGCGACTGGAACACGGACATGCTCGACGCCGAGAAGTTCGAGGAAGCGAAAGCGAACGACAAGCAGGCCGAACGCGAAGCGAAGCGAGTCACCGCCCCGAAGCCGTCGCACGACCTCCCCGCATTCGCCGGCACATACCACAACGCAGGCTTCGGCGACGCCACCATCACCGCCGCCTCCGACGCGCTGACTCTGCACTGGGAACGACTGACGATCCCACTCGTCCACGAAAACTACGACACCTTCAGCGCGATCGATACGACCGAGGACATCGACGAACCGGTGCAGTTCAAGCTCGGTGCGGATGGTGCAGTGGTTGGGTTCACGTTGTTCGGGGAGGAGTTTGGTGCTGTGCGAAAGGAAGACGGTTCACGCGGAGCCGCGGAGGCGCGGAGACCTTCATCGCCTTTCTCCGCGTCTCCGCGTCTCCGCGTGAACAGGTTCTAAATGGCCGCTAAACGCATCGTAATCATCGGCGGCGGATTCGGCGGCCTCTACGCAGCAAAGACGCTCGCGAAAACGGACGCACGCATCACGCTCGTCGACCGCCGGAACTACCACCTCTTCCAGCCGCTCCTCTACCAGGTCGCAACCGCCGCGCTGAATCCGAGCGACATCGCCGCGCCGATCCGCGCGGTCCTGCGCAAACAGAAAAACGCCAGCGTGATCATGGGCGACGTGCAAGCTATCGACACCGATCGCCGCATCATCACCATGGCCGACGGCGAGTTGGCGTACGACATCCTCATCGTCGCCACCGGCGCCACGCATTCGTACTTTAACCATCCGGAATGGGAGGAGAACGCGCCCGGCCTGAAGACGATCGAGGATGCGCTGGAAATCCGACGCCGCGTGCTGCGCGCCTTCGAAGCCGCCGAGCGCGAAACCGATCCGGAGCGGCAGAAAGCGTGGCTGAACTTCGTCATCGTCGGCGCGGGACCGACCGGAGTCGAATTGGCCGGCGCGCTGTCGGAGATCGCGCGCCAGACCATGCTCCGCGATTTCCGGCGCATCAATCCCTCCAGCGCGCGCGTAATCCTCGTCGAAGGAAAGGAGCGCGTCCTCCCGCCATACCCGCCGCCCCTCTCCGCCAAAGCTGCCGATCAGCTGCGCCACCTCGGCGTGGAAGTCCTCACCGACGCCGTCGTCACGCGCATCAACGATCACGAAGTCTGCGTCGGTGACACGACCATCCCGACGCGCACGATCCTTTGGGCCGCCGGCGTGCAGGCCTCACCTCTCGCGAAATCCCTCGCCGTCCCGCTCGACCGCGCCGGACGCGTGCTCGTCGAGCCCGACCTCAGCATCCCAGGACATCCCGAAGTCTTCGTCATCGGCGATCTCGCCGCCGCAAAAAACGCCGACGGCTCGCTCGTCCCCGGCGTCGCACCCGCCGCGATTCAGGAAGGGATTCACACCGCGAAAAACATCGCCCGAGTTCTGAACGATCAACCGACTCTCCCCTTCCGCTACCGCGACAAAGGCTCGCTCGCCACGATCGGCCGCGCCGCCGGAGTGGCCGACCTCGGCCGCATCAAACTCAGCGGCTTCATCGCCTGGGCCGCCTGGCTCGCCATCCACATCTTCTTCCTCATCGGCTTCCGCAACCGCGTCTTGGTGATCCTTCAATGGGCCTGGGCGTACCTGACCTACCAACGCGGCGCGCGATTGATCACGGGCAAAGTCGAGCCGCTGATGAAGGACCAGAACGAACGCCAATCGACGAACGCAGGTCCCCCGGCGGCGAAGCCGTCGTAAGAACCGTAGCCCCACGTTCACGTGGGGGAACTCGAGTGCGATCAATTTGTGAGCCCGCTTTAGCGGGCGAAAGAAAGCTTTCTCTCGCCCGCCAAGGCGGGCTCACGAGACTTAACGCACACGAAAACCCCCAGCTCAAAGCTGGGGGCTACGGCTCTTACGACGGCTTCGCCGCCGGTTGTGTCGTGAGTAATCGCTACAATGCCCCGCACTTGTCCGTCCTCGACCTGATCATCATCGTTGGCTACCTCGCCGCCGTGGTCGGGGCTGGGGCGTGGTTCGGGCGGAAGCAGCAGACCACCAGTCAGTACTTTCTGGCGGGACGCGGCGTTCCGTGGTGGGCGATCAGCGCGTCGATCGTGGCCACGGAGACGTCGACCATCACCTTCATCTCCGTGCCGGGGATAGCGTATGCGCGCGGCGGCGACTTCACATTCCTGCAGCTCGTCTTCGGCTATCTGGTCGGACGGATCGCCATTTCGATTCTCTTCATCCCGTCGTACTTCACCGGTGATCTCGTCACCGTCTATCAACTGTTGCAGAGGCGATTCGGATGGCGTGTGCGCGCGCTGGCGTCGTCGCTGTTCATCGCCATGCGCACGATCGCGGACGGCGTGCGGCTGCTGCTGACGGCGTTCGTACTGGCCGCGGTCTACGGAAGCGTGGCCGGAGTCTCGGCGGAGTCGGTGATCACGCTCTGCGTCGTCGGCATCGGCGTGGTGATGATCATCTTCACCTTCTACGGCGGCATGGAAGCAGTGGTTTGGATCGAGGTCGTACAGCTGGGGATTTACATCGCCGGCGCGCTGGCGGCGGCCATCGTTTTGACGCAGCACATTCCCGGCGGATTTTCGGCGGCGATGGACATCGGCCACGCGTACGGCAAGTTCCGCGTCTTCGATTTCGCGTTCGATGCCACGAAGACGTTCACCTTCTGGGCCGGCGTCATCGGCGGCTGCTTCCTGACCATGTCCACGCACGGTACCGATCAATATCTGGTACAGCGGTATCTATGTACCGACCGGCCCCGCAGCGCGGCGCTGGCGTTGCTGTCGTCCGGCATCGTCGTGCTTGCGCAGTTCATCGGATTTCTCTTCATCGGCGTGCTGCTGTTCGCGTTTTACGCGCCGTACAAGCTGGCCGGATACATGACCGGCGCGGCGTCGGCGCCGTTTCACGCGCCCGATCAGGTCTTCCCCGATTTCATCACCCGGCATCTGCCGTCGGGATTGTCGGGACTCGTCGTCGCGGCAATCTTCGCGGCGGCGATGTCGTCGTCGCTCAACTCGATCGC
>Ga0157375_10000457_pt1 | contig 37078 bp, 31 predicted proteins | sample M35metaG_FD_115311 | JGI IMG/M metagenome (GOLD analysis project Ga0157375, IMG submission 115311) | Miscanthus rhizosphere microbial communities from Kellogg Biological Station, Michigan, USA - M3-5 metaG | ecosystem: Host-associated > Plants > Roots > Rhizosphere > Soil | place: USA: Michigan... | reverse complement strand
GACGACGCGGCGACGACCCGCATATTCAGGCAGCCCGCGGCGTCATTGCAATTTCCCGCGGGCGACGCCGATCGCTCGTGCAATTTACCCTGCGCGGATTTTCGCATGAGCGCCGCTGCACGCGCGTTGAGCGCAATCTTCCCCGTAGCGAAACGCGCGCTTAACGAAACTGCGCCGCGCATGAACCTTGCAGCAGCGAATTGTTCGCCCGTTTCGCATGCGGACGGTTGCCATGCGTGAAATCGCAGTGCCGAGATGAGCGAGAGGCGGAGGACTCCCTTCCGCGGATACCGAGGAGAAACCCATGAAACTTTCACCGTTCTTCGCTCTGTTGATGGCAGCGGCTGCGGGTACCGCGTTCGCGCAAGCTACGTCGCCGGTGCCCGATCCGGCAAACCCGCCGACCACCAGTCCGGCACCGACGATGCCGGCGAATCCAGCCAGTCCGACCGCGACGGATCCGACGTCACCGGCACAGGAGCCGATGTCGATGCAGGGTTCGGCGGCCGAGGACTGGACCATGGTCAAGGGCCACGACAAAGGTTACATCACGAAGAAAGACGCTCTGCCGAACAGCTGGCTCGCCCAGAACTTCGCCAGCTGCGATACCGACAAGGATGGCAAGATCAGCGAAGCCGAATACCAGAAGTGCCAGAAGCGCCATTGATGTCGGATGGCAAAACAGCGCGGCCGGCGTGCGCGGGCCGCGCTGCGGTCCAGCAGCACTGCGGATAGTCGACGCAGCAATGGCGCGGCAAAATCGGCGTACGCAGGATGACCGAGCAAACGGCATGCGTTGTTGATGCAACGACAGATCGCGTGTAAAACAGTTCGGCGCCCGCGTTCAGCGCATTGGAGCTTCGAAGCAAAGAGGAGTTTTGCCATGGCAAGGACCGCAAAGCGGGTATTCACGAAGCAAAGCGATATCGAGCGTATCGAGGATTTGGTCGTCGCCCTGCGGAGCCAGTCGCGTGTGCGCGTCACGCTGCGCAACGGCGACATCATTTCCGGCACGGTCATCGAACGACCGGCCACGCAGGTATTCGAAGACCCGGCCGGAAAGCAGGGCATCAATTCCGTCCTGCGTCTGGATGATCCCCTGGCACCGGTCTGGAAGGTGTACCTGTGGCTGAGCGACATCGAGTCGGTCGAACAACTGCCGCCACGTGGCGGCTGAAGAGAAAGCGATGCCCGACGAAAAGAAGACCTGTGCACACGAACCTTGTATCTGCCAGGCAGCGGCCGGGCGCGTGTACTGCAGCGACTACTGCGAACACGCAGCAACGAGCGCTCCGCCGCGCGCAGAAACTGTCTGCCGATGCGGTCACAAGGGCTGTAACGGCTGAGGGTGCTTCGGCTCCCGGCGCTCGTACTGCATTCGCTACCTGCGTACTCGCCTTCGCGCTGCCCCCGGTATTCGTACGAGCGTGTCGCACGTATCGATCCGTTGGTCATGCCCCGCCAGTTGATCACGGCAGCGACAGTGTTCGACCCAGATGCGTGTAGACGGTCGCTACGCGTCGTAGGTGCCGCGATTCCGCATGTGTCAGCAGCCACAGGTCGGTCTGGCACGCCTCGATGACGTCAGTCAGCTGGCGCAAGTCGGTTCGCCCGCGCGCGAGGAACATCGGAAAGACGCCGACGCCGAGGCCCAGCGTCACGAGTTCCATTACCGTGAGAATGCTGTTGACGCGATAGCGCGGAACGACCTTGGGAAACCGACGCCTGCGCCAGACGACCGACGGGTGCTCGGGCAGCGCGTCGTCCGGCGCGATCCACGCAGCGTTGCCGCGTTCGACGTCGGCGTAGCGCTTGATCGGCGAGTTCTTCGCGGCGAACAGCGCCACGCGCACCGGACCGAGATGCCTGCCGATCAGATGCGGCGGCGGCCTTCTCGTCGCGCGCACCGCGATATCGGCGTCGCGACGCGTGAGGTTTGCCAGTTCGTTGCCGGCGTGCAGTTCAAACTCCAGCAGCGGATGTTCGGCACGCAGTGGCTTCAGCGCGGGCGCGACGAGGCCATGCAGCACCGTGTCGGTCGTCGTGATGCGTACGGTTCCGGATACCTGCTCCGGCGACAGTTGCGCCGCCGAGCGTGCCGATTCGAGCGCCGCCCCCACCTGCTCGGCTTTTTCGGCGAGCAACTGCGCGAGCTCCAGTGCCTGGTAGCCGCTGCGCGAGCGCTCGAACAACGCGGCGCCGAGGCCGCGTTCGATCCGGCGCAGCGAACGGAATACCGTCGATGCATCGACGCCGAGACGCTCGGCGGCGCCGGCGAGAGTTCCCGCGCGCACCATTGCCAAGACGACATCGAGATCCGCGGCTGAAAGTTCATATTGCGCTGATGCAATCATAGATTGTATCTATGCCAATTTTAATGGCGTCTGCGCAATCATACACTTTGCCCCGTCCGCTTACCCCTCAGGAGACTTGCAATGCATGCATCAGCAACCTTCGCTTCGCGCGACTACGGCGCCACCTTGCTGCGCGTGAGCCTCGGCACAATGTGGATCGCCCACTCCTTGCTCAAGCTATTTGTGTTCACGCTGGCCGGCACCGCTCAGTACTTCGCCAGCGTCGGCTATCCGGCGTTTCTGGCGTATCCGGTGTTCTGCACCGAGCTGCTTGGCGGCATCGCACTGATTCTCGGCATCTACGCGCGTCAGGTTTCGCTGATGCTCGTGCCGATCATGGCCGCTGCCACGCTGGTGCACGTTCCAAACGGCTGGGTGTTCACCAGCCAGGGCGGCGGCTGGGAATATCCGGTGTTCCTGATCGTAGTCTCCGTCGCGCTGTGGCTCATCGGCGATGGGGCGTTTGCACTTCTCCGCAGCAGCCGGTTCGTGCCGGGTGGCGCACGCGTGGAACCGGCGCCGCGCGTGTCTGCCATCGCCGCGGGGCGTTGATTCGACCGGATTCTCCTCAGGCACTGGTGAACGGCGGGCGGTTCCAGGAGACCGCACACGGGCATGGCGCGTTGCCAGTTCGTCGGCGAACCGATCAAGGGCACGAACCGGGCGAAGGAGGCGAAGACGTCATCGGATGCTGCAACATCGCACGGCGGAGATCGATCCGGATCGCAGCTAGAATGGCTCACGTTGTAGACTCTCTTCATACGCGTCGGCAAGGTCATCGGCGAATACAAGACTGAAGATATCGTCGCGACTCTGCGTGTCATCGTCTGTCCGTAGCAACCGATTGTCCGCATGGCAAACGCAGATTCATCCGGCCGTCGCAATACCAGCCTGCCTGCACATTTGCTGTCGCGCTGGCAGGAGCTGTTCCGCCGCGGCAACATGCGCGACTGCGAAAACGATGCGCGCAAGCTGGTCGATGATTTTCCGCTGGCAGGCAAGGCCTGGCAGCTGCTCGGTGCCTCGCTGCTCGCCGATGGCCGTCCCGACGAAGCACTGCCGGCGCTGCGCCGCGCCAGTGCCCTCGCGCCAGCGGACTGGTCGATCTGGGACAACCTCGCGCTCGCCCTGCAACGGCAAGGCGATTTTGCCGGGGCCGCGGAAGCCTTTCGCACGGGCCTGGACCACGCGCCGGCCGAAGCTCGCCTGTGGTCCAATGCAGCGGTCAACGCACTGGAGTCGGGCGATCCGCCGACGGCGTTGATCCTGGCGTGGGAGGCGATCCGCCTCGCGCCGAATCTGGCGGTGGCGCATCTGAATGTCGGCAACGCCTTGAGCGCGTCGGGTCAATCGGCCGAGGCGGAGGCGGCTTTCCGGCAGGCGCTGTCGCTCCAGCCCGGCTACGTTCAAGCGCTGCTGAGCCTGGGACGGGAACTGAGCCAGCGCGGCCAGATCGCCGACGCGATCGACACCACACGGCGTGCACTGGCGATCAAGCCGGACTACGCCGATGCGCATGTCAATCTGGCGCACGACCTCAACCGGCTCGGCGACGTCGCTTCGGCGGCGGAACACTATCTGCGCGCGCTGGCGTTGAAGCCGGAGTTGACCTCGGCGGGCAGCGGCGCGCTCTATTGCCTGCTGCATGACGACCGGCAGTCGGCCGAAGACGTAGCGGCAGCGCACAGGAAATTCGGCGAGCAGCTCGAAGCGCCGAGCAAGGCACATTGGAAACGTCATGCGAACGGCGCCGATCCCAAGCGGCGCCTGCGCCTCGGCTTCGTCTCGCCCGACTTGCGCAATCATCCGGTCGCGCGCTTTCTCGAACCGGTCTGGCGCGTCCTGGACCGGGACCGTTTCGAGCTGTTTGCCTACGACGTGCAGCCTGCGCGCGACGACATTGCCATGCGCCTGCGCGAACTCGCCGATCACTGGACGATCGCCGCATCGATGCCCGATGCACAGCTCGACGCCTGCATCCGCCGCGATGGCATCGACATCCTTTTCGACCTGGCCGGCCATACCGCGCGCAATCGCTTGGGATTGTTCGCGCGCAAGCCGGCACCGCTGCAGGTTTCCTGGCTCGGTTATCCGGGCACGACCGGCCTGCGCGCCATGGACTACCGCTTCGTCGACCACGTCGTCGCCCCGCCGGGACGATTCGAGCATCTGTTCTCCGAACGCCTCGCGTATTTGCCCTACATGTCGGTATTCGACCGTCCGGAGAATCTTCCCGCGGTGCGGCCATCGCCACTCACCGCCGGCGAGCGGCTGACCTTCGGCAGTTTCAATCGGGTCAACAAGCTCAGCGACTCGACGCTCGACCTATGGTCGAAGGTGCTGCGGCGCCTGCCGGATTCGCGCCTGTTGGTCGGCGCGTTGCCGAATCAGGCCACCGAAGATGAATTCCGGCGCCGCTTTCGCGCGAGCGGCATCGGCGAAGACCGGCTGATCTTTCGTCCGCGCCTGGCGATGGCGGAGTATCTCGAATTGCATGCACAGGTCGACCTGCTCCTCGATACGCTGCCGTTTTCCAGCGGCACGACGGCGAATTTCGCGATGTGGATGGGGGTGCCGACGTTGACGCTCGCCGGCAATTCGATGGCGCAGAGACTGGGCGCGACGCGCATGGCAGCGGCGGGACTCGACGCGTTCGTCGCCGAATCGGCCGACGAATATGTCGACCGCGCTGTCGCGTGGTCGAACAAGCCCCTGGAACTAGCGCGCATCCGCGGCGAACTGCGTCCGCGCATGGAGGAAGCTGCGCGCACTCAGCCGCCGCAGCTCGCGCGCGCGCTCGAGCTCCGTTTGCGTGAAATGTGGCAGCGCTGGTGCGCCGGCCTGGCGCCGGAGCGCCTGTCGTGATCACGCTGATGTACAGCAACTTTGCGCCGAGCGCGGAGCACGTACGCCGCCTGCAGAAGTTGGCCGGCAGCGGCCGCGTTGCCGTCGCCGCCAGCGAAGACAGCGCGCTCACGTGCGCGCCATCGACGCAAATCGTCCTCGGCCATCGCTGGCTGCGCCAGTTGCTGCCGCACGCCCCCGGCTTGCGCTGGGTGCAAACCAGCGCAGCCGGCTACGACCAGTTGCCGTGGGCCGAACTCGCCCGGCGCGGCATCACGCTGACGCGCAATCCGATGAACTCCGCGTCGATCGCGAATCACGCCGTCGCCCTGGCCTGGGCGTTGCTGCGCCGCTTGCCGGATGCGCTGCGGGCGCAGTACGCAGGGCGTTGGGGAGCTCCGTTTGCGATGCTGCCGCAGCCGCGCACGGCGCTGGTGCTCGGACTCGGCGCCATCGGCATGCAGGTATCGCGATTGCTGCGCGGCCTGGGCTTGCATGTGCGTGGCACGTCGAACTCGGGCAGCGCCGCGCAGCGCGAGGCCTGCGACGAGTTCGTCGACGCAGGCCGCTGGCGCGATGCATTGCTCGACACCGACATCCTCGTGCTGGCGCTGCCACTGAATGAAACCACGCGCGGCTGCATCGGTCCGCGCGAACTCGCCGCCCTGCCCGCGCACGCCGTGCTCGTCAACATCGCGCGCGATGGACTCGTCGATCGGACCGCGTTGCTCGATGCGTTGCGCAGCGGCCGCATCGGCGGCGCGGGGCTCGATGCGCTCGACCCGATCCCGGCAGCCGATGATCCGTTGTGGATAACACCGAACCTGCTGATCACGCCGAAGGTTTCGGCCTATCATCCGGGCATGCAGCAAGAATTCGAAGCGTTCGCCGAGTTGCAGACCCAGCGTTTCCTTTCCGGCGCGCCGCTCGAAGCGCTCGTCGATCTGGCCGACACGGGGCAGGCCTGCGCATGAGGTTTGCTCCGGAATGCGCACGATGAGCTACGGCAGCGAATTCGTCCTGACGCTGTTCACCAACGATCGGGTGCTGGCAGCGGCCGCTGACCAGGCCGGCGTCGACCGCATCGGCGTCGACATGGAGCAGATCGGCAAGGATGCGCGGCAGGGCCATCTGGCCACCTGGATATCCGACCACGCCGAGACGGATCTTGCCGCGATCAAGCCGGTACTCAAGCGTGCGGCGCTGTTTGCGCGCTGCAATCCGATCCACGCCGGTTCGGCGGCGGAGATCGACCGCCTGAGCGACTCGGGCGTCCGCGTCGTCATGCTGCCGTACTTCAAGACCTGCGCCGATGCCGAACGATTCGTCCGTCTCGTCGACGAGCGCGCGCATCCGGTGCTGCTCGTCGAAACCGCCGAGGCAGCCGCGGTCATTGCCGATCTTTGCCGCATTCCGGGCGTGAAGGAAATCCATGTCGGTCTCAACGACATGCGTTTGTCGCTCGGCTGGCCGAGCCATTTCCACGTGCTCGTTTCGGATTTTCTCGTCGGCATTTGCGACGTCGTGCTCGGCGCCGGGCTGCGTCTCGGCGTCGGCGGCATCGGCCGCGCCGGCGACAACGACCTGCCGGTGCCCGCCGATCTGGTTTCATCACAGCTGCCGAGACTCGGCGCGACGGCGTCGCTCGTGTCACGTTCGTTTTTTCGCGAGCCGATGCCCGGCGACCTGAATCACGAATTGCGCAAGCTGCGCGCATGGCTCGATGCCTGTGCGTCACGCGACCGGCAATGGCAGTCGGCACAACGCGACGCATTGCAGGCCTGCATTGCACGACTCTTCAAGTAGACAGACGGCCTGGCACACATGTCCTTCAATCCGCATCGCTACGAGACGATGCACTATCGCCGCTGCGGCCGCAGCGGTTTGCGCCTGCCGGCTGTCAGCTTCGGCCTTTGGCAAGGTACCGGCAGCTATGTTGACGAAGCGGCATCGCGCGAGATCGTGCATACCGCGTTCGATCTTGGCGTGACGCATTTCGATCTGGCCAACAACTACGGCGATCCGGCCGGCGCCAGCGAAGCGTTGTTCGGCCGCATCCTGCGCGGCATGCCGCGGCATGAACTCGTTGTTTCGTCGAAAGCCGGCTACTCCATGTGGCCGGGTCCGTACGGCGAATGGGGCAGCCGCAAGCACCTGATCGAAAGCTGCGAGCAGTCGCTCAAGCGGCTGGGGCTGGACCACGTCGACATCTTCTATTCGCACCGCTTCGATCCCGATACGCCCCTGGAAGAAACGCTCGGCGCGCTGGAATCGCTGGTGCGCCAGGGCAAGGCCCTGTATGCCGGCATTTCGAGCTACGTCGAGCCGCATTTCAGCGACGCGCTGCGCATCGTGCGCCAGCACGACTGGGCGCCGATCACGATCCATCAGCCGCGCTACTCGATGCTCGATCGCGGCGCCGAGCGCGAAGTGCTTCCGACCGCCGGCCAGGAAGGTGTCGGCGTGATCGGATTCTCGCCGCTTGCCCAAGGTCTGCTGACAAACAAGTACCTCAACGGCATTCCAGGCGATTCGCGCGCCATGTTGAACAAGGGCAACGGCGGAATGACGCCCGCCCAGGTGACGCCGCAGCGGATTGCCACACTGAAGGCGCTCGATGACGTGGCTCGGGCGCGCGGCCAGAGTCTCGCGCAGATGGCGCTCGCCTGGCTGCTCAAGGACGAGCGCCTGACTTCGGTGCTGATCGGGGCGAGCAAGCCGGAACAGATAACCGAATGCGTCGGCTGCCTGGCCAACCTGTCATTCGAACCGGCCGAACTTGCAACGATCGAACGGATCCTCGCGCCTGATTGAAGCGAACTCATGCTGAACTGGCGCATGCCGATGCGGGACGTACACTCGACATTCGTTACGATCCATCATGCGTCACCGGACCAGGCATGACTATCGCGATACCTCAAGTCTCCGCAACCGGCAGCACCTCGACGCGTGGACGTCTGGCCCGCGCGAACGCGGCGCTGGACTGGTCGGCGCGCCTGTGGTTCGTCACGGCCCTGCTCGGCCAGTGGGCGTTCCTCTACTACATTGCCGCCTTCTACGACGCGGCGACGCTGCGCGGTGACTTCGCCGCCTGGAGCAAGAACACGTTCCTGCTCAAGGGCTACGTCGCCGGCGACACGGTCGGCAACCTGGCGTTCGCCACGCACGTATTGCTCGCCGCGATCGTCACGTTCGGCGGTACGCTGCAGTTGATTTCGCAGGCGAACGCACGCTTCGCCTCCATCCACCGCTGGAACGGCCGCCTTTTCGTACTGACGGCGATCGCCGGCGCGACCAGCGGGCTCTTCATGATCTGGGTGCGCGGCAGCCGCGCGAATTTCACCGCAGGCCTCGCCACCAGTCTCGACGCGCTGCTGATCATCACGTTTGCCGTGCTCGCCTGGCGCGCGGCACGGGCGCGCACGTTTGCCACGCATCGTCGCTGGGCGTTGCGTACCTACATCGCAGCGAATGGCGTCTGGTTCCAGCGTATCGGCGTGTTCGGCTGGATCGTTTTCAACGACAACGTGGCCGTCGGCATGACCAAGGTGTTCGACGGCTGGTTCGACCTGTCATGGGCGTTCGGTTGCTACCTGCTGCCGCTCGCCGTCCTCGAACTGTATCTGCGCGTCAGCGATACTGCCGGGCCACGTGGCCGCTACGTCATGGCCGGAAGTATACTTTTTCTCACGGCCGTCATGGGCTTCGGCGCATATTCGGCCTACACGTTCGTCTGGCGGCCGTTCCTGTGGCGGCTCGGCGTATGACGGTCGAGCTGCCGTGCGCAGTCGATCGAAGTCCGCTGTCGGGGGAATGACCGCTATTCCCGGTGATCAGCCGCCGTTGAAAGACGCGCACGCACTCACCTGACTGCCAGCGCTGCTTGTCGATTCCCATCGCGCTTCATCCGTACCGCTGCGTGACTCGTCGGATTGCGCTTTTGTTGGCGGCGTTTTCTTGCGACAACGGCTGGCACTCGGAGCGGTAGGCGGGAGCCGCTTGCACTTTCCGCACCGATCGCGGGCGGCCGCCGCCCGACTATCGCTCGACCAAACCGATCGTTTGCTATGGTTATGCTATGACCGCTGCAGCAACTTCCGAGAATCCAGCAGGCCTTGCCCGCATCCTGGGCTGGCGGCGCCTGAAGGTCGTGCTCATCACGAGCGTGGTGTTGAGCGTCATCATGCTCGTCGGCTGGCAGGCGTCGTACGCGGTTCTGATCGGGCGCCTGTTGTTCATCGGCATGGTCCTGCTCCTCGCTTTCGGCCTGCTCGAACGATGGCCGGCGCATCTGCCGGGCTGGCTGGAACGGTGGGCGCTGCAGGTTCTCGGCGTAGCGATCGCCGTGCCATTTGCGGTGGCGACGGCCTACATGCTGACCACGCTTGGTGACCCGGCGCCCTGGTGGCAAAACAAGGACCGCGTGTCGGGCTTCAGTTCAATGGTGTTTCTCGGTCTGCTGCTGGGCCCGTGGATTTCGGTGGCGGCATTGTTCCGCCAGATCCGCGGCGAAGCACAGAAGCAGGCGCTGGCCTTCGAGCTGGAGCGCAGCGAATTCGAACGCCGTGCGCTCGATGCGCGCCTGCGCCTGCTGCAGGCACAAGTCGAGCCGCACTTCCTGTTCAACACGCTGGCGAACGTGCGCGAGCTGGTCGACGCCGGATCGCCGCAGGCATCTTCCGTTCTGGCAAGCCTGATCGCCTATCTGCGTGCCGCCGTTCCACGCCTGCATGAGGCGGCCACCTCGCTGGGTCAGGAACTCGAACTCGTGCGTGCGTATCTGGAAGTCATGCACATGCGCATGCCTGACCGCCTGCAGTTCACCGTGCAGGCCGACGACGCGGCACGCACGCTGTTCTGCCCGCCGATGACGCTGTTGACTCTGGTCGAGAACGCCGTGCGCCACGGCATCGATCCGAGCGAGGAAGGCGGCCGCATCGAGATTCGCGTGCGCCTGCAGGATGGACACTGCCGCGCCGAGGTCAGCGACACCGGCGTCGGCCTCGGCCGCACCGCCGACGGCCTGGGCACCGGCCTGACCAACCTGCGCGAGCGCCTGCAGCTGGCGTTCGGCGGCGATGTGGAGCTGAATATCGTCGCGCTCGAACCGCACGGCGTGCGCGCCGAACTCGACTTTCCGGCGACGCGGAGCGCCGCATGACGCCGAGCCGCCCGACCGCATTGATCGCAGACGACGAGCCGCTGCTGCGCAAGGCACTCGCGCGTCAGCTCGAGCAGGCCTGGCCGGAGCTCGACATCGTGATCAATGCGCGCAACGGCCGCGAGGTGGTCGAGCGTTTCGAGGCGCAGCAGCCCGACATCTGCTTTCTCGATGTGCACATGCCTGGCCTGTCGGGGGTCGAAGCGGCTCGTTTCATCGGCCGCCGCGCCCATCTGGTGTTCGTCACGGCCTACGACCAGTATGCAGTGCAGGCCTTCGAGCAAGGCGCGCTCGACTACCTGGTCAAGCCGGTCGAGCCGGCACGCCTGGCCGACACGGTTGCGCGCCTCAAGGAACGGCTGCGCGCGGCGCAGCCCATGCCCGACAGCGAAGCGTTGCTGGAACGACTCGTCGCCCACATCCGCAAGGATGCCGGGCCCGAGCCGCTGCGCTGGATTCGCGTTTCGGTCGGACAGTCGCTGCGCCTGATTGCGGTCGACGAGATCGACTTCCTGCGTTCGGACGAAAAGTACACGCTCATCGCCTGGCGCGGTGAAGGCGGTAAGGCGTGCGCGGGCCTGATCCGCACGCCGCTGAAGGAACTCGTAAATCAGCTCGACGCCACGCACTTCGCACAGGTGCACCGCGCCGTCGTCGTCAACCTGCGCGCGATCAGCCACATCACGCGTGAGGCGAACGAGACGGCGGATATCCATCTGAAGGGCCGCACCGACGTGCTGCCGGTGAGCCGCACCTATCTGCATCTGTTCCGGCAGATGTGAGCCGCAGCGGCGGCGGACAGCGCGCCACGATGTCGGCGCGGCTTGGTGGAATTTGCCTTCGACCAGCACAGCACGGTTGATTTTGAAAATGGAACAAGGTTCATTTCCAAACCGGAAAAATGGGAAGATGAACCTGACCGGATTTCTTCTCGGGTAAAAAGCCATGAGCCAGCCACCGCGCCGCCGCCAGGGTGTCACCGTCAATCTCGGTCGATCCGAGGTCACCAAACTCGGCGTCTCGCGGTTCAGCCCGCACGATGCTTTCCACCTGATCATGTCGCTGACGTGGACGCAGTTCTTTGCCGGCGCGGTGACGGTGTACCTGCTCGCCAATCTCGTTTTCGCGAGCGTGTATTCACTGGGCGACCACGCGATCAACAACGCAACCAGGTTTTCCGATTGCTTCTTCTTCAGCGTCGAGACGATGGCCACGGTCGGTTACGGCAGCATGAGCCCCGGCAGCGTCTACGGCCATTGCGTCGCCACGGTGGAGATCATCACCGGCATGCTCACCATGGCGATCATCACGAGCCTGGTTTTTGCGCGTTTTTCCAAGCCGACCGCGCGCATCCTCTTCAGCCGCGTCGCGGTCATCGCACCCTACAACGGCGTTCCAACGCTGATGCTGCGCGTGGCCAATCAGCGCCAGAGCTACATCCTCGAGGCAGCCGCAACGCTCGTGCTCGTGCGCGACGAAGAGACCGCGGACGGACACAGCCTGACGCGTTTTCACGATCTGAAGCTCGAGCGCTCGCGTTCCCCGATGTTCGCGCTGAGCTGGCAGATCATGCACCGCATCGACGAAAGCAGCCCATTGCATGGCGTCACCACGCAGGACATTCGCGATGGCGACATGCGCCTGGCGGTGACCCTGTCGGGCGTGGACGAAACGTTCGCTGCCGGCATCACGGCGCGGCACAGCTACGCGCATGAGGACATCCTGTTCGAGCGCCGTTTTGTCGACATCTTCAGCGAGGGCGATCATCCGCGGCACCTGTACGTGGACCTGGGGCGTTTCCACGATCACGAAGCCGCGCTGGCGCCGGACGATGAAGCCACCGCATGAGCCAACAGGCCTTTTCGCGCTCCAACCCTCGACTTTTGCCTCGGCACCCGTCCGCCAATACCGCGGCTCAACCTCGTCGAGCCGTCATTCGTCGCAAAGCGCTTTTCTGCGCGCCACCGCTCGCCCACAGTGCAAGCCGAAGCCTTCCAGCGTTGGGGCCGGGTTAGAGATACAGTAGGGAACAACGCGCGACAATGTCTCGATAAACGCCGGTCGCGAGTTCCACAGCACCCGCCGCTGCCCGCACTGCAGGAGTCAGGTCCATGGGTCGTCGAGTCCGCAAAGTCCTTCGTGTCATCCTGATTCTCGTGCCCGTCGTGCTGGTGCCGCTGGCGCTGGTACTGAGCCACGATTCGCCCTGCGGCGCAGCGCCTGCGCTTCGCGCCGACGCGACGCCGATGAAAGGCATTGCCTATCACTGCTATGGCTCACCCGACGTGCTCAAGCTCGAGGACATCGAAAAGCCGGTCGCGGGCGACGACCAGGTGCTGGTCAAGGTCAGGGCGGCTGCCGTCAACCCGCTCGACTTCCACTACCTGCACGGCACGCCGTACCTCATGCGTCTGGATTCCGGCATCGGCACGCCGAAAAATACGCGGCTCGGCGTCGATTTCTCCGGCACCATCGAAGCGGTTGGCAAGAACGTGACCAAGTTCAAACCCGGCGACGACGTATTCGGCGGCAGGACCGGAGCGTTCGGCGAGTACGTCACCGTTCGCGCGGATCGCGCGCTTGTACTGAAGCCGGCCAACATGACGTTCGAGCAGGCAGCCGCCGTACCGGTCGCAGCGATCACCGCGCTGCAGGCGTTGCGCGACAAAGGCCATATCCAGGCCGGACAGAAAGTCCTGATCAACGGCGCATCGGGCGGCGTCGGCACGTTCGCGGTGCAGATCGCCAAGTCATTCGGTGCCGAAGTGACCGGCGTGTGCAGCACGAAGAATGTCGACATGGTCCGAAAAATCGGCGCCGATCACGTCATCGACTACACCAAGGAAGATTTCACCCAAAGCGAGCAGCATTACGACCTGATCGTGGACACGGTCGGCACCCACTCGCTGCTGGACTACAGACACGCTCTGACTGCCCAAGGCAAACTGGTCATGGTCGGAGGTCAAGTCGATAACTGGTTGATCGGGATACTGGGTAGCGCGATCTACGCGAAAATACTGTCGCCATTCGTCAGCCAGACGTTCGGCATGATGCTCGCCGAACTCAACCCCGAGGACCTGACGATCCTGGGCGACCTGATGCAGACGGGCAAGGTGACGCCGGTCATCGACAGGACCTACAAGCTGAGCGAGGTGCCTGAAGCGCTGCGCTATCTGGAACAAGGGCACGCCCGCGGGAAAGTGATCATCAGCGTGGCAGACGACAGCAAGTCCTGACACGACACTTTGCGAACCTTGCGCACTTTGCAAATTCGGTTACTTCTGAAAATGTCTGCGAATACGTCTCTTGGCCGTCGTCCCGGCGAAAGCCGGGATTTAGCTTCCGGCCTCTGAAGAAAAAACCGGATTCCGCTTTCGCCGGAATGACGAGCAAGAGATAGATTGCCGTCACCATCCGCGGAAAGTCTCGACAAGGCCAAGACTATGCAACGCCCGCCCGCAACTGAAGGTCATTCGAGCGCGTGGCGCGTACTAGTGGCGCGCGTATTCGACGTCGAAGCACAAGAGGTCGAGCCGCTGGCGCTGGGCCTGATAATGTTCTTCCTGCTGTTCACCGGCTATTTCATGCTGCGCCCGGTGCGCGAGACGATGGGCATCGCCGGCGGCGTGCAGAACCTGCAGTGGCTGTTCACCGGCACCTTCGTCGCCACGCTCGCGGCAATGCCGCTGTTCGGCTGGCTCGCGGCACGCGCCGAGCGGCGCCGCGTACTGGCGTGGACGCTCGGCTTCTTCGCGATGAATCTTGCGCTGTTCGCCCTCGGCTTCGAATTGCGTCCGGACGACGTGTGGCTGGCGCGCGGGTTCTACATCTGGTTGTCCGTGTTCAACCTGCTGTCCGTGTCGGTGGCCTGGAGCGTGATGGCGGACCTGTTCCGCATCGCCGAAGCCAAGCGACTGTTCGCGCTGGCCGCCGTCGGCGCAAGCGTCGGCGGACTCGCCGGGCCGTTGCTCGGCGTCGCGCTGGTCGGTTCGATCGGCCACGCCGGCCTGCTGCTGTTGTCGGCGCTGCTGCTGGTCGGCACGATCTTCGCGGCACGGCATCTGCAGATGTGGCGCGATCGCCATCCGCTCGGACCGGACGAAACGCGCGCGCGCAGCCGGCCGCTGGGCGGCAGTCCGTTCGCGGGCGCGAGCCAGGTGCTGCGTTCGCCGTTCCTGCTCGGCTGCGCTGTGTTCGTGCTGCTGCTCGCCGCTTCGACCACGTTCCTGTATTTCGAGCAGGCGCGCCTGGTGCAGGCCGAGTTCCCGAATCGGGTCGACCAGACACGCGTGTTCGGTGTCATCGACATGATCGTGCAGGCGCTCGCCATCGTGACACAGTTGTTCTTCACCGGCCGCATCGCGCAGCGCCTCGGTGTCGGCGTGCTGCTCGTCGCCGTGCCACTGGCCGTCGCCGGCGGCTTCCTCTGGCTGGCCTTCGCGCCGACATTCGCGGTGCTGGTCGTGGTCATGATCGCGCGCCGCGCCGGCGAGTACGCGCTGGTCAGGCCCGGCCGCGAGATGCTGTTCACCGTCGTGCCGGTCGAGGCCAAGTACAAGGCGAAGAACTTCATCGACACCGTCGTCTATCGTGGCTCGGATGCATTGAGCGGCTGGCTCAAGGCGACAATCGAGCTGATTGCGCACCAGCCTGCGGTTGCCGCGCTCGTCGGCGCCGGCATTGCGCTGACGTGGGGCGCCACCGGCGCGTGGCTCGCGCGAGAGCAGCGCAAGCTTGATGATTCCGCGTCGAGAGTCGACGCCGATGTCGGCAGCGCAACCGTAGCGGGGGCGTGAATCGATCCGCCTCAATCGATCGCTCGCCATCGCCTCGACTTGCAGCCACTTTGCTTCTGCGCACAACAGCCACCGCTTCACGCCGGCGTGAACGACGCCGTTCTGCTGCAGATCTCGGGACACACGCGCAGACGCGTATGGCATTCGCCGTGCGCGCCCGATTCGAGTTCGATGCCCAGCAGCGCCATGAATGGCGCTGTGCGGAAAATCTTCCGCACGTCGGGTGGCGGCTCAGGCATGCCGGTCAAGGCCGCTCGTGCCGCGGCCGGAACGCCTTGTCGAAGACCTCGTCGGCGACCTGCCGGCCCATGGCGATGCCCTCGGTCTTGTCGAAGGACCAGTGGATGCCGAGGTAGATGCGGCTCTGGCCGTTTTCCTCCTCGGCCTGCGAGAAGCTGTGAAACGAGCGCGGCACAAGCGGACGCACGTGGCCATCGTGATCGCGCGTGACGCCGTTGAGCTCATCGGAAACGAACGTGAAGGCGATATCGTCGCGGCCATAGAATCGACGCAGTACTTCGAACAGCGCGCCACCGAAGGTTGCATGTCCGGATGGATAGGACGGGAACGGCGGCGTGAAATTCGGCCCGGTGAGATTGCTGGCCGGAGCGCCGAGCGGGACGAACGTAGGATCGCCTGTGGTCAGCGCATTGTCGTCACCGAGGCCGCTGGGACCGGTGCCCGGATCGGATTCGCGGATGCCCGTGACCGGGCGCCAGAAATCGTAGTAGTACTTCGATTCCCATGCGGCGATGCCGGCGTCGGCCATTGCCGTGTTGACCAGGGCGAGAAGGCGCGCGAGGTCCACCGCCTCGGTATGCATCTGCGCGGCAATGAGCATCGTGATCTGGTTGTACAGCCGCGGCGGCGCGCACAGGCTCGGCGTGCCGTCGTAGGCCCAGTACGTGCCGATCTGCGTCTGCTCGCTGGTGCGGATCGTCGGCGTGACGAGGCCGTCGCCGCCGTAAGCCTGGACTTCGTTGTAGGCCGTGGCGTAGTCGGCGCTGTCGAGAGCGGGCGGCGGCGGGATGCGGAACTGGTCGGCCGAGGACAACACGAACGGCTTCACTTCGGCCCAGCGTGCGCCGAGCGCAATCGGCTGAAGGCCGATCGGATCCTGACGCCACTCGCCGGGATCGCTGCCAGTGGAATAGTTCACGCCGAGCAACGGCTCTGGTGTCGCCGATCCATCATCGCTGCGCAGTGCCAGGATCGCGGCCGCGGCCTGGTGCCCGAGTTCGACGCCGAGTTCGCGCGCACGGCGCGAGTGGACGGCGGCGAGTTCGTCGGCGAGGCGCTGGTCGAATGCCGGCGCCTGCGACGGATACAGAACTGCCAGCGTGTCGTGCGCCGCCTGCGCCATCGCCGCCTCCATCGACGCGCCCGGCTTCGGCGCCACGCCGGCATAACTCTTGTAGCGAGGCGTCACGGCGTTGACCGCCTCGAACATCGCAATGTGCACTATCGCCATCGCGCGGCTCGCGCGCGCCGGGCCGAGTTCCTCACCGAACACTCGTAGTTCGCCCGGCGCGACCGGCGTGTGATCCAGTCCGCTCGCATCAACAGCGATCGCATTCCAGTGCGCAAGCGGCGACATCGGCGTGTGCGCATTCGCGGCCGCGGCGATTCCGGGCTGTGCTCCGTATTGCTGGCCCAGGGCGTCGCGATGGCCGCCAGGATACCCGGCCGGTGTGGCGGACGCTGCTGACGTTGCTGCGGCTATCGACAGCAAGAGCACTCTCAATCCAGTGAGAATCATGATACCTCCCCTGCGGCGCAAAGCGCCGTGCCTTTCCTGGACGAGGACCGGTGGCCCTCAGCCTGCAGCCACTATGCTACGCCCCTTTCTGCGAGGGGGCGCCGTCTCTTTGCCCGGAAGGCGTCAACGACCCGCCGCGTTCAGCCCGCGCGCGACCACGTCAGCGTACGCATGACCGGACGGCCGTCGATCGAGGTGGTATCGAGCGCAATCGTCAGCGTGTCGCCGTCCACGCGCATCGCTCGCGTCAGCACGGCGCCGACATGCTCGCGGGCGAGCGCGCCGAGCAGCGTCGTCGTCACGACGCCTTGTTCCTCGTCAATGCGGTACGTGCCGAAATAGGCGTCGTAGCCGCCGACGGCGCGCGTGTTGTTCGAACCGCCCGCGGCGGTCGCAGGCGCGGTCGTGGAGCGATCACGCTTCATGAATTGCGCGGCGAAATTTCCGCCACGATCGAAGAACACGAGCGCGATGGGATCGGAGCCCAGGGTCGGTTCGTCGCAGCGTTCGCCCGACGCGGTCGTGTCGATGCGCGATTGCAACCGCCAGGTGCCGACCAGGCTCTCCGCCAGTCTGCCCTTGGTCCTCGGTGTTGCCGGGTCCGGTTTCATGTCCATCGGAACATCGCTCCTCGCAGGATGTGGTGCCATCAGCAAGATGATAACTCCGCCACATGATCGTCAATCGCCAGGCGGTGTTGCCGGATGTCCCTCTTTTCTGCCGCGATCGGTTCAGGAAGAAGCCGTGTAAGGCGACGGCAATTCCTTCGGTCCCGTATTTCGCTCGGGTCGGCTGAACCGGATCCGGCCACGCCTGCTTTTCGTCTTTTTGCCAGTACTATCCTGACCGCCGTTTCCACGAGGAGGAACTTGTCATGCGTCCAGCCATTGCCGCCGTTCTGCTCGCCATTGCCGCGCCGTTCGCGGCCACGATCACCGCCACCGCCGAAACGAAAAGTGCCACTCCCGCCTACGTCGCTGCCGCCATGAATGACCCGGCGCGCAAGGACGATGCAGCCAAGGATGAAGACAGAAAGCTGGCGAGCGTGATGACCTTCACCACGGTCAAGCCGGGTCAGAAGGTCCTGGAACTGATTCCGGGGTCGGGCTACTGGACGCGTGTGTTCAGCGGCGTCGTCGGGCCGAAGGGACACGTCTATACGGTCTGGCCGCACGAGATGGACAAATTTGCCGCCAAGAGCATCGCCAACTGGCAGGAACTGGTCGCCAAGCCGCCCTACACGAACGTCAGCCTGCTGCAGGAGGCGGCGGCGGAATTGAAAGTGCCCGAACCCGTCGACCTCGTGTTCACGTCGCAGAACTATCACGACTACCACGACAAGTTCATGGGCCCGGTCGATCTCGGTACGTTCGGCAAGCAGGTATTGGCTGCGCTCAAACCCGGCGGCCTGTTCGTCGTCATCGATCACACGGCCCGCGCCGGATCGGGCATCGAGGATACCGACACCCTGCACCGCATCGATCCGGAAGTCGTGAAGAAGGAAATGACCGCTGCCGGTTTCGTCTTCGACGGTTCCAGCGACGCGCTGCACAACGCGGCGGACCCGCTCACCGCGAAGGTGTTCGACGCGTCGATTCGCGGCCACACGGATCAATTCATCTACCGTTTCCGCAAGCCGGCGAAGTAGGCAGCCGCAGCGCGGTTCCCCGGCCTGAGACCGGGGAACCGGGAGCCATACGTGCGACGATCGACCGGAACGCTCTTCAGCGCCTGCCGCGACAGGACGTTCCTGCGCACGGTCGGCAAGGCGCCGGACCACTCGCGGAGATCAAGTTCGACGCGGGAGGAGTGCTGAACGAGGCGATACGGAGGGCCGCGTTCAAGCGTGCCCGGCCTATACGCGTGCGAATTCCTTGCCCTTGTTCATGCCGGCGAAGCCGTTGAACATCTCGTTCACCTTGTCCCACGATTTCAGCTTGCGCATGTTGCCGAGCCAGCGCTGCACGTTGGGGTAGGCGGCAAAGTCGCAGCCGATCAGTTCGCCGATCGACACGATGCCGGAGCCGAAATAGTCGGCGATCGTGACCTCGTTGCCGCACAGATACGCGTTGTTCGGTCCGATCCAGTGGTCGTTTAGAACCTGCAGCCATTTGCGCGCGCCCTGCTGACCCCAGTCGATCGCACCGGCGTGCGCTTCATCGCTGCGGCGCTTGTGGTGCGGAAACAGCTGCGGATAGACCACGCCGTAACCGAAGTCACGATAGAGCTGCGTGTTCAGCCAGTCCATTACCTCGTTGACTCGCGCGCGCTTCTTCAGATCCTTCGGATAGCTCGGCAGGTCGTACTTGTCGGCGAGGTACTTCAGGATCGCCGAACTCTCGGTCAGGCGGAACCCGTCGTCTTCGAGCATCGGCACCAGGCGGCTCGGATTGAGCGAGTAGTACGCTTCCTGATGGTGTGCGCCCTTGGTGATGTCCACCAGTTCTTCGTCACAGGCGATGCCGTTCTCGGCGATGAGCAGCCGAACCGGGCGGGCTGCGGTCGATACCGGATGCATATAGAGCTTCATGGCAGATCTCCTGCGGTTCGTCGAGAACGTCGGATTCTGCCACAAACCTTCGACGCCGGTTTATCGACATGCCGCCGGGAATTCAAGTCTCTGTGCAAATCGCGCAGGCGCACCCGGCGTGTCGTGCAACGCGGCAAGCAATCGCACGCGATCGTTCCGCTCGGCCTGACTTTCGACAGGTCCGGTTCCGCTCCAATGGCGGTGTGGAGCATGTTGCGCGGCAGCTATCTTGCTTGCCGGCCACACCGATGGCGTGATCGACAACGCAAGTTCGTTTTTCGTTCTTGAAATGCAACGTCGTGCAAGAGGCAATCTTCTCATGAGCAGGACAACGTTTTCAGAATGCATCGCCGCGCTGGCGCTGGTCATCGCCGCCAGCAGCTGCACCGCGAAGGTCGTGTTGCGGCCGATCGTTCCCGAGCAGCTGGACGTCAGTGCGGAACAGGCACTCGCGCTGCGCGCACAGGCAAGCGGCGTGCAGATCTACGCCTGTGCGGCCGCCGACGACTCATCGCACTTTGCCTGGATGCTCAAGGGACCCGAAGCCGACCTGTTCGACTCCTCCGGCCGGAAAATCGGCAAGCACTACGCCGGCCCGACCTGGGAAGCGTTCGACGGCAGCAAGGTCGGCGCAAGCGTCAAGGCGCGCGCGGAATCACCCGACGGCAAAGCGATCCCGTGGCTGCTGCTTGCCGCAACGGCGAACGCAGGAACCGGCGTGCTCGCACACGTCGCGAGCATCCAGCGTCTCAACACTGCCGGAGGCAGCAATCCGCCGCCGCAGACCTGCGATGCGGCGAATGTCGGCGCAGAGCGCCGGGTCCCGTATACGGCAACCTACTACTTCTACTCGGCAAATCCCTAGCGCGCCGGAACCGGTCGGGGACGCCGTTACGGCAGGACCGCACTGCGAGTGGCGAGCGGCTCGAATCCGTTGGCCAGGATCTCATCAACGAACTCGTATGCACCGATGTCCGCGCGGACACCGGCGACGCGCGGAAAAGGCGCGCCCCGCTGGTCATGGCCGAGTTGCTCGAAGTTGCTGCCGTGGTCGATCGCCGGGCTGTGCGGCAGCAGCGCGAGCGTCCGGGTTTCGCCGCCGTTGTCCTGCAACGGCCCGAGCATGGGATCGGCCGTGATCGAATCGTCGATGCCGACGAAGGATGCCGCATCCGCCGTGGCCGTAATGATCAAGTTGTTCTGCCCAGACAGGTACGCTCCGTTCAGCAAGCTCACATCGGATTCGATCAAGCCGCCGCTTGCCGTGTTGCGGGCGACGATCGAACTCAACATCTCCGATTCACCGCCGAGGGCGATGCAAAGCCCGGCGCCGCTGCCGGCAGTCCCCAGCGCCACGGTATTTTGCGCAATCGTGGAGTTGAAAACCAAGATCGGATAGTGGCTGTAGATGCCGCCGCCCAACGTTTTCGCAGCGTTCCCGGCGATCGTGCTGTTCAACACCAGGTAGCCCGCAGAAAGGGAACTGTCGACGAACAGACCGCCGCCGATGTCGGCGTGGTTGCCGGAGATCGTCGAGCTCTCGATCTCGAGAATGCCGCCACCTGTAAACACGCCGCCGCCCTTGCCGCCCGTCGCGGTATTGCCGCTGATCGTCGTGCCGGATATCAGGACACCGTGCGAATAAATGCCGCCGCCGAGACCGATGCCGAGCGCGGCGCTCGCGGTGCTATCCGCCACGATGCTGTCGAACAGGTTGACGACGCCTTTCGCATGGATCGCGCCGCCGGCAGCGACGGAGGCGGACGCGTCCAGCGTGCACGATGAAAAGCGGCTCGCGGTCGCCTCCATCCCGCCGTTCGAATAAACGCATCCGCCGCCCTTCGCGCCCGCGTAGTGTCCGTTAGTGATGGTCAGGCCATCGACGTGCAAACCACCGCTGCCCCGATGCACGAGCACGCGGTCGCGGCCGTTGCCGTCGATCGCGAGCAGTTCCCTGCCCGGACCCTGCAGCGAGACATTGGTCGCCGATGGCGGATCGACCAGAGCGCCGAGCGCCAGCGTGATGCGGCCGCAGGTCAACTGGCTGAGATCGACGACTTCGTTGTCGCCGGCGTTGGCGTAGACATCGCGCAGACTGCCGGGGCTGCCGTCATCGCAATTCAGCACCGCAACGCTCGCGGCCACGGCCGAACTCGACGCCATGCGCTGCGCCACATGTCTGCGCAGGGCGTCAAGGTCACCGGACGGTGTTCCCTGTGCAGGAACAGCCCCCGCACCCGCCGCGGCCGTCAGGATTCCCGCGAGGCACACGGCAAGCGGGCGCCGCGACGATGAACGCGCTCGTGGCGCGCAGGATTCTGGCGCAAGTCTGTAGCCGAAGTCGCTGCGATGCATGCCTGCGCAGAACGATTTTCAAAGGCGTTGTGCGCCAGAAGGCGGCGATTCAGGCGCCCATCGAACTTGCTGAGGACACAACCGAAATGACGGACTTATAATTCGCCTTCCACACGATAACAGCGGTGTTGGGGGCGGCCGCCGAGAGGAGGTAGGTCGTGAACAACCACATCATCACCGGCGGCGGCGATGCCAGGCTGCACGTCGTGGATACCGGCAACCCGAACGGAAAGCCGATCGTCTTCATCCACGGCTTTTCGCAAAGCTGGTTGAGCTGGACCCGCCAGCTCGATTCCGACCTGGCGGCGGACTTCCACCTGGTTGCCATGGACCTGCGCGGCCACGGTCTGTCCGACAAGCCGAAGGATGCCTACGCGGATTCGCGCCTGTGGGCCGATGACGTGCACGCGGTGATACAGGCGTTGCGCCTCGATCGTCCGTTTCTCTGCGGCTGGTCGTACGGACCGCTCGTGATCCTCGACTACTTGCGCTATTACGGCGACGATGGCATCCGCGGCGCGAACTTCATCGGCGGCATCACCAAGATCGGCAGCGAGGACGCAGCATCGGTGCTCACGGCCGACTTTCTCGCGCTGATTCCCGGCTTCTTTTCCACCGATGCGGAAGAGAGCGTGCGCAGTCTCGACGCGTTGCTGCATCTGTGCTTTGCCCGGGAGCTCGCGGTTACAGACCGCTACGCCATGCTCGGGTGTTCCGTCAGCACTCCGCCGCATGTGCGCCAGGGCTTGTTCTCGCGCGCTTTCGACAACGACGATCTGCTGCCGAAACTGCGCAAGCCGGTCTTGATCACGCATGGCAACGAAGACGCGGTCGTCAAGCGCGACGTCATCGATCGACAGATGCGCCGGCTCGGCAATCCGCAGGTACGAATGATGAACACCGGCCACGCCTGCTTCTGGGATGACGCACCCGCGTACAACCGGTTGCTGCGGGAGTTTGCCCAGGCAGCGTAGAACGCCGCGCACGTTTCAGCGCAGCGCGCGACGACTCATGATCTCAATGCCGCCTGGCGCCGCTGCAGAAAGCGGCGCACGGCCGGGTCGCGTTCGAGACCGATGGCGATTTCGTAAGCGTGGCGCGCTTGGTCGTGCGCGCCGGTTCGTGTCAGCAGTTCCGCACGTGCGGCCCAGTAGGGTTGATATTCCAGCAGGCGCGCGTCGTTGGCGGCATCGGGCAGCGCCGCGAGCGCCGCATCAGGCCCGTGCAATTCGGCTATTGCCAGCGTGCGGTTGATTGCGACGACCGGCGATTTCGAAATCGCGAACAGGGCATCGTAGAGGCGCACCACGGCTTCCCAGTCGGCGTGGCCGGTGCGTCGATGATCGACATGTGCCGACTGCAGCGCGGCTTCGAGTTGGTAGCGGCCGACGTTGCCCAGCGTGCTGGCGTGCTTCAGCAGCGCTTCGGCTTCGTCGATCATGCGCGCATCCCAGTGCGCGGGATTCTGCTCGGCCAGCGGCACGTAGTCGCCGTCGGCGTTGCGGCGCGCATGTCGTCGCGCTTCGGCATGCAGCATCAGCGCGAGCAATCCGGGCGCCTCGGCCTCGGCCGGCAGCAGACTGGCGACGAGACGGCCGAGGAAAAGGGCTTCCTCCGCGAGATCGCGGCGCGCGACATCGGCGCCGGTCGGATCGACCCAGCCTTCGGCGAACGCTGCATAGATCGCGTCGAGCACATAGTCGAGGCGATCCGGCAGCTCCGCGCGCTCCGGGATGCGAAAAGGAACGCCGGCCTGCCTGATCTTGTCCTTTGCACGCACGAGCCGCTTGCTCATCGCTGCGGGCGACATCAGAAACGCCGACGCGATCGTCGCCGCGTCGAGGCCGAGCACGACCTGAAGGATCAGCGGCGAGCGTATGCCCGGATCGATCGCGGGATGCGCGCAGGCAAACATCAACGCAAGACGCTGGTCGGGAATCGCCGTGTCCGCGTCGGCTGCGGCGGCGTCGAGGCCATCCGTCAGGACACGCAGTTCATCCGCGGCGATCTCGCCGCTGCGCTGGCGCCGACCCAGGTCGATCAGCTTGCGCCGCGCCACCAGCAGCAACCAGGCTTCCGGGTTGGCCGGGCAGCTGCTGCGCGGCCATTCCGTCAGTGCCGCAGCGAAAGCCTCGGACAACGCATCCTCGGCGGCGCTCACATCGCGTGTGCGCGCCGAGAGAAAGGCGACGAGCTTGCCGTAGCTGCGACGCGCGACTGCGTCTGCCGTGCTGCGCGCCTGCGCGTCGCCTCTGCCAGGACTCATCAGTGCTTTACGGCGTGGACGTACGCTTACGCCGACATGTTCCAGACCGGGCGCACTTCGATGACACCATGACCTGCTCCCGGGCATCGGTTCGCCCACGCGATCGCGCCATCCAGGTCCGGCGCCTCGATGAGATAGTAGCCGCCGAGTTGTTCCTTCGAGTCGGCATACGGGCCATCGAGCACCTGCGACTTGCCGTTCTCGATGCGCACCGTCGTCGCGGAAGAAGTCGGCTGCAGACGATTGCTGCCCTTGAGTACGCCGGATTTCTGCAAAGCCTCGGTGTACGCTTTGTAGGCGGCCGCGCCCTGTTGCTGCTGCGCCGGCGTCAGCGCGTTCCAGCCATTTTCATTCGCATAGAGCAACAGAAGGTATTCCATGGGATGTCTCCTCGATTCGTCGTGCGCGAGCACCGTGCCGCGCTACTTACGATGACGTTCGACCGGCGCCGATTTGGACAATGCCTTATCCGCGAGGCAATTGGGGAACGCAAGACCCAATGCCGGGTCGGTGAGCGTCGGCCGGCAGGATGGCAGCAAACGTACCGAGAATTCCGGCACCTGGTCCGAATGGACAGCCTGTCGATAAATCCCGCGGCAACGGGTCCCGGGGTTGCCGCGCGTTGTTCGCAAGCTATGCCTTCGCAGCGATGTCCGCGGCATTGCGCCCGCTCGCACCGCTGATTCCAGCGCCCCCATGCACACCACTTCCGCACAGGTACAGGCCCTCGATCGGTGTCTTGTGATTCGACCAGCCCGGCAGCGGGCGCATGAAGAACATCTGATCGAGGATCAGCTGGCCGTGGTTGAGGTCGCCTTCGCTCAGGCCATAGGTCGCTTCGAGGTCGTGCGGCGTGATCGTGTGCACGCACTTGACCGATGCCTTGAAGCCGGGCACGTACTGATCGAGCGTGCCGATCGCGCGTTGCTGCACGATTGCGCCCGCATCGTTCCAGCTGGCATGACGCAATGCATGCGGGGCGAACTGGAAGTGGATCGAGACGATCGCGCCATTGCTGGTGACTTCCAGATACGGCGCCGTGGAAATCTCGCCGTACTTCGCCGCGTCGTAGGCGCGTTCGAGGTACTTGATCGTGGGCGCGACAACGAGGGTGCCGGCCGGCAAGCCGTGGCGGCCGTCGGTTTCGACGTGCACCTTGGCAACGGAGCCGCGCAGCTTGATCGATTGCGCCTGCCATACGAACTCGGGTGGCAGTTCCGCGGCGCCGACCAGCGTCAGCAAGGTGTGGCGCGGGTCGGCGGCGGAAAAGACGACGCTGGCGGAAATCTCTTCGCCGCTGGCGAGGCGCACGCCGGTAGCGCGCTGCTTGTCGACGAGAATCTGCTGCACGGCGCACGCCGTGCGTACTTCCCCGCCGCGGACCTCGAGCGCCGCGACGAGCGCATCGGTGATCCTGCCGACGCCGCCCGCTACCGGGCGATGCGCAAGCCCGCCGCGATTGAGCCAGTTGTGCATCAGCGTATAGCCGGTGCCCGCCGACATCGCACCGAGCGTGACGCCGTGGATCGCCAGCGCCGACATCGCCGCACGAACTTCCTCGGACTCGAACCAGTTGTCGGTGAACTCCTCGACCGACATCGACATCGCGCGCACGACGCGGAACATGTCCCTGCCGCCGAGACGGCGCAGCTTCCACAGCAATTTGGCGAGCGGCAGGCCTTCGCCGAACGTGAAGTGCGGCAGGCGCGGCATCGGCGTGCGATAGGCGGTGTCGAGGAATGCGGCCGCACGATCCATGAACGCGACGAATTCCGGCCAGCGCTCGGCGTCGCGCGCGGAGTGACGGCGGATCGATTCGACGTTCGGCGCGCCGCCAGTTGTATACAATTCCAGTTTCGTGCCGTCACCAAGCAGCGAAATGTAGGCGGGTCCCGCGGCATCGACGAACGCAGGTCCGCCCAAACCCAGATCGCGCACGATATCCGGGCGCAACCGCCCGCTCGCGTGCAGGCTGTCTGCAACGAAGCCGTCGCCGAACGATTCGGTGACGAGCTGGCCACCGGCGATGTCGCGTCGCTCGAGCACGAGCACTTTCTTCCCGGCCTTGGCCAGGTAATTGGCGGCGACGAGGCCGTTATGGCCCGCGCCGATGACGATTGCGTCGTATGGGTTGTTACTCATTCTTGTTCTCTGGTTCTTGAAACCCGTTCGCCCTGAGCGTAGCGCCGAAGGCGCAAAGTCGAAGGGCGGCGCTGCGGACGCTTCGACTTCGCTCGCTGCGCGAGCTACGCTCAGCGCGAACGGTCATTTGCCGGACACTTGTTGGGCAATCAAGCCCCATCCTTCAACACCGCTTCGGCCGCCAGCTTGCCAGCCGCCCCCATGACGCCACCGCCGGGATGCGCGCCGGACGCGCCGAAGTAGTACCCAGGCAGCGGAGTGCGGAAGTCGGCCCACTGTGGCGCCGGGCGGAAGAAGAACAACTGGTGCAGCAGCAGTTCGCCGTGAAAGATGTTGCCGCCGGTGATGCCGGCGATGCGCTCGATGTCCTTCGGCGTGATGACCTGCTTGCCGACGATGCACTGGCGGATGTTCGGGGCGTATTTCTCGATCGTCGAGATCACGGTTTCGCCGAACGCGTCGCGCTTGGCATCGTCCCAGCCGCCTTCGATGTCATACGGTGCGTACTGCACGAAGCACGACATCACGTGATGTCCCGGCGGCGCCATGTCGCGGTCGATCATCGACGGAATGATCATGTCGATGTACGGATTCTTCGAGAACGCGCCGTACTTGGCCTCGTCGTACGCGCGCTCGATGTAGTCGATGCTCGGACTGATCGAGATCGCGCCGCGGTGCAGCGGGCCTTCGCCAGGAAGGCAGGTGAAATCCGGCAGCGCGTTGAGCGCGATGTTGACCTTGCCGGACGAACCGCGCACGCGGAAATTCTTGATCGCCTGCGTGAACTCGCCGGGAAAATGCTTCTCCTCGACGAATTGCAGGAACGTACGCTTCGGATCGGCTGCCGACATCACGGTCTTCGCATGCAGCTCATCGCCGTTGGCCAGCGCCACGCCGGCCGCGCGCCCGCCCTTGACGATGACCTGCTGCACGGTCGCATTCGTGCGCACCTCGACGCCGAGCGCCTGCGCCGAGCGCGCGATCGCCGCCGACACGCCGCCGGTGCCGTTCTTGGCGAAGCCCCACGCGCGGAACGCGCCGTCGATCTCGCCCATGTAGTGATGCAGCAGCACGTACGCCGTGCCGGGCGAACGCGGACCGAGGAACGTGCCTATGATGCCGCTTGCCGACTTCGTGCCCTTGAGTGGATCGAACTCGAACCATTCGTCGAGCAGGTCGGCGGACGACTGCGTGACGAGCTTGGCGATGCGATACAGCTCCTTCTCGGTCAGGCTCTTCGCGTACTTGCCGAGTTTGAGCAGGCCGAGCAGGTCGCGCGGACTCAAGGAAGACGGATCCGGCGGCACCATCGAGATGATCGGCTTGATTGCCTTCGCCGCGCGCGCCATGACGCGCGAGTATTCGTCGTACGCCTCGGCGTCCTTCGGCGAATGGCGATAGACCTCCTGCCGCGTGAGATCGTGATCGTCCCAGCCGGCAAGGTAGTCGCCGTTTTCGAACGGCGTGACGGTGCTCGGCAGCGGCAGGATCTTCAGCCCATGCTTCGGCAGTTCGAGATCGCGGATGATCTCCGGCCGCAGCAGGCTGACGACGTACGAGAACTCGGTGAAGCGATAGCCGGGAAAGATTTCCTCGGTCATCGCCGCGCCGCCGACGACTTCGCGGCGCTCGAGCACGACGACCTTCTTGCCCGCGCGCGCGAGGTACGAAGCGGCGATCAGGCCGTTGTGGCCCGCACCGATGACGATCGCGTCGTATTGATTGCTGCTCATTCGTTATCTCGGATTTCGGACGTCAAGATCAAAAGATTCACCACGAAGGCACGAAGGACACGAAGAAATGCGGGGGAAGAAAGCTCTCGGTGTGCGCCTTCGCGTCGCAGCACCGAAGATCAAAATGGATACCCGCTTGCGCGGGTATGACGGCACGCATGTATCTTTGTCCCTTTCATTTCTTCCTCATTCTTCGGCCGTTCTTCGTGTTCTTCCTGCCTTCGTGGTGAATCTTGTCGCTCTTGCCTATTTCTTCTTCCATTCGGGTTCGTAGAACGGCAGCTTGACGACGGTTCCCGGCGCGTGGCGGCGGTGGTGTTCGACGGTGACTTCCATCTCCAGCTGCGTGCCAAGTTCGTAGTGCGGCCGCTGCACATGCGCCAGCGCGATGTATTTTTTCAGCACCGGCGACCAGGTGCTGGTCGACGCGTAGCCGACCTGCTTGCCATCCTTCATGATCGGCAGGCTGCCGCGCATCGCCATGCCGGGAATCTGCGGTGGCAGCCCGACCGAAGCGAAAAGTTTCTCCAAGCCGACCCAGTCGATTTCGAGCCCGACCATCTTCCACACCGAGCCTTCCTTGTGCTCGCGCTCGAGCGCCTGGCGGCCGACGAAATAACCGGGCTTGTCGAGATTGACGGCCCAGCCCAGGCCCAGTTCAAACGGTGTCGATTTCTGGCCGGCGATCCAGGCGTGGTTCGTCGCGGTGTAGTCGACGTCGAGCATGAACAGGCCGGCTTCGACGCGCGCCATGTCCATGGCGAGGATTCCGCATGGCACGATGCCGAAGTCGTTGCCGGCGGCGATCAGCGCATCCCACACGGTCAATGCGGCGCCGGCGTCCATCCAGATCTCGTAGCCGAGATCGCCGGTGTAGCCGGTGCGCGAAATCGTGACCGGCGCGCCGGCCAGCGTGTTCTCCATGAGGCGAAAATATTTGAGCTTGTCGAGCGATTTCTTGCAGATACGGTTGAGGATCGCGCGCGACTTCGGCCCCTGCAGGCTCAGCGCGGCAACCTTGTCGGTGACCTCGGTGATCGTCACGTCCATGCCGATCGCGTTCATCGACAGCCAGCGCAGCGACGGCTCGGCCGAGGTCAGGCGGAACTTGTCGTCGGCGAGCCGCGAGATCGTGCCGTCGTCGAGCATGCGGCCGTCATCGTCGCACCAGCCCGTATAGGCAACCTGGCCGGCCGTCATCTTGTGGATGTCGCGCGGCGTCATGCGATGCAGCAGCTTCGCTGCATCAGGACCTTCGATGATGTATTTCATCAGCGGCGTAATGTCGATGAGCGCGGCGGCGTCGCGGATCGCCCAGTATTCGCGATCGAGCACCAGGTCGTACGACCCGGCCGCGATATAGCCGGCCCAGCGCCGCCAGTTCTGCGGCAGGCATAGCTTGGATGTGCGCTCGTGGAACGGCGTGCGCTTGAGTTCGAGTGTTCTTGCTTGATTCATCGTGAGAGTGTTGCCGGATCCGTTCGTGTTGAGCGTAGCGGAGCGCCAGCTCCGCGAAGTCGAAACACCCGCATATCCAATCGTCCCGGCCCTTCGACTTCGCGCCTTTGGGCGCCACGCTCAGGGTGAACAGACATCTGGAGATGCCGTGGTCATGCAGTCGTCGCTGCCGGCGCCGCCTTCCCGCGCCTCATCAGGTAGAACACCGGAACCCCCAGCCCCAGCAGCACGAAGTTCAGCACCGCCGGATTCGACAGCCACGGCGCCCAGCAGATCAGCTGGCCGCCGCATTGCTTGACGTCGGTACTCAGTCCGGCGCCATAGATCGCCCACAGTGAATACAGCGCGCCGGCCACCCCGGCCACAGCCAGGGCGCGTAGTTTACCGCTTGCGGCGGGTAGTTCGCCCGTGCGCAGCAGTTTCAACACGGCCAGCGCGCACATCAGGTAGAGGGTCAGCGTTGCGGCCGTCGCCAGCAGAACGATGAAACTGAAGACCTCGACCAGCGACTTTGCCGAATTCATCAGAATCAGCACGCTCAACAGCGCGCTGCTGATGCACAGCGACGCGACCGGCGCGTGGCGCCGCGATTCCTGGGCGAAGAGCTTTGGAAACACATGCTGCTTCGCCATCTGGAACGGCAACTCGCCCTGCAGCAGGATCCAGCCGTTGAGCGCGCCGAAGCCGCTGATCGCGGCGAACAACGCGATCCACTTGCCTGCGCCGGCGCCCCAGAACATGGCTGCGGCGTCGGCAAACGGCGCCTGCGATTGCGCCAGCGTCGCCGCCGGGATCAGCAGCAGCACGCTGGTACAGGCGAGGATGTAGACCACGGCCGTGATGGCCGTACCGAGCAAGGTTGCCCGCGGAATCGTACGTTCCGGATCCTGCACCTTGCCGGCGGGGACCGACGCGGATTCCAGGCCGAGCAATCCCCACAGCGTCAGCGCGGCGGCCGCTGTGACCGCATCGATGCTGAAGGTGGTCGGCACGCGCGACTCCTGCGACAGTGCCACATTGCCGGTGGCGAACAGGTACACGCCGAGTCCTGCGATCGCCAGCAGCGGCAACACCTTGAGTACGGTCGTGACGACCTGCACCCCACCGGCAGTGCGCGCACCCAGCACGTTGACGCCGGTCAGCAGCCACACCGCGGCGATCGTGACGATGGCCGAGGTCGGCTGCGTACCGACCCCGGGAAACAGCGCGCTCAGATAACTGACCGAGCCGGTGGCGATCGCTGCGTTGCCGACCCAGATCGAAATCCAGTAGCCCCAGGCGACGATGAAGCCGGCCATCTCGCCGAACGCGATGCGCGTGTAGTCGTAGGGACCGCAGGCGGTCGGAAACGCACGGCCGAGGGTGGCGAAGATCACGGCGATGATCATCGCGCCGGTCGCCGTGAAGCCCCAGGCGACGACGCTGTTCAACCCGTACGGCGCCAGCGACGCCGGCAACAGGAAGATGCCCGAGCCGATCATGTTGCCGACGACCAGCGCCGCGCACATCCAGAAGCCGAGCTTGCGCCCGTTTGAAGCGGTCATTTACCTCTCCCCACGCAGCTGGTCTTCTTGGCTCACCATCTTACCGTTCGCGCTGAGCGTAGCTTGCGCAGCAAGCGAAGTCGAAGCGCCGCGCCAATGACCCTTCGACTTCGGCGCTTCAGGCCTGCACTCAGGGCGAACGGTTTGGAATCCCCGCCCCTCGCAGGACGATGCCGTGGATCCCGCGCAAGCGCGCTGATCCGAGGCACTCTCATTGCATTGCCTCGAACTTGCTGCGTGCGGATTTCAGGTAGTCGAGCGTATCGGCTTTCTCGCGCTCGCTGTTGTAGTCGCTGCGTGCGGCCGCCGATTCGAGCGTGCGGTCGAGCCAGTGCACGAAGAACTTCGCATCGTCCGGCGACTTCGGTGCGGCGCCGCCGATGGTCACGTAGACCGGGCTCGTCGTCGCGTACGGGTAGATGTCCTGCACGCGCGGGTCGGCATGCTCGTTCCACGCGCGCAGCACGACCCAGCCGCTCGCGTCGGCAACCATCGTGCCGTCGATGTCGGCGGAGGTGCGCGTGCGGCCGGGCTTGAGCGTCGCGACGACCCGCCCGTTGTAGACGATTTCGAAATGATCCATGGGCACGATCGAGCGCAGGCTGGCGCGATACGCCACCTTGTCGCCGGCCTTCGCCGGCAGCGTGTCGCCGGGCCGCTTGCCGTCGATCTCGAAGCCGAGCAGTGCCGAGTTCGTCGCGAACGTGCGTCCGTCCTTCAAGGCCTGCTGCAACTGCGCCGGCGTCGATGACGACGCGACATTGAGAAATACGCGGTTCATGCCGACCGGGCCGCGCAGCGAGGCGTAGTTCGCCATCGCGTCCGTGCCTGCACCGGTCGGCAGATGAAAGCCGAGATTGAGCAGGCGATACCACACCGCCGCCGATTCCTTGTGATCGGAAAAGCCGACGACTTCGTAGTAATCGACCTTGCCGTGCGCCACATCGGCCGGCAGCGCGTTGGTCAGCGGCGCCGCACCGTCCGGATCGACACGTTCGTCGAACGGGTGCACGTAGCCGACCAGCGCATGCTGCCGGTGCGCGAGGTCGGCAATGACGCCGTTGTACGGATACGGACTCGCCAGCGCGCTGAACGCATACGCAGCGAATCCCGGCTCGAGCAGGTGATCGTCGGGCGCGAGGATGCCGAGGTGTCCCCAGTAGCTGGTGTGATACTCCTGACCCTGCACGATCAGCGCGCCGTCGCGCGCGTACGTCTGCGTCGAGAAGCCGGCGATGTCGGGCACGCGTTCTTCCTTGTTGACGACGAGCTGGTGGACCACGTCGAGATGTTCGGCGCGCATCTGCCCGGCGAGCGAATCGAGCGTATGGCGATAGTGGCCGCCGTAGTTCATGTGCACGTGCAGGTCGGCGCTGATCCACGCGCCGTAGCGTTCCGGCAGCGCGATGCTGTGCAGCGCGATGTCGGCGCCGGCCGGCTTCGCGCCAACGTCGACCGTGCTCTCGGCAATTGCATTGTCGAGGCCGCGCGCAACGATGACTTTCACCTTGCCCCGCGGCACGCTCAGCGTGCACGTTCCCGGGCAATGAAAGTAATGGTTCTCGAACTTCTGCGCGGCGCGGTCGAAGCCGTCGTCGGCGTGCATCCAGCGATCGGCCGGTGCATAGGCGCGGCCATCGCTGCCGATGACGCTGATGCGGGCGGATATGACGTGAGGGCTGGGGTCTGTGTCGCGGACCGAGATGGTCAACTGCTCCATCGGTACTTTGTAGTGCAGATCGCTGGCGATCACGCGTTGTGCCGCGCCGCCGGTCAGGTCCTGCAACCACAGCGATATATTTCCGTCGGCGTTGCTGATGTAGGCCATGCGCGTACCGTCGGGCGAAATCCGCGCGTCGGTGCGATCGAACTCGCCGAACGTCAGCGGCAGCGGCTGTGCGCCGTCGAGTGTCGTCATCCACAACTGGTGCCACTGGCGGCCGTGGTAGCTGGCGAACAATACGCGCCTGCCGTCCGGCGCCACCTGCGGCCGCGCGCGCCATGCGGTCTCTTCGCCGAGGATCAGCGTCGGCTCAGCGGGTTTGTCGACGTCGACTTTCCACAGGCCGCCAGTGCCGTAGGCGACTTCGCGATTGCCGACGAACACGATCTGCTTGCCGTCCGGCGTCCAGGCCGGGCTCAATGCGTGATCCCACATCGAGTAGTAGTAACGCGCGATGTCGCTCTTGCGCGATGCGACGAGTTGTTTCGGCACGCCGAAGCGATCGCCGCTCACCTCGGCGACAAACAGGTTGAAGTGGCCGCTGCCGTTCGTCGAGACAAGCGCGATGCGCTTGCCGTCGGGCGCGTAGCGCGGCTCGAGGTTGACCGCGCCGCCGCTGGTGAGCCGCGCCTCGCGGCCAGTCTTCAGGTCGAGCTGCCACAGCTCGACCGCATCGCGGTCGTAGCGCGCGAACGCGACATGGCGTCCGTCGGACGACCAGTCCGGCTGATAGTCATAGCCGCTGCCGTGCGTGATCTCGGTTACGCTCGCGCTGCCGATCTTCTGCCGCCATAGCGAGCCGGCCATCGAATACACCAGCTCGCTGCCGTCCGGCGAGAACGCGACCGCCGACGGTCCGGTCGTCAGCTGCGGCAGGTACATCTCGCGGAAGTAGTAGTTGTGCGGCAGGTCGACCTGCGCGAGCACGGTCGCGCGCTCGGCGTGCGCAGAGACGACCATGTTTAGAGCCAGGGCAGTCGCGAGCAATCGGCAAAACCCCAATGCCGTTCGCCCTGAGCGTAGCCGCGCAGCGGCGAAGTCGAAGGGGTTGCTCATCGGCTTCGACTTCGCACCTTCGGTGCTACGCTCAGCCCGAACGGAAGAGGGCTCGCCTTGACACGCGACCATCCGTGCAGCGTTCGTGTAGGCGACGGTATGAGACTTCACGATTGCGCGATCGCTTCGGCCAGTGCGGCTTCGAGCAGCGACGTCGCCTCGTCGACGTCGCTCTCGCCGATCATCAGTGGCGGCATGAAGCGCACCGTGCTCTGGCCGCACGACAGCAACAGCAGGCCATTGCGGTAAGCGCGCGTGATGACGGCGTCGCACAGCGCCCTGGCCGGCTCGCGCGTGCGCGGGTCGATGAGTTCCATGCCGATCATCAGGCCCTTGCCGCGCACTTCGCCGATCACGTCATAGCGGGTCTGTAGCTCGCGCAGGCGCCCGTTGAAGTACGCGCCGACTTTCGCCGCGTTGGCGAGGTAGCCGCGTTCGACGAGTTCGACGGTCTTCAGCGCGGCTGCACAGCAAACCGGATTGCCGCCGTAGGTGTTGCCGTGCGCGCCGCGTTTCCATTTTTCCATGATGCTGCGCTTCGCCACGGTCATGCCGATCGGCAGGCCGGAGCCGAGGCCCTTGGCCAAGGTCATGATGTCCGGTGCGACGCCCCAGTGTTCGCAGGCGAACATTTTCCCGGTGCGGCCGACGCCGGACTGCACCTCGTCGGCGATCAGCAGGATGCCGTGGCGGTCGCACAGCGCACGCAGCCCGGCGAGAAATCCATCCGGCGGCACGATGTAGCCGCCCTCGCCCTGGATCGGCTCGACCAGCATCGCGGCCACTTCGCTGGCCGGCACGTTGCTCGCGAACAGCACGTTCTCGACGTAGTCGAGCACGGCCCTGCCCTGGTCGGCGCCTGCAAACAGCGGCCGGTACGGATTCGGATACGGCACGTGCGTGACGCCCGGCATCGCCGGGAAGAACCCTTTCTGCTGCGTGTACTTGCTCGAGGTGAAAGCGAGAGAGCCCATCGTGCGGCCGTGGAATCCGCCGAGGAAGCCGATGAAGCGCGAGCGGCCGGTCACGTAGCGCGCGAGCTTCAGCGCAGCCTCGACCGCCTCGGTGCCCGACTGGCAGAAGAAACTCATGACCGGCTCGAGCATCGGCGCGAGCGCGGCGATCTTCTCGCCGAGCGCTACCTGCCCTTCGTGCCAGTAGTCCGACGAGATGTGCAGGAAGCGCGCGGCGGCATCCTGGATCGCAGCGACGACTTCGGGGTGACTGTGGCCGGTCGAGCACACGGCAATGCCGGCGGCGAAATCGAGGAAGCGGTTGCCATCGACATCCCACACCTCGGCGCCGCGGCCGCGGTCCATGACGAACGGATAATCGCGCGGATAGGACGGTGATACGACGGCCGCGTCGCGCGCGATCAGAGCGCGCGCCTTGGGGCCGGGCAAGTCCGTCCTGATTCGCGGACTGCTCCGGTCACTGGGGTTGTCCTGGCTCTTCGATCCTTGCACGGTGTTCATGTCCCGCTTCCCCGATTCATTTGGCGCTCGACGTTGCCGGCTTTCCCTTCGACACTGGCGTGAGAGGAGAGGTCGATGCAACAGTCGTTCGCGCTGAGCGTAGCCTGCGCAGCAGGCGAAGTCGAAACGCTTGCAAGCTCCCTTCGACCCCGCAGCGGCGTCCGTGGCAGGCTTCGGCGCTTCGCGCCTACGCTTGCTGTGAACAGCCAGGAAGCCACTAAGCCACTCCGGCAATCGTTGCCCTGCGCGTTTGCGCATGAGCCAGGCGCGTGCGCTCGTTGAGGTCGCGCAGCACGACAAGTTCTTCGGCCGTCGGTGGCGCCACGATTTCGACATTCGCCGCGACTGCGAGCGGCCATCCTGTCGCCGCGACGATCTGTTCGACACCGACGTTTTGGTAGCGCGCAACCAGGGTCAGCTCGCGCGTCTGCGCATCGGGTTTCAAAACGCCGAGGTCGGTGATCACGATCTGTGGTCCCGCGCCACCGACGCCGAGCGCGGCACGCTCGCCGCCGCCGCCGAGGAAACCCGCACTCGAACGAAAATCGAGCCTCTTTACGAAGCTGCGCGGCGACTGCTTGAGCACGATGAAGGTCTGCCGCGCATGGCAGGCGATCTCCGGCGCGCCGCCGGCGCCGGGCATGCGCGTCTTCGGGTGCGCGTAGTCACCAATCACCGTCGTATTGAGGTTGCCATGGCGGTCGATCTGCGCCGCACCGAGAAAACCGACATCGATGCGGCCGGCCTGCAGCCAGTAGCTGAAGATTTCCGGCAGCGGCACGACGACGGTCGCGGTCTCGGCGAGTTCGCCGTCGCCGATCGACAGCGGCAGCACGTCGGGCTTGGTGCCGATCGTGCCGGATTCGTAGATCAGCACGATGTCAGGCGCGCGCGTCAGGCGCGCGAGGTTCGCCGCCGCCGACGGCACGCCGATGCCGACGAAGCACACGCAGCCGGGCCACAGCAGGCGCGCCGCGGCAATCGTCATCATTTCATCCGGCGTATAACTCATGCGGCCTGCTGCTCCAGCGTATGCAGGAACTCGGCGTGGTCGCGGCAGTCCAGCACGTGCTGCTGCATCCATCGCGCAAAGGTCTGCCGGTCGCGCGCGATCGTGTCCCACTCGAGATAGAACGCGTTGTCGCGCGCATAGTGACCGTGCGCATAGGATGGAAAAGCGCCGCGCGGCACGACTGCAATCGCGGTGACGACCCAGTGCGGCAGCACGATCGCATTCATAGCCGCGCCGATGCTGTCGACGACATGCTCGACGGTCACGAGCAGCGTGCGCGCCGCCAACGCCGCTTCCTTCTGCGCGCCGACGATGCCGTCGATGCGCACGTTACCCTGACGATCGGCGGTCTGCGCGTGCAGGATCGTGACGTCGGGATTCAGCGCCGGCACCGTGGCGAGGGTCTCGCCGGTGTACGGACAGGTGACCGAGCGGATCTGTGCATTGACACCGGGCAGATCGGTTCCTGCATAGCCGCGCAGCACGCCGAACGGCAGGCGCGCGGCGCCGGCGGTATAGGCCGCCGCCATGCCCGCGTGCGAATGTTCATGGATTTCGAGCGGGCCCGGCCAATCGTGCTCGACCGCATCGCGCAATCGATACAGCGAGCCGACGCCGGGATTGCCGCCCCAGGAAAACGTCAGCGCACGCGCGCAACCGATGCCGATCATCTGGTCGTAGACCAGGTCCGGCGTCATGCGGATCAGGTGCAGGTCGCGCCGGCCCTGGCGGATGATCTCGTGCGCGGCGGCGAATGGGATCAGATGCGTGAAGCCTTCCATCGCGATGGTCTGGCCATCGCGGATGAAGCCGTCGACGATCTCGCGCAGATTGCCGAATCGCACGCTCGTGCTCCTACTCGACTCGCGT
>Ga0157375_10000456_pt1 | contig 37082 bp, 27 predicted proteins | sample M35metaG_FD_115311 | JGI IMG/M metagenome (GOLD analysis project Ga0157375, IMG submission 115311) | Miscanthus rhizosphere microbial communities from Kellogg Biological Station, Michigan, USA - M3-5 metaG | ecosystem: Host-associated > Plants > Roots > Rhizosphere > Soil | place: USA: Michigan... | reverse complement strand
GCCAGCGTCGAGACGATCGTCCCGTCCGCCGACAGGCGCCACTCGTTGATTCCCGATCGTCCCGCGTCGACGACGATGAAGTCATTGCCGGACGTCGTGACGGCAAACGAGTCAGGGTTGGAAACGGGGAGCGGAAACCGCTTCACTGATCGGCCCGCGAGGTCATACACGGACACCGTCGTAACCCCGTCGCTCCGATCGGCCACGAGCACGTTCGTTCCGTTAGAGGCCAATCGCGGTGCAAGGAGCGGGTCGCCTTCGAGTTGGACGCGGCGTACGAGCATGCCATCCGCATTGAACGTGCCGAGCGCAGGCTTTGTCTCCTGATTCCAGATCGCCAGATAGCCGCTTCCGGCCGCGGTCACCTGCACGCTCGACATCACGAAGGGAACCGCGGGAAACGCCGGCGCCTGCGCTGCGGCAGCGGGATCGATCAGCGAACCGTAGATGTGAAACGACATCGGCCAGAGCGTCAGGAAGCGGTTGCCGTCGTAGGCGACCGAGGCATTAGAGAAATCGTTCGGAGCGTAGCGGACCGCCGAAACGTCGTGGCCCGCCGCGGCGAGCGACAGCGGAACGAGGAAGGCGGCCAGGACTGCTCGCAGAATCTTCATGGCGCGGAGGGACGCTTTCGGGTCTGAAACTCCCATGCGAGGTAGAAGCGCGCGCGGTCGATCCTCCACAGCGCGTTGAACTCAGTCGTGACGATGGCCGTATCGCCCGCCGAATTTGCGGCGATCGCCGGCGGTGATGCCGGGTAATTCCAATAGGTCGACGAAGAGTCTTCCGGGAACGCGGTGATTGCTCCGGTCGTCGCGAGTGCGTACGGCTCGCCGCCGCGTGAGATGCGTGCCACGCCGAGAAGGGAGGCGCCGGAACGCCACGCCAGGACGTAGGAAGCGCCGTCGAACGCGATCGCGGCGTAGGACACCCAGTAGTAGCGATTTGTGACGATCTTCAGCGTATCGACACGCAGTGCTGCATCGTCGTGCACGACGGCGGTCCTGATGACGGGGTACCCGGCGGCGTCGGACCCAAGGAAGCTGACGACGCATTCCTGATCACTGCAGGCGATCGTTGAATCCGAGCCATTAATCGGCAATCCAATCGTGTGCGCATCAATCGGAGTGCCGAGTGGAGAGATGCGAAGCATGCGTCCATTGGAAGAGATGAGGATGAAATGCCGGCCGTTCCACGCGATCGTGGGATGTCCTTGAAGCTCTTCCCCGAATGGCAGCGGAGGGCGGGGTGTCAGCACCTGCGCCGTATCTACCGAGCCGTCGCTGCCGACCATGGCGCCGGCCATGACGCCCTGGCCGAGGAGCCCCCACGTCACGAGAAAGCGTCCGCCGCCGAACGCCACCGACGGCACGAGCGCGGTTTGGGCAATCACGAACGGCGCCGGATCGATCGGCATACCGTCGCGAGCGAATCGTTGGCCCATCGCGCGGTAGCCGTCTGCTTCAAAAACGACCAGATAGACGCCCGCTCCGAATGCCACTGACGGCTCGTACGAGTAGGTGGGCGGAGTCGCAGCCTCTGCGATGACGCGGCCGGTGCCGTCGAGCGGCACGCCGGAGCGTGTCACGCGTCCGGCTACGAGCGACGCTGTCGTCGACGTCGTTTCGGTCCAGGAGGCGAAAAAGTCGACGCCGTCGCTTGCGACCACCTGGTTGAACTGCCGTACTGCTGTTGCAACGACGTCGTATGTGGCCGCGGGGACGATACCGCTGGTGGTAATCGTCGAGGAGACTTCGATCAGGGTCGCGTTCGGCTGGTCGCCGTACGCAAGCATGACGAGAGTTCGCGACGTCGCAGCGACGGCTGCGAAGGAGCCCTTGTGGAGCAGAACCGGACTGGCCTCGCGCGGCGCCCCGGTCGCGTCCAGACGCAAGGCCAGCACGCGCTGTTGGAAGGACGGAGTATCGACATATGCGTTTTGGAGCAGCACGAAACCACTGCCGGATGGCAGCAGCGCGAGGGAAGACGTCCGTTCGACGGTGGGGGGGAGGATGACGTCAGGACCGGCCGAGTCTCCATTCAGTGCAACCGTATGCACGTAGGTGGATCCCGCTCCTGATACCGTCCAGGCAGCGACAGTCTTGCCGGAGGCAGCGTTCGTCGCGATTGCCGCGGTGTATCCGCCGCGCGCGTTGCCGAAGCCAATGGCCACCGTGCCCATGACCTGGCCTGCGGCGTTGATCCGGATCGTGAAGATGCCGGCATTCGCCTGCGCGACAAATACCGTGAAGCCTCCGCCCGCCGAGGCAGTCACGCGGCGCGAGCCAGAGTCGCCTTCGGGAATCGGCAGCGTCGTCTTGGAGAGCACATGTCCGTTTCGATCGACGAGGGTGCCGGTCCATCCCTGCCCGACGATCCCTCCGACGAGGAAGAAGTTTGTTCCGTCGAACGCGGCCACGGCGGAAAACAGTGGCGCATGTTCGAACACTACCGTGCGCCGGACAGCGCCGTCCGCGTCCAGCTCGACGATGCCGTTTTCCGAAAGTCCCAGGCACCCCGCACCGTCCGGGAACAACTTCAGGCTGGCAGGCAACATCGATGATGCGGGCAAATGAGGCACGCCCTCGGCGTCCGCGGTCGTGCCTGCGGCGCGCGATTCCGAACCCCACCGGAGGAGGAATCCCTTTTCGGTTGTGCACGCGAATGCCCCATCCGCGCCGTAGTAGGGGGTGGCGATCCGCGGCGTGGACAAGTCGCGGCCGATGGAGGCGAACGATGGACGCGGCGCGAGAAGCGCGAGAGTGAGGAGTACCCATGTTGCCGCGCGGAAGTATGACGTCATCGAATTCTCCACTTTCCCCGTATCGCTCAGTGTGTTGCCCGCTTTCGCGGCAGCGGAAACTCCGCCGCGAAGTACAACCGCGCGCGGTCGATCATCCATACCGTGTTGAACTCGGTCGTTACGATGGCCGTATCGCCCGCCGAATTTGCGGCGATCGCCGGCGGTGACACGGGAAAGTTGGGAACGAGGTGCGGATTCAGCGTCGGAAACGCCTTCGCCGAACCGGTCCTCGCGACTCCGTACGGCTGACCGCCGCGCGTGATGTGTGCCACGCCTATGAGGGAGTCGCCGCTTCGCCACGCCAGAATGTACGTGGCGCCGTCGAACGCAATGTCGGCGAGGGATGACAACTCGCTGGCGACTGTCTTCGGCGCATCGACGCGAAGTGCGGTCTCATCGTGAACGACGGCGGCCTGGATGGTTTCGAAGCCCGGGAAGCTGACGACGCATTCCTGCTCGCTGCAGGCGATCGCTGGATACCAGCCTCCGTTGATGACTTCGGTCGTATGCGCGTCGAGCGGTGTGCCGAGTTGCGAGGTGCGAAGCACGCGCACTCGGTAAATCAACGGGAGCCCGTTATTCAGAGTCTCCTGCTGATGGAAGTACGCGACGATGAAGTGACGGCCGTTCCAGCTGATCATCGGTTGCCCGAGCGGACCGCGCTCTTCGTACAACTCCAGCGAGCGCGCCGGTGTCAGCAGTTGCTCGGGCCCGATGCTGCCGTCACTGCCGACCGTCGCCCCGCCGAGCGAATCCTCGGTGGCCATTACCCACGCCACGAGAAAACGGTCGCCGCCGAATGCGACGGACGGGGCGATCGCGTTGCGGGAAATTACGAACGGAGCGGGGTCGATCGGTGTGCCGTCGCGAGCGTACCTGCGCGCCAGGACGTTATTCTGCTTGGAGGGAGCCGACCCGAAAACAACCAGATAAACGCCCCCGCCGAATGCCACCGCGGGGCTGTACAGGGGGCGATTGGAAGAGGAAGCAGGAGACTCTGCGACGACGATCCCTGTGCCATCCAGCGGCTGCCCGGCGCGCGTCACGCGGCCGGCCATGATCGTGTTCGTCGTCGCGGTGTTTTCGAGCCAGACGCCGAAAAAGTCGACGCCGTCGCTCGCTACCTTCGGGTCCGTCTGACCGACCGCTGTGGCAAGGACATCGTACGTGGCCGAGGGAACAATGCTGCTGTCGGTAATCGCCGCGGAGACTTCGATCAGGTTCCCGCTCGTTCCGAACGAAAGCAGAACGAGCGTGTTCCTCGTCGCGGCCGCGGCTGCGAAGGAACCGTTGAGGAGCAGAGTGGCGCCGGCGTCGCGCGGAGCCCCCGTCCCGTCGAGGCGAGAAGCCAGCAGACGGCTTTGGGACGGAGTGCCCGCAGTGGCGTTTCGGACCAGGATGAAACCGCCGCCCGATGCCAGCAGCACGATCCTCGACGAGCGGTCGTTGCCGGAGGGGAGGATCACATCAGGATCGGCCGATCCGGCGTGCAGTGCAGCCGTATGCACGAAGGCCGAACCTAATGTCGACCACGCGGCGACGGTCTGGCCCGAGGCTTTGTTCGTCGCGATCGCGACCAGATAGCCGCCGAATTCGTTGCCGAGGGCGATGTTCACCTTTCCCGTGACGTTGCCGGCGGTGCTGATCCGCATCGCGTAAATCCCCTCGGCCGCCGCCCCGAGGAGTAACGTGAAACCACTATCCGCTGAGGCTGCGACCTCGGCCGCCGTAAGCGTCCCCTCCACAATCGGTAGCTTCGTCGTGGAAAGCACATGCCCGTTTCGATCGACGATGAGCCCGTCGTATCCGCCGGCGACAACTCTGAACAGGAAGAAGTACGTGCCGTCGAACGCGGCTCTGCTGAACGTCAGCGTTTCCGTGTCAAAGCGGGTGCTGCGCAGGATCGTCCCATCCGCGTCCACCTCGGCGATGCCGTTTTGCGAAATCCCGATGTAGCCATCACCGTACGGAAACAACCTCTCGGTGAACGGAGACAGCGAGGTTGCAGGGAGGCGCGGTACGCCTGTGCTGTCCGCTGTAGTGCCGTAGTTGAGCGTCCCCGAGCTCCACCGGAGGAGGAATGCTCTGTCCGTTGCACACGCCGCGATCGTTTGTGCGCTGTAGTCGGGCGTGGCGATCCGCGGCGGCGTGAGATCCCGACCGATCGTGAACGCCGGTAGCGGCGCGAGAAGCGCGAGAGCGAGCAGTGCTCGTGTTCCCGCGCGGAAGTATGACGTCATCGAATTCTCCATTGCATCGCTCAGTGTGTTGCCCGCTTTCGCGGCAGCGGAAACTCCGACGCGAAGTACAACCGCGCGCGGTCGATCAGCCATACCGGATCGAGCTCGGTCGTGACGATGGCCGTATCGCCGGCCGAATTCGCGGCGATCGCCGGCGATGACGCCGCCGCGGTGCCGTTCGTGTTCACGATTCCGGTAAACGCGGCGCCGTATGGCTCGCCGCCGCGTGTGATGCGTGTCAAGCCAACGGCGTCGCCGGTGCGCCACGCCAGGATGTACGAGGCGCCGTCGAACGCGAGGGCGAAGGGTGGCAGGCTGCCATTGATGAGGACCTTCGGCGCATCGGCGCGAAGCGACGCATCATCGTGCACGACGGCGGCTACGAGGTCGAGGCCGTGTCCCGCGACGACCACGCATTCCTGATCGCTGCAGGCGATCGCTGGACTGCCTCCTTCGTTGGGCACCGCGGTCGTGTGCGCGTCGAGCGGAGTGCCGAGCGGAGAAGTGCGAAGCAGGCGCGTTCGCCCCGCCATGCTGCACGCGACGATGAAATGGCGGCCGTTCCAACCGAGCGACGGACGTCCGACGAATCCCAACTCTTCCGGCAGTTCCAGCGCCGGGGCGGGTGTGAGCAACCGCTCCCCATCCGCCGGGCCGTCAGTGCCGACGGTAGCGCCGACTATGGAATCGATCTTGTTCCCGATGAAGATATCCCACGCCACGAGAAAGCGGCCGCCGCCAAACGCCACGGTCGGGTCGATGCCGTTGCTGCCGATCACGAACGGAGCAGGATCGATCGGTGTGCCGTCGCGAGCGAACCTTCGCCCCATCACTTTGTGGTTAGGGAGGTTGACGGTGGCGTAAACAACCAGATACACGCCCCCTCCGAATGCCACCGCGGGGGTGGAAAGCGGTTGGCCGTTCAGGGAAGAAGGAGACTCCGCGACGACGAAGCCGGTGCCGTCGAGCGGCACGCCGGAGCGCGTCGTGCGCCCGGCCATGATGGCAATGGTCGTCGACGTCGTTTCGACCCAGGCGCTGAAGAAGTCGACGCCATCGCTCGCCACCGCTGGGTCGAACTGCCGCACGGCTGTGGCAACGACGTCGTATGTGGCCGAGGGGATGATGCCGCTGTCGCCGATCGTCGCGGTCAGTTCGATGGCTCTCGCGTTCGGCTCATCGCGCGCTCCTAACACGACCAGAGTGCGTGAGTTCGCGGCGACGTCCCCGTAGCTGCCGTTGAGGATCAGCGTAGGCGCGGCGTTGCGCGGCTCTCCATTCGCGTCCAGACGAAGGCCGAGCAAGCGGCGCGCGCTGCCGACGGTTGCATTTCGAAGCAGGATGAAACCGCTGCCGGACGGCAGCAGCGTTATCTTTTCCGAGCGTTCCACGCCGGGGGGCAGGACCGTATCCCGAACGATCAATCCGTCGCGCAACGCGACCGTGTGCACGAACGTCGATCCAAACGTGGTCCATGCAACGACTGTCTGCGTGGCATTCGTCGCGGCCGTGAGCAGGTACCAGCTGTGCCGGTCGCCCGGGGCAAACAGAACGACTTTGCCGGTGAGCTGGCCGGCGGCGCTGATCTGCATCGCGTAGAGACCTTCGACCACGTCGGCGACGATGATGGTGAACCCGCCGTCCGCCGAGGCAGTTACTTCCACCGACGAATTGGAACTCTCGGTGATCGGGAGCCTGGTCGTGGTGAGCACATGGCCGTTTTGATCCACGATGCGGCCCGTGAACCCGCTGCCGACGAAGCCGCCGAGGAGGAAGAAGTTCGTGCCGTTGAATGCGGAATTGGAGAAAAACAGCGGAGCATTGTCGAAGACCGCGTTGCGCAGGAACGTCCCGCCCGCGTCCACCTCAGTGATGCCGTTTTGCGAAAGCGCAAGGCAACCATTACCGTTCGGGAACAACCTTCCCGTTGACGGCGGCATCGCGGAGATGGGCAGGCGCGGCACGCCCTCTCCGTCTGTAGTCGTGCCGTAGTCGTGCGTGTCAGAGCTCCAACGGAGGAGAAATCCCTTTTCGGTTACGCACAACCCCGACGATTTCATCAAGTAGTCGGGCGTGGCCATCCGCACCGGTGTGAGATCGCGGCCGATGGCGAACGCTGGCAGCGGCGCGAGAAGTGCGAGAGCGAGGAGTACGCCTGTTGTCCCACGCGTCATCGAATTCTCCGATCGTTCATCGCCGCACCGAACGTGTTCGCGGCTCGCTGCGAACGGTGGTGATCGCGCCATTGGGCGTGATGCCGTCCGGCCCGAACGCGCGAACGCGGATCGTGTCGCCAACGAATGCATAGATCAACGCCTCATGTACGTCGCCGGACACCTGTTGAAGTGTGTGCCACCCCGTCACCTCGGAGAACCACTCGACGATAAAACCGGGCGCGTCACCATCCCACCGCACCAGCGTGTAGTAGTTGATCAGGTGAGCAGATGCATTCGTCGGGGTTGCGGGTATCGGCGGTACTTGTTGGAGCTCCGAATCGAAGTAGATGCGAGCGCGGGACAGTCCGGACGGGGGCGCCTGCTCTGAGAAACCGATGGCGACTTCGCCGGCGGCATTGGCGGCTGCTGACGGTGTGTCCGAGGTGGTGGCAGTGGCGAACTGTTTCTGCAGAACATGGCCGTCGCGGTCGAAACGCCAGAGGCGAAGCCAAGGGCCAAATCCCCTCCATGCAACATCGTAGGAAGCGCCGTCCCAGGTCACGTCACCGGCCAGGCCATCATCAATGTTCATCACCGGCGCGCTGACGGAGAGACCGCTCGCCTGGGTCTTGACGATGACCGCCGACAAGCTGGAGTAGAAGCCGCTGGTGACCACCAGAAACTCGCTGCCGCTCGTCGCAATGCGGGCAGAGCTGGCCCTGAGCAGGCGGTAGGGAGTCTTATCGAGAGGCACGCCGGCGGCCGAAAGACGCACGAGACGGACTTCCTCGGCTGGCGCCGGGCCGCAAAGGGTGCTGCAGGGGATTACGTATGCCGTCGGAATCGAGATCAGAAACTGCCGCCCGTCCCAAGCCACGGCCGGGCTGCGCGCCTCAACCCGCTCGTTGCTGTTGAGCGTCATCGGAATGCTGAACTTTGCGCCAGCCGTCCCGTCGCTGCCGACAAACCGGCCGGAGAGGCTATAGCGGTTGTAGTCCACCCAGACGACGAGATAGCTCACTCCGTTCCAGGCCACCGCAGCTCCGAACTCTGCCGCAGCGGGATCCAGGATGATGGGCGCTTTGTCGATCAGTCCCGCCGTTCTCGACCAACGATACGCCCGCATTTCCTCGTCTGACACCACCACGAGCGCATCGCCACCGGCACCGCGCGCAATCGAGACATTCCAGACGTCCTTCGACGGCACGGTCAGCTCGATGCCCGGTCCGTCGAGCGGCACGCCCGAGCGGGTGACCCGTCCCGCCATCGCGATCAGGTTCGGACCGTCGTGCTCTAACCACGCCGAGACGTAGTCGACGCCGTCGGACACGATCACAGGCTGCTCCTGCCGTGCCGCGGTCGATGTCACCATCGGTGATGAAGACATATTCACTTGCGGCATTACCGTTCCCGTGACGATGGCGAATGGGTCGTACCAGGGAGTCTCCAACCTCGTGATGAAGGCAAATTGATCGCCGGCGGCCGCGGCGTCTTGCAGATATCCACTGGAGGCCTGAATCGCCTGCGCGTCGATGACCTGGCCCGCGGCGCTTGTACGGACGAAGGAGACGTGGCCGGCTTCACTCCAGACGATCAAGTAGCCTGACGCAGTCGGAACGACGCGGATGGCAGGGAAGGCACCCTTCATCGGGAGCGGTTGCAGCGCGCCGACGTCATTGCTGTTGCTGATGGACGTGGCATATGCGGCAGTCAAGTCGGTCGCCGTCCACGCCACGATCGCGTGTGCCGCGTCTCCCGCTACCGCGACCAGGGATTCGCGCAACGCATAAAACTGCCTGCCTTGCAGCTCCTTATCCGCGATGATCGTTCCGGCGTCGTCGAGACGAAAAAAGTGTACGCCCCCCCCACCGCCGGTAACCACCACATAACTGTTGCCGGCCCGCGCGACGTCAAAGTTGGACACCCCGATGACCGGCAACGGCGTTCGTGCGAGCAGCGTTCCGTCGGGCTCGTATAGCGATGCGGAGACGCTCTCGTACCCGGTGAACAGTTGGTCGTTGCTCAGGTCGGCGACCAGCAGTTGGCGGCCGTTCGTTGCGAACCGCGGCTTTCCCGCGATCCGCGGAACGTGGGACACGCGTTGTACGCCGCCGTTCGCGAAAAGCGTGACGATGTCGAAATGATCCTGAGTCCACCAGAGGCTGATGAATCCAGCGCCCCATTGGGTCATCGCTGTCGGTGAGCCCGTGATGCCGGGAAGGAGGAACGGCATCGATAACGGTCCGCTCGCCGTTCCCGTCACTGCACCATACCCATGGCCGTACCCCGACCACACGGTCAGAAAGCGACTTCCGTTGGCCGCGATCTTCGTCGGTCCGACCGGGAGATCAGGAGGTGCGTACCGAACCGAGGAAACATCGTGGCCCGCGGCGAACAGCGACAGCGGAAACAGAACGAGGAAAAGGCAGAGCGTGACCCGCAGCGTTCGGTAGTCGAAATTGGACTTCGTGGTGTTCGAGCCGCTGGAAAGCATCGTCAAGCCGGGCATTACAGTCGCGGTCCTTTGACGCATCATCGGACCGCGCCAGGAAGGCTGGAGGTGATGGCCTCCATGGATGAGGGTGACAGGCCATACGTTGGCCCGACCCTCCGATTGTTCTCTGCCAACTGACGAGGAAGTCATCGCCGCACCGAACGCGTTCGTGGCTCGCTGCGAACGGTGGTGATCGCGCCGTCCGGCGTGATGCTGTCCGGCCCGTACGCGCGAATACGGATCACGGCTCCAAGCGTCGTATAGACCGTCGTCTCATGTACGTCGCCGGGCAGCCGTTTAAGCTCCCACCACAACGGTGGGTGCGACTCTTCGACAAGGAAGCCGGGTGCGTCGCCATCCCACGTCACCGTTGCATAGCAGGTCATGTAGCTGTATGCCTCCGGCGGGGAGGCGACGTGGCTGACCGCGTGCGTCGGCGCGGTAAGGGCCGGCTGCACGGACTCGAGTTCCGAGCCGAAATAGACTCGTGCGCGGGGGAGCCCCGACGGCGGTGCCTCCTCGGCCATGTTGATCGCGACTTCGCCGGCGTCATTCGCGGTCACCGACGGCGCATACGAGGTTGAGACGGCAGTGAAGAGCTTCTGCACGATATTGCCGCTTCGGTCGAGCCGCCAGACGTGAAGCCATCCGCCAACACCCGGCCACGCAACGTGGTAGGAGGCACCGTCCCAGGTCACGTCGAAGGCGTTGTCAGCGCTGCTATCGACAACGGCCATCACCGGTGCGCTAACGGACAGACCGCTCGCCGCGGTGTGAACGACGACCGCCGAGAAGCGGTAGTAGTAATCGGTGCGGATGAGCAGTAGAAACTCGCTGCCACTCGTCGCCACGCGCGCAGAGCTGGCGTTGAGAATGCGATAGGGAGTCTTATCGAGCAGGGTGCCGGCAGCCGAAAGACGCACCAGGCGGATCTCCTGCGCTCCCGGGCTCGGGCAAAGGGAGGCGCATGGCTCCTCGTTCGCCGTCGGAATCGAGATGAGAAACTGCCGCCCGTCCCAGACGATTGCCGGGTTGAACGCGTTGACCAACTCGAAGTTGTTGAGGGTCATCGGAATGTCGAACTTCGCACCGGCCGACCCATTGCTGCCGACGAACCAGCCAGCAAGACGGAACAAGTCGCGGTAACGGGCCCTGACGACGAGATAGCTCACTCCGTTCCACGCCACCGCGGTTCCGTAGTCCGCGCCGTCGCGGTCCAGGATGATGGGCGACGTGTCTACCAGCCCCACCGTCCTCGACCAACGAAACGCCCACGTTCCCTCGGCTGCCGAAACGACCACGAGCGCATCGCCACTGGCCCCCCGCGCCATCGACAAGTTCCAGACCTTCTTCGTCGGCACTGGCAGCGTGATGCCCGGTCCGTCGAGCGGAACGCCGGCTCTTGTGACGCGTCCGATCTTCGCGATCACATCCGCACCGTCGTGCTCCAGCCACGCTGAGACGTAGTCGACGCCGTCGGACGCGATGACCGGCTGCTCCTGCCGTGCCGCGGTCGACGTCACAAGGGGCGATGACGAAATCATCAATCGTTGCGGAAGTACCGTTCCGATGACCGTGGATGTCGGCGAGGTGTACGGGTATTGATCCGGCGACACGATTGCCGCGAATTGATTGCCTGCCGCCGCGGCGTCGTTCAGCAGGAACTCACTCGCGATCGGGATCGCCTCGCCGCCGATGAGGCGGCCCGCGGTATTCGCGCGGACAACCGAGACGCGGCGGCCTTCATTGCCGATGATCAGGAAGCCCGATGCGGTAGGGATGACGCGGATGCTGCCGTAGGCGCCGTAATCCGGCGGAAGCGATTGCAGCGCGGCAACCTCGTTGCTGCTGCTGACCGACGTGACATGTGCGGCACTCGTATCAGTTGCGGTCCATGCCACGACCGCGTGTTCTGCGTCTCCGGCCACACCTACCGCCGGCGCACGGATGTCATAAGGCGGCGGCACACCTTGCAGCTCCCTCTCCGCGATGATCGTTCCCGCGTTATCGATGCGGAAGAAACGCACCTCGCCCGAATATGCTCCGGTAACCACCACATAGCTGTCGCCCACACGAGCAACGTCAAAGTTGCTCACTTTGGCGGCTGACAACGGCGTACGTGCGAGCAGGGTTCCGTCGGGGTCATATAGCGACGCGGTGATGTCGCTATACCCCGTCGAAAAGGTGTCCCGTACGTCGACGACCAGCAGTTGGCGGCCGTTCGTTGCGAACCGCGGCGGGCCGGCCCTGCGCGGGACATGGGAAATATGTTCTACGCCGCCGTTCGCGAAAAACGTCACGATGTCGAAATGATCCTGAGTCCACCAGAGGCTGATGAAGCCGTCGCCCCATGCCGTCATCGCCGTCGGCAAGTCGGTGACGCTGGGCAGGAGGAACGGCATTGACGATTGCCCGTATGCGTCCGTTACTACGCCATAGCCAAGGTTGGGCCTCGGGTAAACGTTCCTCATCGACCATACGGTCAGAAAGCGGCTTCCGTTGGCTGCGATCTTCGTCGGTCCGATCAAGAGATCCGGAGGTGCGTATCGAACCGTCGAAACATCATGCCCCGCGGCGCCGGCAGAGAATGGCAGTACGAAGACTGTCAGGAGGAGGGCGACGGCGACGCGGGGCATTCATGCTGATATAGCATAAATCCCTTCGAGGCGGACGATTATCTGAGGTTGTCGGTTGTCGGTTGTCGGTTGTCGGTTGTCGGTTGTCGGTTGTCTGTTGTCGTGTGTCGTGTGTCGTAGATTCCTCCCGACTCCCCACTCCCTACACCCGACAACCGACAACCAAGATCACAGATCGTTCAGAAAGCTGTCCGGCGATGCGGCCGCGTCGTACTCCGCCTGCAGATCCGTCTTGTGTTTCCACTCGATCTCGGCCAGCTCCATGAACAGCGCGCCGAGCTTCGTGTCGGGGACGCGTTCGGCCATGAAGCGGAAGTAGCTCTCCGAATCGCGTTCGCGTTCGAGGGCGTGTTTGAGGGCGCGGCTCAGATCTAGGTCGACGAGATCGAGCGGCAGTTCGACCATCTCCGGAAGCGGGTCGGGAGCAGCGTGACCGACTTCGTCGCGATACTTGCGCTCCATCTTGGCGCGATGGACCAGCTCACCGTCGGCGAGTTGCAGCATCCGCTTGCGCGTCTGCGCATCAGCGGCGCGTTCGGCCATGGCCTGGTAGTAAGCGCGGGTCTCGATCTCGGACTGAATGGCCTTGCGCAGGACTTCTTCGACCGTCGTTTCGAGCGGTTTCATGGAGCGGCGCTAGTGCGCGTCCCCGCCGCGGAAAACGTCCGGATTGGGCGGCGCGTCATCCTCGAACGGCGCGCTGCGAAGCTGCTGGCCGATGCCTGTGCCGCCGGCCGTGCCGCGTTTGTCGATCGAACCGTAGTACGGACGCCATCCCATCGGACCGACCGGGAAATTCGGCGGGACGACCAGATCGCGCAGACCGACGACCGAACGCGCCCGCGTGTCGATGGCCATCTCGTAATCGCGCGTCATGTAAATCGCATCCTCGGGACACGCATCGACGCAGTAGCCGCAGAAGATGCAGCGCAGCAGATCGATGTCGTAGCGCACCGGAAACTTCTCGCGCGTCCGCTCGTCTTCGCCAGCCTCGATGGTGATGCACTCGGCGGGACAGGCGGTCGAGCACATGTAGCAGGCCACGCAGCGCGTCGTGCCGTCCTCGCGCGTCGTGAGGATGTGCCGTCCACGGAAGCGCTCGGAGTAGACGCGCTTGACCTCGGGATACGAGATCGTCGGCAGCTTCTTCATGTTGAACAGATTCTTCATGAGGTGGCCGATGGTCACCATCATCCCGGCGATGACCTGCGGGAGGTAGAGGCGGTCGAGAACCGTGAGCGGCGTCCGCTCGACCCGTACGACACCTGGTCTGACACGTGTGACGTTCATCGGTTAGTGGTCCAACTCTCCGGCGATGATGTTCAGCGATCCGAGGGCCGCGACCGCGTCGGGGATCGTCTGGCCGGTGATCATCTCGCCGAATGCTGAGTAGATCTGAAAACAGGGCGGGCGGCAGCGGACGCGGTACGGGTTCTTCGTGCCGTCGGAGACGACGTAGAAACCGAGTTCCCCGTTGCCCCCTTCGACCTGGAAGTACGTCTCGCCGACCGGCGGCTGGATGCCGTGCATGATCAGCTTGAAGTGGTAGATGAGCGACTCCATCTCGTTGTAGACCTTCGATTTCGGCGGCAGCGCGACGTATGGATTGTCGACGATGACCGGCCCCTCGGGGAGGCCGCGTTCGATGGCCTGCTGCAGGATGCGCAGCGACTGCCGCATCTCTTCCATGCGCACCAGGAAGCGCGCGTACGTGTCGCCGCCCTCTGCGATCGGGATGTCGAAGTCGTAGGTCTCGTAGCCGAGGTACGGGTTCGCTTTGCGGACGTCGAAGGGAACGCCGCACGCGCGCAGGCACGGGCCGGTGAATCCGTAGTTGATGGCATCCTCGGCGCTGATCGGCGCGATGCCGACGACGCGGTCGAGGAAGATCTTGTTGCGATCGACCAGCTTCTCCACGTCGTTGATGAACTTCGGCATCATGTCGACGAGGCGCTGCGACTTTTCGAGGAAGTCCGGCGGAACGTCGACCGCCAGTCCGCCGATGCGCGTGTAGCTCGGCAGCAGGCGCGCGCCGCAGCACGCTTCGATGAGTCCGTAGATTTCTTCGCGCGGCTGGAAGAGGTACCAGAAGTTCGTCAGCGCGCCCATGTCGACGAGGTTCGTGCCGATACAGACCAGGTGATCGGCGATGCGCATGAACTCCGACAGCATCAGGCGGATGTGCTGCGCGCGGGCCGGAACTTCGATGCCGAGGAGCTTCTCGACCGCCATGCAGTAGCCGACGTTGTTGATGATTGCGGAGCAGTAGTTGAGGCGGTCGGTGTACGGAATCACCTGCTGATACGTGTGCGTCTCCGACATTTTCTCGAAACAGCGATGCAGGTATCCGATCTCCTGATCGGCACCGATGATCGTCTCGCCGTCAAGGGTCACTACGATGCGTAGAGTTCCGTGCGTGGCGGGATGGGACGGCCCGAGGTTGAGCGTGACGCGCTCGTAATCAGTGTCGACGTTCTCGAAACGCGGATCGATGACCGGGGTGATCTTCGCGACATCCTTTTCCGTCAGCAGCCAGCGCTGCGCGGGATCGTAATCTTTCCGCAGCGCGTGGCCCTGAAACGCCTCGTGCGTGAGGATGCGGCGCGGGTTGGGATGGCCGTCGAAGACGACGCCGTACATGTCGAACACTTCGCGCTCGTACCAGTTCAGACCCTTGAAGATGCCCGTTCCGGTCGGAATCGGCTCGTCTTCTCCGACGCGAACCTTGAGCCGGATGCGTTCGTTGTTCTTCAGCGAGTAGAGCTGGTAAATGACGTCGAAACGCTTCTCGCGGCGGGGATAGTCGACCGCGAAAAGGTCGAGCGGCATCGTGAAGGCGAGCTCGTCGCTCTCTTTCAACGTGCGCAGGACGTCGATGATGGCGTCCTTGTCGACGATGAACGAGGCCATGTCCTGCCCCGTCTCCTGAACCATGCCCGGATGCTGCAACAGCTTCGCGATGACGTCGCCGCGCGCATCGGCGATGGCCGCTCCGACCGGAACGTATGGCTCGCGATTCGTCGGCGCAGGACCGGTGTAGGGGATGGCGGAGAACTTCGTGAGCGTACTCACCGTTCGCCTCGCTTGATCTTGTCGGCCAGTTTGAGGATCGAGTACATCAACCCATCGGGCGTCGGCGGGCAGCCCGGCACCCACATATCGACGGGGATGATTTCGTCGATGCCCTGCACGACGTGATAGGCGCGATAGAAGCCGCCCGACGTTGCGCAGGCGCCCATGGCGATGACGTAGCGCGGCTCGGGCATCTGCTCGTAAATTTTCTTCAGCACCGGCGCCATCTTGTCGACGATCGTCCCCGCCACGATCATCAGATCCGCCTGTCTCGGCGAGAAGCGCACGACCTCGGCGCCGAAGCGCGCGATGTCGTAGTGCGACGAAACCATCGACATGAACTCGATCGCGCAGCAGGCGGTGCCGAACGGCAGCGGCCACAGCGAGTTGCCGCGCGCCCAGTTCACCATCGTGTCGACGGTGGTGGTCAGGTATGTCCCGCCGGCGAGGTCTTCAATCTCGCGCTCCGATTCGCCCGGCAGCGTGATGAGCCCTTTTTCAGCGCCCTCGCCCGGAGGGAGGCCGCGCTTGCGCTGGATGATGGAGCCGGAACTGTCGTAGGGAAGATTAGCCATAAACGGGCCGCGATGTTATGGGTTTGAGAAACTTTTCACAAGGCTTGGGTAATGCGAAATCAATGCAAAGGCTTCTCACCACAAAGACACAAAGATCACAAAGAGATTTTCTTCGTGTCCTTTGTGTCTTTGTGGTGAAACGCCTTTTCGAGACGTTCCGCAACCTTCGATGCCCGCCACTGCTCCGCAACCTCTCTCCCCCGAGCCCGCAGCCGTTGTCGAAGATCAGCATCCGAAAGTAGTTCGATCAACTTCTCCCCCAGCTCCACCGCGTTCTCCTGCGGCGCGAAGAGCGCGTAGTCGCGAACGTCATCGAACGAGAGGTAGGACGGAATCGATGTCATCACCACCGGAATCCCCGACGCCATCGCCTCCGCCGCCGGCAATCCGAACCCCTCCTCGGCATGGTTCGGCGCGATGAGCACGTCGCACGAGTGCATCAGCCGCGTCATCTCTCGCGTGTTCAGCGCGACGTGAAACTCCTGCACGGAGTCCAACGGCTCCTCCCGCGACGGCGCCCACGGCGAGACGCGAATCAGATCGAACTTCTGATGGAACCAGCGCGCATGCGCCGCCGCGCCGTAGCCTTCACCGACACCTTTAATGTCGACCTGCGATTCGCCGCACAGCAGCACGCGCAGCGGTTCGTTTTCAACCGGCGTGCGAGGCCGAAAGAAATCGTCGTCGACGACCTGGCCGATGTACGTGACGTCGTCGGTGAACTGTTTACAGATGTCGATCAGCGACCGCGCCACCACAAGCTTCGGGATCGGCAGCCGGTATGCGGCCTCGATCTCGGAACGGATCGGCTGATAGGCGGTGAAGGAGCCCTCGTAACCCTGACAAAGATGCAGCGCCTTCTCCGGCGCGATCGCGTACGCGACCGGCAGCGTCGTCCAGAATGTAGCGATGATGAAATCGTCGTCGCGCGCGTCGTACGTGTTGAAGTCGTCGACGTACACCCACTCCGCGCGCGACGGCCGCCACGTCAGCGGCAAGCCCTTCGTCACGATGCGCACGCGGTGGCCGCGCGCGATCAGCGCGTCCGCCTGCGCGAGCTGCACGCGGATGCCGCCCGACAGCGCGGTGTCTTCCATCAGGTAGGCGATGTTCATGAGTTGCGCGCGACGACGTAGTAACCGGCCGGCACCAGGTCCTCTTTCGAATGCGGGATGCGCGCGGCGGTCAGCGCGGCCAGCAGCTCCTCGCGCCCGCGCGTGACGACGGTCTCCTGCGGCGCGATCTCCACCACCGTCCAGCCGGCGATCGACAGCATTTCCTCGATCGTTCGCTTCGTGAAAAAGCGCACGTGGCCGACGCACGTCAGCCCCATGTAGACGTAGTCGAATCGCCCGCGAAGCAGATCGCTCACCACGGCCGCGTGCGCGATGTTGGGGATGCTCAGCAACAGATGTCCGCCCGGCGCGCAGACCTTGCGCAGGTCGGCCAGGAACGACCACGGCTCATCGAGGTGCTCGACGATGTCGCCGCCGATGATCCAGTCGAACTTCTCGCGGATCAGGGCCACGATCTCGCGGGCATCGCCGCAGTAGACGTCGTCGATCCGCTTGCGGGCGATCGCCGCCGCGCGCGGATCGATCTCGATGCCGACCACGCGGCATTTCTGGCGTTGCTTCAGCGCCGCGCCCAGCGGCGCTTCGCCGCAGCCGAATTCGAGGATCGATTTCGCCTCGGGTGCGATGCGCGCGAGCAGGTCGGTGCGCGTCTGTCCGCGCAGCGAGCTCCAGCGATGGACGTAGTCGGCGGGTGAGATGACGACCTCGCGTCCGGCCAGGGCATGCCTCGGCGGATCGTCGATCGTCTCCAGCCACGTGGTGCGGCAGAGGTAAGCGGCCGGATCCGATCCATCCCACTTCACCACCTCGCCATCCGCTCCTCGGCTCTGCAACTCGGACGTCACCTGCTGCAACTCGCGCAACGTGAGGTACGGCGCCGCCGCGCGGCGCTGGATCGGATTCTCAGCCTCATTGCTCACCGGCAACGCCGCCACAACGCTCGGCGTATGAACCAGCAACTCGCGCAACCGCATCACCAGCTTCGCCGGCGGCAGCAACAGCGGATCGGTGACGACAAGGACGTGATCGCTCTCCAACCCTGCCGCCGCAAACGACGCCGGCTCCTCGGCGTCATACACCGCAAACTCGATGTCCCCGCCCGCGCGAAGCAGCATCTGGCTCTGCCACGACGCATACCGCTCCTCGATGGCAGGGTGGTCGAAGCGGGGATAGAGGACGGCGGGCGACATGGGGCGCACATCTTAATCTGCACGGATGGGATGACGGAGGCTATCGCCTCGCGCGCCAAATTACTTTCGTCCTGGCTCCATGGGTTACTTATCAGCGGTTTCGCTCTCCTGGTGGATCCAGATCGCGGCAATGCCAAAAGCGTCGACAACCAGATGGCGACCGAGCAGCACGAAATAGTTCGTTCCGGTTACGTGCAGCAGCATTTCAGCGAGAGCGGGGGACTTGAAAGATGTCGATGCGGCAAGCGCACGAACTTCAGCCAGGACTGCATCCAGTTCGATGTGCGCTTCGATCTGCCCGTACAAATTTGCGGCCATGAGAAGGGCGTACACCCCTGTGATCCCAACCCGCACTCGTAATGACCACTCCGGCCGTTTCGAGAACACCCATCCCAGAAGTGCCACGTTGATTACCGCGTGGAAGTTCCAGATCGTATTCACCCAGTCGCCGAGCTTCATCGCGATTGTGATTGCCTCAGTGAGTGCCATCGAATGTCCTCCTCGAGTCATTTTGCCGAAAGACGCCGCCAGGACGCCATCTCCACTGTCGATCGCGTAGGTCCCGAGAATGCACAGGCTGTCGCGATGCGTTTAGACGCCACGCGCATCCTCGCCGTACACTCTCGATCGACATGTCTTCTGCCATCGCCACGGAGCTCCGCGTCAGTCCGTTTCTGCACATCGACGCGGAGCGGATTTACAACCCGATCACCGATCGGGCGCTCTGCGTGGGCGATCCGGAGTTCGACGCGCTGCGGCGCGTGATCGACGGTGGAGACATCGACGAGGCTCTCGAAAACGGCGGCTGGCTCGTCCGCGGCGACGTCTCGAAACTGCATCGGCTGAAAATCGTCTCGCTGGAGACGATGACAGCGTGCAATCAGAAGTGCTACTTCTGCCCTGTCTCCATCGCGCCGCGCGAGGACTACGACATGCCGGTCGTGCTCTTCGAACGGATCGTCAACCAGTTGACTGCCTATCGCGGCACGCTGGAGAGCGTTTTTCTGCAGAGCTACAACGAGCCGACGCTCGACCGCCGCTTCGTCGATTTCTGCCGCACGCTCTTCGCCGCGAAGCTGCCGGTGGCGGTGCTCAGCAACGGCTCCGGCCTCACCGCGGCCAAAGTCGACGCGCTGATCGAAGCCGGTCCGCTGCATTACATCTGCATCAACCTCTCGACGCTCGATCGCGAGCGCTACATCCACGACCGCGGCGAGGATCACCTTCCAACCGTCCTTCGCAATCTCGACTACGTGAAGTCGCGTCCTCTTGCCAACGTGATGAAGATAGTCGTCCTCGGCACGGGCGACGCGAACCACGACGCCGATTTCGAAGCGATCACGACTCGCTTCGCCGGAAGCCGCTTCACCGTCGAACGTCACGTGGTCATGGATCGCGCGGGCTGGCTCGACGTCGGTCTCAAACCCGACGCTCCCAAACGCCACCTCGCCGGCTGCGACAACCTCGGATCGCGTCCGCTGCAGCACTTGCACATCACGCCGCGCGGCCAGTGCGTGCTTTGTTGCGAGGATTACGACGAGAAGTACGTCGTCGGCGACCTCACGCGGAACACGGTGGCCGAGGTGCTGGAAGGGCCGGAGTTGGGGACGATGCGCAAGTGGGTGTACGGCATCGAAGAAGCGCCGGACGACTTCATGTGCCGCGACTGCGTGTTTGCGCGAACGCGGTGAGGCAGTTGATTAGTAGATTAGTGGATTAGTAGATTAGTCGATCAGTGGATCAGGAAAGCTTCTTCACAATTCATCCCTGATCTACTAATCCACTAATCGACTAATCCACTGCCTCACGGACAACCAGCGATCTGCCCAACCGGAGCGCCCGCGGGAATCAACCACACGCGCCTCTCCGCAACCGGAATCGAGCGCAGGATCTCGATCTGCTCCAGCGAGAACTGGCTTTCGTGAATCGCGGCGTCGTCGACCAGGTAATGCCAGTTCAACGTTGCATCGATCGATGACGCCAGGGCGGTGGCCGGCGCGAAGGCGACGATCTGCGATGTGGCGTCGCGAAGGATGAGCGTTTCGAGGAGCATCACCGGCGGCGCGCGTTCGCCGAGGGTGGCGACGGCGTCGAGCGTCAGTTGTCCGGCCTCGCGATGCGCGGGATGGCAGGACGACCCGTGCCGCGGATCGAATGTGTAGATGACTGTCGGCGCCTCGGCGGAAATCGTCGAGGCCAGCTTCGACACGAGAGCGGCGCGGTCTCCCCACTGCGTCACATCGAAGACGTCGGGCAGAACCCACTGGATGGCGTGCGCGTGCAACGCGCCTGCGGATCGCTGAAACTCGGCGGCGCGTTGCGGCGATCCATTCGTGAGCACGAGGAGCGTGCAGTCGTTGACGGGTTCGGCGCACGCCGGGCCGAAGATCGGCGCGATCAGCGACTCGTCGTCCGGATGCGCGCCGATCCACAGCAATCGCACCGGCGTGCGGGCGGCGCGCAGGCGCGCGGCTTCGGACGGGCCGGCAATGAAGAGGCACAACGCGAGTGCTGCCAGTAGCGGGCGCACGGTGTGAATACGATTCCGGCCACAATTCCGTTGGGCGGGCATCGAGCGCCGGAATGAATTACCGTTGCGCAATGGATCGCAGTCGTCGTCGGCTGGCCGCCATCGATGCGTGTGCAATCGCCGCGCTCGTCCTCCTCACGATCCTCCTCTACCGCAAGATCCTCGGCCTCTGGCTGACGTACGACGATGCGAACAGCCTGCGCACGACGTTCGATTACACGTTCCTCGACCTCTTCACGAATCCGCGCGTCTGGCCGCAGCAGCTTTTCACGCCGCTGCTGCTGGCGACATTTCATGGGATGCGAAGGATGTTCGGCTTCGAGATCTCGCGCTTTTACCAGCTGCACCTCGCCATCGCGGCGATGACGATCGCGCTCGTCTACGCCGCCGTGCGGCAGTTCCTCGACTGGAAACGCTCGCTCGCCGCCGCCGCGCTCTTCGCCCTCGGGCCGCCGGTCTGTTCGGTGGTGGTGCAGCTTTCGACGGTCCACTACTTCCTCGCCATCTCCTTCTGTGCGCTGGCCGTGATCGCGTTCGCCGCCGCGCTGCGGCGTCCGAGCGTGGCGTTGGATATCGTCTCGGTCCTCTGCTACTTCCTGGCGATGCTGGCGAAGGAGGTTGCGATTCCGCTGCCGCTGCTGCTCATCGCGCTGCCGTTGCGCGACGCGCGAACGCGCATACGCTTCGCGTTCGGACACGGCGTCGCCGCGATCGCGTACTTTCTCTGGCGCCACGCAATCCTCGGCACGTTCCTCGGCGCGTACGGATGGCAGATCGACGCCGCCGAGTGGCCGCGCCTGCTCGTGCTGCTGCCGCTGCGCATCATGGAAGGCGCGGCCGGGGCAGGCCTCGCGGTCGGACTCCTGGTCATCGTGCTGATGACGCTCACCATCGCCTTCGCCATCCGCAATCGAGGAGCGTTCTTGCTACTCATCGCGGCGATCATCGTGGCGGGGGCGCCGCTGATTCCGCTGGCGAAAGAAGTGAATCGACGTTACGTCGCGGTTCCGTGGCTGGCGTGGTCGATCGCATTCGCGGCCGCGACGACGCGCCGGGACAAACGGGTCGCGTCGGCGCTGCTCGTCGCCGTTCCGTTGCTCTCGATCGCTGCGAACCGCGCGGAGTGGCGCAAGGAGTTCCCGCTGCGCCGGCGCATGGCGGACGAGGCGCGCTTCTACTTTTACGATCTGCCGCCCGACGCCCTGCTGCGCAATTCGATCATCCCGCCCGCGTCATTGGGCGAGGTGCAGTGGCTGAAGACGATCCACTTCGGACGCCCCGCCGGCGCGTGGTTCTACGACGACATCTTTCTCTGCAGCGGCGCCATCGGTTCGAAACGCGTGTTCGAATTCGAAGGCCATCAGATCGTCGAGATCACGCCGCGCATCGCTGCGATCGCTAATCAATTCTGCGGATCGATCCGCAACGACGCGCTGCTCTCCGCCTCCTTCCACTATCGCAATCCCGCGCTCTACTGGGACCTCGGGCCGTACGCGGACGGCAAATACAGCGCGGTGATCGCGAACGGCGTGCAGGCTTTCGAGATCCCGCGCCGCGACGCGCTGAAGCTTCCCGGCATGGCCGGCATCTCGCTCCGCATCCGGTACGATGCGCCGGCGGGATGGACGACGTACTCGCCTGAGATCGCGATCGATTTCAAACGCAATCCCGACGTGACGTGGCACCGATGAAACTCAATTACGACCCGCGGCCTTTGCGCGATCAATACGCGAATGCCGAGCCGTTTCCGCACATCGCGCTCGACGGCCTGTTCGACGATGACGCGCTCGACGCCGTGCTTGCCGAGTTTCCGTCGCGCGAGGCGATGCGGTGGCGCGAGTTCGATACGCCGCTGGAGAAAAAGCTCGGCTACTACCACGAGACCAGCACCATTTCGAAGACCGTCCGCGAGTTTCTCGACGCCATGAATTCGTTCGAGATGCTGCTCTGGCTGGAGGCGCTCACCGGCATCGAGGGACTGATCCCCGATCCCTACTTCGGCGGCGGCGGGCTGCATCAGATCGAGCCGGGCGGATTCCTGAAGATTCACGCCGACTTCAACGTTCACCCGAAACTGAAGCTCGATCGCCGGCTGAACATGCTCATTTACCTGAATCGAGACTGGCGCGATGAATACGGCGGTCATCTCGAGCTCTGGGATCGCGACATGTCCGCGTGCCGCAGGAAGATCCTGCCGCTCTTCAACCGCACGGTGATTTTTTCCACCACCGACACGTCGTTTCACGGACATCCGCATCCGCTGACGGCCCCCGAGGGGATGTCGCGAAAATCGGTGTCGCTCTACTACTACACGGCGGGGCGGCCGGAGGCGGAGCGCTCCGCGCCGCACGACACGATCTTCAAACCGTAACCGTAATCGTAGCGCCGCCGGCTCGGCGGCTGGACCGCCAGCGGCTCGCTGGCGCGTGACGTGACAGATGCCGCCGAGCCGGCGGCGGTACAGCCGGCGAGCCGCCGGCGCTACTTTCCAGCGATAGAATCGCCACGCACCGCCGCTATGTCCTCTCTCTCCGAAGGCGAGTTTCTTCTGCCGCTCTTTCCGCTGCCGAACCTCGTCTTTTTTCCGCAGACGCGCGTGCCGCTGCACGTTTTCGAGACGCGCTACCGGCAACTCATCGCGGATGCCCTGGCCTCCGATCAGCGCTTCGGAATCGTGCTGCTGCAGCCGGGATACGACGCCGGCTACTTCGGCGCGCCTCCGGTGTACGCGTGCGGAACGGTCGCGCGCATCGAGCAGACGGTGACGCTCGACGACGGCCGTTACAACATCCTCGTGCACGGCGAGACGCGCTTCCGCATCATCGATGAAGTCTCGCGCGAGCCGTACCGCGTCGCGCGCGTGGTCGCGCAGCCGCAAATCGACGGTGACGCCACCGCGGCCTACGCGCAGCGCACGTGGCTGACGGAGTTGTCGCAGCAATATCTGCACTTTCTGCCGGAGCAAGGCGCCGTCCCGGAGATCGAGTCGGTCGGTCTGGAAGCGCTGACGAACGCGCTGATCATGTCGTTGACGCTCGATGTCGCCGAGAAACAGCGCCTGCTCGAAACCGACGATCTCGTCGCGCGCGCCGAGGAGGTCGGCGACGAATTGCAGGGGCGGATCGAGAACCTGCAGTTCCTCGCGCCCTTCCGCCAGGGCGGAGATCCGAGTAGGAATTAGCGCAGCGCGTTGTGCCGCGCTAGCGGCTTGAGAAGGTAGTCAGGGGTGAGAGCGAAGCGAACACCCCTGGAAAGGCGGCGACCACCAGGATTCGTGCCGCGTCAGAGGCACTGGAAAATGTGACACTCCATCCAGTGCCGCTGACGCGGCACACCTCGTTTTCGACCCTCGTTTTTCGAGGGGTTGCTCGCGATGAAGCTGCTCGCACCCCTCGCTACCCTCTGATGCCGCTCCGCGGCATGTGCCACATCACTTCCGCCGCCAGAAATTCACGCCGCCTTCTTCGTGATCAGGCGTGAAGTGCGATTGCAGATATGCGTAGACGAGCGGGGCGCGGACGCGATTCGGGACGCCGTCGACGGTGGTGTTGTCTGCCTCCGGCGGCATGAGGGCGAAGCGGATGCGCGGGTTCTGTTCGATGCGGCGGATGACGTCGCGCTGGCGCTCCTCGGTTTCGTAAAACGCCACTTCGAGCTGCCGCGTCGGGCAGTCGCGGTCGAGCAGGAAGTAGAGATTTCCGCGGTTGGTGAAGTCGAACCACGTCTCATGCGCCTGCAGATGCGACGACACGTAACGCTGCACGACGTCGATCACCGCGGCATCGCTCGACTTCGACAGCGCGCCCTGGGCGCGCGGGAGCGCGAGCTCGCGCGCGTCGGCGTCGAGCGGTCCGTGCGCGCGGCGGAGCGCGCCGACGATAGCGATGTGCGCTGTCGGCTGGCCGATCATCAGCGCCAGGATCACGAGCGCCGGCGCGAGCGAACGCGCGACCGCGTTGCGGCTTCGGAACATGCGGAAGATTGCGATCGTGATCAGCGGCGCGGCCACGAAGAGCCAGAGCAGGTGATGGCGTTCCGCGTACGAAATCGCCGTGATGACGCCGTAGATGGCGATGATCAGAAACGCTTCGCGGTGCGCGCGGCGGCGCGGCGTCATCGGCGTGCGCGACGTCAGCGCCACGACCACGAGCAGCATCATCACCGGCCAGAAAACGTAAAGGAACGCCGATTTGTCGAACAGCGCGGCCAGGACCTCGGGGATGTTGTTGATGTGCTGCAGCGCGGCCGGCGCATCGAAGACCGTGAGCGTGTACACCGGTCCAAGTGAGGCGATCTCGAAGAGCGTCACACGCACGAAATCGATGGCGATGCCGTCCACCGCCATGGCTGCAAATGCGACGATCGCCGCGGCGCTACCTCCGATCGCTGCCGAGATGAAGGCGCGTTTGCGATCGGCGGGAAAGCGGATCACCGCGATCAGCAGCGCGATCAGCGTGTACGCGCCGTGATCGAGGCTGGTCAGGATGCAGACGACTACGCCAACTCCCGCGGCGGCGAACCAGCGCGGATCGCGGCGACGAAGCGCGCCGGCGATCAGCGCCAGCGTCGCGATTGCAGGAAGCACGCGGATCGAGCCTCCGGCCGTGCCGAGGAGCATGGCCAGGAAGGTGGAGGCGAGTCCCAGTTCGGGCGAGCCGGTCGCGGCGGCGACCAGCGCGTAGTGGGCGATGATGATCGTTCCCGAGATCACGCCGCGAAACTTCAGCGCGCGGCCGAGCGTGACGGGGCCCGTACGGAAGGCGACGTAGTCGACCAGCGCGTCCTGCACGAATCCGTGCGCGGGGATGATGTCGCGATACGCCTTCTCGCCGCGCAGCATCTCCGCCGCCGGCACCACATGCTGCTGATCCTCGAACAGATCGGCGCGCGGCATCCCCTCGGCGGCCAGCTGGCTCGTCGCGCTGAGATACGCGTATGCGGCCAACGGATAGATCACGTAGCGCAGCGCGGCGCGGAATCGCGCGCGCATCGCAGGCGAGTCGCGGATCAGCGCGCGCAGGAGCAGGGGAGAGATCGCCACCAACGCCAGCGGCGCCCACGGCGAATGGCGAATGTCGTACGAGTTGAAACTCGATTGCAACACGAGTCCGAGCGGCGCGAGCGCGAAACACGGCCCCGGCGGCAGTCCCGTATCGCGCCGGATCAGTACGATCGCGACCCGAACGAGAAACACGACCAGCGCCGACAGCAGCAGCACCTGTTCGACGGATCGCGGCAAGAGGTCGAGCAGCGCGAGATACGTCGTCGCGAGCACCGGAAGCAGGATCAGATCGTGACGCGTGAAATGCGCGTCGATCTTCCGCATCGCCAGCGAGACTGCCAGGACGATTGCCGGCGCGATCACTACCCACGCGAGGTTGCGATCGATGATGACGAACCAGAGGATGCCGATGGCCGCCGACGTGAACGCATTGCGCGCCCATGCGCGCGTGTCGTCGCGTGCGAGGATCGTGAGAATCGGACGGAGCGCGAACGTCCAGAGCAGCGGAACGAGGATCAGGCTAAGCACGAAGCGCAGCGGCGCGCGCGCGTCGAGCCCTAACGACGTCGCGAATCCCGGCAGCTGGCCGGGCGGCGGCGGTCCGAGCCAGAACGGCAGCAGCGAGATGGCGATGGCGAAGCCCCAGATCGCTGCGCCGATGCGGAGAATGAGATCGCGCCGTGCCGTCATCGCGCCTGTTCCGCCAGCCATCCCACCACCAGCTCCTCGGCCCAGTACTCGCACCGCCACGGCGCCGTCCCGGCGATGAAGCCGGTGTGTCCGCCGCATTCGGTGATGTGAAATTCGACCGCCGGCGACGCCACCGCCTTCGCTTTTTCCAGCACCTCGGCCGGCAGAAACGGGTCGTCGGCCGCGCTGACACAAAGAGTCGGCGTCGTGATCTTGCCGAGGAAGTGGATGGAGCTGGAGCGCGCGTAGTAATCGTCGGCGTCGCGGAATCCGTGGATCGGCGCGGTGGCAGCGTTGTCGATATCGCGAAACGTTTTCGCGCGCATCACCGCCTTCAGATCGACGCGCTCGCGCATCTCCGGAAACTGCGCGATGAGCCACTTCGTCTTCTTTTTCAGCGTGGCCAGAAAGCGGTTGACGTAGAAGCGGCGCAGCAATCCGTCTTCGAGATGTTTTGATCCCGCGCCGAGGTCGTACGGAACGGAGAACGTTGCCGCGGCAGCGACGTCCGTCTGACCGGGATGCTCGCCCAACCACTTCAACACAACGTTGCCGCCGAGCGATGCGCCGGCTGCGAGCAGACGCACGTTCGGCTCGCGCGCGCGCAACGTGCGCACGACGAAGTCGAAGTCGGACGTCTCGCCGGAGTGGTAGAAGCGCGGACGCCGATTCGGAATCGATCGCCCGACGCGTTCCGGATCGCGCGCGCACGAACGAAAATTGATCGCCGTCGCCGCGAAGCCGCGCCGCGCGATGACGGAGAGCAGCCCCTGCATGTAGACGGAGTTCGTGCTTCCTTCCAGACCGTGCAGCAGGACGAAACGGAATCGTTCATCGCGCACCGGCGCGTCGAGATGATCGAGCATCAGCTCGTCGCCATCGGGCATCGTCAGCGTCTCGCGACGAAACTTCACCAGCCGCCGCGGCCGCGCCAGGCGTCCCCAGATCGTCTGCGCATGCGGTCCGCGCAGGAACCAGGCGGGTGTGAAGGTGGAGTGGGCCAAGGAGTGAAAGGATACCTGCTGTCATCCTGAGGCTGCCGGAGGCGCGTAGCCGAAGGCGGAGACGCCGGAGGACGGCGAAGGATCTCAAGCTACGCAACCTGCGCTGAAACCGGGTTTCAGCAAATGCGGCGCATCTTGAGATCCTTCGCCGTCCTACGCCACTCCGCGCTTCGCGCTACGTGGCTTCGGCGGCTCAGGATGACAGCGCTATCTGTGCGCTCGGTCCTCAGTTACCCCAGCCGCGAAAAAATCAGCGTCGCGTTGGTGCCGCCGAAGCCGAAGGAGTTCGACATCACGTGCGTCACCTTCTGCTCGCGCGCTTTGTTCGGCACGTAATCGAGATCGCAGTCGGGATCGGGGGTCTCGTAGTTGATCGTCGGCGGGATCACGTTCGTCTTGATCGTCATCGCCGCGACCGCGGCTTCGAGTCCCCCGGCGGCGCCGAGGAGGTGACCGGTCATCGACTTCGTCGAGCTCACCGCCACTTTGTACGCGTACTCGCTGAAGACCTGCTTGATGGCAATCGTTTCCGTGCGATCGCCGACTGCCGTCGACGTCCCGTGCGCGTTGATGTAATCGATGTCCTCGGGATGCAGACCCGAATCGCGCAGCGCCGCGCGCATCACGCGAATCATGCCGCTGCCATCCTCGGCAGGCGACGTGATGTGGTGCGCGTCGCTCGACATCCCATAGCCGGTCAGCTCGCAGTAGATCGTCGCGCCGCGGTTTTTCGCGTGCTCGATTTCTTCGAGGATGAGGATGCCGGCTCCTTCGCCGATCACGAAACCGTCGCGGTTGAGATCCCACGGACGCGAGGCCCGCTCCGGCTCGTCGTTGCGCGTCGAGAGCGCACGCATGGCCGCGAAGCCGGCCAGCGCGAGCGGCGTGATGACCGCCTCGCTGCCGCCGGCGAACATGATGTCCGCGTCGTCGCGCTGGATGATCTTGAATGCATCGCCGATCGCGTGCGCGCCGGTGGCGCAGGCAGTCGCGGGCGCTGAGTTCGGACCTTTGCAGCCGTATCGGATCGAAATCTGCCCCGCCGCGAGGTTCACGATCAGTCCGGGGATGAAGAACGGGGAGACGCGGGTCGGACCGCGCTCCAGCAGCTTCGTGTGCATCTCCTCGATCAGCGGCAGGCCGCCGATTCCAGAGCCGACGATTGCGCCGAAGCGTTCGCCGTCGCAGGTCGCACAATCGAGATGCGCGTCCTTCACCGCCAGGTCGGCCGCGGCGATCGCGTAGTGAATGAAGGTGTCGGACTTCTTGACTTCCTTCTTTTCGATCCAGTCCTCGGGGTTGAATCCCTTCACCTCGCCGGCGATGCGGGAGGCGTAGGCACTGGCGTCGAACTTCGTGATCGGGCCGACGCCTGATCGGCCTTCGACAAGCCCCTGCCAGGTCGGCTCATTGCCGACTCCTAGCGGAGAGATCATGCCGATTCCGGTGACGACGACGCGGCGCTTGGTCATGAGAGTTCTGAATTAGCGGAAGCGGGCGGCAACTAAAAGCCATCCCGCGAACGGCACGGACCGCCGGTCCGTGCCGGGTGGGCGCGATTACGAAGACTTCGCGGCGCGCTTGTCGATGTATTCGACAGCGTCCTTGACCTTCTTGATCTTCTCGGCCTCGTCGTCGGAAATCTCGACTCCGAACTCCTCTTCGAAGGCCATGATCAGCTCGACCGTATCGAGCGAGTCCGCTCCGAGGTCTTCGACGAACGAGGCCTCGGGGTTCACCTCGTCGGCGTCGACACCGAGCTGCTCGACGATGATTGCTTTGACACGATCCTCAACGGACATCTGTTCTCCTCCTCAATTCCACCTGGGTGGGGGGGAATGCAGAGCGTTTTTTAGCACAAAAACAAACGAATGCAGAATGCGAATCGTCAATCGCGAGTTCACAGTGCAACGATGATGCGAAAACTCTTCCTCCTGCTGCTGATCGGAGCCGCGGTGTGGTTCGGTGCACGCGCGCTGGTGCATCGCGGCGAGGTGAAGGCCACTGTCGTTTTCCGCCACGCGCGCGATCTGAGCAAGGGCGATCCCGTCCTCGCCGACGGCACGCCGATCGGCGTGGTGACGAAAATCACCCATCTCGACGGCGATGACGCCGTCTCGATCCGCATCGATCGCGACCATCGCCGCGACGTGGTCAACGACTCGCTGTTCGCCATCAATCACCACAGCCTCATGGTCACGAACTCGTTCGCGGTCGGTGCGCCGATCGCCGACGGCGCGGTGCTGCGCGCCCACGACGACGGCGTCAGCTCCTGGCTGGCCAAGCACGCCTCGGCCGTCCAGCCGTTCATCGCGAAAGTGAAGCGCGCCGCCGACAACGAGATCGAGAAGCTCGACGAGAACCACCTCGATGCCGAGCTGGCGAAGTTCAAGGAAAAAGCTCCCCTCTGGAAAGCCGAAGGCGCAAGCATCTTCGATCATCGCCTCGGCCAGATGAAGACCCGCATGGCAAAGATCGAAGACGATCTGCGCCGCTCGAACCGCACCGATGATGCGCGCAAGGTAAAGGAGAAATTCGAAAAATGGCTCGACGAAGTGCAGCGCTGAACGACCGCAAAATCTTCACGTACGAAGAGGCAGCCGCGCTGCTGCCCGAGGCGCGGCGCATCACCGCCGAGGCCGTGGCCGAGGTGGATTCGCTCCCGGAGGGCGACGAGGCGGCCGCGGAATCGGAACGCATCATCACCGACTGGGCCGGCGCCATCATCGAGCTCGGCATCGACGTCAAAGGCGTCTGGCTGATCGATTTCGATAACGGCAGCGGCTACTACTGCTGGCAGCATCCCGAACCGTCGTTGCAATACTTCCACGGCTACGAGGAAGGATTCGGCGGGAGAGTGAAGCTGCAGTGAGGCAGTGGATCAGTAGATTAGTGGATCAGTAGATCAGGAAACCACCGATGATCCCACTGACCACTGACCACTGACCACTGACCACTGACCACTGACCACTGACCACTGACCACTGACCACTGACCACTGACCACTGACCACTGACCACTACTGATCTACGGATCTACTGATCACTGATCTACTGATCGACTAACACCATGATTCGTTCCGTCTCCTTCGACCTCTGGGAAACGCTGCTCACCGACACGCCGGAGTTGTCGCGGCGTCAGGAGCGGCTGCGGCTGGAGCGGATGGAGCGCGTGCTCGTCGAACGCGGGTTCGCGCAGACGGCAGATCGCATCGAACAGGCGTATCGCGCTCTCTGGCATCGCTGCCTGGAGTTGTACTGGTCGCGCGATGAAGACATCGCCTGCCGCGTGCAGATCGAACATTTCCTGGAAGCACTCGACCTCGATCCGGCTACGTTCGATGAGGCGTCGCTGGCCGCACTCGAAGAGGTCTACGCCAGTGCCGCCATCGACGTGCTCCCGCGCGTCATCGACGGCGCGCACGACGTCCTCACTGAGCTTCGCGACCGCGGATTTCGCATCGGTCTGATCAGCAACACCGGCCGCACGCCCGGCTACGCGCTCCGCGAGATCCTCGACCGCCTCGGCCTGGCGACCTCGATCGACGCGATGGTCTTCTCGAACGAACACGGCGCCTGCAAACCGCAGCCGTCGATTTTCGAGACCCTGCGCGGCGCGCTCGACGTCAATTACGACGAGATGATGTTCGTCGGCGACAACCTCTACGTCGATGTCCACGGCGCCCAGCGCCTCGGCATCACCGCCGTCCACTTCGATCCGCCCACGCGCGGCACTGCCATCGCCCCGCCGTTCGACCACGGCCTGGACATCGTGCCGCACGCGACGATCCGCGATCTGCGGGAGCTGCTGGAAGTGGTTCCGAGTCCTGTGAGGTTGTGAAGAAATCGCGTTTTCCGCGAAGCAGCGTTAACAACATCAGACACTGCACCTTGCCAAAGCACAGACAAGAGTGTCTGTGCCACACTGGCTCTCGCGCGTAGTACCACTGGTGCGTATGGCAGGGTCAATGTGGCACAGACACTCTTGTCTGTGCTGGTGAGGCTCGGCACGCTTGAGAAGATCAACCCATGCCGCCGATTTCCTCAAACCTCCCAGAATGAAAGTGACTGACCGCGCCGTACGCGACTGGAACACCCTCGGCGAAACGCAGCCGTACTTTGCCGTCCTCACCGAGGATCGTTTTCTTCGCGAGCAGATGTCGGACGCGGACCGCGAAGCGTTCTTCGCGTCCGGCGAAGCGGACATCGCGCGAATTTTCGACCTGATCGATTTCGTCCCGAAATCCGCGCTCGATTTTGGCTGCGGCGTCGGACGCCTCACCCGCGCGCTGGCTAAACGCGTGGATCGCGTCGCCGGAGTCGACGCCGCCGAAAGCATGCTGCGCATCGCGCACGAGAACGTCCCCAATGCGACCTTCTCGACGACGATTCCCAACGAGCGATTCGAACTCATCGTCTCGCTGATCGTCTTCCAGCACATCCCCGTTCGCCGCGGCGAGGCCTTGCTCGATGAGTTGCTCACTCACCTCGACGGCGTCGCCGCGCTCCACTTCACCTTCCGCCGTCCCGGCTCATTCCTCCGCCGCATCGCGCGCGGCATCCGCGCACGCGTCCCGCTCGTTCATCGTATCGCCCAACGAATCCGCGGCGAACGTCCGATGCCGTACATGCAGATGAACGAATACGACCTCGATCGCGTCCTCGCCATCATGCGCCGCCACGGCTGCAATGATCCGCGCATTATCCCCACCAACCACGGCGGCATCGAAGGCGCGATCGTGATCACGTAGAACCGATTTTCACCACAGAGACACAGAGCACACGGAGAGAGATTTCTCTGAGTCTCTGTGGTTCAAAAGGTTTTAGAACAGCTTCAGAAACACCACATCCGCCACGAAACCCGTCTGCGCATTGCGCCCGATCGTCTTGCCGATGTCCAACCGCAGCAGCGTTCCGTACGGACCGACCGTCTGTCCGGCGATGCCGAGGCCCTGGAAGGGCTCGCGCTGATATCCGGCCAGCTTGTTGTCGATCAGGCCGTGGTCGTAGAACGCCTCCAGCCGGAACTGTTCCGAGAAAACGAAACCGTACGAGAAATGGCCGAGGATCGCGCGGTCGGCCAGGAGTGAACCGGATTTGATGCCGTGAATCCGCTGCGCGCCGAAGAAGCCGAAGCCGTATTGCGAGAAGCGGTCGAGGCGTGTGCCGTCCATGTAATCAACCTCGACGCCGATGCGCTGGAACTTCGGCAGGTAGAAACTCTTCGCCAGCGAGCCGCCGAAATCGGTGAACGTCTTCTGCTTCGGATCGTACTCCGCGACGTTGCCCCACGGCTGCCACTTCGTGCGCGTGTTGTAGTCGTAAAAGCCGGTGATCGTCGCGCCCCAGCGCGCGTACTGCGCGTCGATTCCGGGCGAGATCACGAACGTGTCCGCCGGCACGAGGAACGACGGCGCCGTGTTGTCGCTGCGCATGTAGGTGTCGTGTTCGAAGCCGAGCGTGAAATCGATCTTGCCGAACTGGAGGAACGGATGTCCGGCGCGGATCGAGAAGCGCGTCGGCAGCTGCTTCACTTCCTCGCCGAGTTGCTCCTGCCCGTTGCGGTACAGCGACTGCGTCGTCGGCACCGCGATCCCGAAAAAGTCGACGCCGACGTTCGTGCGCGTGTTCGCCACATTCGGATTCGTCGCGTTCGCGGCGATGACCACGCCCGCGAAGAACACATTCGTCTGGATGCCTTTGTGGAGCAGATCGAAATTGAAATAGTCGATGCCGCCGAGCGGGACGACCGGGTACTGCAGGCCGGCGTCGTGATGAATGCCGCCGAGGAGGAAGGTGCGGGCGGAATGGAAACCTTCCTGCACCACGCGCTCGCCGGTCTTCGTCCGTTCGAGGTAGCGCAGCCCCGTCTTCGTCTCGCGCACCATCCGCGCGTCCGACTTCTCGGCCTCGGCGAGACTCGTTTCATAGTCGGCAGGCTCGATGCGGAAGTTCGTGAAGTCCGTCTGGCGCAGGACGACCGTTCCGTGTCCCGCCGCGGAAACGACTTGCTGCGCGCTGACCGTCTGCGGCAGCCAGATGATTTCGCGAGGATCGGTTTTCGCGACGTCCGACGGCGTCAGCGGCGCATGCGTCGCGCGCGCGAACGGCTGGAAATCGACGCGCTCATCGTTCGAAAGGATTTCGCCCTTCAGATTGAGCTGCACCATCGACAACCGGATGCGCGCCCACGTCTTGGAGTCGATCCAAACCGTCCCTCGATACAGAGGCAGATCGGCGGCCGCGTTCGGCGGCGGCTCGAAACGGACTTCGTACGTGTGATAGCCGAGGAGGTCGGACTCGCGTACGAGCTCGTAGCGGTACTCGTTCGTGAGATGGATATCAAGCGGAAGCTGCGTCACTTTTTCCGGCTGAATCAGCGGCAGCTCAGGGATTTTCCCGTACTTCCACTTCACCCCGTTGAGGTAGAAATCCTGCCAGACCCAATCCGCGCGGCCATGCGGATCCGAAAAGTAATCGCCGGCGATGGTGGACTCGATCGCCTCGCCGCCGGTCATCGTGAAGCGCAGCTTCGTCGCGTCGCGCGCTACGTAGCGCGGCTGGATCGACTCCTGATACGACTTGTACGCCTGGTGATTGCGGATGATCTCCTCGACCGTGATGCCGCGCTGGCCGCTGATGTTCAGTGCTTCCTTCGTCACGTTCGCGCGCGGTGCCTCGTTGTGCTCGACCGTGAAAACGAACGGCTGCTTCACCGGCGGCATGCCGATGAGAAACCGCCCACCCTTCGTGCCGACGTCAGTCACGTCCTTATCGCCCGACGCGTCGTAGCGCCGCGGACCTTTGTAGTCATTACCCGCCAGCGAGGCGATCGTCGACGCGGCCGCATCGCCGCGCGGCACGATCACCGTGCGCAGATCTTCGCCGCGGACGAAGGCGATGACCGGCTCGTCGATCTTGTTGCCCTTCGCGTCGAGCATGTCGATGCGCGCGGTGGCGTCGTACGCGTATTCGCCGATGAGCGCGCGGTCGAAGGCTGCGAGCGACGCCAGCAACTCCGGAGTCGCCGGCGCGTTCACATATCCGCGCGTCGCGCCGTCAGCAAGTGCACGGGCCACATCGAAGAACACATTCGGCGATTGAGGATTCACGATCGCCCAGATTTTCTTGGCTGGATCTTTTTCGAGCACCCACGCCGCGGTGGATTTCACATTCGCGGCATCGGCCAGCAGCACGTCGACATACGCCTGCGCGCCGGTGTCGTACAACTTCGTCAGCGCGTCCGTCGTCGCCGGCGGCAGGATGAAGCGTGACGCCGCATTCTGTCCCTGCGCCGCCACCGAAAGGCGCTTGATCGCGTATCCGCCGACGGTCGCATCGACATTCGAAACATCGACGCCGAGGCCTTCGAACGGACCGTGCTGCTTCGCCCAATCGACGATCGCCTGCGTGTGCGTCTCGACCTCGGCCATCGGATCCTTGCCCGTTTCGGCCGCATAGCTGACGATGACGCTGATCTTCGCGCGCACCGCCGGCGGCATCGCATCGAGCGCCGTTCCGGCCGCGGCGAAGTCCTCCTGACGCAGCTTCACGAGCAGCGGAACCGGCGCCGCCGGTGCAACCTGGAGGTCCGAAACCGCGCCGGCGCAGAGCGCGCATTCTTTCGGCGGTTCAGCGGCGAAGAGCGGGAGGACGAGAACTTGCAGAGCGAGTAGGAAAGCAATCCGTTTCATTGACGTTTTGCAAACGCCTCTTCCGGAGCCGAAATTGCCCGAGCGAAAAACCAAAGGGATCATGTTTTTCAATCCGTCATCAGGCGTAAAGCTCCCGCCGTCCGAACTTTCCGCGATCGAACAATCCGCCTCGGACGCAGGACTCGAAGTCGTCCACGTCACGCGCGATCTCGATTGCGCGTCGCTGATCCGCGACCGCCTCCGCGAAGGACGCCGCCTTTTCGTCGCAGCCGGCGGCGACGGCACGATCAACACCGTCGTCCAGCCGTTGATCCACACCGAGGCAATCCTCGGCGTCATCCCGGTCGGCACGTACAACCATTTCGCGAAGGACCTCGGCATCCCGCTCGCCTGGCGCGACGCGCTCGATGTCGTGATCAACGGTGACATCAAACCGATCGACGCCGCTCGCATCAACGACCGCTTCTTCGTCAACAACATCTCGATGGGCCTCTACCCCGAGCTCGTCGCGCGCCGCGAAGAAAAAGGACGCGACTATCCGCGCTGGAAAGCCCGCCTTTTGGCCGCGATTGCCACCCTCCGGAAGTACCCGCACATCGCCGTCACGCTCGACAGCGAGCATCACCATGAGGTGATCAAAACGCACGTGCTGATGATTTCGAACAACTCCTACGACCTCTCCCGCCTCGGCATCGAAGCTCCGCGCCGCGCGCTCGAAGAAGGCCGCCTCTCCGTCTACTGGCTCCCCCACGTCCGGCGCCTGACCCTGACGCGCTTCGTCGCCCACTACCTCGCCGGCCGCGTCCATGAAACCCCAGGCTTCCGCTCCTTCCGCACCTCCCGCGTAAAAATCCAATCCTCCAAACGCCACCTCCACCTCGGCATCGACGGCGAAGTGGTGACGATGGACGGCCCGCTCACGATCACGATCGTGCCGCAGTCGCTGAGCGTGAAAGTGCCGAAGGCGACGTAGCGCCGGCGGCTCGCCGGCTGTACCGCCGCCGGCTCGGCGGCACGTGTACGTATCACTCACATTGCCAGCGAGCCGCTGGCGGTACAGCCGCCGAGCCGGCGGCGCTACGCCGTCACCTAGGTATAATCCGCCCCCCTTATGACCACTGTTCGTATCAAGGATCTGCCTCAGCATGTCGGCGAAAAAGTCACCATCGATGGGTGGCTGTACAACAAGCGCACCTCGGGGAAGCTGCAGTTTCCGATCGTTCGGGATGGCAGCGGCTATCTGCAGTGCGTCGTATTCAAGAAGGAAGTGACCGAGGAGACGTGGGCGGCGGCGGATGCGGCAACGCAGGAGTCGTCGGTGCGCGTCACCGGCACGGTTCGCGAAGAGGGGAGAGCGCCTGGCGGCGTCGAGCTTGGCGTCGAGGCGTTCGAGATCCTCGGAACCGCGCCGGAGTATCCGATTTCGCCGAAGGAACACGGCACCGACTTTCTGATGAACCACCGCCATCTATGGCTGCGGTCATCGAAGCAGCACGCGGTTCTGCGCATCCGCAACGAAGTCGAGAAAGGCATCCGCGATTTTTTCTACGATCGCGATTTCGTCCTCATCGACTCGCCCATCCTCACCGCGAATGCTGCCGAGGGGATGTCGACGCTGTTCGAGACCGACTACTTCGGCGAGAAGGCGTATCTATCGCAGTCGGGCCAGCTGTATCTCGAGCCGGCTGCTGCCTCGTTCGGACGCGTCTACTGTTTCGGCCCGACATTCCGCGCGGAAAAATCGAAGACACGCCGGCACCTCATGGAATTCTGGATGGTCGAGCCCGAGGTCGCGTTCCTTGAGTTCGAAGGACTGCAGTCGCTGGCCGAGGAGTTCGTCGAATACCTCGTCGTGCGCGCGCTGGAGCGGTGCCAGGAAGAGTTGAAAACGCTGGAGCGCGATCAGTCGAAGCTCGAAAACGTCAAGCGCCCGTTCCCGCGCATCACGTACCGCGACGCG
>Ga0157375_10000455_pt1 | contig 37098 bp, 25 predicted proteins | sample M35metaG_FD_115311 | JGI IMG/M metagenome (GOLD analysis project Ga0157375, IMG submission 115311) | Miscanthus rhizosphere microbial communities from Kellogg Biological Station, Michigan, USA - M3-5 metaG | ecosystem: Host-associated > Plants > Roots > Rhizosphere > Soil | place: USA: Michigan... | reverse complement strand
CGATAGCGAGGATAATCCGATCGGGTTGAGGTCTGTAAACAAGGACGAGGAGCAACGCCAGCGGAATTCTGGAGAGCCCCAGGATTGTAGGAAGCCAAAGCAACACGATAATTCTCAGTTATCGCTTTTGACCGCAACAAATCGGAAACTCCGTCGACCTATCCCCTTACAATCCCTCTCCTTGGATGCTTCTCGGTGATCCTTACCTTCAGCGCGGAGTCGGCGACCGCCGTGTACATCTCGGTGGTCGAGATGCTGCGGTGGCCGAGGAGGCGTTGGACGTAGCGGATGTCCACGCCTTCTTCGAGGAGGTAGGTGGCCACCGAGTGGCGGAACATGTGCGGGGTTACGCGATCGCGGACTTCGCTGCGTTCGCCGTGGAGGCGGACCAGACGGCGGATCATCTGGGGGCTGGCGGCGTCGCCGCGGGAGTTGACCAGGAACGTGTCGGCGGTGGACGGGGAGCGGTCGCGGGCAGTGCGATAGTCGCGGAGGAGCGACTTGATGTCGTCGGGGACGAAGACGCGGCGCTGGCGGTTGCCTTTGCCGATGATCGTGATCGTGCCGTCATCGACGTCGACCGCCGCGTCGAGGAGGCCGGCCAGCTCGCTGACGCGCATGCCGGTGGCGAAGAGGAGCTCCGTGGCAACGTAGGCGGTCAGATCGGCGAACGAGGGAGGCTGCTCGTGAAGGAGGAGGCGTCGCAGGTCGGCGCGGGCGATCACGCGCGGGAGGCGCTTCGGCATCCGGATGCGGATGCGCGCGCCTCGGAACGGATCCTCGGCCACCTGTCCGTCTTCTTCGAGCCAGCGGAACATCGAGCGGAGCGTCGCCAGGTGGCGCTTCACGCTCGACTCTTTCAGCGTGCGCACGTCGAAGAGGTGGCGGACGTAGTTGTGAATCACGGTCTTGTCGCACGCGGCGACCGCGGCGCGCTTGCCGACCCACTGCGCGAAGCCGGCGAGGTCGAGCTCGTAGGCGCGCGTCGTGTGAGGGGAGAGCTTCCGGATCGACTGGCAGTGACGGATGAATGCGGACGCCGCGTCTCGGAACAGCACGTCAGTACGACCTCCCAAAATTGGTGGAGCGCGGCACCTTACCCGAGCGCGGGCGCGCTGGCGACCGGAGTTACGGAGGGGTGGACGGGCAGGCCGCGCCCGGAGTCGTTACGCCCGCGAGCCGCCGTTCCGTGCTAGCGTTGTTTCCATCCAGGGGGCAGGAGGCTTCAATGCGCAAAACTGTGAAGAGCGGCGGGCTCACGGTTCGGGCGATTGCTGGCTCGAACAACGTTCTCCTCGGGATCGATCTTGATCCAGCCAAGCGTGCCGGCTGCCTCGGGTTCACGCTGCAGCGGTCGGACGTCGGAACGCCGGCGATGCGTTTTCTGCCGAACAGCATCACGTTCGCCAGCACGCCGGAGGACACGCCGCTGGACACGGAGAACTCGCCGCTGCAGAAGTTCCGTTGGGGCGATTACACGTGCAAGCCGGGCACCGCGTACAAGTACACCGTCACGGCGCGGTATGGCGATGGAAATACGACGCCGGTCAAGCTCAAGGACGGCGACAGCGTCGAAGTGGACGTCACCACGGAAGATCCGAAACAGCAGGCCACGGCGGTGTTCTTCAATCGCGCCGCGGCGGCCAGCCAGGCGTATATCCGCAAATTCGGCGATGCCGATCCGAATCAGTTGGGAGAACCGAAGAAGACCGAGGCGCTGGCGTGGTTGTCGCGCGGACTGGAGGAGGTGCTTCTCGATTTTCAATCGCAGGCGACGGATAAGAGCTTCGGCCTGCATTGTGCGGTGTATGAATTCCAGAAAGACAATCTATTAGCGGGTCTCAAAAAAGCGCTCGATCGCGGCGTCGATGTTCAAGTCGTGTATCACTATCGTCATAAGGGGACGGCGGCGGACAAGACGTGGACGAAAAATGAGGCAGCGGCGAAAGCGGCCGGATTGACGGCGGTTTGTACGCAGCGCAAGCAGAATCCCGGCGTGATCATGCACAACAAGTTCATGGTCCTGCTGAAGGACGGCAAACCGATCGCCGTCTGGACGGGATCGACGAACTGGACCGAGGGCGGCATTTACGGCCAGCTCAATGTCGGTCATGCGGTTTACGATCCGAAAGTCGCTGCGACTTACGAGGGGTATTTCCAGCTTCTCAAGAAGGACCTCTCCGACAAAGACATGAAAGCCGGTGTGCGTGGACTGGGAGCGGTGCCGTCGACCGCGCCGGCCGCGGGCGTGCTGCCGATTCTGTCGCCGCAGAGCGACCGCACGATGCTCACGCTTTACGGCTCGATTATGGCCAATGCGCAGTGTGTGCTCGTTTCGGCACCGTTCGCGCTGGCGGACGAGATTACGAAAGTCCTCAACGCGGTACCTGCCGGCAAAATGAACTATCTCCTCGTCGACAAGGAAGGTTCCCTCGGCGATAAGAACGAGATCAAAGAGATTGAAAAGGTTCCCGCGAACAGCGTCGCATTCGCGGCAACGTTGCCGTCGAACCTGACCAGCTTCCAGGACAAGTTACTGAAGGACAGCGCCGAGAGTTATCACCATGCCGGCGTTCATATTCACTCCAAGATCATCCTGGCCGATCCGTTCGGCGACGATCCTGTGCTCGTGACCGGCTCGGCGAATTTTTCGACGAACTCGACGATGCACAATGACTCGAACAGCCTGCTGGTCCGCGGCGACAAAGCGGTTACCGATATTTATGCGACGGAGTTCATGCGGATGTTCGAGCAGTATCACTTCCGCGGCGCGAAGAAGAAGGCGGAAGATAAGAATACAGTCATTACGCTGTCGGAAACGGACGCGTGGTCGGATCGCTACTATGTCGCCGGCAGTGAAGAGGCGATGGACCGGATGCTGTTCGCGGGGACGTTGCCGCCAGTAGCGGGCGGAACGCCTGCGCCACCGGCGAAGCCGCCGGCTCCGCAACCGCCTGCACCGAAACCTCCCGCGCCGCAACCTCCGCCGCCGAAACCGCCGGCACCGAAACCGCCTTCGAAGAAAGCTCCTGCCAAGAAGGCAAGCGCTAAGAAAGCTGCGACGAAGAAGGCGACATCGAAGAAGGCGACGTCAAAGAAGGCAGCGTCGAAGAAGACGTCAGCCTCGACGAAATCTGCCGCGAAGAAGGCTTCGTCAAAGAAAGCCCCGTCGAAAAAGGCTTCCGCGAAGAAGGCCTCGTCGAAGCGAGCTTCATCGAAGAAAGCATCAAGAAAGGCTCCATCGAAGAAAAAGCCGGCCAAGGCTGCGTCGAAGAAGTCTGCGAAAAAGTCCGCGAAGAAATCTCAGAAACGGAAACGCTGATTCCGTAGCGCCGTCGGCTCGACGGCTGGACCGCCGGCGGCTCGCCGGCAGTCCAGCGAGGGTTCGATACGTGCCGCCGAGCCGGCGGCGGTACAGCCGGCGGGCCGCCAGCGCTACGAGCGCTCCGAACCCGACGCGCGTAAACTTTCGCCATGCAGGACATTCGCGCTTCCTTCGCCGACTACGCCTCCTACCATCAGACCAAGGGCAACAAGTGGTTTCACCGCCTCGGCATCCCGCTGATCATGCTCACGCTTATCGGTATGCTGGCGCGCGTGCGAATCGCCGATGTTCGCGGCTTTCGCATCGACGGCGCGGTTGTCCTGATCGTCCTCGCCGTCATCTACTACCTCACCCTCGAGTGGCGCCTGGCTATCCCGATGCTGATCGTCTCCATCGCGTTCTACCTGATCGGCGCGTGGTTGCCGATGTCGGTCAACGTCTCCCTCTTCATCCTCGGATGGATCTTTCAGTTCATCGGGCACAGCGTCTACGAGCACAAACAGCCGGCGTTTTTTCGCAACGTCGTCCACCTGCTCATCGGGCCGCTGTGGATCCTGAATGACGTGATTCCCGTCGTGAAGTAGCTATTTCTTCTTCAGCATCGAATCCAGCTCCGCATCCCTCGGCACCGCGATCCGTTGCGGCTCGCCGCCGTCGGTGGCGATCTCAACGAGCGGGATGCGCCGCCGGCCGTGGCTGTGCGCGATGACTTTGTCTTCGCCTTCCTTGTCGTTGTCGATATCGATGTAGTCGTACTTGACGCCGGAGCGGTCGAGGTGCCGCAGCGTGCGCACCGTGTCGCCGCACCAGTCCGCGCCATAGACGACGATTCGTTCAGCCATGAGTGTCCTCCGGCTGATAGTTATTGCGAATTAGCTGCCGACAAGCAGTGGATTAGTAGATCAGTGGGTCAGTAGATCAGTGGATCAGTGGATCAGGGAAGTTGATCAGTGGATGAGGTCGTCGGCGCGAGACGATCGCCAACCCCTGATCTACTGATCCACTAATCTACTAATCTACTGATTTCTCACACACGCCCGTACGCGCGAAAGCAGCTCTTCAATATCGAACGGTTTCGGCAGCAGGTCGAACGGAATCCCTTTCAGTTTCTCGTTGATGATCGACGGCGACGCGGCGCTGGTAACGATCACGCGCTTCAGGCGCTCGGGCGCGTTTTGCGCCATCGCGGTCATGAAGGAAAAGCCGTCCAGGTTCGGCATCATCAGGTCGAGGATGATCACGTCGTAGTCGGCCAGGCCGAGCTTCGACACCGCTTCCAGTCCGTCGGCGGCCATGTCGACTTTGTAACCCTGGCGCATGAGCACGGTGCGCACGAGGCGACGGATCGACGCATCGTCCTCGACGATCAGGATGCTGCATTCTGAGGATAGCCGGTCGCCCACGGTTGCTCCGGCAGCAAGAAGCGCTCCTACGTACAATCGCGCGATGCAGGCATACGGCTCCGATCGCGTGCGCGCTGAGGACGGCCGGCGCGTGGTGCTGCTTTCGCGCTTCCCGAAAGCGTGGACGCCGCGCGCGCCGAAAACGCTCACCACCGCGGAGTTTCCGGGGACGGCCGTGCTGTGGGAAGAACGCTACTTTGAAGTCGTTTCCGCCGACGCATTGCCGCAGGGCGGCGTGCGATACGTGCTGGAGCCGTGGCAGGAAATGCACGCCATGCGCACCATCGATCACTACGACGACGCGCACGAAGCGGAGCGACTGGCGGACTATCGAGCGCGGCTGGCGCGCGAGACGAAACGGAAGTCGGCGAACGCGCTGGCGGTGCTGGCCGGCCATCTCCCCGCCGGTGTGCAGGAGGAGATCGGACGCGAGCTCGGCATCATCCCCACGCGCCTCACCATCATCTCGACGCTCGGCGTCTACGCGGTAGTGATCGCTCTCGTGATGTGGATCGTCAACGACATCATGGCGGACGCGCCAGTGCCGGCGCCCCTCGTCATCGTCACCGGCTATCTGTTCGTCGAGTCATCGTTCCGCTTCATCGTCGCCTGGCTGATCGGCAAGCCGGCCGGTTCGGCGATCGGCGTCGTTGGCTATCTCGCTTACTACTACAGCGTCGCGAATCGCAATCGCGCCGTCTCGCCGTATGCGCGCGAAAAAGGGCTGACCGTTGCGATCGGCGAGACGCCTGCCGAGCGCGCGGTGAGCGATGCGCTGCTGATGCGCGAGGCGTTGGTGACGCTGCTCGGTCCCGCCGATCAGGCGCGCGTGGCCGCGCGATTCGGATACGACTACCGGCATCAATCGTCGCTGATCGCCATCCTGATCCTCTTCTTCTCCGCAATCGGAGTGGCGACCTCGCTGCAGCGCGGCGCGGTCATCTCGACGATCGCCGCATCGGTCCTCGCCGCCGAACAGGTTTACCGCCTGGCCATCCTCCGCCACCGCCCAGCTGGCAGCATCCTCGGCATCGCGGCGCGGCCGTTCGTGCGCAAGTTGCTGTAAATCGCGATCGGGTACGGCCTTCGCACCGTGCAACGCGTGCCCGAATTGCAATTCGATGGGCGTCGCCGTGTCGTCATCGAAAGCGTAACGCCTTCGGTTGATGAAGGACGTTTTCCCGCCAAGCGCGCGGTGGGCGACGTCGTGCACGTCGAAGCCGACATTTTCGCCGATGGCCATGACCTCATTTCCGCGGTCATGCTGCATCGCTACGAGTCGGAGAAGGAGCTGACGGAATCGCGCATGACCGCACTCGTCAACGACCGCTGGCGTGCCGAGCTCCCGGTCGATCGCCTCGGCTTCTACTACTTCACGTTCGAGGCATGGATCGATCACTTTCTGACCTGGCACCGCGATCTGAAGAAACGTCCCGACGCCGATCTCGACGTCCAGCTTCGCATCGGGCTGGAGATGATCCGCGCCGCCGCGGAGCGTGCGAAGGATCGCGATCGAAAACGGCTCGATCATTACGTGACCGCGCTCGAAGGCGACGATGATCCGCGCGACAAGGTTCACGCGCTCGCGAACGACGAGCTCCTCGAATTGATGGAGCGCAACGCGGAGCGGAAGTTCGCGACGCGCTATGGCTGCGAGCTGGCCATCGAAGTCGATCCGCGCCGCGCCGCATTCAGCACGTGGTACGAGCTGTTCCCGCGCTCCGTCGGAACGTTTCGCGACGTGGAGGCGCAACTGCCGCGCATCGCGAAGATGGGATTCGACGTTCTCTACCTCCCGCCGATCCATCCGATCGGGACGACGTTTCGCAAAGGGCGCAACAACAAGGTCGCCGCGGACGAGGGCGACGTCGGCAGCCCGTGGGCGATCGGCGGCGCCGAGGGGGGACACAAGGCGATCCATCCGCGGCTCGGGACGATGGACGATTTCAAGCACCTCGTTGCCGCGGCGCGCGATCGCGGAATCGAGATGGCGCTCGATATCGCCTTTCAGGCGTCACCCGATCATCCGTATGTAGCCGAGCACAAGAATTGGTTTCAGAAGCGCCCCGACGGCACGATTCAGTACGCCGAAAACCCGCCGAAAAAGTATCAGGACATCTATCCGTTTCACTTCGAGACCGACGCCTGGTCCGATCTCTGGAAAGAGCTGTGCGACGTCTTTCGCTTCTGGATCGATAAAGGCGTGCGTATTTTCCGCGTCGACAATCCGCACACGAAACCGCTGCCGTTCTGGCATTGGGTGATCCGCACGGTCAAGAAGCACCATCCGGATGTGATCTTTTTGGCTGAGGCGTTTACGAGGCCGAAGATCATGTACTGGCTGGCCAAGGCGGGGTTTTCGCAGTCGTACACGTATTTCGCGTGGCGCAACACGAAGTACGAACTGACGGAGTATTTCGGGGAGATCACGAAGCCGCCCATCAGCGACTACTTCCGTCCGAATGCGTGGCCGAACACGCCCGACATCCTCACCGAATATCTGCAATACGGCGGACGTCCGGCATTCACCATCCGGCTGATGCTCGCGGCGACGCTCTCCGCGAATTACGGCATTTACGGTCCTCCGTTCGAGCGATTCATCGGCACCGCGCGCGAGCCGGGCAGCGAGGAGTACCTCGATTCCGAAAAATACGAGGTCAAGCAGTGGGATTCCACTGACGACGATCTCACCGACCTGATCGCCGCCGTCAACCGCATCCGCCGCGACAATCCGCCGCTGCAACAGAATGAGACGCTGAAGTTCCACACGACGACGAACGACGAAATCCTCTGCTACAGCAAATCGGCGGGAACGGACGTCGTCCTGACCATCGTCAACGTCGATCCGCACAATACGCAGGCCGGCTACGTCGAGCTCGACCTAGCCGCGTTGCACCTCGACGCCAATCGCCCATTCCAGGTCCATGAGCTGCTCTCCGGCGCACGCTACACCTGGCACGGCGCGAAGAATTACGTGCAGCTGAATCCGCACGTCGTCCCCGCGCACATCTTCCGAATCAGGCGCAAAGTAAGAAGTGAGAGGGATTTTGAATACTTTTTGTAACCGCAACTAATCATGGACGACCTTTGGTACAAAGACGGGATCATTTATCAGACGCATGTCCGCGCCTTTTATGATTCCAACAACGACGGCATCGGCGATTTTCAGGGGTTGACGCGCAAGCTCGACTACCTGCAGGATCTCGGCGTCAATATCATCTGGCTGCTGCCGTTTTACCCGTCGCCGCTGCGCGATGACGGCTACGACATCGCCAATTACACGGCCGTCAATCCGAGCTACGGGACGTTGAATGATTTCAAAGCGTTCCTGAAAGAAGCGCATCGCCGCGGGCTTCGCGTCATCACGGAGTTGGTCATCAATCACACCAGCGACCAGCACGAATGGTTTCAGAAGTCGCGGCGCGCAAAGCCGGGATCGCCGTGGCGCGATTTCTATGTCTGGAACGACACGCCGACGAAGTACAAAGACGCGCGCATCATCTTCAAGGACTACGAAACGTCCAACTGGGCGTGGGATCCGGTGGCGAAGGCGTATTACTGGCATCGCTTTTTCTCGCATCAGCCCGATCTCAATTTCGACAATCCCGCCGTGCACGCGGCACTGATCAAGGCGCTCGACTTCTGGATGGACATGGGCGTCGACGCCTTCCGGCTCGATGCGATTCCGTACCTCTTCGAACGTGAAGGAACCACCTGCGAGAACCTGCCGGAAACGCACGAGTATCTGAAATCGCTGCGCGCGCACGTCGACCAGAAATATCCCGGGCGGATGCTGCTGGCTGAGGCCAATCAATGGCCGGAGGATTCGCTGCCGTACTTTGGGGATGGCGACGAATGCCACATGGCCTTCAATTTCCCGGTCATGCCCCGCATGTACATGGCGCTGGCGCAGGAAGACCGTTTTCCGATCATCGACATCATGGCCCAGACGCCGGCGATCCCGGACAACTGCCAATGGGCGATGTTTCTGCGCAATCACGACGAGCTGACGCTGGAGATGGTCACGGACGAGGACCGCGACTACATGTGGCGCACCTACGCCTCCGATCGCCAGGCCCGCATCAACCTCGGCATCCGCCGTCGCCTCGCGCCGCTGATGCAGAATCATCGCAGCCGGATTCACCTGATGAACGGACTGCTCTTTTCGTTTCCGGGGACGCCGATCATCTACTACGGCGATGAGATCGGGATGGGCGACAACATCTACCTCGGCGATCGCAATGGCGTGCGCACGCCGATGCAGTGGAGTCCGGACCGCAATGCCGGATTTTCGAAGGCCAATCCACAGCAGCTGTACATGCCGGTCATCATCGACCCGCAATATCACTACGAGCAGGTCAACGTCGACCAGCAGCAGAGCAGTCCGTATTCTCTTCTATGGTGGATGAAGCGGCTCATCGCGCAGCGCAATCGTTTCCAGGCGTTCGGCCGCGGCACGATGGAGTTTCTGCATCCGGAAAATCGCAAGATTCTTGCGTTCGTCCGCCGCTATCAGGACGAAACGATCCTCGTCGTCGCCAATCTCTCGCGACTCGTGCAGTGTTTCGAGCTCGACCTGACGCAATTCGCGGGAATGGCTCCGGTCGAGCTCTCCGGCGGCACACGCTTTCCCGACATCAGCGATAAGCCGTATTTTCTCAACCTCGGGCCGTTCGCGTTCTACTGGTTCACGCTGGAGCGGCAGCGCGCGGAAACGGCGCTCAGCGGTGATGAGGTGCCGCTCCTCCGCGCCGCGAGTTTCGAGGAAGTCTTCTCCGACCGTAATCGAACCGCCCTCGCCAGTGCGCTAGAGACGTACGTGCGCTCGCGCCGCTGGTTCAGCGGAAAAGCGCGCACGATCACCTCATTGCAGGTCACCGAAACAGTCGCTCTTCCCAATGATGCCGGCCAGCTCACATTCCTGCGCATCGACTACGCCGACGGCGAGCCGGAGACGTACCTCCTTCCGCTGGCGATTCTTCAGCATCGTCGCGCGCAGGAGCAGGAGACGGCAATCCCGACGCTCATCGCTCGTCTGCGCGACGGCTTCCTTCTCTACGAGCCGGTGATCGATCCGAAATTCACAGCGGCGTTGCTCGACACGATCGCCCGCCGCCGCACGCTCAAAGGCGAGCAGGGCGCGGTGGCCGGCACAGCATCCCGTCCTCGCGAACTGCAGGGCGCAGCCGATCTCCACGCACAGGTTCTGAGAGCGGAGCAGAGCAACACAGCTGTCCTCTACGGCGACCGGTTCTTCATGAAGCTCTTCCGTCGTCTGGAGCCCGGCATCAACACCGACCTTGAAGTGACGCGCTTTCTCAATGAGGAGACGTCCTTCACCGGCACGCCGCGGCTCGAAGGTGCGTTGCAATACGAAACGGCAGCGACCAGCGAGCCAACTACGCTGGCCATCCTGCAGCGCTTTGTGGCGAATTCCGGCGACGCATGGACCTACACCGTCGACACCTTCGGCCGTTTCTTCGATTCAGTCCTCAGCGATCCTTCCGCGGCGGAGCGGCTGGCCAAAGCGACGCCGTCGGAGTCGTTGCTCGCGATTTCCGAAAAACCGTTTCCGGACATCGTCCAACAGACCATCGGCCTCTATCTGGCCGATGCCGAAATTCTCGGACGCCGCACGGCGCAGATGCACTTGGCACTCGCGTCGCGCGACGACATTCCGGCATTCGCGCCTGAACCGATTACGCCGCATTATCAGCGATCGATTTACCAGCACATCCGCTCGCAGGCCGTTCGCACGTTCCAGCTTCTGCGCCGTCGCGGCAAAGGCATTCCGGCCGCCGAGGAATTGCTGACGCGGGAAGAAGAACTCCAGCAGCGGATCCGACGCATCCTCGACGGCCGCATTACAGGCCTGCGCATTCGCACGCATGGCGACTATCACCTCGGGCAGGTGCTGCATACGGGCAACGACTTCGTGATCATCGATTTCGAGGGCGAGCCATCGCGGCCATTGAGCGAGCGCCGGATCAAGCGCAGCGCTTTGCGCGACGTCGCCGGAATGCTGCGCTCCTTCCATTACGCGCCGCACGCCGTTCTGTTCGGACAGTCGCAGCATTCAGTGATTCGTGCCGAGGATGCGGCGACGGTCGAGAGTGGCGCGAACTTCTGGTATCGATGGGTGAGCGCCGCGTTCCTGCGCGCCTATCTCGCGGAAAGCGGCAATGCTGAGCATATGCCGCAATCGCGCGAAGAACTGCAGGTACTGCTGGAGGCGCACCTCTTTGAGAAAGCGCTCTACGAAATCGCATATGAGATGAATAATCGCCCCGACTGGGTGCGCATCCCGCTGCGCGGCGTACTGGAGCTTCTTACACGATGAAGACGATCGCGGTCATCCTGTTCTTGTTGGCGGCCAGCGCCGACGTGCCGCCAACCGATTTCACACTGGAGCAGCATCGCGCCGGCATCGTGAGCGTCGGCGAGAACATCGATGTTTTGTATCGCGCTGTGAACGGCCATGCGGAACTGATCGATCTCAAAGCCGAGGGGATGTTCACGCCGTTGCTCAAATTGACGATCGATGGTCGCAAGGATGCGTTGCGAGCGTTCATTGGCGCCGGCGAGCGGCACCTCATCGTCCGCGCGATCGAAGTTCGCGATCCGCGATTCAGGACCGCGGCAGGCATTCACCTCGGCTCAACTCTCGGCGAGCTTCGCAAAGCGTACGGATTGCTCGACAAAATCGGCGGCGAAGGAACAGTCGGCGCGCGTGTCGAATCGCTCTCGATGACCTTCGATCTCGGCGGCGACGTCTACGACAACGACCGCTACCGCGCGAAGGACTTGAGCGACGTTCCGGGCGACGTGCCGATCGTCGGCATCTGGCTCAATTGATATTCTCGCCACGATGCGCATCCGCTTCATCTGCATTCACGGGCATTTCTATCAGCCGCCGCGCGAGAACCCGTGGCTGGAAGCGGTGGAGACCCAGGATTCGGCGACGCCGTACCATGACTGGAACGAGCTGATCACGGCGGAGTGCTACGGCCCGAATGCGTCGTCGCGCATCCTCGACGCGCGCGAGCGCATTGTCAAAATCGTCAACAACTACGCGGCCATCAGCTTCAACTTCGGGCCGACGCTGCTCTCGTGGCTGGAGCAGGCGCAACCGGAAACGTACTCCGCGATTCTCGACGCCGACCGCGCCAGCCGCGAGCGATTCGGCGGGCATGGATCGGCCATCGCGCAGGCGTACAACCACATGATCCTGCCGCTTGCGAACGCGCGCGACCAGCGCACGCAGGTGCGATGGGGCATTCGCGATTTCGAGAAGCGTTTCAAACGCAAGCCCGAGGCGATGTGGTTGCCGGAAACCGCGGTCGACGTCGCCTCGCTCGAAGCGCTGGCAGCCGAGGGGATTGGGTTCACGATACTGGAGCCGCAGCAGGCGAGGCGATGGAGAGCGATCGGCGAGGACGACTGGACCGAGCAGAAAGGCGCCATCGATCCGACGATGCCGTATCGCTGCAATCTTCCGTCGGGACGTTCCATCGACATTTTTTTCTACGACGGTCCCATCTCGCGCGCTGTCGCGTTCGAGCGGCTGCTCGCGCGCGGCGAGAACCTTGCGCACCGGCTGCTCGGCGCGTTCGGCGAAGGACGCACGCATCCGCAGCTCGTCAACATCGCCACCGACGGCGAGACGTACGGACACCATCATCGCAACGGCGACATGGCTCTCGCGTACGCGCTCGACTACATCAACGAGCAGAAACTTTCGCGTGTCGCCAACTACGGCCAGTTTCTCGCCGACGTGCCGCCGACGCATGAGGTCGAGATCGCCGAACGCACCGCGTGGAGTTGCAGCCACGGCCTCGGGCGATGGGAGCGCGACTGCGGTTGCAGCACCGGCGGCGGCGACGGATGGAACCAGCAGTGGCGCATGCCGCTGCGCGATGCGCTCGACTGGCTGCGCGACGAATGCATCGCTATCTTTGAGTCGCGCGGCGCGGCGGTGCTCCACGATCCGTGGGCTGCGCGCGACGATTACATCGACGTCGTCCTCGACCGCTCCGACGAAAACCTGGATCGTTTTCTGGCGAAGCACGCCAGCACGGAAAACAACACCGTCACCGTGCTCGAGTTGCTGGAGATGCAGCGTAACGCCATGCTCATGTACACGAGCTGCGGCTGGTTCTTCAACGATGTCTCCGGCATCGAGACCGTGCAGGTGCTGCACTACGCCGCGCGCGTCATCCAACTCGCCGAAAAAGTTTCCGGGCGCAGCCTGGAACTGGAGTTCCTGCGCCGCATCGCCGCGGCGAAGAGCAACCTGCCGCAGCACGGCGAGGGGCGGCAGATTTACGAGCTGGAAGTGAAACCGGTGCGTCTCGATCTCCGCCGCGTGGCCGCGCACTACGCCGTCGCGTCGCTGTTCGACAACTTCGCGCACGACGATCGCGTCTACTGCTATCGCGTCGTGCAGAACGATTTCGAATCGTTTCGCGCCGGCCGCGCGCGCATGGCCATCGGCGCGATCACCGTCACCTCGCTCATCACGCGCGAGGAAGCCTCGTTCGAATTCACCGTCATCCACCTCGGCGAGACGGAGCTGACTGGCGGCGTTCGTCCCGCCGCGCTGCCCGAGCACTACGACGCCATGAAGCGCGACCTCAGCGAGGACATGCGCGTCAACGGCATCTCCTCGGTCATCCGCGTGCTCGACGAGTATTTCAACGAGCCGCTGCTGTCGATCCGCGCGCTCTTTCGCGACGAACAGCGCCGCATCCTCAACCAGCTCTGCGATACGACGCTGAGCGAGGCGGAGAGCGCGTTCCATCAGCTTCACGAGCGCTACGACCCGCTGATGCGCTTTCACGCAACGCTCGGCATCCCGTTGCCGAAGGTCCTGCGCATGGCCGCCGAGTTCGACGTGAATACGCAACTGCGGCGGATGGTCGCGAGCGGCGAGGTGCCGTTCGGCGAGCTGGAGTCGCGCCTGCGCGAATCGCGCGACGAGAAGGTGTCGCTCGACGAGACGACGCTGATGTCGCTCACCGCCGCCATCGAACGCGCTGCCGCCGACTTCTCACGGAACTCCGACGACCTGGAGAAGCTGGAGAACTGGGCCAAGCTCGTCTCGATCGTGCGCGACGCCGGCGTCGACGTCGATCTGCGCCGTCCCCAGAACGACTACTACCGATTAAAAAAATCGGTGCGCCCCGTGATCGCGGCGACGGCCGGTAATGGCTCATCGTCTGCAAACCGCTGGCTGCAGCACTTCGACGCCCTCGGCGAGAAGTTGTCAATCAGTCCGGAGGCACGAGGGTGAAAGGCGAAATGTTGAATGTTGAATGGTCAATGTTGAATGTTGAATGGATGCGGGTTGGTGGGCCATTCAACATTAAACATTCAACATTCAACATTGAACATTCAGTACTCCACATATGACCCATACCTCGGTTCAAGAGCCGAAACCAACCCGCTGCGCTGGCGTCCTCCTCCATCCGACCAGCCTTCCCGGCCGCTTCGGGATCGGCGACCTCGGCGACGAGTTGCTGGCCTTTCTCGATTGGGCGCAAAGCGCGGGGCTGCGCATCTGGCAGCTGCTGCCGCTCAATGCGCCGGGCTACGGCAACTCACCGTACGGATGCCTGTCGTCGTACGCCGGCAATCCGCTGCTGATCTCACCGCAGCGTCTCGTCGAGAACGGACTGCTGCCGGATGACGCGCTGGACGATGTTCCGTCGTTCGCCGAGGACTACGTCGAATTCGATCGCGTCCACGCGTGCAAGGAGTCGTTGCTCCGCCGGTCGTTCGCGCATTTCTCCGAGAATGCCTCGGACGAACAGCGCGAAGCGCTCGCCGCGTTCACGCACGACAACGCCTGGCTTCCTGACTGGACGCTGTACGCCGCGTTGAAAGAAAAGCACGGCGGAAAATCGTGGACGGAGTGGCCCGCCGATGTCGCGTCGCGCGATCGCGATGCGCTTGCAAACGCCCGTCTCGATCTCGCGGACGAAATCCGCTTTCACGAGTACGTCCAGGGACTTTTCTTCGCGCAGTGGGCGGCCGTGCGCGAAGCCGCAGGCGCGCGCGGCATCCGAATCATGGGCGACATCCCCATCTACGTCGCCGGCGACAGCGCCGACGTCTGGGCCAATCGCGAGATCTTTCGACTCGATGAACATGGCGAGCCGAGCGTCGTCGCCGGAGTGCCACCCGATTACTTCAGCGCCACCGGACAGCGATGGGGCAATCCGCTCTATCGCTGGGACGTGCTGCGCGACACGCATTTCCGCTGGTGGGTTTCGCGGTTCCGCGCCGCGCTCCGTTTCGCCGACATCGTCCGCGTCGATCACTTCCGCGGTTTCGCCGCGTATTGGGAAATCCCGGCCAGTGAACGCACCGCGATTCAAGGCCGATGGATGCCCGGCCCCGGCCGCGCATTGTTCGACGCGCTTCGCGACGCGCTTGGCGATCTGCCGCTCGTCGCCGAGGATCTGGGGCACATCACGAAGGAAGTGCATGAGCTGCGGAAGGCCATCGGCGTTCCCGGTATGAAGATTCTGCAGTTCGCATTCGCGCAGCCGGACAGTCCGCATCTCCCGCATTGCTTCGATCCGAAAACGGTCGTCTACACCGGCACGCACGATAACGACACCGCGCGCGGCTGGTACGAGGACGCCGACGCCGCCGAACGCGAGGCGATCGCGTCCTACCTCGGCGTGCGCGATGCGAACGACGTCGCCTGGAGCCTGATCCGTGCCGCCTACACATCCGTCGCCGAAACAGCCATCGTCCCCGTGCAGGACATCCTCAACCTTGGCAGCGAAGGGCGCATGAACCGTCCCGGCGCCGAGCACGACAACTGGTCGTGGCGTGTCGGTTCCGGCGCGCTAACGTCGCAGCATGCCGAGGAACTGCGCGAGCTTGGCGAAGTGTCGGGGCGGGTTTGAGTAGATCAGTAGATTAGTGGATTAGTAGATTAGGAGGTTGATGATTGGCGATCAGGGCAGGTGCAACCTCCTCCTAATCTACTAATCCACTAATCTACTGATCCACTAAGAACGTGCGAGAATCTCCCTCACTCGGAGGATCGTTCATGCGCGGATTTCTGCTGGCGTCACTGGTGGTGTTGCTGTGCGCATCGATGGAAGCGCAGATGATGACCTGCGAGTCGCCGCAGGGCGGGTATCGCGAGTGCCGCGTTGGATCGTCGGGCGTGATCACGCTGGTCGGCGAATTGAGCGAAGGGCGCTGCGTCGAAGGGGCGACGTGGGGAACGGTATCGGCCGGCGTGGTTTGGGTCGACCGCGGTTGCCGCGGACGCTTCCTCATCCGCGACACTACCACGGGCAGCCGGCGCGTCGTCTGTGAATCGACGAAGGGTGATCGGCAGGTATGTCCGGCCGATCTCATCCAGGCCTCCGATCCCGGCGGCGGCGTTTACCTCCTGCGCCAGCTCAGCGCCGCGGCGTGCTACGAAAACGAGACGTGGGGCTACGACGCGGAGCGCGATCAGATCTGGGTCGAGAAAGGCTGCCGCGCGGAGTTCGTCGTCGGCGCCCGCTTCGATCCGAAGAAGGTGATCGAACCGCTCGACAACCTCCTCAAGTGCGAGTCCGTCAACGGCAAGCGGACGCAGTGCACCGCCGACACTTCCGGCGGCGTCCGCATCGTGCGTTCTCTCAGCGATGCCGCTTGCGGCTACGGACGGCAATGGGGTTACGACCAGAAAAGCATCTGGGTCAACGGCAACTGCCGCGCCGAGTTTGCGGTGCGCGGCAAACCGAAGACAGTCGTGACGACGCTGGCCTGCGAGTCGATCGACGGGACGAAAGTTCAATGCCCGGTCGATACGCGATACGGCGTCGCCCTCGTCCGCCAGCTCAGCGAAAAGTTCTGTGTCCTCGGCAGGACCTGGGATTTCGACGCGACCGGTATCTGGGTCTCCGACGGCTGCCGCGCGCAGTTCGCGCTCGGCGGTTATCGCCTGCCGTCCGCGAACGTTCCTCCCAACGCCTCGAAGGTGATCTGCGAAGCGAAGGACGGCCAGCGTATCCTCTGCGCCGCCGACGCCTCGCACGGCGTCGGCCTCCTCCGCCAGCTCAGCGAAGCCGAGTGCGTCCTCAACCACACCTGGGGCTACACCCGCGACGGCGTCTGGGTGGAAGGCGGCTGCCGGGCTGAGTTCGCGGTCGCGAAGTAAGAATCGTTCATCCGCGGCAGACCCATCGCAGATAGAACCTGCGCTGCGCTACGCGAAGATTTCGTCGAGCGCGATTTCGAGCGTCGGGAACAGCGGCGACGTGAGCGTCTCGTTCCGTGACAGGTTCGCGGCGATCTCATACCGTCCTGCCGTGTTGCGGCGGAAGACGCGGACGCAATCGTGAACTGAGTCAACGAGCCAGTACTCGCCCACCGCCGTTCGCTCGTACAGCGCGTGCTTGATCGCTTCGTCGTAGTGGCGCGTGGAGTCGGAGACGATTTCGATGATCAGGTCGGGCGCTCCCTGAATGTTCTTCTCCGTGATGATTCCCCGCCGATCATTGGTGATGTAAATCAGGTCCGGTTCGACGACGTCGTATTGCGAGAGAACCACATCCAGAAGTGCGAAATAGAGCTGCCCGAGCGGCTGCTCGCGGAGATACGTTCCTAGCGCCACAATGAGGCACATTGAGATGCGCTGATGTTTCGTATCAGGCGATGCATGTAAATAGTGGTTACCGTCGATAAGCTCGTGACGGCGACCGTCCTCGGGAATGAGAAGGAAATCGTCTGCGAGAATCTTGGTCGAGCTCACAGGTGATCGAAACTCTACGCCTTCTCGATAACCGCGACTGGAAAACGGGCGAACAGAGAGCGGAGCGCGATCCGGTCGCCCTCCAAATTCTCCCCGGTGAAGAGATTGCGCCAGGAGCCGGAGATCGGGATTGAGGTCTCGGGCCAGAAGTCGCCGATCGGGAACGTTCCCGGTTTGAGAAGGCTTGCGACGAGCCGAGGGACGGCGACGACGATCGCGTCGTCTTTGAAGCGGCGCGTGAACGCGACGATGTTCTCGCCAATGTCGAGCGGTTCGTAGCTTCCGTCGCGGAAAAGCTCCGCGTGACGAGATCGCGCGTCGAGCACTTTCCAGGTCACGAACATCTTGATCCGGCTGTCGTGCCAGCGGCGGAGGAGGGTTTCGATCGAGAGCGAGTTCTTTTCGGCGGCGGCCTTCATCTTTTTCAGCATCGCGCTGCGGCTTGCGTAATCGACGGGGCGGCGGTTGTCGGGATCGACGAGGCTGAAATCCCACAGTTCTGTTCCTTGATAAAAGTCGGGCGCGCCGGGTGCGGTGGCTTTGAGGACGACCTGAGAAAGCCCGTTAAGGAAGCCATAGAACGCGACGCGTTTTTGAACGCGGACGAATTCCTCGCAGAACACGGTGTCGCTGAGGATCACGTCGGCGAAGGCGAGGAGTGATTCTTCGTACGCGGCATTCGGAGCGATCCAGCTCGTGTGCGTCTTCGCTTCGCGCGCGGCTTTTTCGAGGTATTGCTTCAGGCGGTCGCGCACCGAGGGGAGATCTTCATCGTCGAGCGGCCACATCCCGATGAGCGTCTCGTAGATCAGCAGCTCCGTGTTCGCGTCTGGGATTCCATGCGAACGATGCGGCGCGTTCATCTTCGACCAGCGGCGCACCTGACGTTCCCACTGGGGCGCGATTTCGGACAGCACGTTGATGCGCGCGCGCACGTCCTCGCTGCGCTTCGTGTCGTGCGTCGCGGTCGCGTTCATCGTGTGCGGCCACTGCTGCTGCATCTGCACCGCGCGCGCGTGGAACTCGGCCAGGCCGTCGAAGCCGGCCCCGCGTCCCGGATTGCCACCGACCTCGTTCAGCGAGATCAGGCGGTTGTAGTTGTAGAAGGCCGTGTCCTCGACGCCCTTGGCCATCACGCGGCCGGTGAACTGCTGCCAGCGCATGACGAAGGCCAGCCAGTTCTCGCGTTCTGCGGCGACGTAGTGAGGCGGATCGACGAGGAGGACGCGTTCGATGAAGGTGAAGAGGCGCCCGTCGATCGTCGCTCCCGCGCGGCGCCGCGCATCGGCGACCGCGGTGCGGATCGATTGCGCATCCTCCGCATCGATTTTCCCCTCCCGAATGTACGTCCGGTACACGCGCATGCACGCCGTGACCTCGGTCAGCGCCGACGTCAGATCGACCGGCGCGAAATCGCGCGCGTTGCGGTCGGGCATGGCCACTGCGCCGAGCTGTTTGCCCAGTGCGCGCATCTCGCCGGAGAAAAGCTCGTGGATCACCTGCTTCTTGCGCTCGTAGCAGATGTCGTCGAACGCCGCCGTCACGCCGGTGAAGTTGCGGTAGAAGCGGTCGAGCTGCTGCAATCCATCCGGATCGACGAAGAGCGCATTGACGGAGTCTAGGAAGTCGTAGCCGGTCGTGCCGCTGACCGGAAACTCCCGCGGCAGCTCCTCGCCGTGCTCGAGAATCTTCTCAAGCAGGATGTAGAAACGATCGGACGATTCGTCGGCAAGGCGCAGTTGCAGCTTGCGCATGTGGCCGATCGGATCGTGAAGGCCGTCGATGTGATCGATGCGCAGTCCGGTCACTTTCCCTTCCGCGATCAGCTCCAGCGTTCTCCGATTGCGCGCCTCGAACACCTCCGGATTCTCGACACGCACGCCGACGAGATCGGTGACGTCGAAGAAGCGCCGGTAGTTGATCTTCTCGCTGGCGATGCGCCAGTACGCGAGCCGGTACCACTGCGCGTCGAGCAACGCGTCGAGCGAGTCGGCGTCGCTGTTGATCCCTTGTATTGCTGCGTGAAGCGCCTCGCGGAAGGTTTCGTCCTGCTCGTAAATCCGCCACAGCGTTTCCTTGAGGAACCTGCTGTTCGGAACTCCGCCGTCATCCTCAATCAGCTCGCGCAACTCGATGGCGACCCCTTCGCGCGGCAGCGACTCCACGCACTCGCGCAGCACCTGCCCATACGAACCCGGCGCCAGCGGCAGGCGCTTGTCGTAGTAGGTGAAGAAGAACCCATCGACGTCGAAGTGGAGCTGAATCTCGCGCGACTCGAGCGCCTCGCCGTACGGTTTGCCCAGGATTGGGAGAAGAACTTTGCTGACAGTCTGCCCGCGCGTGGTGACGGGCGTCCAGTCGATGTCGAAGTAGTGGAGGAATCGCGAATGTTCGCCGTTTTCGAGAACGCTCATCCACCATGCGTTCTCCGGACTGGCAGCCATGTGATTCGGGACGACGTCGAGTAACAGTCCGAGGTTCCTGCGTCGCAGCTCGTCATGCAGTGCGTTGAAATCGTCATCAGTCCCAAGCTCTGGATTCAACGCGTTTGCATCGACGACGTCATATCCATGTCCGCTGCCCTTGCGCGCTTTGAGGATCGGCGACGCATAGATGTCGCTGATGCCCAGCTCCGCGAGATACGGCACCATCTCCCGCGCATCGGCGAAGGTGAAGCCGGCGTTGAACTGGAGGCGGTAGGTCGCGCGTGGTACTCGGTACATCGATTTTTTAAGCGCTGCGGATTCAGTGCCCGTAAGGCTTTCACGCGGAGCCGCGGAGACGCGGAGCGGGTTTTCTCCGCGTCCCCGCGCCTCCGCGTGAAACCTTTACTTTTGCAACAACGCAAACGCCTCGGCTTGCAACGAAACGTGATCGAGCGCCAGCCGTGCACCCGTCTCGATCACCACCCTCCAGGAACCAGACAGCTCAATCCTCTGCTCTCGATCGCTGAAGTTGAACACCAGCAACGTGTCGCCGCGTTGAACGACTAACGTCCGCTGCTCATCATCTGCATGTGTTTCCACTGCATCGAGATCGAGCGAGCGGAGCGCGGGGATTTCGCGGCGGAGGCGGAACAGGTCGCGATACAGATCGCGCAGGCCTGGCTGCTCGGAACGCGTGAGCTTGGATCGATTGAAAGTAGCCTCATCGTGCGGATCCGGCGGCTCGCCTTCCCAATCGAAATCGTCGAACTCCTCTGCGCGGCCTCGGCGCACGGCTTCGATCAGGTCTTCGTCGCCGTGCGAGGTGAAGTACTGGAACGGGGCGGGTTCGCCGTACTCCTCACCCATGAAGAGCATTGGGATGAAGGGCGAGAGCACGACCGCGGCTGCGGCGAGGCGCAGCTTGGAGGGCGAGACGATCGTCGACAGGCGCTCGCCGAGCATGCGGTTGCCGACCTGGTCGTGGTTCTGCGCGAAGACGACGAACTGCTTACCGTCGCGCGTCTTTGGCGGCGCGCCGTAGCGGCGTCCGAGGTAGGGCGAGTACTGGCCTGTGTAGAGATAGCCGGAGGTCAACGTGCGCGCGAGATCGCTGGTGCGCCCGAAGCCGATGTAGTAGCCGTCGCGTTCGCCGGTGAGGAGCGTGTGCAGCGAGTGATGAAAATCGTCGGCCCATTGCGAATCGAAGCCGAAGCCGAGGTCGTCTTTGGGCGTGATCACGCGGGGGTCGTTGAGATTGGATTCGGCGATCGTGTAGATGCGGCGTCCGAGAATCGCGGCGCGTTCGCGAACGGCCGAGGTCAGATCCTGCAAAAACGGCTCGGCGGTGTGATCGATGATCGCGTGAACCGCGTCGACGCGCAGACCGTCGATGTGAAACTCATCGATCCATTGCAGCGCGTTGTGGATGAAGAACCAGCGCACATCGTCGCTGTGCGGGCCGTCGAAGTTGAGCGCCATCCCCCACGGCGTTTTGTAGCGATCGGTGAAGTACGGTGCGTACTGGCTGAGATAGTTCCCCTCGGGGCCGAGGTGGTTGTAGACGACGTCGAGGAGAAGGGCGAGGCCGCGGGCATGGCAGGCGTCGGCTAGGCGCTTCAGCCCTGCCGGACCGCCGTACGAATTCTGCGCTGCGCCGATGTAGACGCCGTCGTAGCCCCAGTTGCGCGTGCCGGGAAACTGCGCGATCGGCAGCAACTCGATTGCCGTGATGCCGAGGTCTTTGAGCGCGTCGAGGTGCTCGATGATCGCGTCGAAGGTGCCTTCGCGCGTGAAGGTTCCGACGTGAAGTTCGTAAACGACGTAGTCCTCGATCGCGACGCCTTTCCAGCCGGCGTCGTGCCACTCGAACTCGCGCGACACGACTTCCGACGGACCATGCACGCCCTCGGGTTGCAGACGCGACGCGGGATCGGGCCGATTGTCGCCATTGACGTTGAAGAAGTAGCGCGTACCCGCATCAGCATCGATCGTGGCCTCGTGATAGCCGCGCGCGTTCTTCGTCAGCGCGATGCGGCGCTCGTCCGGCGCGACGATGTGCAACTGGACCTTCGCAACGTTCGGCGCCCAGACGCGAAACTCGCAGCGACCGGGCGCGATCAGATTCGCGCCTAGCGGCGGCGTCTCATTCGCCGGCATCATCAGCGACATCCGCGGATGGACTGAGAAACACCGCGCCGAGGGGCGGCAGCGTGAGAGTGACCGACCACTTGCGGCCGTGCAGCGGAATTGGCGCGGCATCGACGCCGCCCATGTTTCCCTGACCGCTGCCGCCGTAGACCACCGCGTCGCTGTTCAGCACCTCGGACCAATGTCCGCCGATCGGAACGCCGACCTGGTAGTTGTGCCGCGGGATCGGCGTGAAGTTCAACGCCACGACCACCGGCTGTTCCGGCTGCGACTTCGACTTCCGCATCAGCACCACGATGCTGTTTTCCGTGTCGCAGCAATCGATCCATTCGAATCCGTCGGGCGAGAGGTCGAGCTCGTGCATCGCGGGAATCGTGCGATAGGCCTTGTTGAGATCCTCGACCCAGCGCTGCAGCGTCGCGTTCGGCGGCGAGTCGAGCTGATCCCAATCGAGGCTGGCGTCGTGATTCCACTCGCGCCACTGCCCGAACTCGCATCCCATGAACATCAACTTCTTGGCCGGCTGCGAATACATGTGCGCGAAGAGCAGGCGCAGGTTGGCGAAGCGCCGCCACTCGTCGCCCGGCATCTTGCGGATCAGCGATCCCTTGCCGTGCACGACCTCGTCGTGCGACAGCGGCAGCAGGAAGTTCTCGGTGAAGGCGTACATGATGCGGAAGGTCAAGTCGTTGTGATGAAACTTGCGATGGATCGGATCGAGCGCGAAGTAGCGCAGCGAGTCGTGCATCCAACCCATGTCCCACTTCATGCCGAACCCGAGTCCGCCCACGTACGTCGGCCGCGACACCATCGGCCACGCCGTCGACTCCTCGGCGATGACCTGCACGTCGGGATGCGCTTTGTAGACGTCCTCGTTGAGCCGGCGCAGAAAGGCGATGGCTTCGATGTTTTCGCGGCCGCCGAACTCGTTCGGGATCCATTCGCCATGCTTGCGCGAGTAGTCGAGGTAGAGCATCGAGGCGACGGCATCGACGCGCAATCCGTCCGCGTGGAAGACGCCGAGCCAGTAGAGCGCGCTCGATAGCAGGAACGAGCGGACCTCGTTGCGGCCGTAGTTGAAAACCAGCGAGCCCCAATCCGGCTGAAAGCCTTTGCGCGGATCGGCGTGCTCGAAGAGATGCGTACCGTCGAAATAGGAGAGTCCGTGCTCGTCGGTGGGGAAGTGCGACGGCACCCAATCGAGGATGACGCCGATGTCGTTCTGGTGCAGGACGTCGATGAGGTACATCAGATCCTGCGGCGTTCCGTAGCGGCTCGACGGAGCAAAAAAACCGGTGCACTGATAGCCCCAAGAGCCGTAGAACGGATGCTCCATGACGGGGAGGATTTCGACGTGCGTGAAGTTCATCTTGCGCACGTATTCGGCGAGCGGCCCGGCCATCTCGCGATACGTGAGGGGGCGATCGCCGTCGCGACGCCACGACCCGAGGTGAACTTCGTAGATCGACATCGGCGCGGTGAAGGCGTTGTGTTGCGCGCGGTCGCGCATCCAGTCGCCGTCCTGCCATTCGTAATCGAGATCCCAGACAACCGACGCGGTTTCCGGCGGCGTCTCCTGCATCACCGCGAACGGATCGGCTTTGTCGACGCGGTAGTCGTTGAATTTCGAGCGGATGTGGAACTTGTAGTGCGCGCCTTTTCCGACGTGCGGCACGAAGCCTTCCCAGATGCCCGACGGACCGCGATGTTCGAGCGCATGCTGATCCGGATTCCAAACGTTCCAGTCACCCATGACGCTGACGGATGCAGCGTTCGGCGCCCAGACGGCGAACATCGTTCCCTTCACGCCGTCGCGCGTGGCGGCATGCGATCCGAGTTTTTCCCAGAGCCGCGTGTGGCTGCCTTCGTTGAAGAGGTGATAGTCCCAATCGCTGAGTTGTGGCACAGACACTCCTGTCTGTGGAGAGTCTGAGGGGAGGTCGACTTCGATGGTCACACTGGGAACGATATCCGCTCCGACGGTTTGCGCCTCATCGGCGACTTTCTTTGCGCGCGCAGTCCGCTTGCGCGGCGCTGCCGTGGTCCCCTCTTTTTTCTTTCTGGTAGCCATTTCGTACGTTGTCTCGATAGCAAGCCGCGCGCCGTTGACGGAAAGCTTGAACCACAGAGACACAGAGGACACTGAGGCTTCTGTGTTCTCTGTGCCTCAGTGGTTAAACCAGTTTCGCCATCACCCGCAACACTTCCCCAACGCTCCACGCCTGTGCGATGCACCCACGCGCCGCGTGAGGGGCGTCGCCGTCGAAGATTTCGCTGATCGTGCCGAGGCCTGCTTCGTTGAGGTGGGTGGACAGGTTGGCGATCAGGGCGCGCGCGGAAGCCGCGCCCTCGTCGCCGCGATAGCGAAGGAGCGCGTCGATGTAGGCGCCGAGGAGCCAGGGCCAGACGGTGCCCTGGTGATAGGCGGTATCGCGGGAATGCTGATCGCCGACGAGCCGTCCGCGGTAGCGTGGATCGTTCGGCGACAGCGTGCGCAATCCGAGCGGCGTCAGAAGCTGCGACTCGCAGACTCTCAAAATCTCCTCGGCACGCGCATCGTCGAAGAGCGGGAAGGGGAGGGCGATGGCGAAGAGTTGGTTCGGACGAACCGACGCATCGTTCGGATTGACGACGTCGAAGCAGCATTGCGACTGCCGGTTCCAGAACGCCGCTTCGAACGACTCGCGAACGCTTTCGGCGCGGTCCGATAACTCGCTGTCGTCCGATAGCGCCGCCACGATGCGCAGCGCGTTGTACCAGAGCGCGTTGATCTCCACCGGCTTGCCGCGGCGCGGCGTCACCGCGTCGCCGTCGACGATGGCATCCATCCACGTCAGCGCCACGCCGTTCGCGCCAGCGTAGAGCAGGCCGTCGAGATCGACGTGAATGCCGAAACGCGTGCCGCGGTCGAGCCAGTTGATGGCATCGCGCAGCACCGGCAGCGCTTCGTCGCGAACGAATGCATCGTCGTTCGTCGCTTCGCGATAGCGCCAGACGGCGATGAACAGCCACAGACCAGCGTCGACCGAATTGAACTCCGGCTCATTCGTCCCATCCGGAAAACGATTCGGGATCATCCCCTTGCTCGCCGCGGCCAGCCAGCGCCGGAGGATCTGTTTCGCATCGTCGAATCGTCCCGTGGCCAGGCACAAACCCGGAAGCGCGATCATCGTGTCGCGGCCCCAGTCGGTGAACCAGTGATAGCCGGCGATGATGGTTTTCTTCTCGTCGCGCTCGATCAGGAACTGGTCGGCAGCGAGGTGCAGTTCGCGCGCGAAGTCGTCGCGCGTATCGAGGACGAGCGCTTCGCGCCGCGCGCGCTCGTCTTCGATCAGCCCGAGCGCGTCCCAGTCCGCGAACTCAACACCGATTACCACCGGCAGCACGTCGCCGCGTTTCAGCGTCACGCTGTACGACCCGGGCGTGAAGAGATCTTCGAGATGGTCGAGGCCGCGCTCGCGCTCCCGTTCGTAGTCGAACTCCTTCCAGCAATCGGGTCTGGCGTTGAACGCCGCGCCGGGCACGTCGATGTGGACGAACGGCAGCGCGGCGTCGGTGCAGTGGATCAGCGAGTGATAGTCGCGGCCGGCCAGAAACGGCGTGAGGCGCATCTCGAACGGCGCGCCGCAGTCGAGCACCTCGTAAAGAACGATGGTCAGATTTTCGCCGTGCGGCGCGACGACGGTTTTGCGCAGGCGCACGCCGCCGGCCGCGTACTCCCAGACCGGAAAGACGTCGCGCCGAAACGAAACCAGCCGCTCGAATCCGCGCGGGTGGATGACGTCGGGAAATTGATTCGTGGCCAGGTCGATGCCGTTGACGGTTTCGTCGAGTTTCGACACCAGCACCGTCCGCTCGGTCCGGCCCGGCAGCGCCGCCACGAGCATGCCGTGATAGCGGCGCGTGTTCGCGAACGTCACCGACGATCCCGCCCAACCGCCGAGTCCGTTGGTCTCGATCCATTCGAGTTGCGAGGCACGTTCGAAATCGTGGAGTACGTCGGGCGCGAGCGCGATCATGTGGCCGACTTTATGCTACGACCGGACCACGGTTGCTCCATGCGCAATGGAAACGTGCTGGTCGTCGAGGACGACGACATCATCCGCCGCCTGCTCGTCGAATTTCTCCGGGCGCACGAGTCGGTCGGCGTCGACGGCGCGCGCGACGGCGTGGAAGCGCTGCACCAGCTCGCCACCACGCCGTACTCCGTGGTCATCCTCGACGTGCTGATGCCGAAGATGAGCGGCATCGACGTTCTCGACTCGCTCGAAGCGCTGACATCCGATCCCTCGGTGAAGTCGCTCGACGATCCGCCGGCGGTCCTGGTCATCACCTCCGCCGAGCCGAGCGCGCTCCCCGACTCCGCGATCTTCCAGCGATCGCCGAGGATGGTTCGACGGGTATTCCGCAAGCCGATCCAGGTCGAGGCGCTGGCGCAGTGCGTGGAGATGTATTTGAAGGGGTAGTCAGGATCGCCGCGGAGCGGCGTAAAGAGGGTAGCGAGGGGTGAGAGCGAAGCGACACCCCTCGTCGCGAGGATTCAAAAGGGTTTGTGCCGCGTCAGCGGCACTCGATGGAGTGTCACATTTTTCAGGTGCCGCTGACGCGGCACGAATTTCGGGCGCTCCAGGTTCGAGGGGTGTTCGCTTCGCTCTCACCCCTCGCTACCCTCTGGAGCCGCTCCGCGGCGCACTATTACACCTGAACCTTCTGCGTCGTCAGGCCGACGTGATCCGTCAGCTCGTCGCGTACCGCCACCACGATGCGGTACGTCCCTTTCGACAGCATCACCGGCGGAATGGTGATCGTCATCGGACCGGTGGCCGATTCGTTCGGTTTCAAAACAATGTCCGCGAAGCACTTCACCAGCTTGATGTTGCGCCCTTCGTCGTCGAATACCGAGACATAGACGTGAAGCCGCGTGCGCGAGCCGCTCGCATCCGTGATGTATTGGAGCGACTCCATCGTCATCGCCGCAGTGATCGGAACGATGGCCGTGAGACCGCGGTATTGCGGTGGATCGGTCACCAGCGTCACCGGCAGCGTGTTCGGCTGCATCGTCACGCCCAGCGTCGTGCGGAGGGAGCGCTGCAGCTGGACGTCGGTGCTCGCGCCCGCGTAGCCGTCCCGATACTGCAGCTTGTATTCGGGATGTCCTTTCACCCGCACGGTGAGGTGGTGGTAATGGTTGTCGGCGCCGTGATGATTGTTGAATCCGAGTGCGTAGTAATTCGCGGCGCGGCGGTCGAAATCGGCGAAGGAATCATCGAAGCGATTGCCAGGGAGGAACGCGCCGCCGGTCTGATTGGCCATCCAGAACATCGCAGAGCGGTCCACGGCGGCCGAGCCATACGCGGGGCGGTCCCAATTCGCCTTGTTGACCGTCCGCTGGTCCTGCACTTCCAGCCCCTCCGCGGAGATGATGTAGAAGCTGGCGTTCGAGGCGTTGGCCTCGCGCACGAGGAGGTCGCGCATTGTGGAGAGCGCGCTGTTGTTGCGCGTCACATCCGTCAGATGATTGCCGTTCATATTGCGGCCGATCAGCCCGGTCGGCGAGACCGAGGCCAGCGGCAGGTTGCCCGTGACGAGCAGGATCATCTTGCGGCCTTCCGTCGACGCGAATGCACGCGCCGCCTCGGCGATGCCTTCGACCGACTGCTGCGCGATCATCGTCTCCTCATTGAGGTGCATCTCGTCGTCGAAGTTCTCGCTTTGTTCGGTGAAACCCTGGATCGTCCGATTGACCGCCGCGTCCAAAAGCGCCACGTTGTTATCGCCAATCGTGCTCGGGTCCACGCCTTTCTTGTTGCCGTCCTGCGAGAAGAACAACGTTTCGTCGCGCGGTATCGACCGCCTCATCTCGGGATGGGACGTCATGTGGCTGATATCCGAAATGACGGCGTGCAGCGCGGTCTTGTCCGAGGTCATTGCCATCAGAAGGTGAACGCGGCGGTCCACCGTCGCCACCGACCAGTCGTAGCGGCCGTCGTCGAAGTGGGTGTTGATGAATACCTCCAACCGTCCCAGCGCTTCGTTGCGGCTGCGCGCACTCGTGTTGAGGTTGTCGATCAGCACCAGCACTTTGCGGCGAAAACGCTCTTCGGGCACCGTTGCCGCGACATCGCGGCGGGCTTCGACGCGCGGCGCGGCATCGTCGACCACGAAGAAATTCGAGACCTCCTGCGGCTGGTCGTCCTCGATGATCTCGAAATCCTGGCGATCGAGACCGCGAACGGGATGGCCGCGCCGGTCCATCACGGCGACGTCGACGTTCACGACGTTCACCGTGATTTTTTCGATCAACGGCGGTGGGGCCGGCACCTGTGCACTGGCCAGTAAAAGCGCTGCGCTCACCGCAATTGTTCGGATCATCGGATCACCTCATGACATCCTTCAACCGGCCGGCTGCTTTCCTACCTGAATCTTCTGCGCCGTCACGCCGACGTGATCGGTCAGCTCGTCGCGCACGGCGACGACGATCCGGTACGTCCCCTTCGATAGCGCCACTGGCGGGAGGGTGATGGTCATCTTTCCCGTGGCCGATTCGTTTGGCTTCACGGCGATGTCCGCGAAGGCCTTGACAAGCTTGACGTTGCGGCCATCTTCGTCGAACACGGAGACATAGACGTGAAGCCTCGTGCGCGAGCCGCTCGCATCGGTGATGTATTGGAGCGACTCCATATTCATCGCCGCCGTCATCGGAACGATTGCCGTGAGACCGCGATACTTCGGCGGCTCGATGACGAGCGTCATCGGCAGCGTCGTCGGCTGCATGACCACGCCCAGCGACGTACGGAGCGAACGCTGGAGCTGCGTGTCGGTGCTCGCGCCGGAGTAGCCGTCCCGATACTGCAATTTGTAATCGGGATGTCCCTTCACCCGCACGGTCAGGTGGTGGTAGTGATTGTCGGCTCCGTGATGGTTGTTGAATCCGAGGGCGTAGTAGTTCGCCGAGCGGCGGTCGAAGTCGGCGAATGAATCGTCGAAACGATTGCCGGGCAGGAATGCGCCGCCGGTTTCATTGGCCAGCCAGAACATCGCGGAGCGGTCGATGGCCGACGAGCCATAGCTGGGCCGGTCCCACGTCGACTTGTTGACGGCCCTCTGCTCCTGCAGTTCCAGCCCTTCCGCGGAAATGATGTAGAAGCTCGTATTCGACGCATTGGCTTCGCGCACGAGGATGTCGCGCATCGTGGACAGTGCGCTGTTGTTGCGCGTCACGTCCGTCAGATGGTTGGCGTTCATGTTGCGGCCGATCAGCGCGGCCGCCGAGACGGAGCTGAGCGGCAGGTTGCCGGTGACGAGCAGGATCATCTTGCGGCCTTCCGTCGAGCCGAACGCCCGGGCCGCCTCGCTGATCGCTTCGACCGATGTCTGCGCGATCATCGTCTCCTCGTTGAGGTGCATCTCGATATCAAAGTTCTCGCTGTTCTCGACGAACCCCTGGATGGTTCGTACAGTCGCCGCGCTCAACTGAGCTTTCCCGCTGCCGCCGCCGGAGCCTGGGTCCTCGCCTTTCTTTGACCCCATGACCACCAGTGATTCGTCGCGGGTGTCCGGCCGCTTCAGTGCGGGATTCGACGCCGTGCGGCTGATCTCGGCCAGGATCGCGTGCAACTTGTTCTTGTCGGACGTCATCGGCATCAGAAGGTGAACGCGATGGTCCACCGTAGCCACCGACCAGTCGTAGCGGCCGTCGTCGAAGTGGCTGCTGATGAAAATCTCGAGCCGCGCCAGCGCTTCATTGCGGCTACGCGCAGTCGTGTTGAGATTGTCGATCAGCACCAGCACCTTGCGGCGGAAACGCTCTTCGACTGGCGCTGCCGGCGCCGCGGCCGGAGCCTCGCGACGGACTGCCAGACGCGGCGCGGCGTCGTCGACCACGGAGAAATTCGAGACCTCCTGCGGCTGGTCGTCCTCGATGATCTCGAAATCCTGACGATCGAGACCGCGCACGGGATGGCCATGGCGATCCATCACGGCCACGTCGACATTCACGACGTTCACCGTGATTTTCTCGATCAACGGCGGTGGTGCCGGCACCTGTGCATTGGCCAGTAAAAGAGCTGCGCTCACCGCAATTGTTCGGATCATCGGGTCACCTCATGGCATCACCATACCTGACATGCCTTGCTTCTGACCATCGGCGAGTCCGCCGGACAGTTGAACGCCTTCTGGAATTGCGGGAGATCGGACACGATCCCGTTGATGCGGTACTTGCCGGGCGAGTGCGGATTCGTGATCGCATTCGCGCGCAGATTCTCCGGCCGCTGGTTCTCACACGCCCACTGCGCGAAGCCGATGAAGAAGCGCTGGTCGGGCGTGAAGCCGCCGATCGGCGCCGTCTCATTGGGATCGACGGCTTTCCATGCGAGATACGCGAGCAGTGTTCCGCCGAGGTCCGCGACGTCTTCGCCCGAGGTCAGCTTCGAGTTGATCTTGATGTCGTCGACGATCGTGTAGCCCGCGTACTGTTCGCGCACGCAATTGACTCGCTCCTCGAACGCCTTCGCATCCGCGGGCGTCCACCAGTCCTTCAGATTTCCCTGCCCGTCGAACTGGCGCCCTTCGTCGTCGAACGCGTGCGTCAGCTCGTGGCCGATCGTCGAGCCGGTGTTGCCGTAGTTCGGCGCGTCATCGAGCTTCGGATCGTAAAGCGGCGGCTGCAGGACGCCGGCTGGAAAGTTGATGTCGTTCATCTGCGGGTTGTAATACGCGTTGACCGTCGGCGGCGTCATGCCCCACTCGGTGCGATCGACCGGCTTGCCGATCTTGCCGAGATCGCGCTCCGACTCGAAGACGATGGCCCGCGAAGCGTTGTTGTAGAAATCGCCGCGCTCGATGTTCAGCCGGCTGTAGTCGCGCCACTTTTCGGGATAGCCGACCTTGTTCGCCACCGCGTGCAGTTTCTCCAGCGCGCGCGTCTTCGTGGCCGGCGTCATCCAGTCGAGGTGATTGATCTCCTCTTCCATCGCCGTCTCGATGGCCTTCGTCATCTCGACCGTCTTCGCCTTCGTTTCCGGCGTGAACGTGCGCGCCACGAACTCCTGTCCGAGCGCTTCGCCGAGGTCGCGATCGACGTACTGGACGCAACGCTTCCAGCGCGGCGGCATCGCCTTCACGCCGCGCAGCGTCTTGCGGTAGAAGTTGAAATCCTCCTCGACGAACTTCGTCGACAGATACGGCGCGCGCGAATGCACGGCGTGCCAGCGCAGGTACGCCTTCCAGTCCGCGAGAGAAACGGACGTCAGTTCCTTCTGCACCGCCGCGAAGAATTTCGGCTCGGTGACGTTGAGCGTCGAAACCTTTCCGATCACGCCCGTTCCGGCCAGGTACGACTTCCATGCGAATGATGGCGACGTTTTGCTCAGCGCCGCCACCGTCATCTTGTGCACGAGGTTGTACGGATTGCGGCGCTCGACACGAGTGAGGGATGCCTTCGCCAGCGCCGTCTCGATGCGAAGTACTGTCGCCGCATCCTTCTTAGCGTTAGTTGGTGATTCACCAATCAGCTCCAGCATCGACGCGACATGCGCCAGGTATTGCTCGCGGATCGTCTTCGATTTCGCGTCGGTCTTCGTGTAGTAGTCGCGGTCCGGAAGCCCCAGCCCGCCCGCGCTGACCTCGGCGATGACCTTCGAGGCGTCGTTGTAGTCCTGCGACGATCCAAAACCGAACAGCCAGCCATTTCCGGTCGAGTCCACATGCCGCCGCGCCAGAAATGCGGCCAGGCTGGACGTCTTCAAAGCGGCGATCTCGCCGAGGAGAGGCTGCAAAGGCCTGACCCCAAGCTGTTCGATCTTGTCGATGTCCGTGCACGAATCGAAGTAGTCGCCGATCTTCTGCTGCACGGCCGTGCGGTCCGCGCGCGGCTTCGCGTCCTCCAGCAGGACTCCCCACAAATACTCTTCGTTCTCCTCGGTGACCTTCCCGTAGACGCTCCACGACGCCTGATCCGGTGGGATGGGGTTGTTCTTCATCCAGCCGCCGCACGTGTACTGATAGAAATCGGCGCACGGATTCGCGGTGAGGTCCATCGACGGAACGTCGAGACTCGGCGTGTACGGCAGCGCCGTCAGCGGATGCTCTTTCGGCGCCGGCGCGTCAGCCTTGGGCGTCTCCTTCGGAGGCGGCGCGGCATCCGACGGCTTCGCGGCAGCAGGTTTCGGCTTCTCCACCGGCCGCGCTTTCTGCGCGGGATCAGGATTCTGCTGCGCGAACGCAGTGGCGGCGACGGCGAAGGCGATGACGGCGGCGGCTCTCTTCATGAGGCGTAAGTCTAAGTGGTCTACGCGGCAAAAGATTGTTACGTCAATGTTGACTGAGCCTCGGGCAACCGACGCTGCCGGCCGTGCCGGCCGCACAACCTTGTTACAATCCCCGTTTCCCAAATCGAGGAGGAACCCATGGCCGATCTGTCGACGACGTTTACCGGAATCCGCTTCCAGAACCCCTTCCTGCTGGCCTCGGCACCGCCGACGGAATCGGACGCGAACATCATCCGCGCCTTCGAAGCGGGCTGGGGCGGCGTGGTTACGAAGACCATCGGCCTGCATCCCGTCGTCAACGTGAAGGGTCCGAAGACCAAGTTCCTCCGTTCCGAGGATCAGGGCACAAGACTGTCGATGACGAAGAAGCCGGGAACGACGGTGATGGCCTCCTGGAACTGGGAGCTGATCTCCGACAAGCCGCTGGACTGGTGGATCGGCAAGCTGGCCGCGATCAAGAAGGCCTATCCGAAAAACATCATCGTCGGCTCGATCATGGCCGGCTCGGGCAACGACAAGGAGCTCAACAACTGGCAGACCTTGGCCAAAGCGCTGCAGGACGAAGGCGCCGACGCGCTGGAGCTGAATTTCTCCTGCCCGCACATGGACCGCGTCGACATGGGCTCGAACGTCGGCAAGGACAAGGTGCTCTGCTCGGTCGTGACGATGGCGGTCAAGGAAGTCTCGAAAATCCCGGTCTGGGTGAAGCTGACGCCGGCCACATCAAACATCGTCGTAGAAGCCGAAGCCTGCTTCCGCGGCGGCGCCGACGCGGTGGTGTCGTCGAACACCTGGCCGTCGCTCCCCGTGATCGACATGGCCACCCTCGACTTCGAGATGAATGTGGAAGGCTACGTCTCCCCCGGCGGCCTCGGCGGCCCCGCGATCCTCCCGCTCTCCATGGCCAAGATGGCCCAGATGACCAAAGCCTTCCCCGACAAAGAATTCTCAGGCATCGGCGGCATCTCCACCTTCGAACACGCCCTCAACTACTTCCTCCTCGGCTGCGGCACGACCCAGGTCTGCACCGCCGCCATGCTCGACCACGCCATCGGCCCGAACGTAATCAAAACCCTCACGACCGGCATGTCCGACTTCATGGACTCCCGCGGCTTCCAATCCCTCGACGCCTTCCGCGGCGCCCGCCGCGACCGCATCGTCCCCCACAGCCAGATCAAACGCCCCGACACCCGCGAATACCACGGCGGCTACGAGGACGAAGCAGTCGAAGGCTACGCGCGGGCGGAAGGGGTGGGGGTGTAGGGTCTTCACCCCGGTCTCAGCGGTATCAATTCCTCCACAACGCGATGCCAGATTTGGTCCCGTGCTACCCGTCGCGCCAACGGCCCTATACTTCCTACGTTGAATTCTGTATCCACCTGTCTCCACGCCTTTTAATGTGTATCCATTGGGGCTCAGATCATGTCCGCAGACAATCAGCCCGTGTCCTGCGCCGCAATAGCTAGTCGGGAAACGGGATCATCTGCGGACAAATGGGTCCGCGCGGAGGCAATCGCAAAGATTGTCTCGCTCATCGCGATCCCAGTCATACTGGCAATTGTAGGTTGGCTGGTTCAAGACAAACTTGCGACGAGTACCGTCAGCAAAGACTATGTTCAACTCGCTGTCTCAATACTATCTCAGCCAAAACAGGCGGACATTGATCCAGCCCTTCGGAGTTGGGCCGTAGAATTACTAAATCATAACTCTCCGGTCAAATTCTCGACTGAAATTGCACGGCAGTTACAGTCGGGGCGGGCCACACTTCCAATTGAGCAGTCCGAGAACTTGCAAGCACTCGGGGAGTTGTACTTAAAATCTGGCAATTATGCGAAAGCGGAGGTCTTGCTTCTAGAAGCTCTTGCCCTACAAGTGAAGCTCTTAGGGGGCGACCATCCGGCTGTAGCGGACAGTCTTGCCAATCTCGGAACCTTGTACCTTGCGTTAGGCAACTCAAGACAAGCTGAGGCAATGTTCCAACAAGCCCTTCAAATCCAAGAAAAGATAGGTTCTTCTGCAAACGTTGCGAGGTTGCTTACTGATCTTGCCGCTGTCTATGATGCCAGGGGAGACTCTGTGAAGGCGCAAACATTTCGGCATCGCGCAGGCGATATCTATCGTAAGTTAGGCGTTCTGGACCAGAAATAGATCGTCCAGACAAAGGGAGCGCTCCCCGAGAGCCGAGGTAGGGTCAAGGGGTGAGGACTGGGGTCAGGCCTTTGCATTTTCGTCGCGTGGAACAACTCGTAAAAGGGTCATAAGGAGTGCGTCAGGCCTTCGATCTTCGGCTGAAGCTCGGGCTAGCCGTGAGCGAAATCGAAGGCCCGACCCTACGCCATCAGGTATATTTCGCGTGCGGATCCAAGCCGGTGAGCTTGGATCCGTTAGCCGGATGCAGGCACAGGATGAGGAACTGCGGATACACTTCACATCGTGTCTCGTGCTGAAGAGATTTTCCGTCGCCTCCTCTCGGACGGTGAACCGGCGATTGATGCTCTGATTGCCGATTTCCAATCTGAGAATCTCTGGCTGGACTTCAAGCGCTCCGCAGCTGACGGGAAGGGCACAAAGCTACATGTTTCTGACCGCGAGAATTTAGCGAAGGCCATTTCCGGGTTTGGCAACTCTGATGGAGGAGTCATTCTTTGGGGGGTTGACTGTCGGCGAGACCCGAAAACCGGCTCGGACCTTCCGGGCGACAAGCATCCAATCGAGCAGCCACAACGATTTGTTAGTTGGCTAGAAGGCGCCGTGTCATCGTGTACTGCGCCAGCGCATAGAGCAGTAGAGCACGCCGTAGTCGGCACGCCTGGCACAAGTTCATGCTTCGTCGCCACCCTGGTTCCACAAAGCGTCGAAGCTCCGCTCCAATGTATTCAGCCCACGAATCGCGTGCAGTACTATATGCGCGCTGGTTCGAACTTCTGCGGCGTACCGCACGCGGTTCTATCTGGCTTGTTTGGCCGCCGGCCACAACCTCGTGTGGCTCAGAAGTGGCTCGGCTCGCTTGTCCGTGCGAATCCGCCGTCAGGTGTCTCTGCCACATCCATACTTTCGCTTTCTAGCACCGGTCGCGCGATTGCGCGCGACATCTATGTAAATGTCTTTGCCTATCCACCGGGCCCGAACTGCCAGGTAAAGTTGCTGGACGTTGACATCATGCGCTGGGATCGCCAAGACGTCGGCGGCAACTTCTGGAATCTCATTTCGAGAGAACCGGTCCGTGTGGCGCCGGGTGCGATCATCCAAGTCGGTGCTCTCAGTGTTGAAGTCCACCCGCCATTCAATCGGCCGCTGTCCCTTGAGCTGTCGTACGGGTGTGAGGGCGGTGAACGCCGGCAATGGCGAATCGACGTTTCTGCGGATGAAGTTGCCAACGTGTGTTCGCGGCTCCACGCGAACGAAATCAACGGGAACGACGTTCTCAGAGTGCTATTTGGCGCTAGCCAATAGAGGCCTCGAAGTAGGGTCAGGCCGCTACTTCTCATCGATCGAATTGCATCGATCTCGGAGGAAATACCAGGCGCCTGATCCCCAGTCTCATGCTGAGCTATCCTACCGCATCATGGATGCCCCCAACCCGCTCGGCGAAATCTTCAACGCGTTCTGGGAACCTCTAACGCCCTTGCAACGCGCCACCTTCATTCATGGGATCACCTCCTTGTTCAGAGGCGTGCAAACGCCGCCGGGCCCTATCTATCACTACACTTCAGCGGAGGTTTTCGCGAAAATCATTCAAAACCGCGAGATATGGGCGACCAACGCGTCGTATCTAAACGACGTCGGTGAGCTGTCGTATCCGGTCCGACTTGCGAAAGCGGTAATCAACGACGTCGCGAAAGCCGAGGGTGACGAGCGAATACGAGAGTTCATCTCTGGCATCGCACGCGATGTCGAAGAGCATGCGATTTACAAAGCGTGGTACGTTACGAGCTTCTCGACGCGCGCCAATCTCTTGAGTCAGTGGCGCGCCTACTGCCCACGCGGCGGTTACTCAATCGGATTCGACGGTGGCGCTTTCGCTCAAATACTCAAAGAGTCGCATCTTCTCTTCGGACCGGTCAACTACAGACCAGCCAGTCAGGAGACGGCAATTCGGAAAGTCATTGCCGATCGGTTGAATGTGGTTCGGGAGATCCGATCACCCGACCCCAACATTCTCGACGCGCAGTTCTCGCGCGAATCTCAACTGCAGCTTGCGCTGTCGCTAGGCGAGGCTCTCATCTTCTTCAAGTCGGAGGCATTTCGCGAGGAGCGTGAGTGGCGGGTTGCCTTGCTAGATATTACCGGGGAGGCTGCGAAACACTTCCGAGATCGTAACGGCGTGCTTACGCCGTACATAGTTATACCCATCGGCGGAAATGACGGCAGATTGCCGCTGAATAACGTCTGCGTAAGTCCCCTCGGCGATTCTCAGCTCGCCGCGCACGCCGCAGAACTCTGCTTAGCAGGCGCCCACTATCCAAATCCCGGCGCGATTGTTCAGGCACCGAAGTACAGCCTACGGTTCTAGAAGTAGGGTCAAGGGTCATAGGGTCAGGGTCATAGGGTCAGGATCATAGGGTCAGGCCTCTGCTTCTCGTCAATCGAACTCCAACTCTAGGACCCCACGGCGTCAGTCAGAGTAGAGAAGGAGCCAAGTAGGGTCACCCATTAGCAGGCGTTGTCAATATGGGCGGGCGAATCCCCTGCGGCGCTAGCCGCTGTGATCGATGGTCTGGTTGTCGGTGACGCGATGATACAAGCAGTCCCGGTGTCTCGG
>Ga0157375_10000454_pt1 | contig 37107 bp, 35 predicted proteins | sample M35metaG_FD_115311 | JGI IMG/M metagenome (GOLD analysis project Ga0157375, IMG submission 115311) | Miscanthus rhizosphere microbial communities from Kellogg Biological Station, Michigan, USA - M3-5 metaG | ecosystem: Host-associated > Plants > Roots > Rhizosphere > Soil | place: USA: Michigan... | reverse complement strand
GTTTCACATTTATTTTGCCTTTCGGGAGCTTTTAGCATAAGAAATTTCATGGACGGATATTCTGACGAATTGGTTTATTTTAATTGTCCGAGAGAGTTTGTAAAAAACGATGAACCTTGGAAATACAAACATATGCACATCGTTTTAAGCACTTCCGATCAAGATATTTGTAAAGATAAAAACCTTGAAATGGCAGATATCTTAAGCGCCAAAGGAATTGACTTCTGGTACGATGAAAGAAAATGGATCAACCACGACTGGCCACTCTGGAGAATGGTTTTCCCGACTTTTATCGAAAGATTCTTTTCTTAATTTTAATTAAATCATAAAATATATACAACATTAAAAAAACAACAATTATGGCAAAAAAAGTAGGAATTCTATTCGGTATGGAAGATACGTTTCCTTGGGCTTTTATCGATAAAGTAAACGAACTGGGAGGCGGAGAAATCATTGCTGAGCCAGTAAACATCGACAAGCTTGAACAAGGAGCAGATTACGGATATGCAGTGATTATCGACAGAATTTCACAAGATGTTCCTTTTTACAGAGCTTATTTAAAAAATGCTGCATTGAATGGGACTTATGTTATTAACAACCCTTTCTGGTGGAGCGCAGACGAAAAATTTTTCAACAATGCATTAATGTCAAAATTAGGAATCCCTCTTCCTAAGACCGTTTTGCTGCCATCTCATGAAAGACCGACAGATACTTCGGAAACATCATTCAGAAATTTGAAATTTCCTCACGATTGGGAATACATTTTTGAATATGTTGGGTTTCCGGCTTATATGAAACCCCACGACGGTGGCGGTTGGAAAAGCGTCTACAGAGTAGAAAATCCTGAAGATCTCTGGAATAAACTGAGCGAAACAGAGCAATTGGTGATGATGGTTCAGGAAGAGATCGTTTTCGACGATTATTACAGAGTTTATTGTTTGGGACAGAAATATGTTCACATCATGCCTTATGAACCGAGAAATGCGCATCATTTGAGATATGCAACGACTCATCAGACGCAAGGTGAAGAATTGGAGAAATTATTAAAAACAATTCACGATTATACCATTAAAATGAATCAGGCATTAGGCTACGATTTCAATACAGTAGAATTTGCGATCAGAGACGGAATTCCTTACGCAATCGACTTCTGCAACCCAGCTCCGGATGCAGACAGAAATTCGGTAGGCGAAGAAAATTTCGCATGGATCGTAGAACATTCTGCAAAATTAGCGATTGAGAAAGCTAAAGAATATGTTCCGGGAAAACCAAATATCTCTTGGGGAACTTTCGTAAAAGATTCAGTAAAATAAACCATAAAAAACATTAAAAAGCACGAAAAAAAATGCATCAATTTACTATTGGAATAGAAGAAGAATATCAAATTATTGATGTTGAGAGCCGGGATCTGGTTTCTCATGTTTCGAAAATTATTGAAGGAGGAAAAGCTGTTTTAAGTGAAAATTTAAAGCACGAAATGCACGAATCCATGATTGAAATGGAAACAGGTATCTGTCAGAATATTCAGGAAGCAAGAGCTGAATTAACGAATCTTAGAAGACATTTAATTAAAATTGCTCATGAGCAGGGACTTCGCGTTTCAGGAGGCGGAACTCACCCTTTTTCAAACTGGGAGCACAACACCATTACAGATGGCGAACGTTACAACAAAATTGTAGATGATATGGGTGATGTTGCCCGCGGAAATCTTATTTTCGGGCTCCATGTTCATATCGGGATTCCAAATCGTGAAGAAGGGGTGAGAATTCAGAATGTGATGCGTTATTTTTTACCTCACGTTTATGCGTTGTCAGTTAATTCTCCATTTTGGATTGGCAGGAATACAGGTTTCAGATCTTACAGACAGGAAATTTTTGTAAAGTTTCCGAGAACTGGAATTCCGAGTTATTTTAATTCTTTGGCAGAATTTGACAGTTATGTTGATCTTTTGGTTAAAACAGGAACAATCGATAATGCCAAGAAAATCTGGTGGGATCTCCGTGTTCATCCATTTTATCCAACGATTGAATTCAGGATTTGCGACATGCCTTTAAGAATTGAAGAAACGGTTTGCCTTGCTGCTATCATGCAAAGTCTGGTTGCTAAAATTTACAAATTACATCAGCAGAATTTAAGTTTCAGAAGCTACAGAAGACTATTGCTTAATGAAAATAAATGGAGAGCTTCCAGAGACGGAATACATTCACAATTAATTGATTTCGGGAAAGAAGAATCAGTTCCTTATCCGGATTTATTAAAAGAATTGCTTGAATTTATTGATGATGTAGTGGATGAATTAGGATGTAGAAACGAAGTGGAATACGCATGGAAAATCCTGGAAAACGGAACAGGTGCAGACAGACAGCTTAAGGTCTTTAAAGAAACAGGCGATCTTAAAAAAGTCGTTGATTATATGATCTCTGAAACAGAGTATGGCATAACGCACGGCGAAACCACTTCATAATTTTTTGGTAACTTTGTAAAAAATATGAAGTAGTATGAATGATATTCGAATCGCTTTGCTGGATATGAACAACAATCATGTAAATCAAGGTTTTAGAAATATTAAAGAAATTTCTGAAGCTTTTCAGCAGAGTTCTGAGGAAAACGTAAAAATTAAAACGTTTGATGTAAGGTTTAAGAATGAAATGCCGAATATTGAGGATTTTGATATTTTCATTTCTTCCGGAGGACCCGGAGATCCGCACAGAGAAGGTGTTGAATGGGAAGATAAATTTGCCAGCTTTTTAGATCAGGTCTTTGAACATAATAAGTATAATGACGATAAAAAATATTTGTTTTTAATTTGTCATTCGTTCCAATTGGCGAGCATTCACTGGGAATTGGGTAATATCTGTAAAAGAAAATCTTATTCTTTTGGAGTAATGCCGGTTCACAAAACAGAAGAAGGCGAACAGGAATTTTTATTTAAAAACCTTCCCGATCCTTTTTATGCCGTGGATTCAAGAGCTTTCCAGTTTATTGAACCCAACCACGAACGCTTTGATGAGCTGGGAATGAAAATCGTTGCAATTGAAAAGTTCCGTCCTCACATTAACTTGGAAAGAGCGGTAATGGCAATTCGTTTTTCAGAAGAGATCTTTGGAACACAATTCCATCCTGAAGCTAATCCTGAGGGCATGGTTGAAAACCTGAAAGACGAGAAAAATAAAGAAGCCATGATCGAAAATTTCGGAATGGAAAAATATCTTGAAACAATCGACCGAATGGATGATGAAGACAAGATTATTCTAACTCAGGCGCAGATACTTCCGAGATTTTTGCAGTTTGCAAAAAAAAACGTTTTGAAGGGAGCTCAAGCGATGGCTTAAAATAAAAACCACATTTAAATATAAACTATCATTTAACAAAGAATCGAGCAATTATTTGCTCGATTTTTTAAAATCACAAAGAAAAAAATATGATTTCAAAATACAGAAAACAATTCAATCAGGAATTTTCACAGGAAAAATATCAGCAGTTTAAAGATATTTTAAAGCAAAAAAGCGGTTTGGAGCCTGCTTTCAGAATTTCGGAAAGTCCCCTCTTTTTGACTAAAGAATTTGAAAGCAAGCTTATAGACGCTACCGAAAGTATTATTGATCAGATCAAAGCTTTACCTGCAGAAACACTTCAAAAAGCCGTTCCTGAAAACTGTAATGTTCCCAACGACACTAAACAGCCTCATTTTTTCACAATCGATTTTGGAATCTGTAAAAGTGAAAATGGCGAAATTGAGCCTCAATTAATTGAACTTCAAGCCTTCCCATCTTTATATGCCTTCCAAAAGACTTTTGAAGACACATTTTGTGAAATATATCCTTTCCTTTCTGAAATCAGGAATAAAATGCCTCATGAGGAGTTTAAAAATTATTTAAAAGATTCAATTCTTGGTAATGAAAACCCTGAAAACGTAATTTTGTTAGAAATTTATCCTGAAAAACAAAAAACAGCCATTGATTTTGCCCTTACCGAAAAGTTATTAGGAATAAAAACGGTTTGTTTAACGAAAATCAAAAAGCAAGGAAAAAAATTATTCTACGAAAACGACGGAAAATTAGTTGAAATCAAAAGAATTTACAACAGAGTTATTTTTGATGAATTAGACAGAATTCCTGATCTTAAAACTGAATTTGATTTCCGTGAAGATGTTGATGTTATCTGGGTTACCCATCCGAATTGGTTTTTCAAAATATCAAAATTTCTTTTGCCTATGCTGAAACATCAGTTTGTTCCTAAAAGTTATTTTTTACATGAATTTCCGGACCATGAAAAGCTTGAAGATTTTGTTCTGAAACCTTTGTTTTCATTTGCAGGAAGTGGAGTTAATTTAAATCCAACAAAAGAAATTACAGATGCCATTGAGGATAAAGAGAATTATATTTTACAAAGAAAAGTAACTTACGAACCCATTTTTGAAGATATCAACGGAGAATTTTCTAAAGCTGAAATCCGATTATTATATATCTGGAGAGAAGATGACGAACGTCCGATTTTACTGGAAAATCTGGGAAGAATGACAAAAGCCGCCATGGTAAATGTAGATTTTAATAAAAAAGATGCCATTTGGATTGGCAGTTCTAATGCGTTTTTTGTAGAGGAATAATTAAAATTTTAACAGCAATTTATTTAGCAATAAAGCAAACCTTCGAAATTTCGAAGGTTTTTTATTTCAAAAGTATTTGGAGTTTTGGGTTTCAGGTTTCGGCTTCTTCGAAGCCGAAACCTGAAACGTTATGATAATAACACATTTCAATCATTTTAAAACCTTCATAACCCATACTTTCTCTGTTAAAACAAGGCAAATAACGCTTTGATTATCAGAATTTAAAAAATTCACAATAATTTGATTTATGTATAGTATTTTTTTTTATTTTTAACCTAAACTTTTAACCATAAAAACAAATACTATGAAAACAACAATTTCAAATGACGAATTTTATGCTGGTTTACAGCAACTTCCAAAACCTCAATATCCTTTTCCTGACTTTATACATCCTGATTTTGAACAACAGCGACAAGAATATTATGACTGGATAGACAGGGAATATATTTTTCACAGTAAAGAAGCCCGTGAAAAGCACAAAAAGCATAATCTCGTTGATATTGCATCACGAGGCTGTCCTTTTTTAAAATCGTTAGCAGAATTGAGACCATTAGCAAGCTACGCAGCCAATGGTGCGATGATGGACGATTATTGGGATCGTTGCTCATCCAAAGAAATGAGCGAAATATGTAACCGTATTATGGCATTACTGAATGGTGATGACCTTAATGAACCCAGTGATGGTATATTTCATCAATTCTGGATATTAAGACAAGATTGTCTACAATGTGAGATGCCTGAACGATTATATAAAAAATTTATAAAAACAATAGCTGATGTTCTTATTGGATATTCGTATGAAAGAGTTTATTACAGAGCGAATGCTATTCCACCTCTGCCGATTTACCTGCTTATCCGGGAAGCCACCAGCGGTGCACATCCTTTTTGTCAGTACGTAGCCATGCAGAAAGAATATCGCCAATTTCCCGATGAGATATTAGAACATCCACATATTAAACGCCTCCATACGCTTTGTGCATTGATGATTGGTATCCATAATGATATTATTTCTCTTCCAAAAGAGCTTCATAGAGAAGAAGATACGATGAATCTTGTAAAAGTATTACAACAGGAGCATAAAATATCTACAAAAGATGCCTATATGATGACACTTGAGCTACACGATGATTATTTAAAGGAGTTTTTGATATTACAGGAATATTTGCCACCATTTGATAAATGGCAGGATATGGTTTACAATTATGTACAGGACCTTGGCATTATGGTATCTGGAGTTTATGCATGGCATACCAATGATACAACCCGTTATGTAAATGGTGGGTATGTGGATGGCGAATATATTAGTCAGGATTAAAGTTTTGAATGAAATTTAAAGAATTGTAATAATTCCTTTTTTAAGCTATCTAACTATATAAAGAAACCCTTGAAAATTTCAAGGGTTATTTTTTATTTAAATATCTCTATTTAGCTTTAAATCTTATCATCTTCCAGCAATTCTCTTGCCTGATAATCCTGTACCAGCTCGATGGCATTAGAAATTACATCACTTAAAGCGGTGATGAAAGCACCTTCTTCAGCCATTCCCATGGCATGTTTCAGGGCATCAATTTCTTTAGGAATAATCTCATAGCTAACGTCTTTTCCGGCTTCATGAATCCCGTCGATGATCAGTCCGTTGATCTCCTCTTCTTTTCTTCCGCGAAGGTGTTTTTCATTTCTGATGATGATATAATCAAACATTCTTCCTGCAATTTTACCGCATAATTTGATGTCTTCATCCCTTCTGTCTCCGACTCCAGAAATGATCCCTATTTTCTTGGTAGATTCTACATTTTTAAGATAATCTTCGATTGCTTCGTAACCAGCAGGATTGTGTGCAAAATCAATCAGAACCTTAAAGCTTTTAAACTTAAAAACATTCAATCTTCCCGGAGTAAGCTGTGCGCTTGGGATAAATGTTCTTAAAGAATTGGAAATATCTTCAATTCCAAAACCTTGAAGATAACATGCCAAACTCGCTGCCAAAACGTTTTCAATCATGAATTTTGCTTTTCCTTCCATCGTGATCGGGAAGTCTTTTGCTTTACCTATTCTGATCTTCCAGTCGCCTTTTTTGATCGTTACGAAACCTTCTTCATAAACGCAGGTAATTTTTCCTTCTTTTGCGAATTTTTTAATGTGACGATTATTTTCATCCATACTGAAAATTGCAACATTACTCTGTAAGTCATTCACAATTCTCATAGAATATTCATCATCAGCATTCATCACGCTCCAGCCTGTCTTTTTCACGCTGTCAAGAACAACTCTTTTTACTTTCGTCAAGTCTTTCAGATTGTGAATATCATTCAATCCTAAATGATCTTCTTTAATATTGGTTAAAACACCGATATCACATTGAGAAAACCCTAAACCAGAACGAAGAATTCCGCCTCTTGCTGTTTCCAGAACGGCAAATTCTACAGTTGGATCTTTCAGGATAAATTCAGCAGAAAGAGGACCAGTTGTGTCGCCTTTCGTCAACATTGTATTTTGAATATAAATCCCGTCCGAAGTCGTAAAGCCAACTCTGAAACCGTTATTTTTAACAATATGTGAAATTAGTCTTGTCGTCGTTGTTTTTCCGTTAGTCCCGGTAACCGCAATAATCGGGATTGTAAATGGTTTTCCCTGAGGGTACAACATATCAACCACCGGCGCCGCAACATTTCTTGGAAGCCCTTCACTTGGAGCCAGGTGCATTCTGAAACCCGGTGCAGCATTCACTTCAATGATCGCGCCACCACTCTCTTTTAAAGGCTGAGTAAGGTTTTCCGCCATAATATCAATTCCGCAAACATCCAGACCGATGATCTTAGAAATTCTTTCTGCCATCGTGATATTTTCGGGGTGAACCATGTCTGTAACATCAATGGATGTTCCCCCTGTAGAAAGGTTTGCCGTTGATTTTAAATAAACAATTTCTCCTTTTTGAGGAACTGATTCAAGGGTGTAATGAAGCTTATCAAGAAGTTCTAAAGTATCTTTATCAACTGCAATTTCGGTCAACACATTTTCGTGACCGTAGCCTCTTCGCGGATCTTTATTTTCTTTTTCAATTAATTTCTGGAGGTTTGATTCGCCATCGCCTACAACATGAGCCGGAACTCGTCTCGCAGCAGCAACCATTTTGTTATTAATAACCAAAACCCTGAAGTCATATCCCGTAATATATTTTTCAACAATTACTTTTTTCGAATATTTCTGAGCGTGCTCCAAACCTATTTTTGCAGCTTCCCAATCATTAACGTTAATCGACGAGCCTTTTCCGTGATTTCCGTCCAAAGGTTTTAAAACGATCGGGTAATTTATCTTTTTAATAACTCTTTCCAATTCATCTTCTTCCATCACCAAATCTCCTATCGGAACAGGGATTGCTGCATCATGAAGCATTCTTTTTGTGAGTTCTTTATTACATGCAATATCTACGGCAATTGAACTTGTTTTTCCCGTGATTGTAGCCTGAAATCTTTGCTGATTAACCCCATAACCAAGCTGTACCAAAGAATTTGTGCCCAATCTGATCCAGGGAATCCTTCTGGAAACCGCTTCTTCAACGATACTTCCTGTTGAAGGACCGAGACGTACTCTTTCTCGAATCTCCTTTAATTTTTGAATACAGGCATGTAAATCATATTCTTCTCCTTTAATTAAAGCTTCTGCAATTTTTACCGCTTCTTCCGCTGCGTAAATTCCTGCATTTTCTTCAATATAATCAAAAACAACATTATAAACTCCCGGAGTTTTGGTTTCACGTGTTCTTCCAAAACCTGTATCCATTCCCGCTAAAGTCTGTATTTCCAAGGCAATATGCTCAATGACGTGTCCCATCCAGGTTCCGGTTTCAACTCTGTGGAAGAAACCTCCTTCTACTCCTTCCGAACAACGATGCGTGTACAATGACGGCATCAGTCTTTCTATCCTCTCTCTGAAACCTTCAATTTTATTGGTGGGAAAATTTTCCATCTCCTCGAGATCCAACCTCATCTGTATCAGCTTCTTTCTTCTAATACTCCAAATATTCGGACCGCGCAAAGCCTGTATCTTCTCAATTTTCATAATCATTTTGCATTTTTATATTTAATAATAACATCTTCTAAAATCAAAGATAATGTAAAAGCTAAAATAAAACGATACCACACTTAAAGATTTGTCAAAAAAGACCGAAATTTTATCAACAAATCTAAAAACCTCAAAATCAACGAAAATGTGGTATAGATTTCGCTAAATGTTAATTATTTTTTAAATTTGCACCCTATGATGAAACCAGTTGGAAAATTAATCGTTATCGGAGGGGCTGTAAACAAGGGCAGCTTCGCAGAAACCGACTACGATCAGAATATCGAAAAAAACCTCAACTTTTTTGAAAGAGGCATTTTACGAAAAATCATTAATGAGTCTAAACTTAAAGAAGATTCTATCATTGAAATCGTAACAACCGCCTCTCAAATCCCCCAAATTGTAGGTACAGAATATAAAAAAGCATTCGAGTTTCTGGGTGCTAAAAATGTCAATATCCTTGATATCCATAATCGTGGAGAAGCCAATTCTGACGCCATGGTTGCAAGAGCAAACGCTGCTGATGTAGTGATGTTCACGGGTGGAGATCAGTTGAGATTAACCTCAATTCTTGGTGGAACAAGATTTCACGACACGATTTTGTTGAAATATCAGGAGCAGGATTTTATTTATTCAGGAACTTCTGCAGGAGCCGCTGCTGCATCTGAAAATATGATTTATCAGGGAAGCAGCTCGGAAGCATTGCTGAAAGGTGAAATTAAAACCACTCAGGGGTTAGGATTAATCGATAACGTAATTATTGACACCCATTTTGTACAGAGAGGAAGAATTGGACGTCTTTTTCAGGCTGTTGTCAATAATCCGAGAACGTTGGGAATCGGGTTGGGTGAAGACACCGGGCTTTTTATTCATAACGATGTCATGACCGCTGTAGGCTCCGGACTTGTAATTTTGGTAGACGGAAGATTCATTAAAGATACCAACCTTACTAATATTAACCTCGGAGAGCCTATTTCTATTGATAATTTAACCGTTCATGTAATGTCGATGAATGATCATTATGATTTAACAACAAAGACATTAACGATCGAAAATTCTCAGTTTAATCCGATACCGCAAGACAGGTAAAAAAGTGAATTGTCAATAGTGAATTGTGAATTTCACCAACAACAATCTTATATTAACTTTAAAATTGACAATTGACCTTTCACAATTGACAAATACAACATTATGAAAATAATCATCCACGGTGGGTTTTTCTCGGAAAGCGATCAAAGCCACGAAGTAAAAGTTGCCAAACAAAATTCTTTAAAAAATATCGCTCAAAAAGCTTTTGAATATTTACAGAACAATTCTGCTTTTGATACGGTTGCGTATGCCGTTTCTTTGCTTGAAGATGATGAATTGTTTAATGCCGGAATCGGTTCGCAAATTCAAAGTGACGGCGTGATTCGCATGAGTGCAGCCATTATGGATGGGGAAACACAAAAAATGAGCGGTGTTATCAATATTCAGGATGTAAGAAACCCGATTTTCGTTGCAAAAGAATTAATGAAAGAAGACGACCGAGTTTTGGGCGGAAACGGCGCAAAAAATTACGCTTCTGAGCATGGTTTTGAAAATTTTTCAACTGAAATTCCTCAAAGAAGAAAAGAATATGAAGCAAAGCTCAACAACGGCGGAAAAGGAACTGTAGGTTGTGTAGCCATTGATAAGAATGGAAAACTTGCCGTTGCCACTTCAACCGGAGGAAAAGGTTTCGAAATCCCCGGAAGAATCTCTGATTCGGCTACAGTTGCTGGAAATTACGCCAATTCTTTCTGCGCGGTAAGCTGTACAGGCGTTGGAGAAGATATTGTAAGCAATGCTACTTCCACAAAAATTGTCACCCGAGTTACCGACGGAATAAGCCTGAAAGAAGCTTTTAGTAAAACTTTTGAAGAGTTAAAAAAGATCGACGGCTTTGCGGGTGCGATTGCCATTGATAAAAACGAAAATGTTTATCATCAGGATTCTTATCCTACGATGGTTTTTGCAAGTTTTGACGGAGAAAATTTTGAAGTTTTCAATTAACTTTAACATTTATTTATAATTCCATTTTTGTTTTTGGCACACATTTTACATGATTACTAATAATAAATTTTAATATTTAATAACTTAAAAAAATAGAAATCATGGGAAACAAGACAAAAGGCTTATTAGCTTTATTAGGGTTAGGTGCTTTAGCTTATTGGAAATATAAACAATCGACTCCGGAAGAGCAACAAGCAGTAAAAGATAAGATCAATAATGCAAAAGACAATCTGAATAAATGGGGAAATGATCTGAAGACTAAAGCCAATGATGTTGCTTCTCAAGTTCAAAACAAAGTGGACGAAGTGAAAACAAAGGCAGAAGACACTTATAATTAAGACTAGTTTTTTTTAACATTCATATATAGAAAGTCCTCATAATTACTTAATTATGAGGACTTTTTTTTGTAGATATACATTCTATAATTTTTCCAACAGCTTTTTCTTCTGTTCTGCAAATTCTTCTTCTGTTAAAACTCCGCTTTCTTTCAATCTTCCCAGTTGTTCCAGCTGGTCTAAAACTGTTGGTTCGCTTTTTGGCTGAAAATATTCTTTTGGACGAGACATAAAATCTCTTGCTTTTTCACAAAACAATTCTGCATAATATTTGCCGACCCCATCAATCTCAACGATATTATCTGCGGTGTGAATATCTATAGATGCCAACATCAGTTCTTTTTCATATTGAATTGAACTCACTTTATCGTAAGAAAAGTCTTCTACTTTTAATCCGTACATGAATTCTTTGTCGACAAAAATCAGCCTTCTGTCGGTTGCTACTAAAATGATATGATGTTTTGATGTTTTATTTCTGCCTTCAACGAGATAAACGATTTTTTCGTCTGCTGAAAGTATTTCCGGTAGCTCGCGAATTTCTTTCCTTGCAAAAATTGTGGGATTAATATCTAATTTCTCTAACTCGTCTTTTATTTCGTCAAGTCTTGATTTTTCGCTCATGTATTATCGTTTTAAAATAATTTATGAACCTAAATTACTACTTTCTTCGAATATAATTTTTATTCATTTTAAAAATTCGAAATTTCATCAGTGATTACGATTGAAGTATAAAGACTGTAAAGTTCCCAACTCAATGATTCATACAAAGTTTTACCTTCTTTCGTTGCCACTAGGAAATTATTTGAAATACCTTTTGATAAGGCTATTTTTTCAAGTTCTTTCATGACAAAAGTAGCAAGCCCTTTTCTTCTGTGATTATTTTCGGTCAAAATTCTATCATAAACAGCCAAATCATCAACAAGAACAACTCTACCCATTGAAGCCAATTCACCATTTTTAGCAACAATTTTCACCACAAAAGTTGAGTTATATTGATCAAACTCTACCCTATAATCATTATGCAGAGTCACATTGGGAAAATTCATCGGATGAAAACAATACATCATATAACCTTGTGGCTGAATTTCCCATTTTTTTGATATTTTATCTTTAAAATCATCGAAAGAAGCACAGACTTTTAAAAAAAACCAAGGTTCGTCGATCAATTTTGTTAGTTGAATGAAATCTTCATTGAGCTCTGCGAATACATAACGCTCTTTTTGTTTTGGATCTCCAACTTCAACCTTAAAGCCTGATTTATATTTAATCGGCAAAGGCAGATCTCTTGACAAAGACCAGCCTTTCAGCCATTTTTCTATTATATTTTTAGTGACTTCTTTTTTCAAATTTAATTATCCTAAAAACTCTTCCAAAGAAACTGTTTTCTGTTCTCCAGCTTCAAGGTTTTTAAAAGTAACAGTTCCGTTTTTTATTTCTTCTTCGCCTAAGAAAACGAGGTTTTTAATTCCTTTCTTTTCTGCATAAGTGAATTGTTTTCCAATTTTTGCATTTTCAGGATATAATTCTGCCGAAATACCTTTTTCTCTTAATTGAATGATTAGCTTTAAAGCCTCCAATGTTTCTTCACCTCCGAAATTAGCAAACAGGTATTCTACTTTTGAAGTTGCTTCTTTAGGAAACAAATCGAGTTCTTCCAACACCAGATAAATTCTGTCTAATCCAAAAGAAATCCCGATTCCCGGAATATTTTTCACCCCGAAAACCTCGGTAAGATTATCATATCTTCCGCCACCACCAATAGAACCCATTTGCGCTTCGTCAGCTTTTACCTCAAAAATTGCCCCTGTATAATAATCTAAACCTCTTGCCAACGTAATATCAAAGACAAGATTTTGAATATCGATTCCTAAGCTTACAGTTTTAGTAAGAACAAATTCCAGTTCCTCTACTCCTTTTAAGCCAATCTCGTTTCCTGTAAATTTTTCTTTTAACTGAAGAAGATTTTCAAGCGCATCATTTGACTGATTGAATAAAAATTCTAATTTATCAATTGATTCCTGAGTGATTCCTCTTTCTAAAAGTTCTTTTACTACGCCATCTTTTCCGATTTTATCCAACTTGTCAAGAGCAACAGTGAAATCAATCAACTTGTCTGTAATTCCTGCATATTCTGCCAAGCCTGAAAGAATTTTTCGGTTGTTCATGTGAATGGTTACAGACAGTTTTAAATCAGCAAAAGATTTTAAATATAGTTGCACCAACTCCACTTCCTGCCAAAGACTTTCACTTCCCACAACATCTGCATCACACTGATAAAATTCTCTGAAACGTCCTTTTTGAGGGCGATCAGCTCTCCAAACCGGTTGAATTTGGTAACGTTTATAAGGGAATGTCAATTTCCCGTGGTTCATTGCTACAAATCTCGCAAAAGGCACAGTTAGGTCGTAACGAAGGGCTTTATCTGAAATTTGAGAAATCAGTTTCTGATGACTTTTATTATCCCAATCTTCCTGATTTACTTTAGAAGTATAATCCCCAGAATTTAAAATTTTAAAAATCAGACGATCACCTTCTTCTCCATACTTTCCTGTTAATGTTGAAAGATTTTCAAAACTTGGTGTTTCCAATGGTTGGAACCCAAATAATTCAAAGTTCTTTTGTAAAATAGTAATGATATATTTTCTTTTGACAACTTCTTCGGCTGTAAAATCTCTCGTTCCTTTTGCTAAACTTGGCTTCATTTTATAATTGATAAATGATAATTAATCTATAAGTATTGCAAAAATAGTGAATTGAAAAGACTTTTTAATACCCACCAAAGCCGAAGAAATATTTCTCCAGCTTTTTTGAGTGAATTTTCTTTGGTCTTTTGTATTTAATTCTATGAAAAATTAAATGCTTTCTAAAATTTCCAGGATTTCTTCACCATAATTTTCAATTTTATGCTTTCCGAAACCTTTGATTTCCAATAATTCTTCTTTTTTGATGGGTTTATATTTCGCGACAGAAGCCAGTTCTTTATTGGTTGCAATGAAATAAGTAGGTAGATTCTGTTCTTTTGCTTTTTCTGATCTCCAAAGCTTTAGAGCTTCTAAAATTTTAATTTCATCATTATTTAAAATGTCATTTTCCGCAGAATATTTTGTATTTTTTGGTTCTTTTACGGTAGCGTTTGTAATCTGAGCAGCTTTTAATTCGTCAAAATACAAGACTACAGACCAGTAATTATCATTGTTTACAAAAGCGGTTTCCACTTTTATAATTTCATGAAATTCAAGGAAATTATCCAAGGTTTTTTGATCCTGATATAAAAATTCTTCAGGTAATCTTATTTTAAAAACTTTTACTTTCATCATTTGTGTTTTTTGATTATTTACCTCCCAAAAGCAGAATTTCATCTACCCTGATCTCTGTGATATATCTTTTTACCCCATCTTTATCGTCGTAAGATCTGTACGTCAGTTTTCCTTCGATAGCGATTTCTTTTCCTTTCGGAACATATTTCTGAAAAATTTCCGCTGTTTTTCCAAAAGCAATTAAATTGTGCCATTGTGTTTCTTCTACTTTTTCACCTTTTGCATTGGTGTAATGATCAGTTGTTGCCAACGAGACACCTGCTTTCACACTTCCGCTTTCGAAGTTTACCATTTCAACTTCTTTTCCTGTGTACCCTATTAATGTTACTTTGTTTCTTAGTGACATAATTTTTAAAATTTAAATGTTATAATTAAAATAAGAGACGCTCACTGTTTTTCTCAAATCTCTGTTGCAAAGATTGGGAAATCGATAAACAGGAGTCGGGAGAAAACTATTTAAATCCGTTTGTAGTCGTTTGAAACCGGATAAATTTTAGTATATTTGAGTATTCCAATTTTATGAAAAGACCAATTAATATTTTTGAATTCCCTATCAATCTGGGACTTACAAAAAAAGAACATGCAACAGAACCGGGTGTAAAAAAACTTCCAGACTGGTTCAGAAAATTTGATTTTCATAAAAGAATTAATCCTAAAAATATTTTCAGGCTGGATGCTCCGGAATATGCAATGGATTTTGATGAAGAAACCGGCGTAAAAAACTCAGATAAAATCATCGAATACGCTAAAAAACAGTCCGAAATTATTCTGAAAAATTTTGATAAAAATACTTTCAGCGTCATCCTCGGTGGCGACTGCAGTATCCTGATCGGAAATGCAATTGCTCTCAAAAAACTGGGAAATTATGGTTTATTTTATCTTGACGGACATACAGATTACATACCGCCTCAACTTTCCACAAGTGGTGGTGTGGCAGGAATGGATCTTGCGATTATTGCAGGTTTAGGTCATGAAAAGCTGACGAATATTGATAATCTTAAGCCTTATTTTTCAGAAGAAAATATTTTCTGTGTCGGCAATGCCGAAATCGATGATGAGAAATATGTGGGTGAAATTTTAAACTCCAACATCCATTATTTTGATCTTTATAAATTGAAGGAAAATGGTTTCAAAAAAACTTCCAAAGATTTTTTACATTTAATCAAAGAAAAAAAACTTGACGGCTTTTTCATTCATTTTGATGTTGATGTTTTGAAAGACGAAATCATGCCCTGCGTCGACAGTAGAATGGAGGAAGGAATTGATTATAACGATATGAAAGAAATTCTCCAACCATTACTAAACAACGAAAAATGTTTCGGAATTGAAATTACAATTTTAGATCCCGATTACGATGAAAATGGTGAGTACACCAAACCTTTTATAGAAAATTTAATTCAAATAATAAATAACGAAGACTAAATGAGGAAGACTATAAAAAGAACGTTCAGAGTTTCAAAATATGTGATTTATAAAGAAACGCTGGTTGATTATAAAGAACATTTCTGGTCGTTTTTGGGAGCTTTTTTCGGAATTGGGATTATTGCATTTGTACAGTCTCACCAGCTTTTACAGGCAGAAAACATCTTTCTGATCGGTTCTTTCGGAGCTTCAAGTGTTTTGATTTATGGCGCAATTCAAAGTCCATTGGCACAGCCTAGGAATCTGGTTGGTGGGCATGTTATTTCAGCACTTGTAGGCGTTACCATCTATAAAATTGTACCTGATATTATTTGGCTTTCTGCACCTTTGGCGGTAGCTTTTTCTATTGTTTTAATGCAATACACGAAAACTTTACACCCTCCCGGTGGTGCAACAGCTCTTATTGCAGTGAGTTCAACGGGGAAAATTCCCGAACTGGGATATTGGTATGTTGTATCACCTGTGTTGTCGGGATGCATTATTTTATTACTGGTAGCTTTGTTTTTCAACAATATTACACCTAACAGAAGCTACCCTGCTCACACCAGATTTAAACAATTATTAAAGAAAAAACACGAACATACACACAAAATGAAAAAGTAAAAAATTATGGATTGTCTAGAATGTGGCGAAAAAATTATCGGTAGGTCAGACAAAAAATTCTGCAACGATGCCTGCCGAAACGCCTACAACAATAAGCAGAATAAAGATTCTAATAATCTGATGCGGAATGTCAACAACAAGCTCCGTAAGAATTATCGGATTTTAAACGAAATAAACGTTGACGGAAAAACTAAAATTACCAAATCAAAGCTCGATGGCTTGGGTTTTGATTTTGATTATTTTACCAATCTGAAGGTTTATAAAAATGGTTCTGAATACAAATTTATTTATGATCACGGCTATAAACTTCTTGAAGATGACTTTGTACTGATTGTAAAAAATCAATCATAATACACACCAAACTTAAAATTATTAATATGAAAGAAGTTGTTCTCATCACCGGAGCCAGCGGAATGATCGCTCATGAACTGTTAAAAAAAATTCAGAATGATTACACCGTACGTTTTTTAACCCGAAAGAAAAAGCGGGAAAATGATTATGAATGGGATATTAAAAATCAGACTATTGATGATACTGCTTTTGAAAATGTTTCTCACATCATTCACTTGGCAGGAGCAAATATTTCGGAAAAACGCTGGACTGATGAGAGAAAAAAGGAATTAATTTCAAGTCGTGTAGATTCTGCAAAACTTTTATTAAATACACTAAGAAAGAAAAATATTAAACTAAAATCTTTTATTTCTGCATCAGGAATTAATTTCTACGGAACTAAAACTACAGATAAAATTTTCAAGGAAAGCGATCCTCCTGGAAATGATTTTTTAAGTGAAGTTGTTGTTTTATGGGAAAGAGCCGCAGATGATTTTAAGGAACAGAACCTTACCGAAAGAGTGGTAAAAATACGTACTGCAGTTGTACTTTCGGAGAAAGACGGCGCTTTAAAAAAGATGATCCCGACCATAAAAAACTATATCGGCTCACCTTTAGGAAGCGGAAAACAATATATGCCTTGGATTCATGTTAAAGATATTTGTTTGATTTACGAATTTGCTTTAAAAAATTCTAATATTCATGGAGCTTATAATGCCGTTGCTCCCGAGCATACAACGAATGAAAATTTGACAAAAAAAATCGCCGAAGTTCTTAAAAAGCCACTATTTATGCCAAATGTGCCTGGTTTTGTTTTAAAATTAATTTTCGGAGAATTGGCAAGTGCTTTGCTTGAAGGTTCAAGAGCTTCTTCAGAAAAAATTCAAAGAGAAGGTTTCCAGTTCGAATTTCCCGAATTGAAAAAGGCTTTGGAAGATTTGCTTAACAATTAATTTAGCTAAAAATTTAATCAAGATTGTAAAATCTATGCAAAATATAAAAGTAAATATTGAAAAGACAGAAATTTTATCAGACAACTGGTATGTTTTAAAAAAAATAACTTTCAATATTCAAAAAAAAGACGGAACAGTAGAAAAACAAAGCAGAGAAGCCTACGACAGAGGAAATGGCGCTGTAATTTTACTTTATAATAAAACTTCCAATACGGTGATTTTAACGAGACAATTCCGGCTTCCCACTTTTATTAATGGAAATTCTACCGGAATGCTGATTGAGGCTTGCGCCGGTTTATTAGACAATGATAATCCCGAAGAATGCATAAAAAGGGAGACTGAAGAGGAAACAGGATACAAGATTTCAAAAGTCGAAAAAATATACGAAGCTTATATGTCGCCCGGTTCTGTGACTGAAATTCTTCATTTTTTTATTGCTGAATATTCAACCGAAATGAAAATCGCAGACGGTGGCGGACTTGAAGATGAAGGAGAGAATATTGAAGTACTGGAACTTCCATTCGATGAAGCTCTTACAATGATTGATTCAGGAGAAATCAAGGATGCAAAAACGATCATGCTTCTTCAGCATCTTCGTCTTAAAAATATTCTTTAAAGTTAAAAAATAAGTTAATTAAATTCAGAATACTATGAAACTACTATATACATTAAGCCTATCTTTATTATTATCCGTCAATATTTTTGGACAGAAAACTGAAAAAATAAGTTTACGAGATAAGGCTATTATTGAACAATATAAAAACGAGTATAAGAAGAAAAATTATAAAAGATTTGAAGGAAAAATAGTAGCAACGGGTACAGAAGTTCAATTTACCAATAAGTCTTTTTCTTACGATAAATCTGATAAAATTACAAGTCTCCTGTTAAAAGAAGGATTGCTTTATCCACAGCTGCTTACAGATTATCAGATGCAGAAATTTTTGGATGAGACCACAGATAAAACTCAAAAAAGATTTCTCAAACTTCAAAAAGATCCTCGCGCAGGCTTTGATGTAAATAATGTAAAGCTAAGCAACACAACAGAACTTCCTTCTCTTAGTTCAAGTCCTAAAACAAAAGTTTTTAAAATAAACTATAAAGACAATAAATTAGGAAATAATTCAATTGTTTATTTAATTGAACTGACCAATAAAAATGCAACAAAAGAAACTTCAATGGAAGATTTTATTAAAAATTCAACATTGACTTATATTCAGCAAGAAAGATTGGATTAAATTCTGTAATTATTCAGCAACACCCATGAATTATCTCGAAAGAAAGGGAAAACGACGGACGATCAATATTTCGATCAGTATGCTTTTGCTGACGATTTATTCCATATACATTAATCAAAGTTCAAGACCTGAGATTGATACCACGAAATTAGTCACACAAATCATCAGAACTTTTCTTACCGGAGGCATACTATTATTCGTTTATGAAGGGAAAGATTGGGCTAGAATCATTACCATAATTTTGTCGGCAATCGCTGTCATTATGGCTCTTGGAGTAATATTTACGACAGAACATCCAACGATAATGGAAGTTCCTTTTTTTGTGATGATTATTATCTATTCTGATGCTATTTATCATTTCGGCTTTTCGGAAAGTTATAAAGCGTTCTCGGAATTTCAGAGGAAAAAATACAACAATGCATAATCCCATTAGAAGAAACAGAAATATTGGAACTGAAAATCAAGGTTTTAGTAAGAGTAACAAGTTAAAAATTTCAACACCATACGGAACATTAAAATCTTTCTATGAAAGGCTTGAAAATTATACAAAAGAAATAAGAATTATTAATGATCATGAATTTTTATTTATAATTGAAGAAACACGAGAGAATTCTGTCCATTCATGTTCGATAAATGATTTGACAAAAATTATTGAACACATTCCGAAAGAAGATTATGGAGATTTAAGGTTTATTGTTTTAAAACAACCTAAACGAAAAGAAGAATTAATTTCTCCGGTTTGGGGACGGTTAATTTATAGCTATAATTTTGAAGACGAATATTTTCCAGCTATAATTTTAGATGCAATTGATTTAAATAAGAAAATAATTTGGACAAGGAAACAAACAATTCAAGATCAGAAAGAGTTTGAAAGATTAAAACAAGATGGTCATATTTTCATGGAAAACAAAAGAGAATTTAGCTCTAATCTAAAAATTACCCCATCAAGAAACACACAACTTTACAGGACGTTATTACATGAATTTGGGCATTATGTTCATTATCTAGAAGTTGTTGAAAGACAAGGAAATAAAGATGAAGAAGATAAAGAAAAAGAAGCAAGGGAGGATGATTATTTCGGATTACTAAAGGTAGAAAAAGAGAAGTTTGCACATAGATATGCTGATCTTATAAAAGCTAAATTAGTACTGGAGAAGCTAATACCTTTTGAATCTTTATAGAAATATAATTAAAACACAAATACCACAAATTATTGCACAAATATTTTGTTTTTAAATCTTAAATTATGGAAATCCAAAACATCGATCATATTGTCTTAACGGTAGCCAATATTGATAAAACAGTAGAATTTTACACCACGATTCTAGGTTTTGAATTGGTAATGTTCGGAGACAACAGAAAAGCCTTGACTTTCGGAAATCAGAAAATCAACCTTCATCAAAAAGGAAAAGAATTTGAACCAAAAGCAGTACATCCCACTTCGGGTTCGGCAGACCTATGCTTTATTTCAAAAACTGATATTCATGAAGTTTTAAAAGAACTACAACAAAAAAGCATAGAAATTATCGAAGGAATTGTTGACAGAACCGGAGCATTGGGGAAAATAAAATCTGTGTACTTCAGAGATCCGGATTTGAATTTGATTGAGGTGAGTAATTATGTGGATTTTGATTAAACTTTAAAAATTTTAACATTATTCAAGATGACTACCGAAGAATTCGTAAAAAATTTCTATTTAGAAAAACAAAATATTCTCAATTTAAATTTTGAAACAAAAATTGAAGAATTAAATCTAGATGAAATTCAAACTGAAAAACTAAAGAAAATAATTTCTAATATTTTAACTGATACGTTTTACTCAATTTTACTCGGTTTGGATGGCTCTGCAAGTATTGGAGATTCACAAGAGGGTTTTAAAATTTATGATGAGGAAGATAAATTAATTTCTGAAGGTGGAGATTTAGAAAGTCATGCTTATGAATATTTTCATGAAAATAAGTTAGAAACCGAAAATTCAAAATGTGATTTTATTGCTCAAATTCATTTTTATAAAGAGGAAGAAGGAGGAAGAAAACATTATATAAAAAGTGATTACAGATCGCAATTGATTTTCAATTTTGATGATTATCAGACTTCGGCTCGTCAAATTTATATTGGAACTGATTATGCTTTTCCCGGCGATATTATAAACGCTGAAGTTGATCTATTATCTAAAAAGTATTTTTATGGAAAATTAAAATCACTGATGGGTTTCAAATTGTATGAGGGGCCTCAACTAATTGGAAAAGGAAGAGTTATTAAGATCATAAATTCAAAACTCCAGAAATAATATGAAACTTTTATTTCTATTACTAATTTCAACATCATTGTTTGGGCAATCAAATAATGAAAATCAAAGAAAGCTCAAAAACTATATTCATTTAGACAGTATTAATATTTACTCTAAAGATTATCCAACTAAACTTATTGAAGGTTCTGGATTTATTAAAACTAAGAGAAACAAAAATATTGGCTCTTTAGGCTATTCTATCGATATAACAAAAGATAAAAATGGTAAGATCATTCGAGTCTTAAAATTCAAGTCTGATCATTATAAAAAGTATGACAAGAAGCCTCAAAAAAGTATAATTAGTACAATAACAATCTATTTTGATGAATTTCAACAACCGGATTTAGCTAAATATATTTCAAAAACTTTTATATCCAATTCATTAGTAACAACCAAGACAAAACTCTTTGATCTAAAAGAAAATAATATAGACACTTATGAATTTCGAAAGGTTAAAGATTTATTAAATGAAATAAAAGATAAATAAAACCACATTCCTTATCCACCAAATAAATTAATACTGAATAACTTACAATTTTTAAAATTAAAAAGCTTACTTTTGCACCGCGAAATAAGGATTATAATAGTATGAAAAGAGTTGGTGAGCACAGAAAGCTTCTTGGGGTTGATAAAACCGTTACATTAAAGGAATTAAAAACAATTTACAGGAATACGATGAAAGATACGCATCCTGATAAATTTATCAATGATGAAGCCGGTAAGCAGGAAGCAGAAGAAAAAAGTAAATCTATCATTGAAGCTTATCATTTTTTAGTGAGCATCAATGAAGAAACGCAGGAAAAATATAAAGAAGAATATACTGAAACCATCACAAAATCTAATATTCAGGATTTTTATCTTGAAAAATCAGTTTTGAAAGTTCAGCATTTGAACGGAAATATGTATGAATATATTGGTGTTCCAAGAAACACCTACATAAAAATGGTAAATTCTGACTCTCCAAGTCGTTTTGCAAGAAGACACATTTATGGAAGTTTTATCTACAGAAAAGCTGGTGAAGCCATGGCTGAGTAATTTTTCCATTAAAAATAAATAAAGGCTTTCAGTTTATTCTGGAAGCTTTTTTTGTTGATTTATAATTTTTTGTTGGTTAATCGCAAAGATTTATTTTAAACTAAAAAAAGCGCATCATTTCTGATACGCTTTTCGGTTAATTAAGGTTATTATATTAATCTAAATGTTTCGGTGTATAACCGTCTTCACTTAGTTCTCTGTGCTTATACTCAGCTTTCATTTCTGCAGCGTAATCTATTTTTTCTCCTCCTTTCATTCTTCTTAATATTGAATCAAAGATTGAATAAACTACCGGTACAATAATCAACGTAAGGAATAACGATGAAGTCAAACCACCAATGATTACCCAAGCCAGACCTTTGTTCATTTCAGCTCCTGCTCCACTTGCCAGGGCGATTGGAAGCATCCCGAAGATCATCGCAATCGTTGTCATTAAGATCGGACGAAGACGCGCATGATTAGCCTGAACCAATGCATCGTGAGTGTTCGCTCCCGCTGCTTTTCTGGAATTCGTAAAGTCGACGATCAAGATCGCGTTTTTCGCAACTAAACCAATCAACATGATCATCCCCAACATGGTAAAGATGTTCAGTGAATTGGCTGTTAAGGCAAGGATTACCATTACCCCGATCATCGCCAACGGAATTGAGAACAATACCACAAACGGATACACGAAACTGTCATACAATGAAACCGTTACAAGATAAACCAATACGATAGCCGCTAATAAAGCAATTCCCAACGTACCGAAACCTTCTTCCTGGTTTTCCATGTCACCGCCCCACATATAATTTACCCCTGCCGGTTTTTTGTCGCTGTTCATAAACTGAGCAGACCATTCGTTGGCAACGTCTCCTACAGGACGACCTACCACTTTAGACAATACTTTTACAGAAGGCGCTTTATCTCTACGTTGTAGCAAACTCGGTCCCGAACTCATATCTACATTCGCAAACTGGCTCAAACGAACCTGCTCACCCGCTGGGTTTGTAAAGATTAAGTTTTTAACATCATCAATTGATTTTCTGTTGTTATCAGAAAGACGGATGTTGATATCATATTCGTATTCTCCGGCTCTGTACTTTCCATCTGTGTTTCCGTTGAATGCAGTCTGCATCGTCTGTCCTACGCTTGAAAGATTTAAACCTAAAGAAGCCATTTTATCTCTGTCAATATTTACTCTTACCTCAGGGCTTCCTGTGTCAGTCGACAATTCAGCATCTACAGATCCCGGAACTTTTTTCAATAATTCTAAGATTCTTGTCGCTTCTTTTGTTGCTGTTTCGTTGTCGGCAGCCGTTACAACCATTTCAATCGGTGCGTTATCTGCTCCCATTAATCCGATCGGTGCTGTTTTAAACTCAACTCCTGTGAATTTTTCTTCAAGATCACGCTTCATTTTCGCAGCGATGATGTCTGTACTTTCGGCACGTTCAGATTTATCGGTTAAGATTACCTGAATTTCAGACTGATAGATCGTAGCCTGTGCACTACCAAATCCTGAGGACTGCTGACCAACAGTAGTAATCATGTCTACTACATCTTTATTATCTCTTAAATATTTTTCAACATTTAAAGTAACCTGATTTGTTTTTTCAACTGTAGCATCTTTCGATAATTCCATTTGAACTAAAAACTGACCACGGTCCATCTTAGGGAAGAATTCTCCACCGATGAATCCGAAAGCAACTAACATAAATGAAGCAATCAATATAACGAAAGTCACTACAACTGTCATGATTCTTCTTAAAGTAGTTTTAAGACACCATTCAAGGATTCCTGTGATCCAGTGTGTGAATTTGTCAATTAAACTTTCAAACCAAAGGATAAATTTCTGGAACCAGTTAGCTCCTGTCAAATGCTCAAGCTTACCAAATCTTGATGATAACCAAGGAATAATCGTAAATGATGCCAATAATGAGAATAACGTTGCAATCACCACCGTGACACAGAATTGCTTCAAAATATCGGCAACTAAACCGGAACTCATTGCAATCGGTAAGAATACCACCACAATTACCAATGTGATCGCAGAAACGGTAAATCCGATCTCAGAAGCACCATCGTATGCCGCTCTGATCTTGCTTTTACCCATTTCCATGTGACGGTAAATGTTTTCCAGTACAACGATCGCGTCATCTACAAGAATACCTACAACCAGTGAAAGCCCAAGTAAACTCATCAAGTTTAATGTATATCCCATCAGGTATATTCCAATAAACGTTGCAATTAACGAGATCGGAATCGAAACCATTACGATAAATGCATTTCTGATGCTGTGAAGGAATAATAACATCACGATCGCTACCAGGACTACCGCTAAGAACAAGTCAAAAATAACGTGATCTGCAGCTTCTAATGTAAAGTCGGTACTGTCATCTACAGTTTTAATCTTAATGCCCTGTACCTGATAATCTGTCTGAACTCTTTCAATTGTTTTCTGAACACTCTCAGAAACCGAAACCGCATTGGCGTCAGATTGTTTTTTGATCTGTAATAAAATAGTCGGATTCTGATTGTAACGGGCTACTTTTTCAATATCTTTTTGGGTATCAAAAACACCTGCAACATCCGAAAGACGAATCTGAACTCCATTCTTTGAAGAGACAACAAGATTGTTCATTTCTTCAATAGATCTGTACTTTCCTGATAATCTGATGGTAGATTTTTCAGTTCTTGTTTTCAAGGCTCCCGTCGGGAAGTCAAGGTTTGATGAAAGAACCGCCTGCTGAACATCCCCAATGGAAAGTCCGTAACCCTGCAGTTTTTTCTCATCGATATTCACCTGAATTTCTCTTTCCTGTCCACCCACAAGATCTACTTGCGCCACACCATTTACACGGGAGAAAATAGGCTCTATTTTTTTATCTAATAGGTCATAAAGCTGTTTACTGTTTAGCTTATCACTCGAAACACTCATCGTCATGATCGGTAAATCATCCAAAGAGAATTTGTTTAGTGAAGGGGCATCCACATCATCCGGAAGCTCCGAAAGAATAGCATTTACCTTACGCTGAGCATCGTTCAAAGCATAATTTACATCGGCTCCGGCATTCAGCTGAACCATGATCACCGATAAACTTTCGTATGATGAAGATTCTACTTTTTTCACGTTTTCCAAAGAACCTACGGCATCTTCAATCTTTCGGGTAACAGAAGTTTCCACCTCAGCTGGTGAAGCTCCCGGATACACCGTAGAAATAGTTACCATATTGGTTTCAAACTTCGGAATCAATTCGTATCCCAAGAGCGTATAGCTCAGGATACCCCCTAACGTAAGTAACGTAAATAATACGATTACCAGCGTTGGTCTTTTGATCGATATTTCTGCTAACTTCATAAATCTACTACTTTACGATATTGATTTTTGAACCATTGTCAAGATTGATCTGTCCGCTGGTCACTACTTGCTCACCACCGTTAAGACCGCTTAAAATCTGTACTTTATCTCCGTAAATCTTTCCGATGGTTACTTTGATCAGTTTAGCAGTTCCGTTCTGAACAATGAATAATTGTCCTGAACTTACCCCGTTTACAAACGCCTCTGCGGGTACTGTCAACATATTTTGAGTTTCTGCACCGTGATTTGTTTTAAATAAAGCTGTTGCATACATCCCTGCTTTTAAGTTTCCTTTATTCTGAACCTCAATTTCAACAGGGAAATTTAAAGAAGCATCGCTCTTCGGAGCAATAAACGTAATTCTACCGCTGAAAGAATCATCCGGCAAAACATTAACATTAATAGGAACTTCCTGCCCAAGCTGGATTCTTCCGATCTGGCTTTCATCCACTAAAACTGAAAGTTTTAAGCTATTAATATTAACGATTTCGAACATTGAAGATCCTATTGAAACCACTGTTCCCGGCTCAATCATCTTTTTATTGATTGTTCCGCTGATTCCTGCACGGATGCTTGTATCATTTACTCTTACGCCCTGAGCTCTAACTGCTGCCTGCGCGTTTTTCAACTGTAATCTTGAGTTGTCAACCTGTTGTTTTGTAACCCCTCCTGTTTTGTAGGCATTTTCATAACGTTGGTTGTCGATGATGGCATTCTGCAAATTATTCTGTGCCTGAGAAACATCAACCTCGATTGCATCTTTTTTAATTACCGCCAAAGTCTGACCTGCAGACACTCTTGATCCTTCCTTCACCAAGACGCTTACGATACGTCCTGCGATCTCAGAAGACTGGTTCATTTCCTGTTTTGGCAGGAATGTACCGTTTGCCGAGTAATCTGTATTAATATTTTCTCTTGCTACCGTTATTACGTTTACGTTGATTTTATCAACCTGTTTAGCAACTTCCTTTACTTCTTTCGTCTGCTTTTCTTTATTGCCCGCAATCTTATAAGCCGCTAAACCGATAAGTACAGCCGCTACGATGATATATATTAAAGTTTTTTTCATTATAGTTTATTATGGGTTTTGTAATGTGTTTAATTGTCCTTTCGCTTTAATTAATTTAATCTCAGCCTGCTTGTAGTCCAGCAAAGCGTTAGCATAATTTTGTTTTGCCTGCGTTAAAGCATTGTCAGCATCTAAAACTTCGGTAAGTGTTGCTAAACCGTACTGATAGTTTGCCTGGGTGTTTTTCTGAACTCTTTCAGCCAAACCTGCATTATCCTTCATACTTTCGATATTAATCAATGCATTTTCCATATTGGTAATGGCATTTTTATAATCTAAACTTAAGGTTAATTGCGTATTTTGGATGTCCTGATCAAGATCCTGAATATCAATTTCTGCCTGATTGATCTTAGCTTTTGTAGCTCCTCCCGTAAAAATCGGAATATTAATATTTAAACCAATCGCTGAATAATCACTCCAAAGAACACCATTGTTGATCCCATTTGTAAGCGGGAATTTTGCTCCTTGCCCTCCCCAACCGTAATTGGCTACCAAATTTACCGTGGGATACAGATACGCTTCCGTTGCCTTTTTATTGAATACAAGAAGTTCTCTGTTTTTATTTAAAACTTTGATCTCCGTGCGGTCGTCAAGATTTACATTACTTGCAATCAATTCAGGTTTTGGCTCGATTGTTTTTTCTTCAAGCTCAATATCTGTAGAGATCGGAATACCCATATAAAATTTCAAAGCATTTTTTGAAAGTTCTACCGAGTTGATCAAAGTTTGCTTGTTTGACCCAATATTTGTCAGCTGAACATTAGTTCTGTCTAAGTCAATTGATTTCGCCAAACCATTATCTACCAAGCTTTTAATAACATTTCTTACCTTTTCAGTATTGGCATAGCTCGCTTCTACTGTTTTCAGATTTTCTTCCTGTACAAAAACCTGATAATAAGCTGTTGCCACATTCTCGATGATCTGTTCATTGGTCAGCTGAGCGTTCAACACATAAAATTCTCTTGTAGATTTTGCTGCTTTAAGACCGGTGAAAACTCTTTGGTCAAATAAAGCCTGCTGAACCTGCACAGAAGCTGTTGAACTCCAAGGTTGCCCCAACTGAGCTCTGATTCTTTCTCCACCAAATTCAAGCAAAGATTCCTGAATGATCGGATTATAGGTTAGCCCAGCGGTAGCACTTATTTGTGGTAAAGCTCCAGCTCTGGCTTCATCAATTTTGTATTCAGCTTTTTTGATTTGTAAAGCAGCTTTTTTGGCTTCTGCTTTGTTTTGTAGCGCCTGCTTGATGGCTTCCTGTAAAGAAACCTGCTGCTGAGCAGACACCGATGAAAAGCCGAAAATCATAAATGCAGCAGCTATCCCAATTTTTAGCTTTTTTGCAGTTATACGTTTTCTTTTCATAATATTATACCTCGTTTATTTTTTTAATGTAATGTTGATTTCTGATGTGTTTATTGCTAAAGGACGAATCATTTCTTAAATTACTTTAACCTTTTTAGTTTTTAAACAACATATTCAGAATAATTTCCTTTCTTTCTGAAATGATTTTGTCGAATTCTTTATCCGTAATCATCAGATTTTCCATTAGTAATGGTCTTACAGCACTCGGGAAAACTAAGAGAGAAATCATATTTAAAACAAATTGAATCGGTTTTATTTTTTCAATATTTCCCAGTTCCATTTCTTTTTCGATGTCTTCGTACAGTTTATTCAACTCGTCTTCTTCGATATCTTTTTTGTGGCAATTTCCTTTGTTAATTTGTGAAACGATATAGGTTTCCAAATAAGGATACTGCAGGCTTGTAGATAAACTATGCTCAATAAACTGACTCATTTTCTCCTTAAAAGGAAGATCTGAGTTCTGAATTACTTTAGATTTCTCCTGTTCCACCAACTGCGCTTCATCAAAAATGATCTGAATCAGATTGTCTCTTGAACGAAAATAGTAGTTGATCAGTGTTCTGTTAACCCCCGCTGCATCGGCAATTTCTTGCGTTGTCGCGTCAAATTTCCCTTTCACAAAGAATAAATTCTTTGCTGTCTCTTTGATTAATTCTTGTGTTTGGTCTTTTTTTGCTTGGTTTGACATTATTGTTAAACAATTTTGTGCAAATATAAATCAATCATCTGTTTTGACAAAATTGTTAAACAAAATAATTAATGAAAATTATTATGATTTGCATCATGTTTTAAGATATATACAGCACGTTACCATTTCTTAACCTTTGATAAGCAGGCTGTTTTTATATCTTTGCCGGAAAATTAGTAACCGATGCGAAAAATTTTATTTCTTTTCTCAGTAATCAACTGTGTTCTTGTATTTTCTCAGAATAAATTTTCCAAAAACAATGAATATTCTTTCTACGAAAATAAAGGACAGATTGTTGATCAGAACGGAAAAGAAAATTCTAATGTAAAATATCTTTTTCACTCTGCGGGATTGAATGTACAGCTCCGTTCTAGCGGTTTTTCCTATGATATTTATGAAACTAAAAAAACACCAAATCCGAATTCTTCAAAATTTAGAAAAGATCAATCTATTGATACTAAAACATACCATTATGATGAATTTAATTATGAAAATCAATTTCACCGGATTGATATAGAATTAATTAATTCAAATAAAACAACAAAAATAATAGCGGAAGGAAGATCTTCAGATTATAATAATTATTACAATATTCCAAATAAACCGAAAGGAATAACACATGTTTATCGTTATCAAAAAATTTCATATAAAAATATTTATCCGAATATTGATTTAGTATTTTTTAAACCAAAAGATACTTTAAAACCTATTGAATATAATTTCATTATTAATCCAGGAGGTAAAGTTTCGGATATTAAAATGAAATTTAACGGGGCTCCGACTTCCATTGAAGATTCTAGGCTTTTAATGAAAGTTCGTTTTGGGGAAATGTATGAAAACATTCCAAACAGCTGGATTTCAGCTGTAAAAAAAGAGAATATTGATGTTTCTTTTAAAGATTTGGGAGATCAGACCTTTGGGTTTAACTCTCCTCTTAACTCTTCAAATAAAACGATTGTAATAGATCCTGTTCCTACAAGGGTTTGGGGAAGTTATTCCGGCGGGACAGGTGATGATTACGGAAGAATTAAAACTGATATTCAAAATACAGGTTATTTATTCGGAACAACCAACAGTACTACTAATTTTGCAACTTCAGGCACCTATCAACAAAATGTTGCAGGAGGACTTGATGCTTTCCTAATGAAGCTTACCAAAAACGGACAAAGGCTTTGGGGAACTTATTATGGATTTGGAATGACTGATGGATTTATGGATGTTGATTTTGACGAAAATTTTGACATTTACGCGGGAGGAACCATTCAGAGAGGGCCAAACAATGAAAATATTGCTTTAGTAAAATTTAGTAATACTGGAAATCTTGTTTTTCAAAAAGAGTTTGTTTCAAGCAGACAAGATAAACTTTATACTGTTTCCTATAATCAAAATCATGTATATATTGGTGGTGATGCTTTCAGTTCTGATTTTCCTACCTTTAATGCAATGCAGCCAACAAAATCCACTCCGATAGGATATACAGACGGTATTTTAGCATCTTTAAATTCGACAACGGGCGCTGTTGACTGGGCAACATATTTTGGACGGAGCGATGGTTCCACTTCAATTTTTCATATTTTCTCTTCGGCTAACGATCTTGAAATGATAGGAGCAACACAGTCTTCGACTATTCCTATGGTTAATGCTTTTCAGCCTATAAAAGGTGGTGAATCTGATGGTATTTATCTTAAACTTTCAAAATCAGGAAATAATATTCTCAGATCAAGCTACTATGGGAATACAGGATCAGAAGTTATATGGAAGGCTCGGGTTGTAAATAATATTCTAATTCTTCCTGGGAAATATTCTACACCAGCTTTTCCCATAGGACAACCCGGAATTTGGAGAGTAAATTTAGCAGACAATACCATTACAAAAAATTATTTTATTTTTAATGGTGACCCCCAATTATTAGCATATCCGGATACATCTGGAAATGTTTTCTTTACGGGGTTACATGCAAATAATCAACCAGACATTTCAACTCCTGGAGCTTATATGGGATTACCTCCTGTCTATATTTCAACATTTTTAGTTAAATACAATCAAAACGATATAAAAGAATGGGGAACATATTATACAGGAAATGGTGCCACACAGCAAGGTGAGGTCACAAAAGACAATGAAGATGCTATTTATTTAACAGGTATGTCAAGCGGAAATACATCAGGTATTGCAACTCCAGGAACATTCCAGCAGGTACCTGGTGGTGGAAATGATCTGTTTATTGTTAAATTTAAAGATTGTACAGCAAATTCTACAGTATCTTCAAATTCACCTGTCTGTATTAATTCTACAATTCAGCTGAATGCAACAGGGGGTGCAACTTACAATTGGACGGGACCAAATGGATTTACGTCTACTCAGCAAAATCCTACAATTCCAAATGCAACAACAGCCAATGCAGGAACTTACACCTGTCAAATTACAGGATCGGGTGCTTGTGACGGAAGTTTTAGCGTAAATGTTGTAGTTGGAGACAATATTGCTCCGGTTCCAAACTTAGCAACACTTTCTGATATTACAGGAGATTGCCATACAACTGTTGCAAGTATTCCAACAGCAACGGATAACTGCGCAGGAACAATTACAGCAACTACAGCAGATCCTCTTTCTTACTCAATTCCTGGAACTTATGTTATTCACTGGATTTACAATGACGGGCATGGAAATACTGCAACACAAAATCAAAATGTAATTGTAACTTCTCCTGCATTGCCAACAACTTTAAATACAAATCAAACTTTCTGCACAACCAATCAACCAAAAATATCAGACATTCAAATAACAGGTCAGAATATAAAATGGTATGATGTGGCTAATAATATCTTACCTGTCACAACTCCACTGGTGAACGGACAAACTTATTACGCTTCTCAAACGATCAACGGTTGTGAAAGTAGTAAAATTGCAGTTCAGGTTACGGTAAATACAACTCCAAAACCTACAGCTAATGCAACACAGGATTTTTGTGCTTCTGCAAATCCTACGATTGCAAATCTAATTGTAAACGGAACTTCATTAATTTATTATAATGCTGCAGGAACAGCTTTACCTCTTACTACTCCGCTTGTTCATGGGCAAACGTATTTTGTTACGCAAACTTTAAACGGTTGTGAATCTGAAAAATCTGCTATTGCAGTAACGCTTTCTACGAACAATGTTCCGGCTCATGATTACAGCGATACATTTTGTAATTCAACAACAGCGAACTCGATGGTGATCAATCTAACTTCTTATGAAGATGATATTATTACCAATCCGACGAACTATACGTTCACTTATACTGACGCTCTTGGGAATGTTATTTCAAATCCTTCAAATTATATTTTCAATGTCGGTTCAACAGTTATTCATGTAAAAGTGATGACACCAGACGGATGTTTTATTGTTGTAAGATTAAGTTTAACCTTAAATCCAAAACCTACAGTCGATTTACCTGAAAAAATAGAGTTCTGTAAAGGAAAAACAGCAACTTTGGATGCCGGAAGCGGGTTTTCATCTTACTTATGGAGTACAGGTGCCACAACACAAACCATCACAGTTTCAACACCGGGAAATTATTCCGTAACGGTAAAAAACAGCTTCGGATGTGAGGCTACAGACAATGTTCAGGTGAGCTATTCTGTTTTGGCTGAAATTGTTTCTATTAATGTTACTAACAATTCTGCCACGATTATCATGTCGGCAACCGGGAATTATGAATATTCTTTAGATAACTTCATCTGGCAGGATTCGAATGTATTCAACAACCTTGAAATGGGCGAATATACTGTTTACGTAAGAACAAAGGCAGGTTGTATTATCGGACAAAAATCATTCTCGATATTTAATATTCCAAATGCGATCAGCCCGAATGGTGATGGAAGAAATGATAAATGGAAAGTCGCTGGATTAGAAAACTATCTCGGTTCAGAAGTGAATGTTTATGACAGAAGAGGAATTCCTGTCTTCAAACAAATCATCAACAAAAAACCTCTTGAATGGGACGGAAAACTGAATGGAAATCCTGTTCCTACCGGAAACTATTGGTACACGATCAAAGTTTCAGACGGAAGAGTTTATACCGGATGGCTACTCATTAAGAATAGAGATTAAAACAAAAAAGAGCAGAAATTTCTGCTCTTTTTTGTTTTATAATAATCTGATTTTATCTTCTAGAATATCAATTACTTTATCCTTGTAAAGTCCACCGATTGCTTTTTTAAAGTTCTTTTTACTCATCTGGATTTCATCTTTGATTTCTTCAGGTGAAGATTTGTCTGAAAGATGAAGCAAACCGTAATTTTCTTCAAGTTTAGTAAGAATTTTTTGTTTGAATTCATCGATATTTTCAAAACCTTCGGGTTGAAGAGAAACATCTATTTTCCCGTCTTCACGAATCGCTTTGATGTAACCGCCTTCTTCAGATAAAGGATATAATTTTTTGAAAACATCAGAAGTATAAATCAGTCCGATATATTTTTTATTGATGACAACATTCCAGCCCAGTTCGCTTTCATTCATTATAATCAAGTCAACTTTATCCCCTTTCTGGAAAGGCAAATCCTCATATTGCGGATTTCTTTTGAATTTTGTTGTTCCTGTGATCAATTCAAGATCTTCGTCCACATATAGATAAACCAAATATCTTTTACCTTCAACGATTTTAGACTTCTGTTGCTTGTAAGGAATGAATAAATCTTTAATAATTCCCCAATCCATAAATGCCCCACTTGGAAGACTCTGAACAGCACTCATCACCGCAAATTCTCCAACTTCAGCCAAAGGAATTTCTGTGGTTGCTTTTAATCTATTATCATCCTGATATACGAAAACTTCAATTTCATCATCAATTTCCTTATCATCCTGAGCAAAAATTTTAGGTAAAAAAGCTTTTTCACCTGTTTCATCTGTCAAGATCCATCCTGAATGGTTTTTTTCTGAAATTTTTAAAGTCTGAGTTTTTCCGAGTAGCATTTAATGATAAAATTAGTTGACAAAGGTACGGAAAATAATTGCAAGTTTGGGAGTGAGCGGGTTGGAGGGTTTGAGAGTTTTAGAGTCTGAGTATTAAAAAAAGCTGCCATCACAATTGAGGCAGCTTTAAGTTTAAATATTTAAATGATTAAATTTTTAATCAAATACTACATATGAATCGGTCTTTTTGCTGTTGCATCCAATGCAGCTTCTTTGATAGCTTCTGCATAGGTTGGGTGAGCATGAGAACTTCTTGCGATATCTTCCGCACTTGCACGGAATTCCATAGCAATTACACCTTCTGCGATCAGGTCGGCAGCTCTTGCTCCGATGATATGCATTCCTAAAACTTCGTCAGTTTTTTCGTCTGCAATGATTTTAACCAAACCATCAACATCACCACTTGCACGGCTTCTTCCTAGCGCTCTCATTGGGAAAGATCCTACTTTGATAGCAACACCCTCTTCTTTCAGCTGCTCTTCAGTTTTACCAACTCCCGCAACTTCAGGCCAAGTGTAAACAACCCCAGGAATCAAGTTATAGTTGATGTGCGGTTTTTGTCCAGCCAAAGTTTCAGCAACAAAAACTCCTTCTTCTTCAGCTTTGTGAGCTAACATTGCGCCTTTGATAACGTCTCCGATCGCGTAGATATTGGCAACGTTTGTCTGTAAATGGTCGTTTGTTTTTACTCTTCCTCTTTCGTCAAGTTCAACACCTGCTTTTTCAAGTCCAAGATTATCCGTATAAGGTTTTCTACCTACAGAAACTAAACAATAATCTCCTTCTACCACTACCTCTTCTCCTTTTTTATCTTTAGCCGTAACTTTCACAGAATCACCATTTCTTTCAACCGCAGAAACCGCCGTAGAAAGCATGAATTTCATTCCCTGTTTCTTTAAAACTTTAGTTAATTCTTTACTCAAAGCTCCGTCCATTGTAGGAATGATCTTATCCATAAACTCAACAACAGTTACCTGAGCACCTAATCTTAAATAAACAGAACCTAATTCAAGACCGATAACTCCACCTCCGATCACAACCAAATGTTTAGGAATTTCTTTAAGATTTAAAGCTTCCGTAGACGTGATCACTCTTTCTTTATCTAATGTAATGAAAGGCAAAGAAGATGGTTTTGAACCCGTTGCAATGATAGTATATTTAGATTCGATCGTTTCTGTAGAACCGTCGTTTTTAGTTACTTGATCTGAGTTGCAGATTCGAAACTTCCAACACCTTCAAAAACAGTGATTTTGTTTTTGTTCATCAGATAGTTGATTCCGTCTGTATTTTGTTTTACCACTTCGTTCTTACGCTCGATCATTCTTGCAATGTCAGCTTGCGGCTCATTGATAATGATCCCGTGACCTGCAAAATTGTGTTTTGCGTTTTCAAAATGTTCAGAGCTGTCCAAAAGTGCCTTTGACGGGATACATCCTACGTTAAGACAGGTTCCTCCCAAAGTTGGATATTTTTCAATAATTGCTGTTGTGAAACCTAATTGTGCAGCACGGATTGCAGCAACATAACCACCAGGACCAGAACCGATTACGGTAACATCGAATTGACTCATGTTATTTTATGAATTTGTTTATTATTATCTCTTTAATCTTACAAATTTACTGATTAATTACCACGTGAGAAAGTGAGATTTGTCAAAATTTTAAGATGGGAGTTAGAAGTTAGATGATGGAAGTTTAAAGTATTGCGATTATTCTTTTTTTATTTGAATTCGAACATCTTTACATAATCTTCCAGCCTCCCTCTTCAGGCTTCAAGCCAGTTAATCCACAATGGCTTTCCCTTGCCCAACCATTCCAGCACTTTCGAAATAAGAGCCTCCATACAGATACCATTCAATGTTTTCCAGATATTCTACAACATTTTCAGGTTTGATTTCCGAACGTTCTTTTTTTGAAATAATTCCTCTATACCATCTTCCGGACTTAGAGTAATGTTCAAATTCAACAAGATAATTGATCCATATCCTCTGACAAAGTTTGCATTGAAAAATACTTACCTCTGCATCTCTTCCGTTGGTATGATCTATACCCAATTGAGAGCTTCTGAAATCAGCATAATTGAAAGGAGGTTTTTCACAAGTACAACCTAATTTCGGAATTTTCTTCATGTATGAAATATTGAATTTTAATATTGACAACAAAGGTAAGGAAATATAAAAATTCGCTCAACGAGAAATTAGAGCTTTATCAAAAACTAATTCCTAATTCCTAATTCCTAATTCCTAATTCCTAATTCCTAATTCCTAATTCCTAATTCCTAATTCCTAATTCCTAATTCCTAATTCCTAATTCCTAATTCCTAATTCCTAATTATTAAAAACTATTTGCTCATCAAATCGATCAAAACCTTTTCATATTTATTTAAAATAATATTCTTAGAAAATCTGGATTTTATTGAATTTTTAATAGCATCTTTATCATAAGACTGATGCAGAATACTCATTATTTTTTGTGAAAAATCTTCATGATTATCGATATCCGAAACTTCTCCGTTTACCTGGTTTTGAATAATTTCATTAATGCCGCCTGGACAATTATTGGCTAAAGAATACGTTCCGCAAGCTCCTGCTTCAAGTAAAACATTTGGAAAACCTTCATATCTTGAGGAAAGAATAAAAAGATCGGCATATTTTAAAAACTGGTAAGGATTGTCTTGTCTTCCGTGAAAAATCACATGTTTCAGACCCAGAAATTCTTTCATGTGATGCAACATTTCCTTGTCCTTTCCGTCTCCTAAAATATGGAGCAAAACGTTCTCATTCTTAAGTCTGGAAAAAACTTTCAGTAAATTATCAAAACCCTTTCTACCCGATAAATTCCCGATGGCAACTACGTTTTTATAATTATATTTAAAACATTCCGGCTTTTTGGAATCCGCCAATTTGTCATTTATAAAATCAAAATCGACAGGATTGTTAATTTTAATGATTTTGTTGGGTTTTATTTTAAAATTTTTCGTCAGATCTTTCATCATATCATCACTTTGGGCAATGATTCTCTGATAATTGTTGTAAAAATTATAGAAAAATTTGATTTCTTTTCGGGTTACATGTTCACTGACAACATTTGTTTCTCTTGCAATGAATTTCGTTCTCGGAAAAAGCTTAATAAACAACGATAAATAGGCATTCACTTCACCATATCCCGAAAATACAATATCAGGTTTTCTTCTGTAAATTTCCCTTAAAATAGGTTTTAAAGAATGTCTGATTCTTTCGGTATTTACATCAATAATTTCAATGTCGTCTTTAAGTAATTTGAGGTAACCGCCCTGTTTGCGCAAAAGCAAAATCTTAGGCTCAAACCGATCTCTGGAGAGATGATTCGCAATAGTGGTAACAATTCTTTCTGCGCCTCCGGTTTCCAAATCCGGCAGAATAAACATAACAGAAATCTTTTTCATCAGAGTAAAAATATGCTAAAGTTTTATCTCCAGCATATTCAATTTATTTT
>Ga0157375_10000453_pt1 | contig 37144 bp, 38 predicted proteins | sample M35metaG_FD_115311 | JGI IMG/M metagenome (GOLD analysis project Ga0157375, IMG submission 115311) | Miscanthus rhizosphere microbial communities from Kellogg Biological Station, Michigan, USA - M3-5 metaG | ecosystem: Host-associated > Plants > Roots > Rhizosphere > Soil | place: USA: Michigan... | reverse complement strand
TTCCTTACCGAAAATTTAATTGAACTGTTGATGAGATTTGAAAACAACTGATGCATCTGAACTGGAATAGCGCGAATAACCGGGAGTCTGGAACATGTAAAACTCGCTTCACGTTCGGAAATTAAAAGTTCTTCATCAATCAGTACATCGTCCAAAATCTTGTTCAAGTCCGTATTCGAAAAAGAATCAATTGACCCCGAAATGCGGGAATAATTCAGAAGGCTGTTGATCAGGTCAGACATGCGCTCCGAAGATTCCTGGATCTTCGTGGCGTACCTCAACCACAGCGCGGGATTATCCCGTTCCTTGACCAGTAAGGCGATAAAGGTTTGAATTTTTCGCAGTGGCTCCTGAAGATCATGGCTGGCAACATAGTTAAATGATTCCAGTTCCTTCAAACTTTTCTCAAGTTCACTTGTGCGCAGTGCGACTTCAGCCTTCAATTGTTTTTCGCTTTCTTTAATTTTATCCCTGACTTCATTTCGTTTGCTTGAAAGGTCAAGCTGTACCCTGACCCTGGATAATAATTCATTTGCAGAAAATGGCTTGATCAAATAGTCATCAGCTCCCGTAAGATACCCTTCAATCCTGGATTCCTCACCGGCACGAGCTGTCAATAGAATAACGGGAATTTGAGATGTTTGTCCATTTTCTTTTAATTTCCCCACCATCTCAATGCCGTCCATGATGGGCATCATAATATCCGACAGAATTAAGTTGGGAGGATCTGACGCGACTTTTTCTATCGCTTCGGCACCATTGGAAGCCGTATCAACATGAAACTTTCTTTTAAGAAGGGATTGAAGATATGAACGCATATCGGCGTTGTCATCTACGACAAGGATCTTTGGTTTGACATGATTTTCGAAACCTGATGGGCCTTCCGAAACACTTACCTTGTCCAACAATGAAGTCGCTTCTTCCAGGTATGCATCAGCGACCATCTCATCCAGGGGTTGCGGAGTTTCATGGATCCGATCCTCAGGCAGATGTTCCTTGCCCAATGGAATGGTGACCTTGAAAAGGCTTCCTTCACCAAGCTGACTCGCAACACTGATCTCACCACCATGAAGATTTACCAGTTCTTTAATCAAAGAGAGGCCAATGCCTGTGCCCTCATAGCTTCTGCCAACCACCTTTTCAACGCGGTGGAATCGCTCAAACATGCGCGGCAATTCCTCAGCGGGAATTCCAACACCAGTGTCCTGAACTTCCAGTACAACCTGTTCGGCATTTTCATAAAGCCGCAATGAAACGGCACCCTTTAACGTGTACTTAAACGCATTAGAAAGCAGGTTAAAAACAATCTTCTCCCACATCTGCTGATCGACAAAAACAGGTTTTCGGATTTGTTCAGTGTTTACATGGAATTCAAGGCCGGCCTTTTCGATCACCGACCTGAAATGTCCCGCCAGGTCTCTCGTCAATGAAGCAAGATCAGTTAGCGCATAAATAGCCTTCTGTCTGCCACTTTCAATTCTGCTGAAATCAAGCAGCGTATTGACCAATTTTAGCAGGCGAAGCGCATTTCTGTGCGCCACTTCCATCCGATTACGGCTGCCTTGTTCAGTTGTAGAATCATTCAGCCCCTCCTCGATGGTTCCGAGCATCAGCGTAAGTGGTGTTCGGAATTCGTGACTGATGTTGGAAAAGAAAATGGTTTTTGCCTTGTCCAATTCCTCAAGCGCCTTTGCTCTCTTTCTTTCTTCTTCCAACGCAATTACATTACTGATGCTCAGCGAGACCTGGTCCGCAACCAGTTGTACAAAATTCCGGTACCCATCATCAAATTTCCTGTATGGATTTAATCCCGTGGTAAGGATCGCCAGGGGAAACTTCCTATTCGCTCCGTTAATCGGCACATGTGTCATAAAATGTGGTGACACATCCCATCCGCCTTTTGGGAAGTGGGCAGATTCAGCAATTTTCTCCGAAAGGGTCATACGGTTACGCGCAACCGCACTTGCAAAGCCCTCCAGTTGCCGATCAAGTTCCTCCACGGTGGTGTGGGTTGAAAGTTTCCTTTTACCGAAGTCGATTGATGAGGCAGATTCAAGCAAGCAGGTTTTGCCGTCTTCATCTATTCGATGGAGAATTGCAAATGGGAAATCTTTGTCATTCATTTCTAAGGCCAGGATTGTCTGTTCATACACGTCCGATTCACTTTTCCGATGGGCCAAGACATCAAGCTCCTTGAGTGTTTTCAGCGCGCGCTCATTGATGATTCGTTCCGTGTCGGCCGTATTGTAACAGATGATGCCGGAGGGCTTTCCATTTTCACCCAGAACCGGTGTGTAAGAGAAAGTATAATAGGTTTCTTCGGGAAAACCACTTCGCTCCATGATCAACAGTTGCGACTCAGTATAGTAGCCGATATCCCGCTTCATGGCATTGTTAAGCGCTGGCCCGATATCTTTCCAAAGCTCCTTCCATACAACCGAAGCGGGTTGGCCGAGCGCCCAGGGATGCTTGCCCCTCACAATATTGAGATATGGGTCGTTGTAAAGTTTGATGAGTTCTCTACCCCAACCCAGCCAAATAGGTTGAGTAGAACTCAGCATGATTCGCACGCAGGTTTTCAGACTTGGCTCCCAGTTTTCAGGTATCCCAAGTGGTGAGTTAGCCCAGTCATAGTTCCGAATAATCTCCCCCATTTCACCCCCACCTGTAAGAAACTCGGGAGCAATTTTCTTTTCCGTTTTCTCCATGAATTAAATCGCCGTTAAGTGACTACCTAAAATCGTCTTCAAAGAATTCTCGAAATCTGAAAGATTAGCGACCTTTTTTAAAAAGCCGTTTGCTCCTAACCGTCTGCATTCCGCCACAATTGAATCCTGGGCAGAAGTTGAATACATATAAATAGGAACCTCCTTAAGCTTTAAAGATTTTCTCATTTCAGCCAGGCATTGCATGCCATCCATCAATGGCATATTCATATCCATGAAAATGATTTCCGGAGAAAGGTCTTGTTCGGCTGTTAATAATTTCAAAGCGTTGACGCCATTGTCGGAACAAAGGAACCTGACCTTGGCCGTAATTTGCTCCAGAATCATCGAAAATATCTCCTGGTCTTCCGGATCGTCGTCAACAAGCAGTATCGTTGGTTGGGTCGACATATTTTGTCTCATTGGACTAACAAAAAAACGGGCCATAATTCCCCGATCTCAACAACCCTTCTAAAACTCAGGTTTCCGTAGAAAAAAAACCGGACGCTGTGTGGCATTTGCCCGGTTTGTTACCATTGCGGGGAAAATATTCCACAGTTGAACACATTCACTAACGATTTTTTGGCTGGTCCGGGATTTTTAGGATGATAGATGAACTTCTTTCTCTGCAATTACATTCACTGTGAACGCTGAGAAAGAGACCAAATAAAGCCCCATGCAAATGGGGTTTTATTCTTTATTACGCTTTCTTATATTATACAAATTCTTGTATGCAGGCAAAGAAACTTCATCTTATGCAGCCATGGCAGGAAGTGAAAGAAAAGATCAAGGAGATCGTGCCATTCCTAACGGACGAAGACCTGGAACTTGAGGAGGGAAAAGAAGAGGAAATGCTCCAACACCTTGCTGATAAAATGGAAAATGATAAGGACTCAGTGAAGAAGTGGATTGAAAGCGTTTCCGCAAATGAAGGGAAGGCGGGTTAATCTTTAGCCGAAGGAAGATGTATCTTCATTCCTTCATCCTACAAAATTCCTGACGTGATCAGATGCTTAATCTCCATTGCAATTCTTAGCCAATTGCTGTTGGCTTGTAACACTAAAAAAAAGGAGTATTTGTCTTCAACGATTTTGGTTGGACAGATGCCCAATCTTACAGCTGATGTTTCGGGCAAGATTCATCTTGTTTACGGGACCGGTGACAGTATCATGTATAGTGTTTCCGTGGATAAGGGTCAAACCTTTGGCGATTTGACGCTGGTGACAAGATTGCCACGCCTTGCCGCTTCTCATATGCGCGGACCGCAGATTGCAAGTACAAAAAACGGTGTAATCGTTACTGCGTGCACAGACGATGGAAATATTTTCGCATTTGTAAAAAATGAAAACGGGGACTGGACTGAAGCAGGCAGGGTGAATGATAAAGACACGGTTGCAAAAGAAAATTTCATGGCGCTCTCGGCTGATGGTGACCTGGCGTTTGCAGTTTGGCTTGATTTGCGAGAAGGACATAATAAGATCTTTGGAGCAAAGTCTTCGGATGGGGGTCATCATTGGTCGCCCAACAAACTGGTATATGCTTCTGAAGATTCAATGGTGTGTGATTGCTGCAAGCCTTCGGTATTGGTAAGTGGTGAGGATATAATTGTGATGTTTCGAAATTCGCTGAAAGGCAACCGTGACCTATACCTGGTGGAGTCGGTGGATGGCGGTAATCAATTTGGAAAGGCGAAGAAGCTTGGGGAAGGAAGCTGGGCACTCAACGCCTGCCCGATGGACGGTGGTGGTATGGCCCTGGTAAAAGAATTGGGACTGAAAACAGTCTGGAACCGGGAAGGAATGATATATACCTGCGGTCCGGATGAAAAAGAGCGTGTAATTGGCAAAGGAAAAAACTGCACGATCACGAATATTGGCGACAAGCCTGTTTACGCATGGACAGAGAATGGAGACGTTATTGTGGTTGACAATGATGGAAAAAAACACAATTTAGGTAAGGGCCAGCTTCCGCAGATTCATGAATTACCTGATCAGCAATTACTTTGTGTGTGGGAGAATGATAAGAAGATTTATAGAGAGATTGTGGACGTGGGAAATTAGTTAGGGATCATTTTGCCTTTTTCCTGGATTTCGGCAATCCATTTTTCTTAATGAATGCGATAGCTTCTTCGGCCTTACGCTTGAACGCAGGTTCTTTGCTATAATCTTTCATTTTCGCGGCGACTGCTATGCCGGATTTTGTCTTATCTTTTTTGGGTAATGTGCCTGCCATTTGTTTGCGATTTGCTACTCAAATTTACGATTTTTTGCGGTGTCTAAGCACGAAGGCTTCGTAGTTCTTCCCGCGTTGAAAACGTTCCCACTCATTTTTGTGAAAGCCATCCAGTTGAAATTCTTTTTCAATTTCATCCAGATGTTCATGAATGCCAATTTGGTAAAGTCTTGTTCTCGCCGGTGTGCTGCCTCTTGCGAAAATGGTCGCCGAGGGATGGTGGCCCATGAAATCGATTACGGCCTGTGCCACCGTGGCGAGGATTTTGTCTTTATCGCGATTGTTGCTTCGGATTTTGTCGTTTATTTTTTCAGTCTTCTCGTCCCAGTCGCCGAATGCCAGGTTGAAGGTCGTTTTATCGATGGATTGGAAATAGACGACCTTCCGGATGGTGCCCTTGGAACCTTCGCTAAGGAATTCATAAACGATGTGTTTTTTGTCGGATAAAAGAGCATAATGTTCCAGGTCCATAGGCCGAATCTTGTTTGGATGGTAGTCGAAAATACAGTATTTTTGCCGCCCATTGGATATCTAAGGTCCCGTAACTCAACTAAATAGAACGTCTTGGAGGTCCGATTGGGAAAAAAGGAATTTGGCCCTGTAGCTCAATTGAATAGAGCATTTGACTACGGATCAAAAGGTTTCAGGTTTGAATCCTGACAGGGTCACAAAGCCGCGTTGCACGAAGTGCACGCGGCTTTTTCTTTGTGATTATGTTTTGCATCCAAACAACATTATATTTAGATATCTATCTCGGCTAGCCAGGAAGATGCCGATTTTCATTCATCCCAAAACCTAATCACATTGGAACAGTCATCTTCTATTCCGTATAGTCGGATTAGCCTTTTCTTTATTTTGATTCTCGCTTTTATCACTTGGGGCTTTTACAAAACCTATATCATTTTCTTCCCGGGTTTTACTGGTTTCAGGTTCGTACAGCATTTTCATGGAGCCATGATGATGACCTGGATGGCATTTCTAATTGTTCAGCCATTGCTCATACGTTCGGGAAAGCAAAATATTCACCGGATGATCGGCAAGCTGTCTTATGCCATTGCCCCTCTTTTGATGGTTTCCATATTCCTGGTATCCCGAATGGTCTACCAACGCCAGGATCCGCCTGAATCACATGAAGAAAAGATAGCGAGAATTGCCCTGAGTATTCCCGACCTCGTTGCATTTGGCACCTTATATGGTTTAGCCATTCTTAACCGCAGAATAACTTACAACCATTTGCGCTACATGATTGGCACTTCACTCCTGATGATCCCACCGGGTTTAGGCAGGGCGCTGATTATTTTTTATGGCAAAACCCTGGATCAGGCGGTTGACCTCACAAATTATTTGGCAATGGGAATTGCTGCCGTCTTATTGATTAATGATATCGTTAAGAAAAGATCTTATATCCCTTTTGCGATAGTGCTTGCCGTTGTCGGGTTTACAGAATTAGTATGGGAGTTAAGAAATACCCCAATATGGCAGGCCATTGGTGAAGTCATTTCTAAATTGTATCAATAATCCGTTTTTATGGTCTTATCAAAAGGAATCTTAAACTGGTAGGACAAATCCTCGTCGGATTTGTCATCCAAAACGTCCAGCCCATATTTTAGATTTTTGGGATCATCGTACACAAAGGTTCCGAACATCCTGTCCCACAAAGAAAAGATATTGCTGTAGTTGGAATTCGTGTATGGCCGCTTATAGTGGTGATGTACTTTGTGCATATTAGGAGATACAAAAATCCAGCTGATGGGCTTGTCAATCGCCGGTGGCACACGAATGTTAGCGTGATTGAAATGCGTGAAGAAGCCTGACAAACTCCTATAGAAAAAATAATAGCCAACGGGAATACCAAGAATCAGGATACCGATAATTACTGAAAACTCCCTGAATAACCATTCACCCGGATGATGCCGCGTACCCGTGGTGACATCCACCTTGGTATCGCTGTGATGGATCATGTGAAACTTCCACATCCACTTTACCTTGTGCATCAGGTAATGCGGAGCGTATTGACCAAAAAAGTCCAACATGAAAGTTGCCAGGATCAACATCAGCCATACGGGCATTTTAACCAGGTAGAACAATCCAAATTGATGTTGTTCACCCCAGGCTGATATCTTAATGGTAGTAAAACCAAAAATGACATTTAGAATCAGTGTGGCGCCAAGGAAAACCAGGTTCACCCCTGCATGCTTCACCCTGCCGCTGGAAAATGAAAATAATGGATAATACCCCTCCAGCAGCCAGAAAATGATCATGCCCGATAGTAAGATTAATACGCGCAGACCATTCGAGATATGGTTCCAGAATTCAAGGAAATTGTTCATAAGACGAATTGAATTCTACACTGCAAAAACTATTTAGCTTTCATCAGGGCCGCTTTAGTCGCAAAAAATAAATTTACACTTTTTTAACCCTCCACTTCTCTATAAACCACACAAATAACATTCCTGCCGTGTAAATCAATATGTCCTGCCATGAAAACGAATTCCCCAGTACAACATATCCAACGCTTCCGGGCCTTAAACCAAGCCGGGCCGCCAGTCCGAAATGCTGGGTCGCTTCAATAAAATAGGCAAAAAGCAATACCCACACACAACTCCAAAAAACGGAAATGATTGTAAATGCCCGTACGAAACAATAAATTAAAATCACTACGAAAAAATCACCCAGGTAAGGTCGCACGAATCCATCATGCACAAAAACAGCGATCAAAATTTCTGTGGTCAGAATGAGCAGAAACCAAATAAAATAGCTTTTCTCAAATCGCATAAATTCTAACTCGTCTTTCTATAATTCAATATCGCCCAGGTATTAAATACAACTGCAAAGCCAGCCATGGCAAGAAAATGAAACCTGATATCCCTGAAGCCACTCCCCTTCAGTACCACCATGCGCATCACTTCTATAAAATAAGTTACCGGATTGAGGCGTGCGATCCACTTCGCCCACTCGGGCATGCTGTCTACCGGTGTGAAAAGCCCGCTCATCAACAAAAAAATCATCATACAAAAAAAGGCCAGCGACATGGCCTGCTGCTGCGTGCTGGAATACGTTGAGATAAGAAGTCCCAATCCAAGCAGTGCCACAAGATATACAGCAAGAAAACTGTACAACGTGAGTAGCGAACCCTGCGGAACAATCCGGTAAACACCCATTGCCACTGCAAAAAAGCCGAGGCTAAAAACAAAAATACCGATCATCCAAAATGGAATTAATTTTCCCAGGATGAATTGATACTTTTTGATCGGCGTCACATTGATTTGCTCAATCGTTCCAACCTCTTTTTCTTTGACGATATTCAGTGCGCAGAGATAGGCGCCTACCATCGTAACCAGCACCACGAGGATACCAGGTACCATGAAAAACGGATATTTCAACTGGGGATTGAACCAATTCATGGTTGCGACCTCGATCAGCGGGGTATTTGCCGCGCGCTGCACGGGCATCCAGTCCATCCTGATCTCGTTGTTGTAACTGGAAATGATTCTGGCCAGGTAAGTACTGCCCACCGAAGCCTTCGTCCCGTTGATTGCATTGACCGCAATGAACAAACTACCCTTGCTTTCGCGCACGAGATTTCGCTCAAAATCCTTCGGAATTTCCAGAATGATGTCTGAACGGTCTTTCTGAAAGGCCTGGAAGGATTGGGAAAAAGTCGGACTGAAATCATTCATTCTGAAATAGCCACTCGCAATGATCTTGTTCACGAGCTTTTGAGAATACGTCGAATGGTCATGGTCAACAATGGAGATATTGATATTTTTTATTTCGAAATCTGCTGCAAGAGGAATGATCAGCAATTGAACAAGTGGGAGTGCCACGATAACACGAAGGATCGCCTTGTTTCTAAAGATTTGCCTGAATTCCTTCTGCAATAAATACTTCAGTGTCTTCATCCCAGGCGCGTTTTAAAGGTTTTAAAACTAATCGTCAACAGCACCGTCGCCATACCGAAAAGTATCAGTGTCTCTTTCCAAATGGCTCTCAGCCCCAAGCCCTTGATCATAATGGATTTCACGATGATATAGTACCACCTGGAGGGAACGACGTTCGAAATAACCTGCAAAGGCTTCGGCATGTTCTCTATTGGAAACATAAAACCCGTAAACATCATGGTGGGCAACAGCATCGCCATGAGTGAGATCAACATCGCGGTTTGCTGTGAATCGGTATTGTTCGAAATCAGTAAACCCAGCGAAAGTGCAGTGAGAATGAGAAGTGAGCTTTCAAAATAAAGTAAGGCAATACTGCCGTTCAGCGGCATCTTCATGATCGTAACACTCAAAATAAGGATGACGGTAAGGTTGATTAATGACAAAAAGAAATAGGGAACCGCCTTTGCAACCACCACCAGGATTGGATTAAAGGGCGATACCAGCAGAATTTCCATGGTACCCATCTCTTTTTCCCTGACGATTGAAACCGAAGTCATCAACACGCAGACCAGCAAGAGCACCAATGCCATCACACCCGGCACAAAATTGGTCGTCCCCTTCAGTTCGGGATTATAGATCATCCTCACCTCCGTGCGAATATTCATGGGCGATGCAACCGTTTTGATCAGATCCCGTTGGTAGTCCAAAATAATAGCGGATATATAACTGGTAAGTGTACCTGCGGTATTCGGGTCGGAGGCATCGGCAATGATCTGTATTTGTGCTTTGTTATGATGCAGCAGGTCTTCATTGAAATTAGCGGGGAAAATAACGGCGAGTTTAACCTTGCCCGATTTGAACGCCGCCTCAACCTCGTCCAGGTTCATAGCCATCTTTTCAATATCGAAGCTTTTGCTGGCTTCTATTCGTCCGATGATTTGCTGTGATGCCCCATCTCTCGCATGATCGTTGATCACGATCCTCGAATTCTTGATCTCATTGGTCAACGCAAATCCAAATAAGATGATTTGGGCAATGGGCATTCCAAACAGCAAAAGCAGCGTCTTCCTGTCGCGGAACACGTGATAAAACTCCTTTCTGACAAAAAGAAAAAACTGTTTCATGTTAATCTGCTTTTCGTTTTGCGCCCCTCGCCAATTCGAAAAATACCTCGTCCATAGACTTCGCATGGTATTGCTTCTTCAAATTGGAAGGGGTGTCCAACGCCTTCATGGCGCCATCTACCATCATCGAAACGCGATTGCAATATTCCGCCTCGTCCATATAGTGAGTGGTCACAAAAACCGTAATTCCCCTGCTCGCCGCTTCATAGATCATGTCCCAAAATTGCCGCCTCGTTACCGGATCCACGCCGCCGGTGGGCTCATCGAGAAAAACAATTCTCGGATTATGAAAAATAGCCACGGAGAATGCCAGCTTCTGCTTCCAGCCCAGGGGTAAAGATCCCACCAACTTGTCGGCCTCTTTATCCAGGCCCAGCGTATTGATCAATTGCCTGGCCTGTGTTTTCAACTGTTTGTCGGGCAGTCCATAAATGCCTCCAAAGAAGCGGATGTTCTCAAACACAGTCAGGTCCTCATAAAGCGAGAACTTCTGGCTCATGTATCCAATATTCTTCTTGATCTGTTCTGTTTGCCTGTAAACGTCAAAACCGGCAATCGTGGCAGATCCGGAACTGGGAATGGACAATCCGCACAACATTCTCATTGCGGTCGTTTTGCCGGCACCGTTAGCCCCCAGGAAACCAAAAATCTCACCACGATGCACCTCAAAGGTTAATTCATTTGCTGCGATGAAATCGCCGAACTTCTTGGTCAGCTTTTCAGTCTTTATGACTACTTCTACCGTCATTTCAATTCATCAATTTGATAAAACAATCTTCTATCGTTGGAGTAATCTTATTTATTTGCACATCGTGGTGCCCACTTGTTCCCAGCAAAGCGATCAATTCGTCTTGTTCTCCCGATTTTTCGGTTTTGAATGTGATATGGTGATACTCTCCAAAAGCATAACAGGATGCCAGGAAATCAACCTGCCTCAAATCAACCAGCAACCTCCCCATTTCTGCAGCCTTGATGGCAAATAATCGTTGTGGAAACTCTTTGATGATATTTGAAGGCGTATCCACCGACATAATGCGTCCATTTTGCATCAATGCGATGCGCTCGCAGAGGTTGGCTTCATCCATATATGGCGTCGATACGAGGATGGTGATTCCCTCTTGCTTCAATTTTTTCAACATTTCCCAAAATTCTTTCCTCGATACGGTATCCACGCCCGTTGTCGGTTCATCCAGGAACAAAACCTGGGGTCGATGAATTAAGGCGCAGCAAAGCGCCAGTTTTTGTTTCATGCCTCCTGAAAGCTTTCCGGCCCTGCGTGTTTTGAAAGGCTCTATCTGTACATAGATATCCCTGATCAGGTCGTAATTCTGTTTAATGGTGGTTCCGAAGAGGTTGGCAAAAAATCCAAGGTTTTCTTCCACCGTTAGATCGGTGTAAAGTGAAAACCTACCGGGCATGTACCCAACTTCTTTCCTGATGGACTTATATTGTTTGATGACTTCTTTCCCATTCACACTTACCTGCCCGCTATCCGGCAGCAATAAGGTTGTGAGTATGCGAAAAATACTGGTCTTGCCCGCACCATCGGGACCAATCAGTCCGAACAATTCGGCCTTTTCCACAGTTAGCGAAACATCATTCACGGCTTTTATTTCGCCCTTGTTGTAAGTCTTGACCAGGTTCTTAATCACTACATCCATGTCAAAGTTTTATTTCACCGTACATTCCTATTTTGTATCGACCGTCATTGGGGATCATCACTTTAACAGCATAGACCAGGTTGGCGCGTTCATTTTTTGTTTGCACAGTCTTTGGGGTGAACTCGGCGGTATTGCTGATCCAATTGATAATTCCCTGGCCTTCGTGATAACCACCTTTACCATCATCAGTGAGCACTTTTACATTTTGGTTCAATTTAATCTGCGGCAATTGGTCTCCGGTAACATAGGCTCGCAATATGATCGACGAAAGGTCGGCAATCTTGTAAAGGGGCTTTCCAACACTAGCCATTTCATTAGGCTCCGCATACTTCACTAAAACGGTTCCCTTAACAGGATTAACGATCCTGCACTTCTTCAATTGATCATCCAGTATGGATAATTGTGTGTATACATTGTTTCCCTGCTCATCAATATTGACGGTTGTGGTTCGAAGCGAGCTTTGTTGTGCTTCCAACCTTGAATTCAGCACGGCAATTTTTGAATTGATGTCGTCTAACTGCTTTTGAGAGGCCACTCCTCCTTTTACGAGGTTTTCGATTCGGGTCTTGTCCAACATCGCTTCGTCAAGTTCTCTTTTCGTAGACTTAAGCTGAACCTGTACATCAGGTCTCGCGGAGAGAATGGTCTTCCTGCTTTGGAGCAGCTGAAGTTTATTCAGGTGAAGTTGGGTACTGTCTAAGTAACCCAGGAACTGCCCTTCGTTCAAAGTATCACCCTCGTTAACGGCAAACTGCATGATTTTCCCATTGGCTTCTGCAGAAACGATGGTTTCGATGGCTTCAAAACTTCCTGAGGCATCAGAAACATGTTTCTCCTCCTTGCAGGAAAAAAAAATAATCGGCAGGCCCAGAAGAAATAAGACTCTGTTCAACATATTCAGGTGTTTGATTTTCTTGATTAATTACCATGAATGGTTTTGCTATTGTAAAGACTCATGAGCAATTGTATCTCGTGCAATGACTGGTTACTTGTTGCTTCTGCTTCCTTGTTCATCGCCGTGATCAGTTCAGACATAGAGCTGATTCCATTATCATATTTCAATTGGTATGACTGCTTGATAGACTCCTTGAGGGCAATAATTTCCTGGTCTTTTTTCAACACGGCCCGCTGCTTCTCAATATCGGCGGAAGCCTGCTTTTGCTGTAACCCGTTGTTGAATCGAAAGGTTTCTTCTTCGGTTTGAATCTTGTCGAGTTGAATTTTCTGGAGTTCCTTGTTATTTGAGGAACGATACAAATTTCCTGTATTCCAGGACGCGCTCAATCCGGCAATCGCAACTGAAGAAAAGGTGGAACTGCCAAAATTGATACCGGGTGCAAGCAAAAGTCCCGCGCCCAGCAGGCCAAGTTTCGGCCGGTTTCCCACCTTGATCTGGCTGAGTTGGGTCTCCAGCGCCCTGCGCTGGCTGGCATAAAGTGCAAGTTCGGGGCGATTCATTTCTGCCTGCAAAGGAATGGATGGTTTTTGTAACTGTGCAAACTCGGGTAACGGCTTACCCATCCAGTACGAAAGCAGTTCAATATAACCCTTACGCGCATACGAGAACTCTATCTTGCGCTGCTCAACGCCCAGGATCTCGGCTTTCACTTCGTCAATATCACTTTGATAGGAGTAACCATTTTCTTTTGCCTTTGTCACCTGGTCGAGACTAATGTCAAATCGCTGTTTCAATACGTCCAACTGCCTGAGCTGTTCGTCGATCACCAGCACGCCAAAGAAAAGTTGATTGACCCTCTCCCTGATTGCATAGAGGGCAACATTGACCGAATTCTTTTCCACTTCTTCATTTGCCCTGATCATTTCCTTTTGCACTTTGGTGGCACCCCCATCCCAGATGGTTTGATTTACCTGTACAATGCCGATAAACTGTGTATTACTCGTTTCCTTGGTTGATGCGCCAGGCGCTCCAAAGGACGGCAGGCCGCCGAAAACATAACCGCCGATGCCCGTTGCACTAACCTGGGGCAGGTAGGCTTTACTTGCATTGGAAACGTTGAATTCTGATGATTTCGCGATCAGATCAAACTGTCTGATCAAAGGATAGTTTGCCTTTGCAAGTGCGTAACAACTGTCGATGCTTAGCTTTGCCGATTCCTGCGCGAAGATGGCCTGGCCGGATACCAGGCAAATGGACAGAAGCCAATGCGGCGCCTTTCTCCTGCAATTTTTTATCATTGAATTCATGATTTATTCAAACTTTAGAAATCGAATCATTTTGCTTTTAGCATGGCCTTGATCCAAATTGGGATCAGCGTCTTTCTCTCCAACATCATCTTCCTGAATTGTTCGTCATTCATACTTCCGATGCTTCTCAACATGGGACTACCGATAAATGGAAACACCACCAGCGCAATGAGATTCACCATAAAATGCAAGGGATGCATCGCAGGCAGTTTATTTTCTTTCATCGATTGCTGCCATTGACGCAGCAGTACTGAATTCGCCACTACTTTTTTCAGGTTGAATTTTTTCAGCAGGGTGTTGGGATGGCTCCTTAGTTCGTTAAGGAGGAAGATTGGAATTTCAGGTTCTTCCAAAAGGAGGTCGATGTATTTGTCGGCTAGAATGGTCACCTTCTCATCAAGCGTACTTCCCTCGTCGTTGAAGACCTTTGCGACGGATTGAATGAAGGTTTGCAGGGTCTCAATCATGATGAGGTCGAAAAGCTTTTCCTTACTTCGGAAATAATAATTGAGGAGTGCGAGGTTGATGCCGGCTTCTTCGGCGATGTCACGCGTACGCGCGGCGGCAAAGCCTTTCTTATGAAATACATTACGCGCCGCAATTTTGATCTTCAGTTCGGTGCTGTCGTCAGGTTTTGATTTGGTTTTCGGGGTCACCATGCCACTAAGATAAGATTAACTTTTTGATTTAATCAAATGATTAAATCATGGTAATTGGGTATTAGGTATTGGGTATTGGGCCAAACCAGTAACTTTATCCCCATTACGGTATACCGTATACCCAATACCCAATACCTAATACCCATCTAATGAAACTCCAACTCTGGGCCATCGGCAAACCGAACGAACCTTACGTCGCACCTGGCGTGGAAGATTTTTCCAGGCGGCTCAGGAATTATTTTCCAACCACATGGAAAATAATTCCGCCTCCAAGGAACGCCTCCTCGCTCTCTGAAGCGGACCTTAAAAAGAAAGAGGCAGAACTCATTCTTTCAGGCCTTGGGAAGGAAGACTGGCTGGTGGCCCTGGATGAGCATGGAAAGTTGATGGATTCGCAAAAACTGTCCTCCTTTATACAATCACGCGCCAACGAAAGCGTTAAACAATTGGTTTTTCTAATTGGAGGCGCATATGGATTGGATCAAACCATACTGAAAAGGGCAAATTTTTCCTGGTCGCTTTCTCCACTTACCTTTCCGCATCAATTGGTGCGGCTGATCATGGCAGAACAGTTGTATCGCGCATGTACGATCTTGAAAAATGAAAAATATCACCATACCTGACGATTATGAGACATTTCTCAGTTACGCTCGTCATAGTAATTGTCACCGCCATCGTATCCTTTGTAGCTTTTTCAAATGAAAAATTGAAAGAAGACCTGCTGTTCTGGCCCGCAAGAATCTACAAGGGCGGACAGTGGTACCGCTTCCTCTCTCACGGTCTGATCCACGCAGATATTCTTCACCTCGCATTTAATATGCTTGCCTTGTACTCATTCGGTCAATTCATTGAGGAAGACCTGTTTTCCGCGCCGGGATTGTTTGGAGCCAAAGCCAGAATATTTTTCTTTGTCATGTATGTGCTCGCTCTCATCTTCTCATCCGTTCCTGATTATTTCAAATACAGGAACAACTACAGCTATCGGGCACTGGGAGCATCGGGTGCGGTATCGGCGGTTATTTTCGCGGGCATCATCCTCGAACCGCGAATTCCAGTTAGCTTCATCTTTCTGCCTATTCCCATTCCCGGATATATTTTTGCGCTTATCTACCTGGTGTTTTCCTGGTATATGGCGAAGCGAGGTGGTGATAATATCGGCCACTCAGCTCACCTTTACGGTGCATTGTTTGGCGTATTGTATGTTGTGCTGGCGGGAAAGGCCTTTTCAGGTGCAAATGTTCTCGGCGAATTCTATCGAAGCATCGTGCATCATTGAGCCGGTTTGAATTCCAGCATGAGAAAATCCTTTGAGTCGGGCCGAATCTTAAATCGATCATCAATTCGGCGCCCCAGGACCCAGAGAATCTTCTTATCCATTTCCAGGACCCAGGTTCTCTCCTTTTCAACGAGCGACATTTTTTGGTCGATGAAGAAACGCGACAACTTCTTTTTCTTTTTCATGCCCAAAGGATAGAAATAGTCGCCGTGCTTCCATTTGCGTAGCAACAGCGGGAATTTAATTTCACCCCCGTCCAGCGAAGCGACAAGTGGATCCGTTGCAATGCCATTGGGAGGCAAACGCACCAGCTGCACATCCAAAAATCCAGCATCAAATGCAAACTGTCCTGGATTTTCCACAAGCACCAACGGCGCGGTCTCTACGCCTGCGATTGGAGAAACAATCAACCAATTCCTGTTTTTCAAAAGCCGGTGAGTTGCTGAAACAATGTAGCGGCCAGATTCGCTTTCAAGAAGCCTGATCAGCTCATTCACCTGTGCACCCTCGAAGCCAAAATCACGGATGATTTCAAAAACGATGGTCCGCAAGGGCTGAGATGATTTCAATTTTTCAACCGGGATATGAAATTCATTTCCTTTTTGAACGAGCAGTTTCTTTTTTTGTGCGTACACAGCCTGGAGGTACAATGATTCAGTATCTCTGAATCGCGAAAGATTGTCTAACAAATTCGCATCCACGTCCGGATAAATATTTCGCAACACGGGCATCAGCTGGTGCCGCAGGTAGTTCCGCGAATATTTGTCTTCGGCATTGGATGAATCCTCTACAAAGCCGAGTTCCTCCTTTTTAGCGTAAGCAATCAAATCTTCCTTCCGTGCAAAAAGCAATGGACGAATGATGTTCCCTTGTTTAGGCAGCATGCCGCGCATGCCGCGGATTCCCGTGCCCTTGAAGTAATTGAGCAACGCAGTTTCGATATTGTCGTCGCCATGGTGTGCGGTGGCGATGAATGATGGCTTAAAATCTGCTGCGGCGCCGAGATAGGCCGGCTGCCTAAACTCTTTGTTCAGCAATTCTCTAAACCAGGCGTACCGCAACTCCCTTGCAGCGACCTGGATCGAAATTTTTTCATCCGTGGCGTAGCGCAGCGTGTCAAATCTCCTGCTGATGAAATCGAGTCCGTATTGTTGGGCCAGTCCTTTCACAAAATTTTCATCTCTTTCACTTTCTTTATCCCTCAGCTGAAAATTGGCGTGTGCTACCATCACCCTGAAAGAGGCATCCACACAGAGCTTCAAAAGGGCCACGGAGTCCACACCCCCACTAACGGCCAACAGCAGTCCCGCCTCCGGATGGAAAAGATTTTCTTTTCTGATATACGCTTTAAAATCCTCGTGTAAATTCATCAATAGCCGGTTTCATGATTCGTCTTCCAATTCTTCGAGCGCAGTTTGCAGCTCATGGTACGCGTGCTGGTCCCCAGCCTGCCTCGTCATAACCATTCCCAGTTTATAATATTCGATGGCCGATGCCTGGTCTCCTTTGCGCTCAAGCAATTTCCCAAGGTGATAATAACTGCCGGTATAAGCAGGATCTTTCTGCAGCACATTTCGAAATAATCTCTCTGCTTCCCTGTCATTTCCCTGTTTGATAAACTCCAACGCAAGTGCGTGCTGAAGAAAAGAATCATCCGGTGTGGCGGCAAGATATTCCAACAATTTTTCTACCCTGCTCATTCGATCAGAAATTATGATATTTAATATGGATTGTTTCAGACCAACGCTTATCTTTGCTTTTAGTTGCATAAACAACTTTATCCTTCCTGACATTCATTTTAAATCATATTTCATGAAGATATTAGTCTGCATCAGTAAGACGCCGGATACAACGGCAAAAATAGCCTTCACCGATAACAATTCGAAATTCGCGACTGACGGTGTGCAGTGGATCATCAACCCGTATGATGAATGGTATGCATTGGTTCGAGCTATTGAACTCAAGGAAAAGGATGCTTCCATCCAGCTTCACCTGGTTACAGTGGGCAGTGCTGATGCCGAGCCGATCATTCGAAAAGCGCTGGCCCTTGGTGGCGACGAGGCCATTCGCGTAAATGCGGATAGCCATGACAGTTACTATGTGGCCAGCCAGATTGCGGAAGTGGCAAAGGCGGGCGGTTATGAGCTCATCTTCACCGGGAAGGAGACCATCGATTATAATGGCTCTTCCATCGGTGGCATGGTGTCTGAATTGCTTGATTTACCGTTCATTTCACTTGCAGCAAAGTTCGATCTCAATGGCACCACGGCAACGGTTACGCGAGAAATTGAAGGTGGTGAAGAAATTTGCGAAGCGGCCTTGCCCCTGGTGGTTAGCTGTCAAAAAGGAATGGCCGAGCAACGCATTCCCAATATGCGCGGAATCATGGCGGCAAGAACCAAACCGCTCAAAGTGGTGGAACCGGTAGCCATTGATCCTCTAACCACTGTCATCAATTTTGAACTGCCACCCGCCAAGGCAGGCGTGAAGTTGGTTCCGGCCGACAATCCCGCGGAATTGGTAAGACTTCTTCATGAAGAAGCCAAAGCTTTTTAATGAACTCCATTCTTCTACCTGATTACAAAATCGTTTTATGAGTGTTCTCATTTTTATCGATCACGCCGACGGCCATATCAAGAAAACATCGCTGGAAGCATTGAGTTATGGTGCGAAAGTCGCGGAACAAACCGGTGTCCCTGCAGAAGGCGTTTGGCTTGGAAAAATTTCTGAGGACCTAAGCACGTTAGGTGCCTACGGTTTGAAAAAAATTCACACCGTCGAAGATGCAACACTTGATCACGTGGACGCACAAGTGTATGCAAAAATAATTGGCGAGCTGGCGAAAGCCAGTGGCGCAACAGTCGTGGTATTTTCAAATAACCTTATCGGAAGAGCCATTGCTCCCAGGTTATCTGCTCGTCTCAAGGCCGCGTTGGTGGCGGGTGCCGTGGCACTGCCCGATTTATCGAAAGGTTTTGTAGTGAGGAAGAATGTATTCTCCGGTAAAGCATTTGCAAACTTGGAATTGAAAACGCCGGTCAAAATTATTGCGCTGAATCCCAACTCATATCCTGTTTCAAAGGCAGAAGGTAAGGCCGAGGTGATTCCCTTCACAACCACTGTTGACCCTCCCAAAGTCAAAGTAACGGCCACCAATAAGTTGACGGGCGAAGTTCCTCTAGGCGAGGCTGAAATTGTTGTGAGTGGAGGTCGTGGCTTGAAAGGACCAGAGAACTGGGGAATGATCGAAGAACTCGCCAGATTGTTGCACGCAGCTACGGCCTGCAGCAGACCGGTTGCCGATTCAAATTGGAGGCCGCATCACGAACACGTGGGTCAAACAGGCCTGGCCATTGCGCCCAACTTATACATCGCGATCGGTATCTCCGGCGCCATTCAGCATCTTGCCGGCGTAAATCGAAGTAAAGTCATCGTGGTGATCAACAAGGACCCCGAAGCCCCCTTCTTTAAAGTGGCAGATTATGGTATTGTGGGAGACCTGTTCGAGGTAGTCCCCAAAATCATTGAAGCCGTCAAGAAATTGAAAGGTGTTTCTTAATTTGCTGCTGGTCTAACACCCTTAACATCGCATTTGTGACCATTATTATTTCATGCAATGGGAACCAATGACCCCACCTTATGATGTTGATGGGAATCAATGGCCTTAAATTCTTTTTTGGATAAAATCCCTTAGTTTCGTATCCGCTTATGAAAAAAATAGAATTGGAAATCGTGGCCCTGTCTCACAGCATTACCCAAACCCATTCTTATGCTGTGGTACTGGGTGAAGTGAACGGCTTGCGTCGCCTCCCAATTGTGATTGGTGGCTTCGAGGCCCAGGCCATTGCCGTGGCCCTCGAGAGAATGCAACCCAGTCGCCCCCTCACGCACGACCTGATGAAGAATTTCATGATGGCTTTCAATGTGGAATTACACGAAGTGATCATATGCGACTTGCAGGAAGGTATTTTTTATTCCAAACTCGTTTGCAGCACTGAGCACGACACCGTTGAAATTGATTCGCGTACATCAGATGCACTCGCACTTGCCGTTCGCTTCGGTTGTCCCATTTATACTTATGAAAATATCCTGGAGAGTGCAGGGATATTGATGGAGGACACGGGTGGTAAAAAGAAAAAAGTCTCTGCACCGGTTACTGATAGCGCAGAAAGAGAAGACTTAAAAAAAATGTCGATCGAAGAACTAACGACGCTACTCAATGATGTTTTGGAACAGGAAGATTATATCAGGGCGATCGCCATCCGGGACGAGCTCAACAGCCGGAAAAAGTGACCTTCTTTCATAAATCCATTTCGTGGTTATTTTCCCCCACTGCAAGATTAATCTTGGACTAAACGTCGTTCGAAAAAGAGACGATGGTTATCATGACCTGGAAACTTTCTTTTTTCCGATACCATTTTACGATTGTTTGGAAATTATTCAAGGTCCCGGAATTCCCGGACCCGGAGTGAACGAAATTCAATTCTCTCATTCCGGGATTCCAATTCCCGGGGAAGCATCGCAAAATCTTTGCGTCAAAGCCTATCATCTCCTCAGGAAGGATTTTCCCGGATTGCCAGGCGCCATACTTCACCTGCACAAGAACATTCCTACGGGCGCCGGACTCGGCGGCGGTTCATCCGATGGCGCGTTTACGCTAAGATTGCTGAATACTAAGTTTCGGCTAGGCATTAGCGTTGATAAGCTTGCCGAATATGCCCTTGCCCTGGGTAGCGACGCTCCTTTCTTTGTGCAGGACAAGCCATGTTTTGCAGGAGGACGGGGCGAAGAGCTGTCTGACGTCAACATCAATTTCCCCGGCTATTCGATCATGTTAGTCTATCCCGGAATCGAAATTTCAACGGCATGGGCGTTTGGTCGTGTTGTACCGCGACAACCCGTTAGTCATGTTATGAATTTTCTTGGGTATGGAAATCCCGGGATGTTGAAGGATACACTGGTGAATGACTTTGAAAAGCCTGTATTCGAGCATTATCCCGAGATTAGATTGATCAAAGAGAAATTATACGCGTCGGGTGCTGCTTATGCGTCGATGAGTGGAAGTGGAAGCACGGTCTATGGTTTTTTCGAAGGGAACCCGCCTGAAATTGATTTCGACCCCAGTTATTTTGTCAAAAGTTTTGCTTTAAAATAAACGGTCTGTGGTTAACGGTATTCAGTAAACGTTATTCGGTATTCGGTAAACGGTAAACGGCCAACCCTGCCTGCCGGCAGGCAGGGATCAACGATCAAAGGTCAACGGTCCCCGCCCAACGCTTCCTTCAGCAATCCTTCCAAATCCAGAGCCTCACTGAACATATGTAATTTCCCATCTTTGTCAACGGGCCACTGATCTTTCGGCCTGTCCCAATACAATTCCACGCCATTGCCGTCGGGATCATCAAGGTAAAGTGCTTCCGACACCCCATGATCGGCTGCACCCGTCAATTTGTAATCCGCGTCAACCAATCTTTGCAGAACAACACCCAGGTCTTTCTTTGTTGGGTAGAGAATGGCAATATGATACAGTCCCGCAGCCCGTTTCGGCGCCGGCGGCGCATCTTTGCTTTGCCAGGTGTTCAATCCAATATGATGATGATAGCCGCCCGCCGAAATAAAGACCGCACTATCGCCAAATCGATCCATGACCTGGAAACCCAGCAGATCTCTGTAAAATTTCAAAGATCGTTCAAGATCCGCCACTTTTAAATGAACGTGGCCAATGCGCGTTTGCGCAGGAACTGTATAATCCATCTTATCTCAATTTATAGCGGAAAAATCTGTATTTTGCATAAAATTACGAAGCCGCAGGGCTTTATACGCATGATGAAATTCTTAGGCCTCAATCTTGATTTCCTCGATCACCAATGATCACGATATGACCCCGTTTTGATACCGGTCCTGGCCTGAACTTTTTTCAATTTCCCAACTTTCAATTTCAGTTTTCATCATGAACACGACTACAGGTTTATCTGCAAGAACTCAGCAATATCTTGATCTCGAAGAAAAATACGGTGCCCACAATTACCATCCCCTTCCCGTTGTTCTAAGCCGCGGCGAAGGCGTTTACGTATGGGACGTGGATGGCAAAAAGTATTATGATTTTTTGAGCGGTTATTCTGCTGTCAACCAGGGGCACTGTCATCCGCGAATTATTTCAACCCTGATTGAACAGTCGCAGGTGCTGACACTCACTTCGCGGGCTTTTCACAACAATCTCCTGGGTGAATATGACCGGTTCATCACGCACTTTTTTGGGTACGACAAAGTGCTTCCTATGAACACGGGTGTGGAAGCCGTGGAAACAGCGGTTAAGCTGGCACGCAGGTGGGGTTACCAGGTGAAAGGAATCGAGGAAAACAAGGCAAAGATCATCGTATGCGCTTCCAATTTTCATGGTCGCACCACCACGGTGATCTCTTTCAGTACCGATCCCTCTTCAAAGAAAAATTTCGGACCCTATATGCCGGGATTTGAAATCATTCCATACAATGATTTACCCGCACTAGCCAATGCATTGCGTGATCAGAATGTGGCGGCCTTCCTGGTTGAGCCGATTCAGGGAGAAGCCGGTGTTGTGGTTCCCGACGACGGCTACCTGGCAAAAGCCAGCCAATATTGCAGGGACGCCAATGTGTTGTTTATTGCGGACGAAATACAAACCGGGCTTTGCCGCACCGGTAAGATGCTTTGTTGCGATCATGAAAATGTTCGCGCGGATATGCTTATATTAGGTAAGGCGCTGAGCGGCGGAACGCTGCCCATTAGTGCGGTGCTGGCAGATGATGAAGTGATGTTGACCATCGAGCCGGGTGACCATGGATCTACCTACGGAGGAAATCCATTGGCTTGCAAGATCGCAATGGAAGCTCTAACAGTATTGAAGGAAGAAGGGATGGCAGAAAACGCAGCAAAGATGGGTGAGATTTTACGCAACGAATTGAGCTCACTAAAATCGGAATTCATTTCCATGGTTCGCGGAAAGGGATTACTCAATGCGATCGTCATTGAACATCCCAATGCTGATGCCGCATGGGCGCTTTGCCTGCGGCTGAAAGAAAACGGTGTTCTCGCGAAACCCACGCATGGAGATAAGATCAGGCTTGCTCCCCCACTTACGATTACTGAAGAACAGATCATGGAATGTGTAAGTGCAATCCGCAAGAGTCTCCGCAATTTTTGAGGCAACCCGCTTGTGATTTATGCCGTTCCAGTAAATAATTGAATCCCAATCCGGCTTAATATGAATCGAAGCCCAAATAGCGGGAAGGGGGCATTATTGTGTATCCTGGTTAGCGGGCTGGCATTCTATTCTGTAAACGCGAAAGACTTCTCCGATTCATCCATCAACCCTACATCCGGTTTCAACAGAATAGAAAATTTCAACAGCAGCTTTAAGACAATTTTTGGCGGGCCAAAAGATGAATTTGGAAACGCAATGGCGGTGGCTGGAGACTGTGGTCTCCTCGTGGCCGGTCAAACGGGCAGTTATGGAGGTGGCTTTAACGATGGCATGGTTACTAAACTGGATCAATCCGGCAATATCGTTTGGTCGCGCGCGATTGGTGATGAATTGGACGAATACTTTCTAAAAATTCAACGCCTGCCCGACGACAATTACATCGCGTGTGGTCTGCATGGTGATCCGTTCAGCCAGGCATTCCAGGGTGAATTTTCCTGGCTGGTAAAGTTGGATCCAAATGGTGGCATCATCTGGGATCATTATTATAGCGATGGCAGTTCAAATGGAAATTATGCGCGTGATATATGCCAAACGCCCGATGGCGGCTTCGTGACTTGCGGAGGTTATGGAAACCTCGCCAATGCTGCGGGTTACCAGTTGATGGTGGCAAAGTTTTCTTCTATGGGACAGCAGGTATGGACAAAATTGTTTTACTCCGGCGTGAATGTTGAGGCCGGGCGAAAAAGCATCATCTTGCTACCCGATCAAAACCTGCTTACCGCTTGTTTCACTGAAAATATCGGAAGGATTAGAACCGCCATACTGACAAAGATCAATGCAACCAATGGTTCTGTTATATGGACAAAATCTTACGTAATCAATAACAGCAGCACCTGGTTTGAGCAAATCGTACTGAAGAACAACCACCTCTTCCTGAATACTTTCGTTCTTGCGCCGAACAGAATCGACATTGAAGACCACCTGATGAAGCTCACACTCGACGGCGATGTAGAATCCAGCATTCGTGTTAAAGTGCCGAATGAAGGGGTGGCAAAGATCTATCCGCTTGACGACAATACGACGTTAATCGCTTCCGATGACACAACGAATCCCGATCACCTGGTGTTGGCCAAAATCAATACTAACGGTAGCGCATACTGGACAAAAAAATACCAACTTTCTTTTTTTGTCAGTCCGTCAGACATTACGTTATTAAGCGATTCCAACCTCGTCATTTGCGGAACCAATTTGCCCGGATTCTCGAACACTCCCGGTGCCGCATTTCGGGAGGCGTTTATCATTAAGACCGATTTCCAGGGTGGACAGGCAAGCTGCCCTGTGGAAGATGGCATTACCGAAACCGAGCCCAGTAACGCCGTCGTTCAGGCATTCAGCTGGTCGCAGGAAACTGTCCTGAAACTGGCGGTATACGACCCTTCAGATCAGTCGATCCCCATAACGCCCTTGCAGGACAAGGTTTGCGGCGTTTCGCCAGCGTGCCAGATCAGTGATATCATCGGAAGTGATACAGTATGCGCAGGCGTTAGTGGAGAACGATACGCCGTGAATTTATCTGCCGCGTGCAGTCTTCAATTACAATGGAACGTAGATCCTGCAGATGCGAAAGTCCTTGCACAAACCGACACTACCATCACGCTTCAGTTTATGAAATCGGGCCGCGTAAAGATAATGGCCGGCGCGGGTTCAGTATGTTCATCTTCGAACAAGACCCTCGATGTTTTTGTGTTCGAAGCACCAAAGCCCGACATCGGAAAGGATGCCTATCTCTGTGGCACCGAACCGCTCACCCTGCAGGCTCCAGAGGGGCTTGCGTCTTACTTGTGGCAGGATGGTTCCACCAACAACAGCTTTACGGCCACCCAGCCCGGATCCTATTGGGTGGAGGTGATGGACGAACATCGTTGCGTGTCGAGAGATACCGCGATTGTAGAAGTGAAGGATTGTGGCCGGAACATTTATTTTCCAAATGCTTTCACGCCGGGCGATGACCAGCTCAATGATGTTTACCGCCCCAAGGTCTTTGGCAGGCTCACGCAATTCCAGATGAAAATCTATGACCGCATCGGTAGGCTTGTGTTTGAAAGCACGGATCCGGTCGTGGGATGGGATGGCCGTTACCAGGGCAAACTGCAGGCCACTGCCAGCTTTACCTGGTATGCAATTTACCGCTTTGCGGGCGCCGAAGAAGGGACGAAAATGCAGAAGGGAACGGTGACGCTGATTAGATGAAAGGGATACCAGATACCGGATACCAGATACCAGATAGTGTGAGTTAGGGTTTGGGGGTATTGTATAAATCAAACCCACTCCCAAACTATCTGGTATCTGGTATCTGGTATCCGGTATCTGGTATCTGGTATCTGGTATCAAAGAATCTTCTTTAACTTCCATCATGCACGATCACGATCACTCTCATCCTGAACTTCACCTCAAAAGCTCTGCTTTACTTACAGATATCGTCATTGGCATCAGCGACGGGCTGACCGTGCCATTCGCGCTGGCCGCAGGTTTAAGCGGAGCTGTGCACAACACACAGGTCATCGTCATTGCCGGCATTGCGGAAATCGCAGCGGGCAGTATCGCCATGGGTTTGGGAGGTTACCTCGCTGGTAAAACAGAAATTGATCACTATCATAGCGAACTCAGACGTGAATATGAAGAGGTGGAACTGCTGCCTGAAAAAGAAAGGGAAGAAGTACGCGAAATATTTGAGGGCATCGGTCTTAGTGCGGACCTACAGCAACGCGCAACCGAAGAAATTGCACGCGACAAAGACAAATGGGTTGATTTCATGATGAAATTTGAGCTGGGTTTGGAAAGGCCCGATCCCCGCCGTGCATCAAAGAGTGCATTGAACATTGGTCTTTCTTACGTTGCAGGTGGCATCATTCCGCTAAGCCCTTATTTCTTCACCGAAGAGCCATTCGTGGGCCTGCGCTGGAGCGCAGTGCTCACTCTCATCTGCCTATTCATTTTTGGTTATTTCAAGAGCAGGATCACTGGCGTGAATGCCTGGTCGGGCGCCGCGAAGGTCATGCTCATCGGCACGCTCGCAGCCGGGGCAGCTTACGCAGTGGCGAGGTTGTTTTCGGCGTAATCGCGACCGAACCACCTTATTTCTTACCTTTGCAAACCAATCAAAATGACTCATGAGCGAGGAAAAAAGCCTGAATTTTATTGAAGAAATCATTGAAGAAGACCTCCGGAACGGCACGGTAAAAAGTGTGATGACGCGCTTCCCGCCCGAACCCAATGGATACCTCCACATCGGACACGCAAAAAGTATTTGCCTGAATTTCGGCCTTGCCATCAGGTATGGCGGCGGCACCAACCTTCGCTTTGATGACACCAACCCCACCACGGAGGAAACCGAATATGTAGACAGCATCAAAGAAGACGTGAAATGGCTGGGCTTCGCATGGGCCAACGAATTATACGCTTCTGATTATTTTAATCAGTTGTATGGCTTCGCGGAAAAGTTGATTCAAAAAGGCCTTGCCTATGTTGATGATAGCAGCAGCGAAGAAATTGCAGCCATGAAGGGCACCCCTACCGACCCGGGAAAGGATAGTCCTTTCCGGAATCGCACGATTGAAGAGAATTTGAATTTATTCCGCGACATGCGCGCAGGTAAATACAGGGACGGAGAAAAAGTTCTTCGGGCACGCCTCGATATGGGTTCTCCCAACATGCACATGCGTGATCCCATTCTTTATCGCATCAAGCATGCCCATCACCATCGAACTGGCGACGCCTGGTGCATTTACCCGATGTATGATTTTGCTCACGGTCAGAGCGATAGCATCGAGGGCATCACCCACTCTATCTGTACGCTGGAATTTGTATCCCATCGAGAACTCTATAACTGGCTCATAGAAAAGCTTGAGATTTTCCCAAGCCGCCAATATGAATTTGCCCGGCTCAACCTGAACTATACGGTAATGAGTAAGCGAAAACTCCTGCAATTGGTAAATGAAGGTTATGTGGATGGATGGGATGATCCAAGGATGCCAACCATTTCAGGTCTGAGGCGACGTGGCTATACGCCGGAAAGCATTCGGCTCTTTGCAGAAAAGATCGGTGTGCAGAAAAGAGACAACCTCATTGACGTGAGTCTTCTGGAATATTGTATCCGGGAAGACCTGAACAGAACCGCGAATCGTGTGATGGCCGTTTTGGATCCGCTCAAACTCGTCATCACCAACTACCCGGAGGACCAGGTGGAAACGCTCATGGCGGAGAACAATCCGGAAGAAGAAAATGGAGGAGGCACCCGTGAATTGCCTTTCAGTCGGGAGCTTTGGATTGAGCGCGAAGATTTCATGGAGATACCGATGAAAAAATGGTTTCGCCTGGCACCGGGTGCCACCGTGAGACTGAAGAGCGCATTTATCATAAAATGTGACGAGTTCAAGAAAGATGCAGCCGGAAAAATCACGGAAGTCCATTGCACCTACATACCCGAAAGCCGGAGTGGCGCCGACAGCTCGGGCCTTAATGTGAAAGGAACCATTCACTGGCTGAGCATTCCGCACGCGAAGAAGGCCGAAGTAAGGGTTTATGACAGGTTGTTCAGAGTAGAGAATCCCGCTGACGAAGAAGGCGATTTTAAAAATTATATAAATCCCGATTCACTCACCATAATCCGTGAGGCTTTCATTGAGCCCTCTTTGGAAGGCGTGAAGCCGGGAGAAAGATTCCAGTTTATCCGTAAGGGTTATTACTGTGTGGATCTGGAAAGTCGTCCGGATCATCTCATTTTTAACCGGACCGTGACATTGAAAGATGCCTGGGCGAAAGAAGTCCGGAAACCCGCGGTGCAAAAAAATTAGTGGTTAAACGCTGACTATGGGGTGGATGCCGTAGTTGGAGGCTTTAGCTTAAGATCCTGGAAAATGGCCGAAACCAATACCAGTACGGATCCTATCGTTACCATCCAGATACCCAAACCTCTTTGCGGGCACTCTCCCATTTCGCACCGGGAATAGATGATGATGTTGCGGAGCGCCCAGGCAATGGCAAAGGCTGCAAGAAAAAGATTTGTGCGGCGTGCCCAAATCCTCGGGATTATGAAAAGAATAACAGCGAGGATGTCGAAAAAAATCTGAACCTTGCCTGGCCTTCCAAAATTGGTACCCGCAGGATCCAAACCCGTGACCGTCTTTGGTATGGATGCTATCTCAATCCAGGGGAGAAAACATCCAACGATTGCCACAAAAGCCGCGCAAATCCCTACCCATTTAAAATATTTCATGTCAGATTGTCCCGGAGATTTGTGGTGGGAAAAAATAAATCGCCAAAGCGGTAAATTGCCTTGGCGATTCGGAGGTTCCGAGCAGATTCGAACTGCTGTAGAAGGTTTTGCAGACCTTTGCCTAACCACTCGGCCACAGAACCATGCGGGCGCAAATCTAATGATCTGCCCTCTATATTCCAAGACCCCATGCAGAAATTAAACAAATCGGAGTTCATTCTCAATCCCAGGGGAGCTGTATATCACCTGAACCTGAAACCAGGTGAACTCGCCACAACCGTGATCACGGTGGGTGATCCCGACAGGGTGAGTTCGGTTAGCCGCTATTTCGACCGAATCGATTATCGTTTTCAACATCGCGAATTCACTACTCACACGGGTTGGATTGGCGATCGGAATATTTCTGTCGTCTCAACTGGTATTGGAACCGACAATATTGATATTGTGATGAACGAACTCGACGCACTCGTTAACATTGATTTCAAGTCACTTACGCCGAAACAGGAACTGCAGTCGCTTCAAATTATCCGGATCGGCACTTCAGGTTCTTTAAGCCTGGATATTCCATGTGATAGTTTCGTCGCGTCTACCCATGGTCTTGGAATTGACAACCTGCTCAATTTTTATCGCTTTGAACATAACGCCGAAGAACGTCAATTGTTGCAGGCATTCGTCACACAAACCCAGCTTAGCCAATCAATTTCAAGTCCTTATATATTCAGTGCGTCTCCTGCCCTGCTGAAGCATTTTGTTGATGATTTCCATCATGGAATTACAGTGACCTGTCCGGGTTTCTACGGCCCGCAGGGGAGAATCCTGCGTTTGGGTCTCAAAAACCCTGATCTGATAGACCGTTTAACCCAATTTCGCTTCGGACAGCATACAATCACTAATTTCGAAATGGAAACAGCAGGCATTTATGGACTTGGCAAGTTGTTGGGACATCAATGTCTGAGTCTCAGCGCAATCGTTGCTAACCGCATAAAAAAAGAGTTCAGTCGCGACACAAACGCCCTGATGATTCGTTTGATAGAGCGAAGTTTGGAAATCATCCAAACGATTAAACCCTAAAGCAACCAAAACAGTCAGAATTGCATCTGACGCCATAACCAAGCATTAACAAAAAAATCATAAAAACACCGGATGAAAATCGAGTTTAGCAAGTTCCAGGGAACGGGAAATGATTTCGTGATCCTGGACAACTGGAACGGGAAATACGCCAAATTATCTAAGGAACAAATCAGGAAAGTTTGTGACAGAAGATTTGGAATTGGAGGAGATGGATTGATGCTCCTGAATTTGAAAGAGGGGTATGACTTTGCGATGCAGTATTACAATGCCGACGGGAAGGAAAGCACGATGTGCGGAAACGGCGGCAGATGTCTCGTGAAATTTGCATATCAACAAGGACTCCATAAAGACAATTATTTATTCCTGGCTGCCGACGGTCCGCATGAGGCAGAAATTGATTTGAATGGATGGGTTCGTTTGCGTATGAAAGATGTAGACGGTGTAGAAGTGCTGGCAGACCACAGTTTACTAAACACGGGCTCTCCCCATTTTGTAAAATTCGTTCCTGACGTGAAGGGACGCGATGTACGGGAGGAAGGACGCGAGATCCGCTATAGCAAATCATTTGCGCAAGATGGCATCAATGTCAACTTTGTCGAAAATCTCGACGACCACACAATTTACGTAAGGACCTACGAACGCGGCGTAGAAGATGAAACCTTTAGTTGTGGCACCGGTGTTACCGCTGCGGCTCTGATGGCCTTCCACAACGAGATCGGGTTCAACCAGGTTGATGTTCAAACTTTGGGGGGTAAACTGAGCGTGGAATATGAGCGCGATGATGATGTGCACTATAGAAATATCTGGCTGGTTGGCCCCGCGGAGTTTGTATTTAAGGGAGAGATGGATGTGTAGCGCAAGTTGTTCGGTATACGGTATACGCTATACGGGATGACTACCATATACCGTATACCCAATACCGCAATACTATACTCATGAACTTTATATAGGCCGTCCGCCTATCTTTGCGCCGCCATGATCCAGTACTTTAAAAATATTGACGGCGTTACAAACGCAATTGAATATCCGGAAAACGGGGCATGGGTTAATGTATTACCTCCATTAAAGCAGGAAGAATTCCATGAAATCAGCGACAGGCTGGAGATCCCCCTCGATTTTCTCAAGGACTCCCTGGATATTGATGAAAGAAGCCGCTATGAAATCGAAGACAGCGTAAAGCTCATTGTCATCAAGACACCGACGGAAAATAATTCCTTCAACGAAAGTGACGCCTTTTACATTACGATTCCCATTTGCATCATCCTGACCCATAACCAGATCGTGACCGTAAATTCTTTTGAAAATTCGGCGATCAAAAAATTCCTGAGCACCTTTCAGAACAGGCACCCAGATAAGAAAAATATGATGGTGCTGAAAATTTTTGAGAAGGTGGTTCAGAATTTCATGGAATACCTGAAGGAGATTAACCACCGCAGAAATCAACTGGAACAAAAATTATACGACAGCAACAGGAATGAAGAATTACTTCAACTGGTTCGCATCCAAAAAAGCCTGGTATATTTCGTTACCGCGCTGCGCAGCAACGAAATGCTGATGATGAAAATGGTGCGCACCAATTTTCTCCAGCTGAACGAAGAAGAAAAAGAAATACTGGCTGACCTGATCGTTGATAATTCCCAGGCCCTGGAGATGGCCAACATTTATACCAACATCCTGAGCAGCACGCTTGATGCTTTTGCGAGCATTATCAGCAATAACCTGAATAATGTTTTGAAGAGACTGACTTCAATCACAATCATCCTATCGCTGCCGGCGCTGGTAACCAGTATCTATGGAATGAACGTCCCCATCCCCTATTCCAATTCAAATCACGCCTTTTACATCCCGATCATATTATCGTTGGTGGTGTCGGTAGTGATCAGTTGGTATTTTATGAAGAAAAAGTGGTTTTAGTATCGTTGTTCGTTGTTCGTTGTTCGGAAAAGAAGAACGATCAACGATCAACGATCAACGAAAAACGAAAAGACAAACTCATGTTCAACCTTCGTGTATACGGCATCCTTATCGGCGATAACAAGCAGGTACTCGTGAGTGATGAGTACATTCGGGGCGACTATTATACCAAATTCCCGGGAGGCGGACTTGAATTTGGTGAAGGGACCAGGGATTGCCTCAAGCGGGAATTCATGGAAGAAATGAACCTGAAAGTTTCCGTCGGTGAGCACATTTATACGACCGATTATTTTCAACTCTCAGCCTTCAATCCAGGACATCAAATTATTTCAATTTACTATTTCGCAAAAGCACTGGAACCCATTTCGGCTCCCCTTCGGACCCAACCTTTCGATTTCGATGAAGCACAACTGAAAGTGTACGAATCGAAAGGCGAAACTGAAACTTTTCGGTTCATCAATTGGAACGAATTTTCTGAAGCGTCTGTAACGCTCCCTATTGATAAGATCGTTGCAAGAATCATCAGGGAGAAATACTAGCCCTTACGCATAGCCGCCAACTTCATTTCGGCCGCCTTTGAATGACCCAGGTAGCGTTCGATCCATCCGTGAACCAGGTAGATCAGGGGTGTGCTGGCCACGGCAATTACAAATTTGTAAGTGTATCCGACGAGCGCGATGCCCGTCACGCGCGCAAACGGGAACCCCTGTGAATAATACAGATACAGATAGGAAACCACAACGGTATCGATGAACTGCGAGATCAGCGTTGAAAGTGTAGCGCGCATCCAAATATGCTTTTCGCCCGTCGCTCGTTTGATGGCCTTGAATACCGTCGCGTCGGAAATTTGTCCAACCACAAAGGCGGTTAATGAAGCCACAATAATATTCATTCCCTGTCCGAGGATCTGTGTAAATGCAGCCTGCATATCGGGAACGCCTTTTTGTACCTGCGACGTTTTCCACCAGGTGGCCGGCGCCGCATGTATCGATAAATAAAAAATGACAAAGGCCATGCATATAAATCCTGCGGTGAGAAAGGAAAGGAACCGCACACCTTTGACGCCGTAATATTCATTGATGATGTCGGTCAGTATGAATACCGCAGGCCAGGGTAAAACACCTACCGAAAGATCAAATGACAAGCCCGATTGCCCGAATAAGGTGAAGTCTACTTTGTGGAATCCAAAAGTCTCCTCCAGTGAAAAAATCTTTACGCCAATGACCTCTGCAATGACCGCGTTGGCAATAAAAAATCCTCCCAGTATGATGAAGAGGCGTGTAGGCCGGTCCTTGATGATGTAATGAATCATATGTATTGTTGGATCAATATGTAGATAAGCTGAATTACGGCAAATGCAAGATTGGCGATCATGAGCCAAAAGGGTACGCGCATAGGTCTGTGTGCAAGCAGGTTGACGATCACAACCAGGCAAACTGAAAAATTAATGACAACGGCCATCACCCAGCCCATAACGATAAGCATGGAGTTGAGGTCTTCCTGCGAGGGAAAGCGGGTGTACCTGATTACCAGACACCAAATAAACGCAAGATTACAGAGGAATGCCAGCTTGGATAGAAAATTCAGTGAACGCATGAATCATCGATGGTGTTGTAACATACATTTTAAAATCATTAAATAAAAATAGCATTAAATTGCCGCCAAATTTATTCAAGCACCATGAAAAATTGGAACTGGAAAGACCTCGTGCCCCACGCCATTGCAGTCGCCATTTTCGTCGTCGTTGCACTTGTGTATTGCAAACCGGCACTGGAAGGAAAGGTGCTGCAGCAAAGTGATATTGTGCACTGGAAGGGCATGAGCAAGGATATCCAGAATTACAGGGATACGCATAATGGTGTGTCACCGCTGTGGACCACTACCATGTTTGGCGGTATGCCTGGTTACCAAATCGCCACTAATAACAACAACTACGTTTCCTACTACGCCAACGAGATTTTTTCGTTCTTCATTCCAAAGCCCTTTAGATTTTTCATACTCGCCTGTCTTGGATTTTATTTCCTGGGCTGCGTTCTCCGTTTCAACCCCTGGCTCAACATTATGGGCGCACTCGCTTTCGCGTACAGTAGCTATGATCCGATAATCGTTGCGGTTGGACATGATACCAAAATGCTCTCCATCGCTTATATGCCAGCGTTATTGGGAGCCATGTTCCTGGTCTTTCAGAAAAAATATTGGCTTGGCGGTGCGCTCACCGCATTGTTCAGCTCCATCCTCGTTTATCAAAACCACTACCAGGTCACCTTTTACTTTATCCTGATGGCGGCGTTTGTGGCCGTAGCTTATCTGGTAGATTGCTTTCGCAACAAACAGGTTCCTCATTGGGCGCTTTCCATGGGAATTATTGCAGTAGCGGGGCTCGCAGGCGTGCTTGCGAATGCCGTGATGCTTTTTACGACTTATGATTATGCCAAGGAAACCATTCGCGGCGGACAAGCCTCGCTGGTCATTAGCGACAGCACTCATAAAAATGCAAAGGCAAGCGCAGGCCTTGATACGGCTTACGCATTTCGATATAGTTATGGCATTCCTGAAACGTTTACCCTGATCACGCCAAATATTTATGGTGGTGCATCCGGTTACCTCGGGGAAAATTCCAAGCTCGTGGAAACGATGAGCGAAAAGGGAATTCCACAGCAAGCCATGAACCAGTTGTATGGAGAATTTCCATCTTACTGGGGTGATCAACCACAAACTTCCGGCCCCGTTTATTTGGGTGCGATCACTTGCTTCCTGTTTATATTTGGACTGGTCTATATTAGGGGATGGCAAAAATGGTGGATGGCAGGCATCTCAGTACTAGCCATCATGATGGCCTGGGGAAAGCACTTGCCGGGCTTCAATGCATTTTTGTTTGACCACCTGCCGATGTACAATAAATTTCGTGCGCCAACCATCATCTTAATCATTCCGCAACTCACGTTCCCATTATTGGGAATTATGGCCCTGAATAAAGCTTTGTTCACTGAAACGAACCCGGAGGAGCGATGGAAAAAATTCAGGTTGAGCGTGGCAATCACTGCCGGACTCTTTATTGTACTTGTGATGCTCTATTTCGGCCTGGATTATAGAAATGGCACCGAAAGGATCATCCAGGATCAACTCAACCAGGCAGTAAAAAATGATCCCACGCTTGGAAGAGACCTTGTGAGTGCCGTTCTTTCCGACCGAAGGTCATTGTTTGGAAAGGACCTGGTGCGATCACTGGTGCTGGTAGCCCTTTCCGTTATCGTGCTCGCACTTTATTTCCGTAACAAATTGAAACTACAGGTTGTGTTGGGAGCGATGATCCTTTTATCCAGTTTTGACGTCCTCAGTGTTGGAAGGCGTTACTTGAATGAAGACAATTTCCTGGAGCCCGAAGACTCAGAAGGTGTTTTCAACCTGACCCCGGCCGATGTTGAAATCAAAAAGGATCCCGATCCAAATTATCGCGTCCTCAATTTGACACAGGATATCTTCAATGACGCCATCACCTCCTATCATCATAAATCGATCGGAGGTTATCATGCGGCCAAATTGAGCAATTACCAGGACCTGATCGAAAACCAGATCGGACCTGCGATTCAGCGAATCGGAAACGGACAAACCGGTTTGAGTTCAGAACCGGTGTTGAATATGCTGAACATGAAGTACATTATCGTGCGCGATCCTTCAAACGGCCAATATCGCGTTCAACAAAATCCGGGCGCGCTGGGAAGCTGTTGGCTGGTGAAGCATGTCGAATTTGTAAAAGGGCCTGCAGAAGAAATGAAGGCGCTGAATCATTTTAATCCGACTGATACGGCATTCGTTCAGGAACAATACAAAAACGCCGTGCCCTTCCAGCCACAATGGGATTCCACCGCATCCATCAGGCTCGTCAAAAACGATAATGACGTTGTAGATTATAGTTTCAATTCGAATGCGAATGAGTTCGCGGTATTCAGTGAAGTATATTACAGCAGGGGCTGGAAGGCCTTCATCGATGGTAAGGAATCCCCGATTGCCCGGGTGAATTATGTGCTGCGCGGACTAGCCATCCCAACCGGCAAGCACCTGGTGCAATTCCGCTTTGAGCCCGCTGCATACATCACCGGAAGCAGGGTCACCAATTTTGCGCAAATATTCATCGTGTTTTTGATTGCGATTGGCCTCTTTATGGCATTTAGAAGAAAAAAATAAAAGGTATTGGGTATCAGGTATTGGATAGGGGGAATAATATTTAACCCCCCAATTCCCAATACCCAATTCCTAATACCCTAATATCTTATATTGCACCATGCCGCAGGTCAGCGTCATTCTTCCCGTATACAATGCTGCCCGCTTCCTGCGGGAAGCCATAGACAGCGTACTGCGACAAAGTTTTGATGATTTTGAACTGATCATCCTCAACGACGGATCTACTGACGATACAAAAAAAATTATCCAGAGCTATACCGACTCACGCATCAGGTACGTGGAAAATGAGCAGAACTCAGGGCTGGTTTTTACCCTGAACCGCGGTATTGACCTTTGTCGCGCCGACCTGGTTGCAAGAATGGATGGTGATGATGTCTGCAGCTCTACGCGATTTGCAAAACAGGTGAGAACACTTCGGTCCAATCCGGAAATTGATTTGCTGGCCACCATCGTATCGCCCATCGGTGAAGAAGGTGAATCCCTTCCCGACTGGACAGAAGACACCACGCATCTGTCATGGGATTCTACTCGCAGTTATCTTCCAGCCAACAATTGCATTGCGCATCCCACCATCATGGCAAAAACGACCCTCCTGCGGGAATATCGTTACAGGCCCTCGCAAAAGCTGGCAGAGGATTACGACCTATGGTTGCGATTGGCCGCAGACGGAAGACGAATCGAGAAACTGAATGAACGGCTGCTTTTACACCGCATTCTCAAATCTTCGTTTACGCGTACCCGTCAAAGGAACGTGTTTTTCAAGATCATGCGCGTAAAGCAGCGATTTGCAAAGGAAAGGCTGCAAGAGGGAAAGTGGAATTCATTTGTGACGAAAACATTTCTGTATTCCCTGGTGGATGGCGTGAAGGGTATCTTCAAACAAATCAAATCCCTGTTTCGTTGATGCGTTACCGGCTTAACCTTCTCAAAAGAATACTGGAGGATATTTTCATCTTTCCATTCGTTGCCTGGGGTCGATGGCGTGCAGGGGCAGAACCATTGGGGGCCGAATACGAGATCTATTTTTTCTTCCCCTTTTGCCACGTTGGTGGCGCTGAGAAAGTTCATGCAACGCTTACGCGCGCATTCGCCGACCGGAAAGCGCTGATAGTCTTCACCCGAAAATCGGACAATAGCGCGCTCCTCTCCCTTTTTCAGTCAAGCGGTCACCGCATCATGGACATTTCCGCCTTTACAGATAACAAGCGGAAATACTGGCAGAACCTGGTGTGGAGAGGAAAATTCAGTCAGTATATCAATCAGCAGCGGAGCGACACGCTCGTCTTGAATGGCCAGTGCAATTTTGCCTATAAACTTTCGCCCTGGATCAATAACAAGGTTCCCCAAGTGGAGCTGAGCCATTCTTTCAACAGCTTTTCCTATATCCGGATTCCATTCATTCCATTTTACAATGCAACGGTCATGATTAGCCGAAAGCGGATTGAAGACCACCGGCTCCAGTATCAGAGATGGGGAATTCCTTTTAAATACAATGCAAATATTCACTACATCATCAATGGCATCGACCTGCCTCCCGCTCCGCTTGCCAGGCAGGGACAGGAGCCGGTATTAAGAATCCTCTATTCCGGCAGGTCCACTCCCGAGAAGCGGGTACATTGGATCGCAGGGCTGGCGCAGAAAGCACATGAATTGGGCCTGCCCGCCGAATTCGTATTCATGGGAGATGTGAAAGATGAAATTCCCGAAAACCTTCGTCGCTTCTGCATATTTTTGGGCAATCTCAGCGAGCCTGAAAAAATTGCCAGTCAATACCAG
>Ga0157375_10000452_pt1 | contig 37153 bp, 25 predicted proteins | sample M35metaG_FD_115311 | JGI IMG/M metagenome (GOLD analysis project Ga0157375, IMG submission 115311) | Miscanthus rhizosphere microbial communities from Kellogg Biological Station, Michigan, USA - M3-5 metaG | ecosystem: Host-associated > Plants > Roots > Rhizosphere > Soil | place: USA: Michigan... | reverse complement strand
TGCAGTCCGCCACTGCGCTTGCGGCCTGAAGCGGAGAAAAATCATGTTCTCCGAGATCTTCCGTTTCGAGTTGCGCCAGCAGCTCAAGAGTCCGCTGTTCTGGATGATCGCGCTCGCGTTCGGCGCGCTCGCCTTCGCCGCGGCAGGTTCCGATCACATCCGCATCGGCGGCGGCATCGGCAACACGCACCGCAACGCGCCGTTCGTCGTCGTGCAGATGCTGACGTTCTTCACGATCCTCGGCATGTTCCTGATCACGGTGTTCGTTGCCGGCGCCGCGCTGCGCGATTTCGAGGCCGGCACGGCCGAACTGTTCTTTGCCACGCCGCTGTCGCGCCGCGCCTATCTCGGCGGGCGCTTCGCTGCCGGGTACGTTGCCGCAGTCGTCGTGTTGATCGTGGTCGCGCTCGGGCTGCTGACCGGCGTGCTGATGCCGTGGGTCGACCCGCTGCGTCTGGGGCCCACTTCGTTCGGCACCTATCTGTACGCCTTCGCCGTCGCCGTCCTGCCCGATCTGTTCTTCCTTTCGGCCTTGCTGTTTCTGCTGGCGACGCTGACGCGTTCGATGTTGAGCACCTACATCGGTGTGATCGCATTCTTCGTGCTCTGGCAAGTCGCCGGTACCGCAGTCGACAGCCCCGATCATCTGACGCTGGGCGCGATCATCGATCCATTCGGTCTCGGTGCATTCGACGTCGCCACGCGCTACTGGTCGGCGGAGGATCGCAATACGCGCCTGCCCGAGGTCATCGGCCTGCTGCTAGTCAATCGCGTGCTGTGGGTTGCTGTCGGCGCAGCGCTGATCGTCGCCGCGATGGCGTGGTTCCGACCAGATCGCGAGGGCCTGCGCCTGTGGCGCCGCAAGCGCGCGGCCATCGTTGCCGCAGTGGCCGAGGCGCCACGCCATTCGGTCTCATTGCCCGCGGTCGAACTGCGCGCGGGTGCGGCGACGCGCCTGGCGCAATACTGGAAGCTCGCCACGTTCGATACCCGCGGCGTGCTGACGGGCGTGGCGTTTCTCGTGATGCTCGCGTTCGGACTGTTCAACCTCACCGGCAGCCTCGTGCTCGGCAACGAGTTGTTCGGCACCAAGGTCTATCCGGTCACGCACCTGATGACCGAGGCAATGGACGGCAGCTACAACTTCCTGCTGATCATCATCATCGCCTTCTACGCCGGCGAACTGGTCTGGCGCGAGCGCAGCGCGCGCATCAGCGAGGTCACCGATGCGTTTGCCTTGCCGGACTTCATTCCGCTGCTGTCGAAGCTGACCGCGCTGACCGCGGTCATCGTCGTGTTCCTGACGGCCGGCGCGATCGTCTGCGCGATCTACCAGTTGATCCGCGGCTACACGCACATCGAGCCGGGACTGTATCTGTCCTATATCGCGCTGAACACCTTGCGCTTCCTTTTGGTCGGCGCGCTTGCCCTGTTCCTGCAGGTCATCGCCAACAACAAGTTCCTCGGCTACCTGCTGATCGTGATCTATTTCATCAGCCGCATCGCGCTGGCGCAGCTGCACTTCGATCATCACCTGTACAACTTCGGCAGCGCGCCGGATGCGCCGTACTCCGACATGAACGGCTACGGCCACTTCCTCGCCGGAAACCTGTGGTTCCGCGCCTACTGGGCGTGCCTGGCCATTGCATTGCTCGTGGTCGCCGCATTGTTCTGGGCGCGCGGCGTCGCGCAAGGTTGGAAGGAACGCTCGCGCATCTCGCGCGCACGCTTCCGCGCGCCTTCACGCGCGCTGTTCGCGGCCTCGCTGGTCGCGTTCATCGCGATCGGCGGCTTCATCTACTACAACACGAACGTGCTCAACCACTACGTTCCGGGCGACGTCGCCAAGCGCCGTCAGGCCGAATACGAAAACCTGTATCGCCAGTACAAGGACCTGCCGCAGCCGAAGATCACCGACGTGCGCACGGATGTCGACTTCTATCCGCATCAGCGCCGCGTCGACGTACACGGCCGCTATGCGCTGCAGAACAAGACCGACAAGCCGATCAGCGATCTGCACATGCGCCTGCCGATGGACTGGACGCTGGTCGCGGCGAATTTCGCGGCGCACGACACGGTCAGCGAAGATCTCGTGCACGGCTACACGATCTATCGCCTGAAGCAGCCGCTCGCACCCGGCGCGTCGATGGATTTCGACTTCACGCTGCAGTACTGGAGCCGCGGTTTCCGCAACACGCCGGACGACTATCAGGTCGTCGACAACGGCACGTTCATCAACAGCGCCGATTTTCCGCACTTCGGCTACAGCGAGCAGGGCCAGCTCGACGACCGCAACGATCGTCGCGAGTACGGGCTGGGTCCCGCGCCACGCATGCCGAAGATCGACGACGAGGCGGCGCGCGCGTTCAACCTGCTCGATCGCGACGCCGACTGGGTCACGTTCGAGGCGACGTTGTCGACCGTTCCGGAGCAGATCGCGTTGGCGCCGGGCTACCTGGAAAAGGAATGGACCGAAACAACTCCATCAGGGCAGGCCCGCCGCTACTTCCACTACAAGATGGACAAGCCGATCCTGGATTTCTTCTCGTTCCAGTCGGCCAATTACACGGTCAAGCGCGACAAGTCGAACGACATCGCGCTCGAGGTCTACTACGACGCGAAGCACGAATACAACGTCGACCGCATCATGGAATCGATGAAGAAGTCGCTGGCGCAGTTCGGCACGTCGTTTGCGCCGTTCCAGTTCCGTCAGATGCGCGTGCTCGAGTTCCCCGGCTATGCGCGCTTTGCCGAGAGCTTCGCCAATACGGTGCCGTTCTCAGAGTCGATCGGCTTCATCGCCGACTTGCGCGATCCGGAAAGCATCGATTACCCCTTCTACGTGACCGCGCACGAAGTCGGCCACCAGTGGTGGGCGCATCAGGTCATCGGCGCGATGGTGCAGGGCGTGACGATGCTCGACGAGACGTTCGCGCAGTACTCCGCGCTGATGGTGCAGGAGCAGGAATACGGCCCGGCGAAAATGCGCAAGTTCCTGAAGTACGAACTCGACCGGTATCTGCGTGGACGCGCGGGCGAAGTGGTGGAGGAAATGCCGCTCGCGCTGGTCGAGAACCAGCCGTACATCCACTACCGCAAGGGCTCGATCGTCACGTACTCGCTCAAGGACTATCTCGGCGCCGACGTCGTCAACCGCACGCTCGCCCGCTACGCCCACGACAAGGCGTTTCAGCAGCCGCCGTACACGACGACGAAAGAATTCATGGACTACCTGCGCGAAGACGCCGGCCCGCAATATGCGTCGCTGATCACCGACCTGTTCGACAAGATCACGATCTTCGACGACCGCATCACCGCGGCCACGGCAGTCAAGCGCGATGACGGCAAGTACGACGTCACGCTGTCGTTGCACACCGGCAAGACCTACGTCGACGGCGTCGGCAAGGAGACCCCTGCGAAATTCGACATTCCGGTCGACGTCGGTGTGTTCGCCAAGGCAGCGGATGGCAAGGAGCAGAACGAAAAAGTGCTGTTCATCGAAAAGCGCATGGTTGCCGACGGCGACAGCAGCGTGACGATTACGGTCGACGGCGAGCCGTACGAGGCCGGCATCGATCCGTACAACAAGCTCGTCGATCGGGTCTCCGATGACAACCGCATGCACGTGACCCTGCGTTGAGCTGCAGGTCGCCGCCAGCCGACTTGACCGCACTACCTGCAATGTGATCTGAATCGCCCTCCCAGGGAACTGGAACAAAGGACAATGGAGGCTCAGGTCGAAACCGGCTTGCAGGCGGTGCAGCAACTGATTCGCGACGGCAAACTGGCCGAAGCCGCCGCGCTTTGCGACGGCATGGCCCGGCAGCATCCCGACATCGCACGCATCTTGACCACGCTCGGCGCGTTGCGGCTGCAACTCGGCGATGCGGCAGCGGCTGTCGCTGCATTCGAAAGCGCTGCACGCCTGGCGCCGGACGACATGCACGTCCTGCTGCAGCTTGCGATCGGGCAGTTCCGCAGCAGCCGGCGCGACGCCGCCGAAGCGACGCTCGAGCGTCTGCTGCAACGTGAGCCGACGCACGCGATCGCGTTGCTGCATCGCGGCCTGCTGCGCGAAATGGATGGCGCGCTCGACGCCGCCGAACTTGATTACGCCACCGCCGCGCGCCTGCAGCCAGACTGCATCGACGCGTGGTTCAGTCTCGGCAAACTCCATCGCCGCCGCCGCGATCCGGTGCGAGCCGTCGAGGCCCTGCAGCGCGCTCGCGCGCTCGCGCCGGATCGCAGCGATATCGGCACAGCGCTGGCCTGGGGCCTGATCGATGCGCAACGCTATGCGGAAGCTCTGGCGCTGGCGCAGACCGTCACCGCGGCGACACCATCCGTCGCGTCGGCCTGGCTCGCACAAGGTATCGCCGCGCGCAATCGACTCGATCATGGCGCTGCGCTGAGCGCGCTGACGCAGGCCACGACCCTGGCACCACGCGACGCGGTCGCGTGGATCGAACTGGCCAGCGCGCGCCAGGAAACCGGCGACTTCGATGGTGCACGCGCCGCGCTTGTGCAAGCACGCGATGTTGCGCCCGAGTGGCGCGCACCGGACTGGCTCGACGCCGTGTTGCTGCCGGTGTTGCCCGACAGCGACGCGGTCGCCGAACGCGGCTGTGATCGGTTCGCCGCCGGCGTCGAACGCCTGCTCGATGAACTCGCGGACGATGCATCATCGATTTGGCGCGTCGCCGGCGAAGGTGTCCGGCGCACGTCGCCGTTCTACCTGCACTACCTGCCGCGCGATACGGTCGCGGCCTCGCTGCGCTTCGGCGATCTTGTCTCGCGCGTGGTCGCACGCGAATATCCCGATTATTGCGGCACCTCGGCTTCGATCGTCGCGGCGCGTCCGTACTCCGCGCGCCGGCGCGTCGGCTTCGTCTGCAGCGCCTTGCGCCGCCATACGCTGACGCGCTATTTCAGCCGATGGCTCACCGGTCTGCCGCGCCGGGACTTCGAGTTGTTCGCGTGGAACCTCTCGCCGCTCAAGGACGAAGTGACGCGCGACCTCGCCGCGTCGATCGAACATTTCAGCGACGCCGCCGCCGCGGACGTGCGCACTGCCGCCGCAGCCATTCGCGACGCCGCACTCGACGTGCTCGTGCATCTCGACGTCGGTCTCGACGGCCGCTCGCAGATGCTCGCGGCGATGCGCCTGGCTCCGGTGCAGTGCGCGGCCTACGGCCATCCGGCCACGACCGGCCTTTCGTCGATCGACTTCTTCCTGAGCGGCGATGCGATGGAGCCCGTCGGCGCCGCTGCACATTACCGCGAACGCCTCGTGCGCCTGCCCGGTATCGGCGTGCTCCCTGCGCCGCCGGGCGTGGCGGATATGGAGGTCCGCCTGGACGGATCGGGCCGACCACTGCTGCTGTGCCTGCAGAGCGTGATCAAGCTGATCCCGCGCTTCGATCGCGTACTCGCGGACGTCGCCGCCGCGACGATGGGGACGATCGTGTTGTTCGAGGACGTGCCCGAACTGCGCAGGCGTTTGTGCGCGCGGCTCGCACGGTCTTTCAGTGCGCGCGGACTCGACGTTGGCGCACATGTGTCTGTGCTGCCGCGGCAACGCCATGCCCGCTATCTCGGCGCGATCGCCGCAGCAGACGTGGTCCTGGACTCGCCGCATTTTTCCGGCGGTTCGACGAGCCTGGATGCGCTCGGCCTCGGCACGCCGGTCGTGACCTGGCCCGGCTGCTGGATGCGCGGCCGGCAGACCGCCGGCATGCTGCGCGTGCTCGGCGTCGAGGAATTGATCGCCGCCAACGACGAGGACTACGTGCGGATCGTTGCTGAACTCTGCGCCGATGCGGCGCGGCGCGAGGCACTGTGTACGCGCCTGCGCGCGGGACACGATCGCCTGTTCGCGCCGGCCGACGTCCTACCCGCCCTCGAGCGCTTCCTGCACGATCCCCATGGCTGGGTGGTCGCGCCGGGCATGTGATCGATCCTTCCGCCTTGCGCGCCTCTTCTTGCAGAATACTTCAACCTCCGCGCTCTTTCTCGTTGTGCTTCTTGTCGTAGATTTTCGTGCTCTGGTGATTCTCGCGATTCTGGATGTGCGCCTGCTCGTGGGCGCCGACGTGGCCGTTGGCCGCGGCGTTCGCTTCGTTGCGGTTGACACGCGCCTGCCCGCCTTCCAGATGCCCCGCTTCGTTGTTCGTCAGCCGGCCTGAGTTGATGCCGTTGGCGATGCGTTGCTGCTGATTGGCATTGCGCTGCACGTCGGCCTGCAGGCGCTGCGATGACGCGGAGTTCGGGTTGCCGGTAACGCCGTTATGCTTGTCCTGATAGATATCGCGGCTGACCGCATTCTGCTGGCGCGTGATCTGCGCCTTCTCCTGCGGCGTCAGCGCACCGCCGGACTTCAGATCTCGCGCCTGCGTGCGATCCAGGTGTTGCTCGTCGCGCTCGAGCTGGCCGGCTTCCTTGCTCGACAACTGCCCGGACTGCAGACCCTGCTCGATGCGTTCCTGCTGGTTTGCGTCGCGCTGGGCAGCAACGGCAGCGGGTTGCTCTTGCGCCTGTGCCACGCCGGAAAGCGCAAGCGTCAGCGCCAATGCGATCAGACTGCGTTTCATGGACGTCTCCTGGGTAGACGGTTCGTGTTTGCAACACAACAACGCAGCCACCCGGCGCGGGTTGACGTCTATCCCGAACGAAAGCCGTCGCCGCCGCAGACAGGCGGTTTTGTGCGTTGCATCAGCTTGGTGCGCGGCGGTCGCGAACGTGTTCGTCGAATCGACGTCGGCGATCGCTACGAACTTTCGCCGCTTCGAGGCGGAACGGTCGCGCGCGCCGCGCGCGCGTTGAGCCGCAGCGTCGAGGGCGCGCAGACCCGGCAGACCTGCCTGGGTCTCTACTGAGGCTTGCTTCCTTCCGCCGCGGTAACGGGCGCTGCGGCCAGCTTCGGCATTGCATTCGCAGTGGGGTTGTCCTGGTTTTCCTTCAGCCAGATCATCGAGCCGTGAACGCGGGCGTAGCCGCTCGGATGATCGTAGAAAACGGTCTCCTCGAGCGCGCCGGGATGGATCTTGCGATAGGTCGACAGGCGCATCGCAGCCATCGCGAAACCGTTCGGCTCACGCGCGGCGTTGAGTCCGTAGGCATCGGCCTCGGCCTCCATCTGCCGCACGATCGAATTGGTCAGCGGCGTGGCGAGGAAGAAGAACAGCGAGAGGATCGCGGCGGCCAGCGGCAATGCGGCCGGATCGTCGCGGCCTTCGAGGCCGAGTTCGTAGCCCCAGCGTAGCAGCGCAAGATCGAGCAGCCGGTGCGTGAACCAGAAACCGAAGACCAGCACGAGCGTGACGTAGATCGTGCCGCGCAAGCCATGGCTGAGCACGTAGTGACCCATCTCGTGGCCGAGCACGGCCTTGATCTCGGGCTCCGAGGTCTTGTTGAGCAGGTTGTCGTTCAACGACACGCGCGTCGTACCGAGGAAGCCGGAGACGTTGGCGCTGATGCGCGTGGTCTGGCGCGAGGCGTCGAACTCGACCACGTGATCGGTTGGAATCTGGTTCGCCCGCGCCAGCGACAGCACCGCCTCGCGCACATTGCCTTCGCGCAGCGGCTTGTAGTCGTTGAACAGCGGCGCGACGTACACCGGCGCGAGCATCATCGCGAACAGAGCGAACACGAAGCCAATGCCGCTGGCCCAGATCCACCAGCGCTCGCCGGTGCGGCGTACCGCGGCGTAGACGACAACGAGTACGAGCGGCAGCACGATCGCGCTGACCATGAGCTCCTTCAGCGCATCGCCGAACCAGCCGCCGAAATCCTGCGTCGCCAGACCGTACTGGTGCTCGCGCACGAAGTCGGCATAGATGGACAACGGCAGATTGAGGGCAAAGCTGACGACCACGAACAACAGGACGAAGATCCACGTGTACAGCCAGGGCCGCGGACTGAGCTTGCGCGCGATGTTGCGCAAGCGGCGCGAAATGCCGCCCCACAGCAGGATGCCGGCAACGACGAGTCCGTAAATCAGGCCCCATAGCTGCAGCCAGTAGCCGCCTTCGAAATAGGCGTCGGACTGCGCGCGCTGCTCGGGCGACAGCAGGTTGAGATACGCGTCGGTCGCGCTGTCGACGTTGAAATTGGGTCCCGGTCGCGCCGCGTCGGGAATCTGCAATCCGGGAGGAAGGTCACGCGTATGCGTTGTGTCCGCGCCGTACGCCAAGGTGTACAGGCCGAGCAACAGCAGCAGGACTCGCGCCAGAATCTTCATGAAGCGTTTTCCCCTCGGCCCGTTTCGACAGGATGCTACAGTCGCGTCACGGCCGACTGGCGTCAAGTCCCCCACATGCCGGTTCGAATCCGAGGCTGAAGGCTAGAGATTGACCTGCAAGCCGAGGTAGGTCAGCAGCGAGGACTCCTCCTCCAGGCTGTTGTGCAGGTCGCTGCCCGCGGAAGCGAGCAGCGTGAACCGTTCCGACAGTTGCCAGCGCGCACCGAAATTCAGCGTCAACTCGCTGCGGTTGGAGTGCACATCGGCTTCTTCGTGCAGTTCGCCGATCACCTCGAGATTCTTTGACAGTTCGCGGCCGATGGCGACTCCGCCGATCCACGAATCGCCCTCCCCCGCCGGCCGCAGCCAGCGGCCGACGTCGAAATTGACGCCCCAGTCGCCGAACTTGCGCTGAACCTCGAATGGCAACAGCCAGGCCACGCCGCCGTCGGCGAGCGGCGATCCGGACACCGGGAAGCGCGTCCGCACTTGCGGATACATGGACATCTGCCATGCATCTTCGCCGGCATCGAAGAATCGCCATTTGACTCCGGCCAGGCTGTTGCCGGCGCCGGATTGATGGCCGTGGCCGTCGACGTGCTCGACGATCCACGGCATCTCGAACTTCAGCTGCAGCCGGTCGCCGACACCGTAATTGAGGTCGAGCAGCGGCAGCGCATAGGTCGACGTGTCGCCGCTGTGATCGGACAACGTCGCGATGTTGATCTCCCAATGCCCGTCGCCCGGCGTGCCGGGATCGTCGGTCAGCATCGGCGGACCGCCCTGCGCGTACGCATGCAGCGCAGCAAAAGCCAGGCCGGCGCATACCACCGCGTGCGACACGCGCCGAATCAATATCTCGAACATGCAGTTTCGCACTCCTCATGGCGAAGCCAGGCGCCGATACTGCTGGGGCGATACGGCGCCGCAGCGACGAATCTTGCATGCAACACATTAACGCGAGCTATCGCCGGAACGAATCCTGACCGCGCTCAAGCGTGTTTGGCCCATTCTCGCAGCACGCTCCAGCGCGCGAACTTGACCGCGCGCGAAATCGAGGCGTTGGCCGGACTGGTCGATGGCAGGTCGAGCAAGGTCACGTGCACGTGCGCGTCGGTATCGAGCCGCGGCGCGATGTGCCGCCGGAACGATTGCTGCGCCTTGCCGCCGTTCAGCGCAATCGCGCGAATCGTCGGATGCAGGTGCAGCAAGCGTGGAATGTCGTTCGGCACTTCGCTGTCCGCGACAATCGACGAATCCAGACTGCCCGGCCGCTCGCAACGTTCGAGCACGTCCCAGATGCCGATGCCGCGAACCTGCAGCCGTGCGATGCGCTCGACGTAGGGTAATTCGAGGCCGGCGTCGAACAACTCGCCCATGAACGGCCAGAATAAATTGAAGCGATGGCCGTACGATTGCCGCAGCTCGAGCGAACGCAGGCTCGGCACGGTGCCGAGGATCAGCAGTACGCAGCCTTGCGCAACCTGCGGCGGAAAGCTTTCGACGCGGTGACGTTGGGTCCGCGGCATAGGGTAAATGTATATATAGTTACTTGTGAACTATGTGTGGATGTTACGAAAACCTGAACATTCAGTCTAACGTGCGATTAACCGCATGCTAAGCGAGATTTCACCGCGCTCGAGTAAGGTAGGTGGCGTTCGCCCGGCGACCCGGTCGGGCCGACACTCCCATCCCACAGGAGCACAGGCATGAATCAAGACATCATCCAAGGCAAATGGACCCAGATCAAAGGGTCACTCAAGTCGAAATGGGGCAAGCTGACCGACGACGACCTCGCCCGCATGGACGGCAATCATCAATACCTCGTCGGCAAACTGCAGGAGCGCTACGGTTGGGACAAGGATTACGCCGAACGCGAGATCCGCGAGTTCGAGCAGGGCCTGGCAAAGAAGAAAGCCGCCTAGCCGCAACATCGAGGTGGTCAATCCGGTTCACGCCCGAACCGCTTTGATCGACCCGACCCGACCGACCCGGTCGCAAGAGCAACAACAGGTCGCGTGCACGGGCACGCGACTTGTTGTTTTTTGTGCGAGTAGCACGCCTGCCCGGGGTCAGCCGCTCTTCTTCAGCGTATCGAGGTCCGCGAGCACCTGGCCCGAATTCGCCTTCGGATCGACATCCTTGTAGTGCTTGGCTACTTTGCCCTGCGGATCGATCAGGAACGTTTCGCGCCGCGCGTAGGTGAAGTTCATGTGCGTGGCCAGAACGCCATAGGACTTGGCCGTCGACTGGGTATTGTCGGACAACAAGGGGAACGGAACGTGGTACTTCTCGGCGAACTGTTCATGCGACTTGACGTCGTCGAGGCTGACGCCGAGCACTTCGGCATTCTGCTTGTGCAGCTTGGCGACGTCGTCGCGGAACGTGCAGACTTCGGTCGTGCAGCCCGGCGTGTCGTCTTTCGGGTAAAAATACAGCACCACCCATTTGCCGTGGTACTGCGCAAGCGTGTGCCAGTCGCCCTTCTGGTCCTGCAAGCGGAAATCCGGCGCGGCCTGGCCGTCTTGCGGCCCGGCCATCGCCTCGTCGGCCCCGACCGCGGCAAACGGTGTCGACAACAGCAAGCCCAACAGCAGATATTTCAGTCGATGCATAAATCACCTCGATCAGCACATGTGAACTCGCACAGCATACGCCGGATGCACAAGCTTCGGCTGCATGCGAGCTCAGACCAGACCGGCGCAACGCCGGTTTTCTGGCAGCGCTCACGCCGGTGCGCGCACGATAGTGCGAGGTGCGGCGCATGAGCGGGCGCTATGTCATGTCCGATCGCATCGAGGACTATGTCGCCGCCCACGCGCGCGAGAGCGAAGCGGCGCGGCGCCTGCGTGCCGAGACGGCGAAGCTGCCGGAGGCCGGCATGCAGATCGGCGCCGACCAGGCCGCGTTCCTCGCGCTGCTCGTGCGCAGTTCCGCAGCGAAGCGCTGCATCGAGATCGGCACGTTCACCGGCTACAGCGCACTGGCGATCGCCGCGGCGCTGCCGAAGGACGGCCGCCTGCTCTGCTGCGACATCAGCGAGGAGTGGACATCGATCGCACGCCGCCATTGGAGTGCAGCCGGCGTTTCCGGGCGCATCGACCTGCGCATCGCGCCCGCTGTCGATACGCTGAAGAACCTGCTCGCCCGCGGCGAAGCCGGCAACTTCGACTTCGCCTTCATCGACGCCGACAAGTCCGGCTACGACGCCTACTACGAAGCCTGCCTGAAACTCCTCAAACCCGGCGGACTGATTGCGCTGGACAACATGCTGTGGTCCGGCCGCGTCGTCAATCCGGATCATCACGACACCGATACCGACGCGATCCGCGCGCTGAACACGAAGATCAGCAGTGATGCTCGAGTCGAGTCAGTACTGCTGACGATCGGCGACGGCGTGATGCTGGCACGAAAGAAGTAGCCGATTGGCGCAGACGCAAGTCCGAAAGCGAGCAACACGCCATTGGCTTGAGCGATACTTGGCCATGAACAAGACGCCCGTAGCACTCGCATGGAGCGGCGGCAAGGACAGCGCGATGGCGCTCGCGGCGCTGCGCAGCGATCCCGATATTGACGTCGTCGCGCTCGTCACAACGATGACGCGGGACCATGACCGCATCAGCATTCATGGCGTGCGGCGCAGTGTGCTCGAAGCCCAGGTCGCCGCGGTCCGCATAGCGCTCGTCGAAGCTCCGATTCCAGCGGCCGCCTCGAATGCGATCTACGAGCAGGCGCTCGCAAGCGCACTGGCCGGCTTGCGCCGCACGCATCCGGCACTGCGCCGCCTGGCGTTCGGCGATTTGTTTCTGGCCGACGTGCGCGCCTACCGAGAACGGCTGCTGGCCGGGATCGACTGGGAACCGTTGTTCCCGCTGTGGGGCAGCGACACGACGCAGCTTGCCGGCGAATTCGTCAAGCGCGGTTTCCGCGCGATCCTGACCTGCGTCGACACGACGCAACTTGACGCGGAGTATGCCGGTCGCGAGTTCGACTCTGCGCTTCTTGCAACGCTGCCCGCGGGCGTCGATCCGTGCGGCGAGAACGGCGAATTCCACACCTGCGTCTACGCAGGGCCGATCTTCGCGCAGCCACTCTCACTGCGCACCGGCGAGCGCATCCTGCGCGACGGACGCTTTCAGTATTGCGACGTAATGCTCGATGATCCAAATCCGGAGCCGGTTTGACTTTGCCGGCGTTGAGCCTCGCGCTCTAGGCGAGGCTCCAACGGCGGCAGTTGATCCACGAGCGCAGCGAGTGGATAACCGGCAAGTTGATCCACGAGCAAGCGAGTGGATAACAACTATTTCTTCGGCGGACTCGGCAGCTTGCTAGCATCAAACCCGCCGACCTCGAACACAAACGTCTTCGCGCCTTCGCCCTTGATCGACGCGTCGATCGCAACGATTTTGGCTTTCAGCATCTTCGCGATGAAACCCTTGTCGTCGTCGATGAACAGCGCCGGTTCGCCGGTCGGCGGAATCGTCGCCTTCATGCGCTGCGCCGGCGCATCGTCGAAGCGCACCGGCAGCGTCGCGCAGCCCTTGCTGCAATCGAACTTCGCGTTGTCGAGCAGCAGGTACGTACTCTGCCCCCATTTCGGATGCTGGCGCAGCACGAGGCGGATGCGTTCGGCGTCTTTCGCGTTTGCCGCAGACTTCAGCGGCTCCTTGCTTTCGACCGCGGCCGTGTACTGCGTACCGCCGGCTTCCGCCACGGCGGCATAGGCCCACAACTTGGCCATGCGCCGCGCCTCGCGCTGTGCCGTGGCCTTGGCGCGCACGTCATCGAGTGTCTGCTTGACCTGCGCTGCAGCGGGGCTGGCCGCGTACTTGTTCGTGATCTCTTCGCCGAGCGACAGCGCGAGATCCCAGCTCTGGCTCGCGCGCATCTGATCGTACAGCGCGAGCTCCTTCGCCGCGGCGGCATCATTGTTCGCGGCCGGGATCGGCTTCGCCGGCTGGGCCGGCGGCGGCGCGCTCGACGAGCAGGCGGCAAGCAGTGCGGCAAGGATCGTTGCGGAAAAGAGGCGGCGCGAAGTCATGGCGGCTGATTTCATCGGCTGACGATGGCGTGGTCCGTCGCAACGATAACCGATTAGCGACCGCGCATGAAACGACCGTCAGGCGCCTAGCGACAGGGATCGCGGCCGAGATTGTGCTCGTAGGTCGATACGTTCTCGTCGTGCTGATGGCCGGCGCGGCCGATCGAACCGGCGGCATGGATCTCCCGGCAAGCTTCGTCGCGCGGAATCCGGCTCGAGCTCACAGCCACTGTGCCACCGCTGCCGCGACTCGTGCGATGCGAAGTGGAACTGGTTGCCGAGGCATCGCCGGCAACCGAATGCGGGCACGAGGCGTGCCGGTAGAACACCTGGCCATCCGCGGCGCGGCATTCGAACGACATCGCCTGCGGCTCGCGGCGCGCATTCGTGGCACGCGCGCGCGCCTCCGTGGTGCGCTCGACGGCATATTCCGGCGACTTGGCATAGGCCGGGGCCGCCGCGATCGGCACGACGGCCTCGCTCTGCTGCGCGGAACACGGCAGCGTCTGATAGGCCACGCCGCCGCCAGCGTCGGTGCATTTGTATACTGGTGCGGCGCGCACGCCGCCGGCCAGGCCGAGCAGCAGCAACACCAGCAGCCATTCATACCAACGCGCCTGGCGCGTGGCTGCCTGCCACTCGATCGGACTATGGTCTTCCCAGTTCATCGTTTGCTCCCCAGTGTTCAGGAGGCGCCATCGTGCCGCCCGCGCGGCGTGCGCGGGATCGGCAGATCCCGCATCGTCGCGTAGGAAATTTCCGATAAAGCAGCGAGGTCGTGCGCGGCGCGCGCTCGTAAGGAGTGAAGAGTGAGATCGCGCGCTGGGCGCGAGCCACCCCACGAGGCCGCCGAGCGGCCGATCTCACCCCTCACGAGCGAACGCAAGTGAGCGACCTCACGAGGCCGCATAGCGGCCGACCTCACTGCTCTTACGGATGCTCGGCTTCGCTGTGATGCTGCTCGCGACGCAGCAGGTAAAGGCCGCTGGCGATGATCACGGCAGCGCCGGTCAGCGTGATCGCGTCCGGCAAGGTGTTCCACAGCACGCGGTCGAGGATGATGCCCCAGATCAGTGCTGTGTACTCGAGCGGCGCGACACGCGATGCCGCCGCGCGCCGGAACGCATCGGTCAGCGCGTACTGGGCAATCGCGCCGGTGACGCCGAGCACGGCGATCACGCGCCAGTGCTCTGTGTGGATCGGCACCCAGTCGCGCCACGCCAGCGCGACTGCAAAGACACTCGTCATCATCAGCATCCAGAACACCATGCTCTGATTCGAGTCGCTGCGCCCGAGCACGCGCACGGCGATCGCCGACACCGCGTAGGCCGTCGCCGAGACCAGCACGGCGACGCCGGCCAGCGTCAGCACGCCGGCCCCGCTCGGCCGCAGCACGATCAGCGTGCCGCAAAATCCGATCAAGATTGCGATCCAGCAACGCCAGTCGACGCGCTCGTGCAGGATCAGCGCCGCCAGCGCCGTGATGAGCAACGGGGCGATGAAAAACAGCGAATAGGTCTCGGCCAGCGGCAGAGTGCGCAGCGCGTAGGCAAACGACGAAAGCATCACGATCGACAGCAGGCCGCGCAGGATGTGCAGCGGCCAGCGCACGCGCAGCAACTGGCGCAGGCCGCCGTCGAACATCACCCATACCGTGATCAGCGGCAATGAGGACAGCCCGCGCAGCGCGGTGACCTGCAACGGCGGATAGTCCGGCGACAGCACTTTCAGCGCCGCGTCCATCACTGCAAACGTGGCGATGGCCAGCAGCATCGACAGCATGCCGCGCACGTTTTGCGAGGATGACATGGACAGCTCTCAGGAGCGGTCGCGCGAGTCTAAAGCATGGCGACCGATGCCGTTTGTCCCGCGGGCGTGAAGCGAAGTTCACGCGCTACACTGCGCAACCGAATAGTCGATTCCGAGCATGTCAGAGGCAGCCGACGCGACCGATTCCCTGAGCCGCCATCCGGCTTATGTGCGCTACTGGTTCGCGCGCGTCGCATCCGGTTTCGCATTCCAGATGCTGTCGGTCGCGGCCGGCTGGCAAATCTACGACCTGACCCATCGCGTGTTCGACCTCGGCCTGATCGGCCTGGTCCAGTTCGTGCCGTCACTGCTGCTCGTCCTGCCGGCCGGCCATATCGCCGATCACTACGACCGGCGCCGCATCGTGCTCGCCTGCGTGATCGTCGAATGCGTGGCCATCGCGCTGCTCGCGGTCGCCAGCGCGCGCTCGAACTTTGGCGAGATGGCAATTCTGGCGACACTTTTCGCGATCGGCGTCGCGCGCGCGGTGGAGTTTCCGACGGCGATGGCGCTCGCTCCGGCGCTGGTGCCGGCCGGGCTGTTTCCACGCGCCGCCGCGGCCGGTGCCGCCGCGGCGCAGACGGCGATGATCGCCGGTCCGGCGCTCGGCGGCTTCGTCTATGTCGCCGGCGCGCACGTCGTCTACGGTATCGCCGCTCTGCTGTTCCTGGCTGCTGCTTTCCTGATCTCGAGCGTCCGCTACGAGCGGCAGCCGCAGCCGCGCGAGCCGCCGACACTGCGCAGCCTTTTCGCCGGCATGGCCTTCATGCGTGCCCAGCCGGTCGTGTTCGGCGCAATATCGCTGGACCTCTTCGCCGTGCTGCTGGGCGGCGCCACGGCGCTGCTGCCGGTGTTCGCACGCGATATCCTGCACACCGGACCGTGGGGCCTGGGCCTGCTGCGCGCCGCGCCGGCGACCGGCGCGCTGATCCTGTCGGTCTGGCTGTCGCGGCATGCGCTTGAACGCCGCGTCGGCATGGTCATGTTCGGCTCGGTGGCAGGTTTCGGCGTCGCCACGCTGGTGTTCGCGCTGTCGACCTCGTTCGCGTTGTCGCTGGCCGCGCTGTTCGCGCTCGGCGCGCTCGACATGATCAGCATGGTGATCCGCGGCGCGCTGGTCCAGCTCGAGACGCCGGACGCGATGCGCGGCCGCGTGAGCGCGATCAACGCCATCTTCATCAACACCTCGAACCAGCTCGGCGAATTCGAATCGGGAATTACTGCCGCATGGTTCGGCACCGTGCCGTCGGTGCTGCTCGGCGGCGTCGGCACGCTCGTCGTCGTCGGCTTGTGGATGTGGTGGTTCCCGGCGTTGCGCGAGCGTAACCAACTGCACGCGCCGAGCATGCCAGCCTGAGTTGATAGGAAGCGTGAAGAGCAGGATTGAACGCGGATTTACGCAGAGAAAGGCAAAGAACGCGGATTGCGCGGATAAGAGCGAAATTCGAGCAAAAGGAGCTCTCGTGAATGCTCTATCCGCGTTGATCCGCGTTCGCTGAACTTTATCCGCGATAATCCGCGTTCAAGAGCTTTTTCGGTTGATGAACGTGGCACCGCGCAAGATCATTCACGTCGACATGGACGCGTTCTACGCGTCGGTCGAGCAGCGCGACGACCCGGCGCTGCGCGGGCGGCCGGTCGTGGTCGCCTGGCGCGGCAACCGTTCGGTCGTCTGTGCGGCATCCTACGAGGCGCGCAAGTTCGGCGTGCGTTCGGCGATGCCGGCCGTGCGCGCCGAGCGCCTGTGTCCGGATGCCGTGTTCGTGCCGCCGGACTTCACGCGCTATCGCGCCGCCTCGAAGCAGGTGCGCGAGATCCTGCTGCGCCACACCGACCTGGTCGAGCCGCTGTCACTCGACGAGGCCTATCTCGACGTCACCGCGCCGAAGTCCGCGTTCGCTTCGGCGACCGCGGTCGCCAAGGCGATCCGTCAGCAGATCGTCGACGAAACCGCGCTGACGGCATCGGCCGGCGTTGCCCCGAACAAGTTCCTCGCCAAGATCGCCTCGGACTGGCGCAAGCCGAATGGATTGTTCGTGATCAGGCCCGGTGAAGCCGAAGCATTCCTCGCGCCCCTGCCGGTCGCGAAGATCCCCGGTGTCGGCAAGGTCATGGACGCGAAGCTCGAGCGCCTGGGCATCCGCACCTGCGCCGATCTGCGCACGCACGACGTGCGCGAACTCGAACGACACTTCGGCCGCTACGGCCGGCGCTTGGCCGAACTCGCCTTCGGCGTGGACGAACGCGCGGTGAATCCGGACCAGCCGGTGCAGTCGATCTCGGCCGAGGACACCTTTGAACACGACGTGCCGCTGAGCGAGATCGAGCCGATGATCCGCCGCCTCGCCGCCAAGACCTGGGCCGCCAGCCGCAAGACGCAGCGTATCGGCCGCACTGTCGTGCTGAAGCTCAAGACTGCCGATTTCCACATCCTCACGCGCAGCCACACGCCGCCGACGCCACCGCTGACAGAAAACGAATTTGTGGAAATTGCCGCAAGTCTGCGCGAGCGCGTCGGCCTGCCGGCGCGCACGCGCTACCGCCTGGTCGGCGTTGGGCTCGGAAATTTCCGCAATGCCGACGAAATCGAGCCGCAGGCCGAATTGTTCCGCTGAGCGATTCGAGCAGATTCGAACGCAGCACCGAACGAACTGTCTCGAAGGTTCCCGGTGGGGCGGTTCGGTCGCGCCGGCCCGGCCCCGCTGCTCTATCCGCCGCTGATCGGCAGGTCGCCGAACGATGGCGACACAGGAGCGATTCGGCTATGTTCCGGCCGTGGGTTTTCCAGCATCGGAGGCAACGTGAAGTTTTCCAGGCCGATCCACCTGCTCGCCGGCGCGATTTTCCTTTGCCTGTCGTCGACGAGCGGTTGCGCGCGGCAAACGGCGGCGGCAAAGATGCCGGCAGCCGCCGAGTGGACGTTCGCCGTTTCCGGCGATTCGCGCAACTGCGGGAACATGGTCATGCCCGCGATAGCGGCCGGCGCGCATGCGGCGCACGCGGCGTTCTACTGGCACCTGGGCGATCTGCGAGCGATCTACAAGATCGACGAAGATTACGTGCGCGAACGGCGCTTCGCGACCTACTACCGCCCGCCGAGCATCAGCGACTACCTGCTCACTGCGTGGACCGATTTTTCGCAGCACCAGGTGCGGCCGTTCGGCGACATGCCTTTTTTTCTCGGCATCGGCAATCACGAATTGATCGCGCCGAAGACGCGCAACCAGTTCCTGATCGAATTCGAAGCGCTGCTCGACCGGCCCGAATTGAAGGAACAGCGCAGCAAGGACGCGGCGTTGCTGGCGGCGCTGCATCAGCCACCGGCGCCGCGCACGTACTTTCACTGGGTCGAGCGCAATATAGATTTCATCAACCTAGACAACGCGTCAGACGATGCGTTCGACGTGGCGCAGCTGGCCTGGTTCGATGCGCTGCTCGACGCCGATCTCGCCAATCCGCACATCACGACGATCGTCGTCGGCATGCACGAATCGCTGCCCTACAGCAAATCCGACGGCCACAGCATGTGCATGAGCATGAGCGGACGCAGCAGCGGCCTGCATGTCTACGCGCGGCTCGCCCAGGCGAACAAGAGCCGGCATGTGTACGTGCTGTCGAGTCATTCGCACTTCTATCTCGCCGATATCTACGCCACCGACCACTGGCGGGACGCGGCGAACGGCGGCGTCGTGCTGCCGGGCTGGGTCATCGGCACGGCCGGTGCCGAGCGCTATGCGCTGCCGGCCGAAGTCACGCCCGGCGCCGACGCGCGCGAGCACGTCTACGGCTATCTCACCGGCAAAGTGGCGCGCGACGGCACGATCGCGTTTGCATTTCACGAACTGGGCGAGGCCGAATTGCAGGCGGTGCGCTCGCCGGACTACGGTGCCGAGGATGTCGCGTTCTGCGTCGCGCAGAATCCGGACCCCAGGAGACTCGAGCAGCGGCCGCCGCCGGTGACCTGCGAGGCCGCGCAGGAACGCTGAAACGCTACTGCCGATCCGCCTAGTCCGAGGGCTCGTTGCCGGCTAGCCGATCGGCCGTACCGCGCGGGGCGAGGTGAACAGCCGTTGCCACCAGTTCGACGCACGAGTCGGCGCGGCGCGCGCGCCCACATAGAAGTTGAACAGGCGCGGTTGCTGTTCGCGCATCAAGGCGACGACGCTGGCGCGCGCGGCGCGGCCGACGCGCACGCGCAGATCACGATCGACGGCCAGCTGATCGATGACCTCGATGGCCTGGGCTTCGCTGTCGACGAAAAACCCGTTCTCGGTGTCGCGGATGATCTCGGCGATGCCGCATTGCTCGGGGAACATCACGACCGGCAGCTCCATGGCCATCGCCTCGAGCACGGCCGTGCCGCCGGTTTCGAAGAAACCCGGATGCTTGCGATAGACGAACACGTCCAGACGCTCGAGGAAGGCGCGCACCGATTCGGCATTCACGTCGAGCAATTCGGGTGCGGCTCCGGCCTGTCCGGCAAACGCCGCGGCGATCGGCGCGCCGCCGAGTACGCGCACGTCGTAGCCGCGCGCGATCAGGTTGCGGAAGAACGCCGGATCGTTCGGATGGAATTTCAGCGGATAGGCACGGCCGTGACGACCGACGACCAGACGCGTGCGCCGCGCACCCGCCGGCTCGGCGCGTTGAAAGGCCTCGACATCGACGGACGTATATTCGACGACGCCGGGCAATGCCATCGCCTCGCGAAACAGCTGCGATGGAAACGTCAGCGCGACCTGCGGATTCGACGGGTTTTCGCCGACCTGGATCAACCGCTCCATCAGGCTCGGATATTGTTCGACCAGGTTGTGACAGATGACGACCCGCTCGAACGCCGAGTTCTGCAGCCATGTGCCGCAGTCGAAATAGGTGCCGACGAGTACCAGCGTGCCGCCGACCGGCGCGTTGTCCGGCGTGATCAGGCGCAGCGGCGCTTCGCCACCGTGGACGGCGAGCGGCGGCACGGTCGTCCACAGCGTGACGCGCGCGTGCGGCGACAGCTGCTGATACAGGTTCAGCGCACGCCGCTCGGTACCGCCGACCGTGTCGAGCTTGCACACGATGTGGATTTCGCCGGAAACGCGCGGTGCAGCGCCAGCGCGCGCCGCCTGGCGATCGAGCAGCGCGCGGATCGAGCGATTCGCCGACTGCCAGGCGCTGGCACGAAACATCAGCCGGCAGCATTCGTCACAGGCGCTCGCCGCATCGCGCAGGTTGCCGTCGAGTTGCAGCGCGCGTTCGAACAACGCAAATGCCGGTTGCAGCAGATGCATTTGCGCATAGATGCGGCCCGCGGCGAGCGCGGTCTGCGCATCGGCAATGTCGTGCGGCGCCACGCGCGACAACAGCGCCGCTGCTTCGTTCGCCGCTCCGGTTTGCAGCAACTCGCGCGCGCGGCGGACGCTGACGCCGGCACCGGCTGGTTGCGCGGCTGTGCCGTCCGCCGGCGCCACCGACAGCTGGCCGCAGCAGTGCTTGTAGCGCTTGCCGCTGCCGCAGGGACACAGCGCACCGCGCGCGGTCACCACGGCGAGCGCAGTCACCTCGATCTGCGGCGCGACGCTGGCCGACGCGGCCACGACAGACTCGCCGGCGGTGAAGCCGAACGGCGGCCCGGCCTCGGGCAACGGCACGTCGATTCCGGCCGCGGCCGAGCGCTGGCGGATCAGACCTGCCGTGCGCCGGTAGTCCATGTTGACCGGATCGAAGTCGATTGCCTCGGCGACATGTTGCCAGGCCGATTGCAACCGGCCGGTGGCGATGTCGCAGCGCGCCATGCCATGCAGTGCATCCGGATCGCCGGGATAGGCGATTAGAACCTCGTCGTACGCGGCGCGCGCGGCGTCGATGTTGCCGGCGTCGAACGCTCGCGTCGCACGCGCGGACAGGAACGCGGCGCGCAAGCCGTGGTAGACGCGCTCGCCGGTCCACTTGGCGAAGCGCTGGTTGTCGAAATACAGGCGCTGCGCCAGGTCGGACGGCGCGCGCGCGCCGCCGGAGTCCACCGCGGCACAGGAACAGGTCGGCGGCGCATTGGCCAGGAAGACGAAGTCGCCGTTCATGGCGACCTGCTCGAGGAAATCGTGTTCAGCGCCAAAATCCAGCGTTTCGTCGAAGCGGCAGCCGTGCTCGAGCACGCTGCGCCGGATCAGCGCCGTCGGCAGGCAGAACAGCTGATCGTGGAAGAACAATGCGCGATTGAGCGGCCGCCCGATCAGCGACCCGGCGCCGTTGCTCGAGCCGGCCACACGGCTGCGCCCGTAGAACACCAGGGCGTCGCGGCGATGCGCGGCCGCGCGAATCAGATTCTCGACGTGGCGCGTGTCGAACACGCCGTTGTCGTCGAGAAAGCAGAAGAACTCGCCGTGCACCGCGTCGAGCGCCATGTTGGCAGCGCACGCATCGCTCAGGCGCTGGTGACCGGAGATCCAGTGCACCTGAAATTCAGCCGGCCAAGCGATCGTCGGCCAGGTCGAGTCCGGATGTCCGGTCGTATCGACGACGATGACCTCGATGCGGCGGTAGGTCTGCGCCGCCACCGAGTTCAATGCCGCGAGCAGGCCACCCAGGCCGTGGCTGCGGACGATGATCGAAACGAGCGGGGAAGGATTCACGGGTCGTGTTTGAACGGCGGCGGCAGCGTGCGCCAGCTTACCATCAGGCCGGCGCACGCAACCTGGATTGCCGTTCGCGTGCGCCACCGCGCGCAGGAGGGCGCCGGGTGATACTCACCCCGCAAGGCGCACCGTGCTCGCCGCATCGAAGAAGTGCATCGTCGCCGGTGTATAACCGAGCGTCATCACGCTGCCCGGCTGCGGCAGTTCGCGCAACGGCGTGCGCGCCACGATCGGCGCGCCGGCATGGTTGAGGTTGAGAAACACCTCGTTGCCGACCGGCTCGACGACCTCGAGCTGAGCCTGCAGGCTTGCCGGAGCGCTGTGTGCGTCGGCGGCCGGGCGCAGGTCCTCGGGGCGGATGCCGGCGACCACCTGCCGGCCGGCGTGTGCGGCGAGCCAGTCGAACCCGGCGCCAATGCGCAAGTTCGCCTGCGCGCATTCGAGCATCAGCTCATCGCCGTCGCGGCGCAGCGTGCCGCGGAAGAAATTCATCGCCGGGCTGCCGAGAAAACCGGCGACGAACAGGTTCGCCGGCCTTGTATACAAATTCATCGGCGTGTCGATCTGCTGGATCTCGCCGGCGTTGAACACGACGATGCGCTGGCCCAGCGTCATCGCCTCGATCTGGTCGTGGGTCACGTAAATCATGGTCGCGCCGAGCCGCCGATGCAGGCGCGCGATCTCCACGCGCGTGGACAGGCGCAGTTTCGCGTCGAGGTTCGACAGCGGCTCGTCGAGCAGGAACACCGTGGGCTGGCGCACGAGCGCGCGGCCGAGCGCAACGCGCTGGCGCTGGCCGCCGGACAGCGCGCGTGGCTGGCGCTGCATCAACTCGCCCAGTCCCAGCATCTGCGCTGCGTCGTCGACGCGGCGGCCGATCTCCTGAGCGTCCATGCCGCGCAACTTCAGGCCGAAGGCCAGGTTTTCGGCCACGCTCATGTGTGGATACAGCGCGTAGCTCTGGAAAACCATCGCGATGTCGCGATCCTTCGGCGCCACGTCGTTGACGATGCGGTCGCCGATCGACAGCGTGCCGGAAGTCACCGATTCGAGACCGGCGATCATGCGCAGGGTTGTCGTCTTGCCGCAGCCGGACGGGCCGACCAGCACGAGCAATTCGCCGTCGCGGGCGCTGAAGTTCGCCCCGTGCACGGCCACGTGCCCGTTCGGGTAGACCTTGCGCACGTTGTCGAGCTTCACGCTGGCCATCGACAGCCTCGATTGCGGACCAAAACGCCGCCATTTCCACTATGCCGCAATGCGGCTGTCAATCGGCGGGTGGTTCAGGTATTCTGCCATGTAAACGTTTTCATTTCGCGCAAACGCCCGCGCAAGAAATTCCGCAACAATAAAATCAAGATGCCGCAACCCGTTCAATTTCCCGATGGATTCCTCTGGGGCAGCGCCACGTCGGCGTACCAGATCGAAGGTTCGCCCCTGGCCGACGGCGCCGGCCCGAGCATCTGGCAGCGCTTCGCACACACGCCCGGAATGATGGCCAGCGGCGATACCGGCGATGTCGCCTGCGACCACTACCGGCGCATGGAATCCGACGTCGCGCTGATGCGCGAACTCGGCATGCAGGCATACCGATTTTCCGTCGCCTGGAGCCGCGTGCTGCCGAACGGCAAGGGTGCGGTCAACAGCAAAGGACTCGACTTCTACGAGCGCCTCGTCGACACGCTTCTGGCCAACGACATCCAGCCGCTGCTCACCCTGTTCCACTGGGATCTGCCGGCGGCGCTCGATGATCGCGGCGGCTGGCTTAATCCGGACATCGCGAACTGGTTCGCCGAGTATGCGCAGGTGATGTATCGCAAGCTCGATGGACGCGTGAAATTCTGGGCGACATTGAATGAGCCGTGGGTCGTCACCGACGGCGGCTACCTGCACGGCGCGCTCGCGCCGGGTCATCGCAGCCGCTTCGAGGCGCCGATCGCCAGCCACAACCTCCTGCGCGCGCACGGCGCCGCCGTGCAGGCATATCGCGCGAGCGGCAAGCACAAGATCGGCATCGTCGTGAACCTCGAGCCCAAGTACGCGGCATCGCAGAGTGCCGAAGATCTTGCCGCTGTCGCGCGCGCCGATGCGTACATGAACCGCCAGTACCTCGACCCGGTCTTCTTCGGCAAGTACCCGGACGAGATGAAGGACATCTTCGGCGAAGCGTGGCCGGAGTGGCCGGCGGCCGATCTGGATCTGATCAGGCAGCCGACCGACTTTCTCGGCGTGAACTACTACACGCGCAACGTCACGCGTCACGATGCAGCCAACTATCCGCTCAAGGCCGCATCGGTGAAACAGCACGCGACCTATACCGAGACCGGCTGGGAAGTGTTTCCGCAAGGCCTCACCGACACGCTGCTCTGGGTCAAGCAGCGCTACGGCAATCCGCCGGTGTACATCACCGAGAATGGTTCGGCGTTCTACGATCCGCCGGTCGCCGAAGACGGCGTCATCGACGATCCGCTGCGCGTCAATTACCAGAAAAAGCACCTGCGCGCCGTGCATGCGGCGATCGCGCAGGGCTGCGACGTGCGCGGCTACATGGCCTGGTCGCTGCTCGACAATCTCGAGTGGTCGCTCGGCTTCTCCAAGCGCTTCGGCATCGTCCACGTCGACTTCGCCACGCAGAAGCGCACGCCAAAGGCGAGCGCCAGACACTATTCACGGGTCATTGCGACCAACGGGGCAGCGCTGGACGGGGTCTAGGGCGCCTTGCGATTCTACTTGGCGCCCCATGCGCGCATGCCCCGATCGATCCGCGCCAGAACCCTGTCAGAACTTCATTGTCACGCTGGCCCGATAGAACCGTCCGGCGGTGTCGTACGTGTTGACGTCGGTATTGGCGTTGACCACGTTGTTTTCATACAGGACCGGTGGTTGACGGTCGAACAGGTTGTCGACGCCGATCTGAACGATCGTGTTGATCGATTCGAAATTGTAGGCGACCGAGAAGTTGCTGTAGGTGACCGATGGAAAGTGCAGGACCGGGCCGATCGGGTTTGGGTTGTACGGATCGGACAGGGTGCCCGGTTCGACGCCGGACGGCCCGAGTCCCGCGTTGACGTAACCGACCTTGATCGGACCGATGTAGCGCGTTGTCCAGTTGGCGCTCCACGGCCCCGTGTTCCAGTCCAAGGTCGCGAGAGCGCGAACGCGGGCAAAATTGCCGAAGGTTTTGTCGAAATGCCCGGCCAGATGCTGGGTGAACCCGGGCTGGCTGACGTTGTATTTCTCGATGTACGTGGTATCGAAGCCGATCCGAAAATTGCCCCACGGCGTTTCCGGCACGCGGTAATGCGCGCCGATATCGAACCCCTGGTCGACGAGGTTGCCTGAGTTGAACGCGCTCTCGACGACGAATTTGATCGAGCCGTCGGAGAAGCGGAAGATGTTCGAGCAGATCGGGCCCTGCGTGTTGAAGCATGAGGTAACGATAGTCTGCGCGGTGCCAGCGCCGGAGACAATCAGATTATCGAGCAGGATGCGGAAGTAATCCGCGTTGAACGAGAAGCCCTGCAGCCAACTCGGATCGTAGACGAAACCGTAATCGAACGATTTGCCGAATTCCGGCTCCAGCACTGCGCTGCTGAGGCCGTGCTCGCCAGCGAACTGCGAACCCATCACGAAACCGGTGAGCTGCGAGAAAATCTGCGGCGGCACGCTGTAGCCCTGGCAGGCCTTGTTGCTTGCGGCGGCCGGGTTGTTTGCGCACGGATCGGTTGCAACGGGCGCGTCCTGAGCGGGACCGGCGAACAGATTGGTCGGTGTCGGCGCACGGAACACCTTCGACACCGTGGCGCGCAACAGCAGGTCGTCGATTGGACGCCACTCAATCGCCGCCTTCCAGTTGTTGGTACTGCCGAAATTGCTGTATTTCGACCAACGGTCGCCGAGGTCGACGTTCAGCGCACGGGCAAACGGCATTTCCTTGAAGATCGGGATCAGCAGCTCTGCATAGGCTTCCTTCACGTCGAAGCCGCCCTGTGCCGGCGACGAGCAGATCGAACTCGGTCCCGCGCAGATCAGCTGCGGATTACCGGCAGCGTCGGTGCTGTAACTCGTGTTGATCAGCGGGTCAACCTGGCCGTTGAGATATTCCTTCCGATAGCTGGCGCCTAGCGCCGCCTGGACATCGCCGGCCGGCAGGCTGAACAGCGCGCCGTTGGCCGAGGCTTCAGCGGTTTTCATTTGATACAACGTGGACAGGAATGGGTTGATCTTTGCGCCGTCGAAGATGGCGCGTGTGGTCGGATCGCTCTGATTGAAAATGTCGATCGGTATGCAGTCCCCGACACCCGGCGCCGTCGTACAGCCGAAGTCGGGAGTGATCTGGCCGATGTTGAGGTAGTTGAGCAGCTGCGACTCGAGGGTGAGTTTGCCGTAACTTATGTGCGCGTCCCAGTTCCAGCTCGTGTCACCGACGTTGCCCTTAAGACCGAAGTTGCCCAGCTCGGTCGTAGTTGCGAGTTTCGTGCCCCGATCGCCGATCGAACTCAAGCGCATCGCGATCGTGCTCGACGCGCCATTGTTGCCGAACGTGACACCGAACGGGTTGTAGTACTGGTTGGCCGGCACGACGAGGCTGTTCGAAACGAGATCGAACGGATAGGGAGCAAACTGCGTGTGTGCCACCATTTTGTGGTAGAGCAGCTCGGCGTAAGCTTCGACGCCGTCGGTAAGCTTGTAGTTGCCGAGCACGAACAAGCCGGTGCGCTCGTTCGGGATCAGGTTGTAGTTGCCGACTGCCTGGAAATTGAATCCGTCCGTGGCGCTCTTGTAACAGCGGAAGTCGCTCGCGATCGGCGCCGTCGTCTGGGTCGGCAGCTGGTTGCCGGATAGCGTCACCGATGTGCAGCCCAGTTGTTTCGCGATCGACGAGTCCGACGGCACGAAGAATCGGCCGCCTGGCGTGCGCGACGAACCGGCGTGCGTGTTGATGCGGGAGTTGTAGATGTATTGGGCATTCTTCGAGAAATCGCGATTGGCCGCGGAGATCGGGTCCTGCTTGTCGTACTGAATGCCGACGACGATGCCGCCCTTGTCGGTCGCGTGGCCCAGGATCGCGTGGACCGCGCGGCGCTGACCGTCGTCCCGGTCGGAAATACCGTAGTCGGCGCCGAATTCTGCGCCCTGATAACTGGTGCGCGTGATGATGTTGACGACGCCGCCGATGGCATCGGAACCGTAGACTGCCGAGGCGCCGTTGTTCAGCACCTCGATGCGTTCGACGATGGCGATCGGCAGCAGGTTGAGATCCTGCAGCTGGAACGGAATACGATGGCCGTTGATCAGCAGCAACGTGCGGTTGGAACCCAAGCCGCGCAGAGACACGCCGGCAATTCCGCCACCGCCGTTGTTGACCTGCGGGTTCATGGCTTTGCCGGCGACGGACGGCAGATCCTGAACAAGGTCGCCGAGATTGACCTTGCCCGAGGCCTGGATTTGCGCGCGGTCGATCGTGACGACGGGGTTTGCCGTTTCGATGTCGACGCGACGGATGTTCGATCCGGTGACAACGATGGTTTCGAGCGATTCGGTGTTCTGCGAAGTGGCCTGTTGTGCAACGGCAGAGACCCAGCTGGTCGCGCTGATCGCGCCGAGCGAAATGGCCAGGCGCACTGCCGATGAAAGTCGATTCACTTCGAGTCTCATTACCTTCTCCAACGATGGTTTGAATGGAATTCGGGACATGTTCTCCGCCCGGAATGCGAACGATTCGATCCGGGATGAGCAAGCTAAGGTTGCGTTAAAGAAATCTTGGCCGAAACCCCAGAACGGAGAGGGTTCGGGTGCCTCTTTAGGGGCAGCAGGACGTCTTGACACAAGCGACCGGCGCGTTCAGCGCCGACACGGCGTCGCCGTTGCACGCGCTCAGCGTGCGCCGGCACAGAAAGTGACCCGGACTGGCACCGACGAAGCGCCTGAACGCGCGGACCAACGACGAGGCCGAGGCAAAACCGACACTCGCCGCGACTACCGGCAGCGGCTGATGGGTGAGCGCGAGCATGTGCTTGGCGTGATCTACCCGGACCAGGATGAGATAGCGGTACGGCGAGACTCCGAACGCCGCGCGAAAGGAGCGGATGAAGTTGAACTTCGACATGCCTGCGATGCACGCCAGGGATTCGCAGGACAGGCGCGTGAAATAGCGCGCGTCGATTTCGCCTTTCGCCCGCACCAGACGCTCCTGCGGCGGTGCCGCTCGGTCGGCCGGCAAGTGGCTGGCGAACTGCGCAAGAAAATTGCGCACCCGGCATCGGAACGCGTCGGCTTCGCCAGTCGTGGAACCCGCCAGTCGCGGAGCCAGGCGCGCTATCGGCCCGCGAACATCGAGCCCATCGGCCTCACACGCGGCCACGAGCGCCGCGACAGAACGGGCTGTGGCGGGATCGGCCCGCCGTGTCCAGCCCGTCGCGAAATCGACCGGCGGCGCCGGCGGCGCTGCGCTCCAGCGGTAGACCGTGCTCAGCGGTAGCGACAGCGCACCGGCAATGTCGCGTTTGCCGCAGTCGGCGCCGAGTGCGCGCACGAGTTCGATGAACGCCGCCGGAAACTGGAACCGTACCTGACGTACCTTGCGCATACTCGGACCTGGAATTGGACCCGCCATTGATGCCAAATCGCTTCGCTTCCCGAAACCCTGTTTAGAGGGACGGCCGCACGCTCTCTTCGAGGGAGCATGGTGTGCGCGCGGCCCTGCAATGCTCCCTCGAACGAGGGATGCTGACCTGTCCCGGGCCTAATAGAATGAGACGGATGCTCGCGATCCGGACATGGCCCGTCTTTCGCTGCGCTGCCCTGCTGGCATTGCTTGCGCTGTCTGCCGCCGCGCACGCGTTGCGTCCGGAACGGCCAATCGATCATCTTGTCATCGATACCTGGCGTACCGGCGACGGCCTCCCCGAACTCGCGATCGAGGCGCTACTGGAAACGTCCGACGGCTATCTGTGGGTCGGGACGCAGGAAGGCTTGGCCCGATTCGACGGACTGCATTTCACCGTGTTCGATCACGTGAACACGCCGTTGCTGCGCGCCGACTATGTCACGATGCTCGTCGAGGACGCCGAGCACGCCTTGTGGGTCGGCAGCCAGAGCGGTTTGCTCACGCGCCACGCCGACGGCATATTTGTGCCGATCACGGCGAAGGATGGCCTGCAAGTCACACGTGTGTTCTGTGGGTTGCGCGCCGGAGACGGCAGCATCTGGGTCGGAGGCGCTGGCGGGCTGGCGCACATCGCCTCCGGGCATGTCGTGCGTAGTTACGACCAACACGATGGCCTCGAGAGCAGCCTCGTCACCGACCTTGCGATTGATCACGACGGATCGCTGTGGATCGTCGCGCGCAACCGCCTGCATCGACTGCGCAACGACCGCATCGAGCGGTTCTCGCAAGCGGACGGTATCGCCGGACAAGACGTCGTGCGCGTGTTCACACGCAGAAGCGGGCAGTTGATGGTGCTGGGCAGCGCGCCAATGATCTTCAATTGGGACGGCAAACGCTTCGATGCCTGGTGGCCGCCAGGTGTGCCGACCGCCGAACGTATCCGCGCCATTCACGAAGACCGTGAAGGAACGCTCTGGTTTGCCAGCGACACGCACGGCCTTTTCCGCATCCGCACAAGGCCGGGAGCAGGCGACATCACCGATCATGCGTTCGACAAGCTGCGCTTCGAAGTCTTGTACGAAGACAGCGCCGGGAGCCTGTGGCTCGGCACGCTGGGACGCGGACTGCTTCGCCTGCACGACGGCAGTTTCGATTCGCTGACCGAGAGCGACGGCCTTGCCGGCGACGCTGCGCTGTCGGTGCTCGCGGAATCCTCCGGGGACGTCTGGATCGGAACGACCAGCGGGCTGACCCGACTGAGCGGAGCGAGCGTCCGTCGGTATTCAACAGCGGACGGTCTGCCCAACAACCACGCCGCCGCGTTGGCCGACGATCGTCTTGGTGGATTGTGGATCGGCCTGCGCGGCAACGTCGTCGCGCACCTACGTCAGGGGAAAATCGACGGCACGATGGCGCTCAAGCCTCCGCTCGTCAGCAACAGCGTGAGCGCCGTTCTGGTCGACGCGCGAGGGCAACTCTGGGTCGGCACGAACGGCGGCGGCCTCGCCTGGAACTCGTCCGACGGGCTGCGCTACTTCAACCATGGCGACAACCGAGAGGCCAACTACATCAACGCCATTGCCGAGGATTCGCACGGGACCCTCTGGATCGGCACGAACGTGGGTCTGTGGAGCATTCGTGGCGGTGAACTCGACACCAGTCCGCTCGGCGACGCTGCGGTCTCGAACTGCCCGGTTACGTCGCTGCACGAAGACGAACGCAACCGGCTCTGGATCGGCACGATGTCGTGCGGATTGTGGCGCGTGGAACGCGGCATGGTGACGCGCTACGGCCGCGAGCAAGGTCTGCCTGACGACACGATCAACAGCATAGTGGCTGGCGAAAACGGTGACCTGTGGCTGGGTTCGAACAACGGCATTGTCACCATCCCGCATGCGCAGGTCGACGAGATCGCGACGGGCAGGCGTCAACGCTTCGACGTCATGAGATTCGGCGAGGCCGACGGCTTGCGAATCGCCGAGACCGTGTCGGGCACTCAACCCGTCTCGTGGCGCGGTGCGGACGGGCGCTTGTGGTTCGTCACCAGCCTCGGCGTCGCCGTCGTCGATCCGAAGCACATCCAGCGCGACTTGCGGCCCCTGCAGCCGCTCATCGAAGACGTGCGTGCGAATGAAACAGCCGCCGCGTTTACCGCCGGCGAACTACGACTGCCGGCGAAGATCTCGCGGCTGGAAATACGCTACACCGCGCCGGATCTCATTTCGGGGAGCGCATTGCAGTTCCGCTACAGATTGAGCAACGTCGACGACGCATGGTCGTACGTCGGCAACGAACGGGTTGCTCGCTACATCAACGTGCCGCCGGGCCCGCACCGCTTCGAAGTGCAGGCGCGACGCGAACTCGACGATTGGAGCAGCCTGACCGCCGCCGTGGATTTTGACGTCGCGCCGCTGTTCTACCAGACCGGGTGGTTCCTCGCCTCGATGGCGCTTCTCGGCGGACTGATATTGTGGCTTCTGCATCACCTGCGCATTCGCTGGCTGCGCATGGAAACCGCTGTGGCCGACGAACGCCGGCGCATCGCCGGCGAGATCCATGACAGCCTGGCCCAGGGCTTTACCGCGATTTCGGTTCAGATCGAGGCGGCGCTGGGGCGGTTGCAGCGCGCGCCGGACCTGGCGGTCTCGCATTTGCGCCTCGCCCGCGAGGTCGCCGGCAAAAGTCTGACCGAGGCGCGTCGGTCGGTGTGGAATCTGCACTCCGCGCCGCCGAGCGTGAGCAGCCTGATGACGTCGATCCAGTCGGCATGCGAGCAGATCGTCTACGGTTACGAAACGAAACTGACGATCGCCGCCAGCGGCAAAGCGTGGATCGCCAATCCCTTCATCGAGCAGAACGTCGTGCGCATCGCGCAGGAAGCGGTGTCGAACGCGTTGCACCACGGCGAGGCCGCCAATGTCGAGGTGCTGCTGGGCTATCGGTTCACCCAGGTCACCTTGACGATCACCGATGACGGCCGCGGATTCGATGCCTGCGCAAGCCCGGCGAGCAGCGACCGCGGATTCGGCCTGGCCGGCATGCGCCGGCGAGCGGATGCACTGCGCGCCGAGATGAAGATCGAAAGCTCACCCGGGGTCGGCACGTGCATTCGTGTGGCGGTCCCGCGCCGGAACCTTCTGCGCGGGCTTCCGTCTCGCTTCGCCGGCAGGAGACATCACGCGTGACCTCGACCGAACCGCGTCCAATTCGCGTGCTCGTCGTGGACGACCACCCGATCGTGCGCTCCGGCCTCGTCGCGATCATTTCCGACCAGCCCGATCTTCAGCTCGTCGGGGAAGCCGCAGACGCGCGCGAAGCCTGCGAGATGTTCCAACGCTTTCGTCCCGGCGTCGTGCTCGTCGATCTGTCGTTGCCGGACATGAATGGGATCGACCTGATCGCCGCGCTGAAGAAAATCGCCCCCGGAAGCCATTACGTCGTCCTGACCACGCGGACCGGTGGCGACGACATCAACCGAGCGCTCGTGGCCGGAGCGCACGCGTATTTGTTCAAGGACAGCGGCCGCACCGAGTTGCTGTCTGCCATCCGGATGGTTGCGGCGGGTGGCCGCTACGTGCCGCCGTCGGTCGGCCGCAAGGCGGAGCAGGCGCCGAACGCGCTCGAACTCACCGGCCGGGAACGCGAGGTCCTGCTGTGGATGGCGCGCGGTCTGACCAACGAGAAGATCAGCGCCGAGCTCGACATCACACCCGAGACCGTCAAGTCGCACGTGAAGAACATCCTGGGCAAGCTCGGCCTGGAAAGCCGCAGCGAAGCCGTGGCGTTGTGCCTGCGCGCCGGGCTCGTGCACGTGGAAAACCTCTGAAGCCGCGGGCCGGACGATCCGCCGTCACTCCACGATCACGACCGTCGCAGGCGCCTTGGCAAAGCGCACTTTTTCACTGGAATCGGAGGCGGGTCCGTCATTGATGGACACGCTTGCGCCCGAGGCGAACGGTCCGGCAAACACGAATCCGCCCGGCGGCGCGGCAGCACCGGCGACACGAAGCTCGATGCGCTTGCCGCTGCGCTTGAGCGCATAGCTCAATTCTCCATACGGGGTGCGCAGATGGTCGACGGCAATGCCGGCGCCGTCGATCCATTGCGCCGGTATGCCGGCCGCGAGCACGATCGACTTGTCCTCGGCGCGCTCGTAGGCGAACAGGTCGAGCGCGGAGCGCACGAAGTCGGAGGCGACCCAGGCGTGCGGCATGTCGCCGATGAAGCCCGACTGTCGCGGATCGCGCCGCACCACCTCGGCCCACTGGTTCCATTCCGGCGGCCGCGCGCCGCTGGTGAAGAAGAAGTCGATCGCGGCCTGCGCGCGATCGCGCTGGCCCAGGCGCACGAAAGTGCTGACCGTGCGCCACTCGTACGGCGTGTAGTCGTTCCAGGACTCGCCGCCACTGGCGCGCGCGGCAAAGTTGCGCCAGTAGCGCTCGAACGTGTTGCGCAGCAGTTCCTGCGGCAGATCGTCCGATTCGCCGGCCGGTGACAAGGCGATCGTGGTCGAGGTCGCGTCGAAATCGCCGAGCTCGGCGCTGCCGGGAATGAAATCGATCGAGCGCTGCTGCACGGCAGCGGCGATCGACGCCTGCACGTCGCGCTCGAATTCATCGCGCGCCAGGCCGATGCGTGCCACCGCTTCGGCGTTGCCGAGCACCTGCGCCATTTCGGCCGCGTCCTTGTAGCCGGTCAGCGCCCAGAAGTCGTCCCAGTACGAGTGCATCGGTTTTGCCGAATAGCCCTCGTGGCTGATAGATGCCGGCATGAGGCCTTTGAATGCGGCATTCGCCGCGCCCGTTTCGCCGGCACGCAGGCTGTCCATATAGGCGATCGCCGCTTCGATGTGCGGCCAGTTCTTTTGCAGTTGCGCGCGATCGCCGCCATAGCGATACAGCTGGGCAATCGCATGGATCAGCTGGCCGTGGCTGTCGTTCTCCGGTACCGGATCGGAACCGCGATGGTCGACGCAGCACGGCACCTTGCCGTTGGCGAACTGGTGCGGCGCATACCAGTTGACGTAGTCGCGCACGGCCTCGATCTCGCCGAGCCGCAGCAGCGCGTCGGCGATCATCGCGCCGTCGCGGATCCACGAGCGCGCATACGAGCGCGTGCCGGGCCGCAGCGCCGGACCGTCGCGCGACAGCAGCATGTGCACCTGCGCGGTGCGCACCGCGTCGACGATGCGCTGCGCCTGCCGCGGCACCGTCAACTGCACGCGTTCGAGCCGGCCGCGCCACGAATCTTCGACGCCGTTGCGCTCCTGCTCGGCCCAGCCTTCTGCGTTCATGCCGCCGGGCGCGGATGCTGCGGCCGTCTTGGTCAGCGGCGCAACGACATCGACTTCACGCTCGCCCTGCGCAGGCAATTTTAATTTGTATACAAGTGCGCCGGACGCATGGCCGAAGTCGTCGTGCAGCACCAGCGCGGTGCCCGCCGCGGCCGGCACGCGCCCGGGCAACTCCTGGGCGTCGACGCCCAGCGGTACGAATGCGACGGGCGGCGCCGACAGCCACAACGCCGAATCGTTGACGTCGAGGCGTGTGCCGTCCAGACGCAGGTTCGTGATCGCGCTGAAGCCGCCGGGAGAATTGAGGAACTGCGTCGGCGGGTTGACCTGGAACGGGCGAATGGCGAGCCGCAGTATCGCCTCGAGCGGCTCGCCGGTCGTGTTGTGCAGGCGATAGCGCGTCACGACCTGCGGCGCCGAACTCGTGCCGCGGCCGAACGCCTCGATCTCCAGTTTGACCTTGGCGCTGGTCCAATCGACTTCCGGCAGCGGCAGGTAGCCGTCGGCCAGGGACTGCTCCAGTCTCACGTCCGCCCAGGTCAGGCGCGCGCCGTCGACGGTCACGAACGGTTCGATCGACCAGCCGCCCTTGCGCGGTTCGATTGCGCCGTCCTCGGAAAACAGCGCCGCTCCCGCGGCACCGTCGACGCCGACGATCGTCCAGTAGGGCTGCTCGACCAAACCGCGCGGAAGGCTGCCGCGCGTGACCCGTTTTGCGATGTCCTGATAGAACGAGCTCTGCGTCGCGCCCCAGCCGGCGTCCTTGACTTCGATTTCGTGCATGCCATAGCCGTGCCCTTCGTCGGCCGTCAGCTTCAGGCGCAGGTAACGCAACTCGTTATCGCAGACGGTAAACAGGTCGAGGTCGCCGAGGCGCTCGCGCTGGCCGGCGCAGGAAGACCACTGCTTGCCGTCGACCGATTCCTCGTGCGTCCACGCGGTCGCGTGTTCGCCGTATTGCCAGTGCAGAACGAAACCGCCGACCTCGCGCGGTTTGCCCAGGTCGATATCGAGCTGCTGCGCCGGCCCGCGCGACGGATCGCTGCGCCACTCGCTCTGCGCATCGCCGTCCATTGCCGCGGACGCCGGCGCATCCTTCAGCGCCGACGTCGCCGTCACGCGCACCTGCGCCGGCGACTTGTCGGGCGGCGGCAGTTCGCGCAGCACGAGGTCGTCGATGTAAACCGAACCCTTGCCGCCATCGCGGCCGGAGCTGACGACGAACTCGATCGAGGCGGCATGGCGCAGCGTGTGGTCGGTCGTCGGTCCCCAGGCGAATTCGATCTGGCGCCGGCGCACGCGGATCTGCTGCCAGTCGTGGCTCAATTCGAAGTCGGGTCGGTTGTACCACCAGACGTTGTCGCCGCTCGCATCGACGAGTTTGAACTGGAACGCATTGACTCCCGCTTCGCCGCGGATCCAGAAACTCAGTTCGAAGTTGTCGGGCAGGTCGAGCGGCAGTGCGCGCCGGGCGGTGGCGTAGCCGTTGATCGGCTGCCCGTGCGCGTCGGTGAAATTGAAATCCATGCGCAGCGCCTTGCCGGTCTTGCCGTCGGCGCCCTGCAGCGTCGCGCTCACGTCGTCGGTGTGCTGCACCTGCCACGCGGCAGGCGAATCGAAATTGTCGAGCACGCGCTCGGACGGCCCAGCAGCGACGGCGTATTGCACGGAGCACAGCAGCAGGAACGCGTAACGTGTCATTCCGGCGAAAGCCGGACTGCGGAGGCAGGATGCCAGAGCGAACATAGGCGCAGCGAATGGCCCGGAGGGCGTGCGGCACGAGCCGCGCGTAAACAAGCCTTTGCGTGGGAATGACGGAGAGCTCGATTCCGGCTTGACCAGCTCCGCTGTCGAGAGCCGCCGGAATGACGAAAAAGGAAGGCACGCGCGCGCTTTCATCCCTTCACACTCCCCAGAAGTAGGCCCTGAATGTAATGCCGTTGCAGCAGGAGGAACAGTACCAGCACCGGCACTATCGTTACCACCGATCCGGCCATCATCAATTCGTTGTCCTGCACGTGTTCGCGCGACAGCGCGGCGAGCGCGACCGGCGCGGTCTGCCAATGCTGGTCGCTGAGGACGATCAGCGGCCACATGAAATCGTTCCAGCTGGCCAGGAACGTGAAGATCGCCAGCGTCACGACGATCGGCTTGAGCAGCGGCAGCACGATGCGCAGGAAGATCTTCCACTCGCCGGCGCCGTCGATGCGTGCTGCCTCGAGCAGTTCGTCCGGAATCGAGCGGGCGTACTGGCGCACCAGATAGATGCCGAATACGCCGGCCATGCCGGGCACGATCACGCCGCCGTAGCTGTTGACCAGATGCAGCCACTTCATGAGCAGAAACAGCGGAATCATCGCCACCTGCGCCGGAATCAGCAGCGCGCCGAGCAGCGTCGCGAACAGCCGCTCGCGCCCGGCGAACTGCAGTTTGGCGAACGCGTAGCCGGCGCTGAGGTTGAAAGCGAGCGACAGCAGTGTCATCGCCGTGGCGATGGCCAGGCTGTTGGCCAGGTAGCGACCCATGCCGGCGCGCGCGAACAGTGCCTCGTAGTTCGCCAGCGTGGCGTGCCCCGGCAGCAGCGGCGGCGGAAACGCATTCGCCTCGCCGGCCTGCATGAACGACACCGACAGCATCCACAGCAGCGGAAACAGGACGATCGCGCTGACCGCGATCAACACGCCGTTGACGACTGCGGCGGCAAGGCGCGGATTCATGCCTCTTCTCCACCACGCCGCGCCACGCGCAGCAGCACACGCGTGGCGACGAGGATCAGCGCGAACAGCAGGAACGCGATCGCCGACGCGCGACCGAGGCTCCACCACATGAAGCCTTCCTCGTACATGTAGTACAGGACGCTGTAGGTGCTCTGCAGCGGATTGCCGAGCGTCATGACGTAGGGCTCGGCAAACAGCTGGAAGTAGCCGGCCATGGTAATGATGGCGACCAGCAGCAATACCGGCTTGAGCGACGGCAGCGTGATGTGGCGGAACTGGCGCCAGGCCGACGCGCCGTCGATGCGCGCGGCCTCGTATAGTTCGGTCGGGATGCCTTGCAGTCCGGCCAGGATGATGATCATGTTGTAGCCGAAGTTCTTCCACACGGCGAAGATGATGATCGCCGGCATCGAGTAGTGCGGGTCGCCGAGCCAGTCGATCGGCTCGATGCCGAAATGCGCCAGCGTGTAGTTGATCAGCCCGTAGCGCGTGTGGAACAGATATTTCCAGATCAGGGCGACGGCGACGACGGTGGTCACGACCGGCGCGAACAGCGCCGTGCGGAACAGGCCCTTGGCGCGCGCCAGCGGCGAATTCAGCAGCAGCGCGGCGCCGAGCGAGGCGGCGATCGACAGCGGCACGCCGACGACGACGAAGTAGCTCGTGTTGAGCAGCGACTTCCAGAACAGCGGCGCCTGCAGCACGTCGATGTAGTTGGCCAGGCCGATGAAGCGCAGGTTGCGGATGTCGGCCAGCGCATACAGGTCGAAGTCAGTCAGACTCAACAAGAGCGCAGCCAGCACCGGCAGGCCGAAGAACACGCC
>Ga0157375_10000449_pt1 | contig 37197 bp, 21 predicted proteins | sample M35metaG_FD_115311 | JGI IMG/M metagenome (GOLD analysis project Ga0157375, IMG submission 115311) | Miscanthus rhizosphere microbial communities from Kellogg Biological Station, Michigan, USA - M3-5 metaG | ecosystem: Host-associated > Plants > Roots > Rhizosphere > Soil | place: USA: Michigan... | reverse complement strand
TGCGTTTACGCGCAGCGAGCTTTCTGGTTTTTTTCATGACGTAATTTTTGGCCGAAGGGAAGATACGAACTGGATTGTAGATTGTGGATTGTGGATTGTAGATTAAGTGCAGTTGAACAAGCAAATCCAAAATCTACAATCCACAATCTACAATCAATAAAAAAGCCACTCCAAATTTGGAATGGCTCTCAATAATGTATTTGAAAAATCAGGCACCTTGCATTTCCTTGATCTTTTCCCTGATCTTATTTTCCAGCTCGGTGGCGAGTTCCGGATTGTCGGTCAGTAATTGCTTAACCGCATCACGACCCTGTCCCAGTTTGTCGGTATTATAGCTGTACCAACTGCCGCTTTTCTGAACAATTCCCAGTTCAACGCCCATGTCGACGATTTCACCCGTCTTGCTAATGCCTTCGCCAAACACGATGTCAAATTCAGCGGCCCTGAAGGGAGGAGCCACTTTGTTCTTCACCACCTTCACTTTTACGCGGTTACCGATTGCTTCGTCTCCATCTTTAATTTGAGCCATGCGGCGGATATCGAGACGAACGGAAGAATAGAATTTCAGTGCGTTACCGCCGGTGGTGGTTTCGGGATTTCCGAACATCACGCCGATTTTTTCCCGAAGCTGGTTAATGAAAATACAAATGGTGTTGGTCTTGCTGATGGTAGCGGTGAGCTTCCGAAGTGCCTGGCTCATCAACCTGGCCTGGAGACCCATTTTGCTATCTCCCATCTCACCTTCCAATTCACCTTTGGGAACCAGGGCGGCAACCGAGTCAATCACTACGACATCGAGCGCGCCTGACAAGATCAGGCGGTCGGCAATTTCCAAACCCTGCTCACCATAGTCGGGCTGAGAGATCAGCAGGTTATCTACATCAACACCCAGTTTCTGGGCGTAGGAACTGTCAAAAGCATGTTCGGCGTCAATAATCGCGCACATGCCTCCTTTCTTTTGCGCTTCGGCGATCACGTGAATGGCGATCGTGGTTTTACCAGAAGATTCAGGTCCATAGATTTCAACGACCCTTCCCCTTGGCAAACCGCCAATACCCAGGGCTACATCCAATCCGATTGATCCTGTAGAAACCACCTCCATGGCATCTCCCGACTTTTCGTTCATCATCATTACCGAGCCTTTTCCAAAATCCTTTTCGATTTTGTCTATCGTCAACTTAAGTGCCTTGAGCTTTTCCGTGTTCGACATAAATATTGATTTAGATAGTTAGTAAAATTAGCGTTTGGCTAAAGTTAGTATTTATTAATTATACACACTAATATTTTTAGCATTTTTTTACTAAATTTCTGTGGAGCCAAAAAAAACCCCGACACTTGTGCGTCGGGGCCAACATGAGAAAAATATTGACTCTACAACTTTCGGGCTGTGCCCGGTTCTGCATAACAAAGAGACATTAAAAATATAGATCAGACAATACCCTTTTACGGTTATTTCGTACGTTTTATTCCCGAAGGAATTAAGTAAAAATTAAAAAGTAAAAAGGGAAAATTCAAAATTGGGGGCCGGCTAGTAATTAGTAGACCAGCCTCCCCCCAATTTTTAATTTTGCCTTTTTACTTTTTAATTCCGTCTGCCCAATCATTCATCACGGTCTCCAACACATCCAGCGGCATCGGTCCCTGTTTCAGAAGATAATCGTGGAATTTGGCCAGATTGAACTTCTGTCCCAACTCCTTTTCATACTTCGTCCTCAACTCCCTAATTTTCATAGCACCAATCTTATAACTAAGCGCCTGCCCGGGAAGCGCCATATACCTTTCAATCTCAGCGGTCGCTCCCTGTTCGCTAATCGCCTCATTGTCCATCATATATTGTATCGCCTGTTCGCGCGTCATGCCCTTCGTGTGCATGCCTACGTCAACTACTAACCGAATGGCACGATGCATCTCATCACCCAGCGCGCCCATATATTGGTATGGATCTGTGTACAATCCCAATTCCTTACCAAGCGACTCACAATAAAGCGCCCATCCTTCCTGGTAGGCACCATAGCCCGCGAAACGACGGAATTTCGGCAAACTGTCATTCTCCTGCTGAAGACTAATCTGGTAGTGGTGTCCCGGTATGGCTTCGTGTAAAAACAAAGATTCCATTCCTGAGGCGGAATTGTATTTCGTAGCATCCAGTATCGGTACATAAAAGATGCCTGGCCTTTTCCCATCCGCAGACCCCTGGCTGTATTCTGCACTCGCACTGGCTGCGCGGAAGGCTTCTGTTTGCCTGATTTCAAATGCTGTTTTCGGATTGTTTGTGAACATCTTGCTGAGGTTGGGCTCCATCCTGGCCTGAATTACCTTGAATGCGTTCAACACTTCCTCCGGAGTCTTGTAAGGAAAGAACTTAGGATCCTTGTTCATGTATTCAAAAAAGGCCTTCAGGTCTCCGTTGAATCCCGTTTCACCTTTCACACGCTCCATTTCGGCTTTGATTCTTGCTACTTCCGACAAGCCCGTTGCATAAATTTCATCCGGCGTTTTATCTGTGGTTGTCCAATAGCGAATCAGGTACTGATATCTTTCTTTCCCACCCGGAATATCAGAAATACCCGAGGTGGTTCTAGCCTTTGGCAGGTATTCCTTTTCATAAAAATCTGCAAGTCGTGCATACGCCGGAATGATTTCGTCCTTAATCGCTGAAGTATACGCAGCAGCGAGCCGTTGCTTGTCTGCATCGCTGAATGATGCAGGTAATTTGTTAATTGGGCCGTAGAAGATGCTTTTCGTTGGATCGTCGGTTTGCATGGCGCGCATCTCCGGAACCATCTTAAGCACGAGGGCTTTGGGTAATACCACACCCGTTGCTACACCCTTTTTGAAATACACAATTGCAGAATCTACCCAGGGACCAAATCCCTTCACCCTGGAAAGCCAGTTGTCATAGTCCCGAACCGTAGCAAAGGGCTGATCGCCACTACCACTTCCCAATACACCAAAGGTGAGGGGCAGCGCATAGAACTGGTTGGCGGGCATAAATTGATAGGGGAAATCAAATCCCTGTAAGGCAATTCTTAAATCTCTTTGAAACATGGCCAGGCTGGCGTGATCATCGGCATTCATTTCAAGTTCCCTGAATTGAATCAGTGAATCCCGGTAGCGACCGTAAAATGCGCGTAGGCTATCCCGGTAGTTGTCGGTGAAATCAACATAGAATTTATCGTTGTAACGGGGATCGCCAATGCTGGTCGCTTCAAGCGGAAAGAGTTTCAGTCGGTCTTCGTAATAATTCTCAAAAATACCGGATAACTGGTGATGAACGAGGGCCGGATCAACTTCCTTCTTCATGAGTTTGCAGGAAGTGATGGCAAGGCAAAGGGCGAATAAACCCAGAAGGTTTTTCATGAAATTTATTTTTGTAGCTAAAAATAATTCATTCGCCGGAACCTTCAAACGGAGACAAAAATAAGGCCGATACGCGGTACAACATTTTAGCGAGCAACGAGCTCACCGTACATCTCTTCCCTCAATTGATGAATGCGCTCGTCTTCGAGATATTCATCAAACGTCATCAGGCGATCGATGATGCCATTCGGAGTGAGTTCAATGACACGATTGGCCACGGTTTCAAGGAAGGTATGATCGTGCGAGGTGATCAATACCACCCCCTTGAAGTTCATCATGCTTTCGTTGAACGACTGGATGCTTTCCAAATCGAGGTGGTTGGTAGGCTCGTCCAAAATCACCAGGTTGGGATTTTGCAACATCATGCGACTGATCATGCACCTCACTTTCTCTCCTCCACTTAATACACCCACTTTTTTCATGATCTCATCCCCGCTGAACAACATCTTACCCAGGAATCCGCGGAGGAAGGGCTCATCCACATCCGTTACGGTTGGCGGTACATATTGGCGCAACCAATCCATCAGGTTGATATCCTTGTCCTGGAAAAATTTCAGGTTATCGTTTGGTAAATATGCGCGCGTGATGGTTGTGCCCCACTCATACTTTCCTTTGTCGGCCTCCAATTCTCCATTGATCACCTGGAAAAATGTGGAGAGCGCCAGGTGATCGCGGGATACAAATGCGATCTTATCCTGTTTATGCACGGAAAAGCTTACGTTGTTGAAAAGCCATCTCCCGTCATCAGCACGCTTGCTCAGTTTTTCAATATTTAGAACCTGGTTGCCAGCCTCACGATCTTGTTTGAAGATGATGCCCGGATATTTCCGGTTTGAGGGTTGGATCTCTTCAATCACCAATTTTTCAAGCGCCTTCTTACGCGAAGTAGCCTGCTTACTTTTCGAAGCATTCGCGCTGAATCGCGCAATAAATTCCAGGAGATCCTTACGCTTATCTTCAACCTTTTTATTCTTGTCAGAAAGCTGGCGCGCGATCAGCTGTGATGACTCATACCAGAAGGTGTAGTTACCTGTGTAGATTTTGATTTTCTGCCTGTCAACGTCGGCCACGTGCGTGCAAACTGCATCCAGGAAGTGACGATCGTGGCTCACCACGATGACGATATTCTCATAATCCGCCAGGACATTTTCAAGCCAACCGATGGTTTCCACGTCGAGGTCATTGGTAGGCTCATCGAGGATCAGGATGTCGGGATTTCCAAACAGCGCCTGGGCCAACAGGACCCTCACTTTCATGGCACCGGGCAAATCTTTCATCAGCACCTGCTGCATGCTTTCCTTCACACCCAGTTCGCTCAGCAAACTGGCAGCATCACTCTCCGCGGTGTAACCTCCCATTTCACCAAATTCGGCTTCGAGCTCTCCGGCCCTGAGACCATCCGCTTCACTAAAATCATCTTTCGCATAGATGGCTTCACGCTCGTGCATGAGCGACCACAATTTCTGATGGCCCATCATGACCGTATTTAAGGCAGTCACTTCGTCAAATTCGAAGTGGTTCTGCTTCAACACGGCCATCCTTTCGCCTGGCGTAATTTCCACTGTCCCCTTGGTTGGATCTATCTCCCCCGAAAGAATTTTCAAAAAGGTAGATTTTCCCGCCCCGTTGGCGCCAATGACTCCATAGCAATTGCCCTTGCTGAAGCTCAAATTCACCTCGTCAAAGAGTACCCGCTTGCCAAATGAAAGCGAAACATTATTCACACTGATCATATGTCCTGGAAATTTTAAGTCTGCAAAGGTACGATTTTTCGGCGGAAGGTGAAAGCAAAAAGAGGAAAGGTTTAAGGTCGCTTTCGACCTGTAACCCTTCCCCTTTTACCTTCTAATTCATATATTTGCGCCACTCACTAAAAACCAATATTATGTTCAACAAAAGAATCCTGGTTCCCGTTTTCGCTTCTGTTTTCCTATTTTCCTGCGTGAGCAGTAAATCATACAAGACCCTTGAGGCAAAGAACGCGGACCTTAATACTGCCTACACCAAATTGCAAAATGATTTGAAAGATTGCAATGACAAAAATGCAGAGGCAGCACGCAAACAGTCTTCACTTGAGAATGACATCGCTTCCCTGAAAAAAGAGAATGCCTTTCTCAAAGAAAATAATACCACCGTACTTAATCAGCTAAAAGATCTTAGTGTAATCAGCGGAACCCAGGCTGAAAGTGTGAAGAAGTCCCTGGAAAACATCGGTGCAAAAGACGCCTATATCCAGGACCTGCAATCAGCCATGGCGCGTAAAGATTCTCTTAATATGGCACTCGTGATGAACCTGAAGGGCGCACTGAACGATGTAAACGACAAGGACATTGAAGTCAAGGTTGAAAAAGGCGTGGTCTTCATTTCCATCTCCGACAAGATGCTGTTCAAGAGTGGCAGCTATGTTGTAACAGATCAAGCCAATGCCGTATTGGCCAAAGTGGCACAAGTGTTGAATGGCCAGCCGAATATCGAATTCATGGTTGAAGGGCATACCGACAATGTTCCTATTAAGAGTTCCTGCATCAAGGACAACTGGGATTTGAGCGTGCTCAGGGCAACTGCCGTTACACGTATCCTTCAAAACAAATACAATATTGATCCGAAGCGCATCACCGCCGGTGGTCGCAGCGAATATGTAGACATCGCTTCTAACGACACGCCCGACGGGAAAGCAGCTAACCGCCGCACAAGAATTGTGATCCAGCCGCAACTGGATCAGTTCTTCCAATTGCTTGAGAAAAAGCAATAAGCTCCCGGCAAACCATAACCGAATACTTAACTTCAACATAAGCCATCCGCCCCTGGCGGATGGCTTATTTATTTCGGAAACATGACGCGGTTTTTTTGGAAAATATACTGGAAACTCAGCGGGTGGAAGATCCAGGGCGAATTCCCCAAAGACTTACGGCAATGTATAATCGTGGTGGCGCCCCATACCAGCGCCTGGGATGTGGTGATCGGCATGGCCGTGCGGGCCATTGTCCCTATCCAGGACGCGCATTTTTTGGGTAAGAAAGAACTGTTTGCCGGACCCATGGGTTGGTTTTTTAAGGCTGTGGGCGGCGTTCCGGTGGATCGATCCGGACAGCAGAACATGGTGGACCAGGTTGCCGCAATATTTGAAAGCCGTCCGGATTTTAAACTCGCTATGTCACCGGAGGGCACGCGCAAAAGAGTGGATCGAATCCGCACCGGCTTCTATTATATTGCCAGGAAGGCAAATGTGCCGCTCGTGTTGGCGGGGCTGGATTTTAAAGGAAAGGCCCTTATTTTTTCAAAACCCTTCTACACGACTGATCATGAAGCCGCTGATTTTGAAAAAATCATCGCCTTTTTTGGACCCATCCAGGGCAAATACCCCGAGCTGGGGATGGGCCACCTCGTTGACCCGGGCAAGACCGGGGCTTGAAATGTTAAAGTTTTCTGTCGGATATGTTTCCCAGGATTGAATCGAATTGATGTGTTCTGGCAGCTTAGTTGCAGGTAATTTTTTGAATTAAACTATTGTCAGATGAAAACACTATTCGTTCTATCGGGACTCTTGTTCCTATTGGGACAGGATTGTAAGAATTCAAAACAAACAGCTCAAACAAATCAGGCAATGGTTGACTCCGCGCAGTTGGATGGGAACTGGGTCATGAATTATGTTTTGGCCCCCGGAAGGAATTTCGATTCCCTTTACCACGACAGGAAGCCGACCATCAGCTTCAATTTGGCCGCCAACAAGTTTGCAGGCAATTCCAGCTGCAACAACTTTAACGGTCCGCTCCAAATAACCGGCAACAGCATCAGTTTTGCGGCGCCATTTGCCATGACCAGGATGGCCTGTCCCGGGGACGGTGAAAAAATTTTCCTTGAGACATTGAACAAGGTCAACCACTTTAGTATTACAAATAAGAACACTTTGAATTTTATGATGGGCGATACGGCGGTGATGAGGTTTGTTAAACAATGAGGTAAAAGGTAAAAGGTTAAAGGGGAAAGGTCAAATCACCTTTTACCTTTAACCTTTCCCCTTTAACCATTAATTCGTATATTAATACAAACTATCAGTCGTGAGAATTCCCCTCCTTTGCCTGGCTGTTGCCATCTGCCTTAGCCTCGCTCCAGTTTCCATCTATTCCCAGGATAATTCGAAAGAAACCCTGTTTGACAAGGATGACGTATTAAATGTCACCATCAAAGGCGATCTCAATCCACTCCTGAACGACAGGGGCGAGACACCGGCCTACCACAACATGACCCTCGTGTATACGGGGACCGACAATGTTGAATTCAACATTCCCATCAAGGCCAAAACCAGGGGTCATTTTCGAAATCAGCGCGCAAACTGCGGTTATCCCCCACTGTTACTAAATTTTGAAAAAAGCAAATTGCTTGATTCGACCATTTTTCACAAACAGGATAAGTTGAAGCTCGTCATGCCCTGCCGTTCTGACGACTACGTGACTCGCGAATACATGGTATATAAACTTCACAACCTGATTACGCCAAAAAGCTTTCGCGCCAGGTTGGTGAAGGTGACGTTGGAAGACGCGAAGAAGGGAAAAAAGAGTTCAGCTTTCTGGGGATTCTTCCTGGAAGAAGAAAAGCAAGTAGCCAAGCGCAACGAATCCGTCGTCGTGGAAAGAAAGGGATTGTCTTCAACAACCACGGACGCGGACGCTTATCTGACTACGATGGTCTTTGAATTTTTGATCGGAAATGTGGATTGGTCGCTTCCCTATTTGCACAACATCAAATTGATCGCCAAGGATTCACTTGCCATTCCCTATCCCATCGCCTACGATTTTGATCACGCAGGACTGGTTGATGCACCTTATGCCACTGCGCCCGAACAATTGGACATGACGTCTGTGAGAGAAAGGAGATACCGCGGTGTTTGTATGCCGGATATGGCATCTTTTGCTAAGGTATTCGAACTCTTCAATAAGCTAAAGCCCGACATTTATGCACTGTATTCCAACAGTAAAATCCTGGATCCAAAATACGTAAAGGAGACCCTGAAATATTTCGACGAATTCTACAGCGCAATCAACAATCAGAAGGACTTTAAATATTCATTTGGATATCCGTGCAGGAGCAATACCAATGTGACCGTGAAGGGGAATGATGATAATTAAAAAGTAAAAATTCAAAATTCAAAATTGGGGCCGGCAAGTATTAAAACGATTAGCCTTCCCCCAATTTTTAATTTTTACTTTTTATTTTTTACTTTGAATAGCATGAAACAAGGCCTGCTGATTTCCCTCGCTGCCCTGCTGCTTCCCCTATTCTCCCGCAGCCAGATCCTCAATATCGACAAAACAGACACGAATGCCTATTCTCCAAAGGCAGGCTATAATTTTAACCTCTCGATGGGCCTTGAGGTTGACAAGCAGAAAACCACACTGTATGACGCAACCAACACGGCTGCATTCTCAATGCAAAAGAACAAGGAACTGTTGATTGTAGCCGGTAGTTATCGCTTTACCTACAACGGACCCGAAGACATACTCAATGCCGGGTACATTCACCTACGACTGCGACATCTTTATAGAAATAAATTTCAGCCCGAGCCTTTCTTTCAATACCAGTGGGATAATAAGCGTGGCATGGAAATGAGAACACTTGGCGGCGCAAACATGCGGTACAATTTTTTCAGGGGGGACCGGTTTGATTTTAATGCGGGCTTAGGCTTGTTTTACGAGGCAGAGCGCTGGAATTATGTTGCCGTTGATTCTGTGAAGATCCCGCCCGATGCCGAGCCGGTGGAATCGAATTTGTGGAAGGTCAACTCCTATTTCCGATTCGATTGGAAATTGAGTGCGAACAGCGATATTGTTTTTAATGTTTTTTTTCAAACGCGACCAGACCGGTTCGAACCGCGCGTTGCTCCGCACATACAGTGGACCATCAACGCTGGCAAGCATTTCGGATTTGCGATCATCTACGGGGCGTTATATGACAGTCATCCGGTAGTCCCAATACCGAAGTTTTATTACACACTTTCGAATTCTATAACGGCAAACTTTTAAGGGATGTTAGTCGAGTACCTCGTAAATCAAGACCGCATTCGTCTTATTCTTTAACATCACTTCGCCTATCTTCTGGCAATTGAAGGATTCTTTTACCTTTTCGAAAGAAGAATGATTAATGATGATTTGTCCATCTTTGGCTACGCTTTGCAGGCGTTGCGCAGTGTTAACTACGTCGCCAATAACTGTATAGTCTAACCGACGCAGCGTTGCTGAGCCGATATTCCCGGAAATAAGTTCTCCGCTGTGAATGCCGATAGCCACCTTCGGCAAAAAGCCGAGTGGGACTTCCTCATCCGCCATGGCCGCAAGCTGGGAGCGCAAATTCAGCGCTGAATCGATGGCGCGGTCCAGGTGAAAATCACCCCTGAATACCGCCATTACGGCGTCTCCCATGAACTTATCAATATGACCACGTTGCGCGATGATCTCTTTCACCATGATGTCGAAATAGCTGTTCAGCAATTTCACCACTTCATCCGCCGGTTCCTTTTCGGTAATGGCAGTAAAACCGCAAATGTCAATGAAGGCCACACTTGCTTCGATGGTCTCATTTACGGTCAGGGAAGATTCAAATTCACGATGATTCATGAATTGCAGCACAGACTCATCCACGTACATCCGAAGGATATTGTTCTCGCGGATGGCCTTCAGGGTATCCTTGGTTTGAGCCACATGACGCAGGGTCTTGATCATGGTGAGCTCGAGATCTTCGAAATTGAGCGGCTTGGTAAGAAAATCAAATGCGCCGTGATTCATAGCCTGGCGAATATTGTCCATATCGCCATAAGCAGACACGATCACAGCCTTGATGAGTGGAGTCGTTTCGGCCAGTTTGCTTAATAGCGTCAACCCGTCCATCTCTGGCATATTGATATCGCTGAGTACGATATCAATATCCGGATGTTCGACAATCTTCGCCAGCGCATCCACTCCGTTGATCGCGAAAACGAATTCATATTGACGTTCCCTGATCTGCCGCCGGAATTTCTGCTTGATGAGGATCTCAAGGTCGGTTTCGTCGTCCGCCACCAGGATCTTAGCCATCAATTCAGTTGTTTTAATTTCTCTTTCAGCAATGAAAAGTCAAGCGGTTTAGTCAGAAAATCATCTGCACCCAGCCGCATGGCTGTATTATAGTTGTCGGCGTCTCCATATGCCGTTATCATCATCACGATGGGCGGCGGATTTTCGAATTTGCGTTTGATTTCTTTTAATAAGTCCAGCCCACTCATGCCCGGCATGTTGATATCTGAAAGAATCAACACGGCTTCGTGTACATGACTTATTAAATAAGAAAGCGCCTCTTCTCCTGAATAGGCAAATGCAAAACTCATGGATCCGTCCCGAATTTCACGCCTGAATCTTTGCTCGAAAAGTGTCTGAATATCCCTTTCGTCATCTACCACCAGGATTTTCATGTCCATTTGATTTGATTAAAATTTTATTCGGTTTCGACCCTTGCAGGGTCTTATTCCGGTAAATTTAATTATTTCGTTGAAGGTCCCCGATTGGGTAGCACGAAATTTTTCAGGGGATCGAATATCACAAGATCCTAAAACAGGATTTGTCGGAATTCGTTACCGGAAGGTAAACGAAGTAAACTCAATTTTTTTAAAAATCTCTCACCATTCCCCTAAAATCAGACATGGCCTTCAATCGGCAATGACAGTATAAATTCTGCATATTCTCCGTCCACTGTATTCAATTCGATGGATCCGTCATGGACCTTGGTGATGATGTCATAGCTCAGGCTCAATCCCAATCCCGTTCCCTGCCCGGTTGGCTTGGTGGTAAAGAAGGGTTGAAAGATCTTTTGCCTGACAGATTCTGAGATGCCCAGGCCATTGTCCCTGATGGTGATCAGCAGTTGGTTTTCTTCCCGTTTAGTGGAAACGGTCACGGTTGGATCAAAATTTCCTGCCTGTTGCTTTGCTTTTTCTGCAACACTGTAGAAGGCATTATTATAAATATTCAGCAGAACACGTCCAAGGTCCTGCGGGATCACACTTATTCTTGGAAGTGTGTGATCAAAATTGGTTTTGATCGATGCATTAAATCCCTTGTCCTTTGCGCGCAACCCGTGATAGCTGAGTCGCAGGTATTCATCTGCCAGCAAATTGATGTCTGTTGGTTCCTTCAAACCAGATGAGGCCCTCGAATGCTGAAGCATGCCTTTTACAATGGCATCAGCACGCTTCCCGTGCTCTGTGATTTTTACGCCGTTGGAGATGATATTGTCCGCAATATGGCTCACCTCAATCATATTCCCTTTTTTAATTTCTTCTTTCAGATCGGTAATCAATTCATTATTTAGTTCTGAAAAGTTATTGACGAAGTTGAGCGGGTTTTGAATTTCGTGTGCAACGCCTGCGGTGAGCTCTCCCAGGCTGGCCATTTTTTCCCGCTGGATGAGTTGGGCCTGCATTTCCCGGAGATCTTCCAGCGACTTTCGCAACTGAACAGTGCGCTGGGTCACCTTGGATTCCAGCGCAAGGTTTTCACGAAGCAAAGCTTTCGATCTGGCTTGTACAAAAGCCCATGCGATCGCGCCTATCAATAATGCATATATAAAATAGGCCCACCAGGTTCGCCACCAGGGAGGCAGAATGGAAAGAGGGAACTCCACCGGGTTCGACCACTTGCCATTAAGACCCCTGCTGCTCACCCTGAACCGATAATTTCCAGGCGGCAGGTCACGGTAGTTTTCCGTAAAAGGATTCTGACTCACCGGACTCCAGTTGCGATCGATTCCTTCCAATATATATCGATATCTTTTTTTATCCGGATGACTGAGTTCGTTCGAGCTGAAATAGAATTTCAAAAAGTTCTGGCTGTAAGGCAGGCTTAGTCGATTGGGCATCTGATAAGGTCCACCCAGGCTATCCCAATCCCATTTGTTTTTTATCTCCCCGCCAGCATCCTTTCCTGCCACAAAAAAGCTGTCGTTGGCAGATGACCAAAGCGTGTCGCCGGGTTGCAGTCCGGCAAACGATCTCTCCTCTTCTTTGAATGTGGCCGGCTTGTCCATAATATCGATGCCGCGGATAAAGGTTTTCGAAGGAATGCTGTCTGGTCGCGGAAAATCCATGATGGTTACAATTTTATCGATCCCCCACCAGATCTGTCCCGTCGAAGAAACCAGCACGGCGCCGCTGTTGAAATTCAAGCCGCCCAATCCCTGTGCCCGCCGGTAATTGGTCACCTTCCAGGTGGAATCATCAGCATCTGGTTGCTTGAGCACGGTGAGGCCTTTCCCGGTACCTGCATATATTAAACCATCGTGCGTCATGAGGGTATAAACGTCGGAGGCATCCAAACCCTCGGCCTCAGTAAAAGTCGTGACAGTTGATTTTACGGGATCTACCATATAGAGACCGAAGAGACCGGCGATCCAGATCCGTCCCAGACTGTCTTTTAAAGCGCCGAATACTGGTTTGTCATTGGGCCGCTTACCCAATAACAAAGTAGATACGCTTTTCCGGTCGGCAGAGATCACATTCATGCCACTATCTGTGGGTGCCCAAATGCGGCCCTGGCCGTCTTCCTCAACAGTCCAGGTTTGGTTGCTCAACATACCTTCGGCCCGGCCCGCATTACTAACGGTATTGCTCAACTGATCAATTACGATCGCGCCCTTTGAAGTCGTCGAAAGCCAAATCTTTCCCCTGGAATCTTTTATAATGCCCAGGATAGCTCCCTTGTCCATGATGCTTGCGTCATGAAACTGGGCAAGCTTTCCAGTCCTGAAATCTATGACGCTCACTCCGCCGCCTGCTATCCAAAGACTATCGGGACCCCCAAAGGCGAATTTATCTGCCATCTGGGCGTCATTGATCGTTTTCCCCAGGTGCCTGATCGTATTGTTTCGTCCATCGATCAGGTCTGCTCCTTTTGTTGTGCCTACCCAAATTCGTCCCAGGCTATCTTCAGCAAATCCCCAAACATTAGGCGAACTCAACCCCTGGGCTGCGGTAAGGTTTACCATCATCCCAGTGTTTGCCGGAACTTCCAGAAGCCCGGCTAAAGAACCGATCCAGACATTACCCTTGTTGTCTTTTTCAATTGAAGTCAGACTATTGGTGCCCAAACCAAGCGAAGCCGTGATCCTCTTCACCTTGTCGGTAGCGGGATCAAGGACCGTCAGCCCCTTGTTTTCTTCGGCTAGCCATATCCGTCCGTTGGCGTCTTCAACCGCATCAAAAACCTGGTCGTCCAGGTAATTCGGGGGATAAGAGAATCGCCGAATGCGCCCTTCCCTACTGGAGATTTCTATTAAGCTGGTTGGACCTGCTGCCCAAATTCTATCCTTGCTGTCGGCCAGAATGGGGATGACACCCGATTCACTATGCGGAAAAAGACTTTTAGCCAGATAGCTGATTTTTTTTTCGGCAGGCGAATAAATACATATCGTATCTCCGAATCCACCAATCCAAATACGACCTTTTAAATCACCTATGGACAAGATGGGTCTCATGACTTTTAGACCGTTGGACGCGTTTAAATGTTGAATGGTTTGCGCCTCCGGGTCTATCACTTCCACTCCGGATGTCAAATCACAAAGCCATATTCTTCCTTCTACATCCCAATGCATCCCAATATTTGCATTTCCAGACAACCCTTGTTGTTTGCCCAGACGCAACAGTTGTTTTTCCCGGGGATCAATCGCGAACAAGCCACCACCAAGGGTCGTGAACCAAATCCTTCCTCGTTTATCCTCATTAATATTGATTACGGTGAATTTCCTACCCGTCTTGTCCAAACCAATCACATCATAGATCTCAAAATATTCGCCATCAAATCTCACAATTCCCATATTGGTAGCAAACCACATCATGCCTTCATGATCCATTATGATGGCCTGAACCAAATTGCCAATCAAACCCTGTTCTTCTGCGTAAATAAAAATCGATCTGGAAGCGCTGTCTTTGATCCTGGGCAAACCCGCTTTGTTTCGTTGAGGCGCAGGAAGAACAGAAACGGAGTATTTGAATTTCGTCTTGGGAATGGAGGCCAGATCGAAGCTGGTATCGGGAAGGCTGGCAAAATCAAATCTGCTCTCCTCGGGCTTCGTGGGCAGATCAATAAAATTTCCAAAATCAATGGGGCTCGCCGGGATCTTGTCAATTTTTAAGTCTTTTACTACAGGAGATTTTAAACTATCGGCGCGGTGTACCTGCCAATGAAGCGGTTTGGGTTCGGTAAGATGAAGTGGAGTTGTTTTCGGAAAAGCGTAAGTCGATTCCTGTTTGGGAAAGGGAATCCGGTCGGGCTCCTGGTTACATCCTGCCAGGATAAAAACAAGAAGAAAGAATAAACATGTTTTGATATTGAAAACGTTGTTAGAACGGAACATCCTTAAAATTAGCAATTATCATCAATCTTAGTACTTAGTACTAAGTACTAAGTTATATTGGTAAGGTGAATATAAATTCCGCCCCCTCTCCTTCATGACCCGTAACTTCCAGTTTTCCATTGTGCCCCTTGGAAATGATATCATAGCTCAAACTCAAGCCCAGTCCCGTTCCCCGGCCAGTAGGCTTCGTCGTAAAAAAGGGTTGAAAGATCTTGTGCCTGATCGCTTCCGGAATACCATCTCCATTATCCCTGACGCTCACCTGCACCGCGTCGTTCACCTTTTTTGTTTTGACCTCAATGGTTGGGTGGAAATCCGCAGGTGCATTCTTGGCTTTTTCTGCAAGCGCATAAAATGCGTTGTTATAAATATTCAACAGCACCCTGCCGATGTCTTGCGGGACAACTACCATCTCCGGCAGGTCTTGATCAAAGTCGGTGATCAGTTTTGCGTTCAATAAAGATTCTGCTGCAAGCTGGTCCTTTGCCTTAGATCTGAAACCATGATACGCGAGACGGAGGTATTCATCAGCCAGGGCATTGAGGTTGACCTTTTCTTTCTGACCCACTCCACCGCGCGAGTGCATGAGCATTCCTTTCACGATGCTTTCTGCCCGCTTGCCATGCTCATTGATCTTGCCTTCATTTTTGATAATATCCTCCGTAAGCTCATTCACACTTTCATATTTTCCTGAAGTCATATCCTGTTGCAACTCTGAGAGCAATTCCCTGTTCAGATCTGAGAAATTATTGACGAAGTTGAGCGGGTTCTGGATTTCATGCGCGACTCCCGCAGTAAGTTCTCCTAAGGATGCCATCTTCTCTCTTTGAACAAGCTGTGTTTGAGCAGCCTTCAAATCGTGCAGCGTTTGTTCAACCTTTTCCTTTTCTTCTTTAAGTAACAAATTAGATAATCTCCGCTGGCGATTGCTGCGAATGATGATGGCAGCAAGCAATAGCAAAACAAGGATGCCGGCGATCAAAAAATTGCGAACAGTGGCACTCTGCTTTAACTGCTGATCCCTGATTTTGTTTTCCTGTGAGAGCAATAATGCTGCCTGCTTTTGTTTGTCCAACTCGTCCTGCACCTGCACCAGGAAGAGCCGGCGTTTGAATTGATCAGATGCAACAGAATCATTTAGCGACCTGTTCATCAATTCATAATTCAGCGCTCTTTTGAAATCTGTTTTTGTTGCATAAATATCACTCAGTAATCCCGCGGATCGGCTCATTTCAAGCAGGGCATGAATGCCGGAAGACTTTTGAAAACCAATCATTGCATATTTTTCAGCTTCTTCCAGTTGATTAAGTTCCTTGTAGTTCGCCGCCAGTTCGATCGCGTTTTGTGCTATCCTGATCACATGACCCAGGCTTATGGCTTGTTGATAAGCCCTCAGGAAACAACTCAGTGCGGCTCCGTAATTCTTTTGTGCAGAATATAATTTTCCATAGAAGTCCATCGAATAAAAATCCGTAGTATCATAGTCGATTTTCTTTGCCACCCACAAGGTAGAATCCATCATTCCCATTCTGAAATATGCGTCGGCTGCGATAGAAAAAGCCCATCTCTCCATTCCCGTTTTGTAAGTGTTGGGCTCTATTTTCTTTTCATAAGGCCCTAACCCCAAAATCCTGTGAAAATATTGTAGTGCCATTTCCGGCAGACCGGCTGCGAGGTAAAGATTTTCAAGGTGGAGCAGCGAATAAATACGGGGGAAAGTATCCTTCGTGTGTTGCGAAAGCTTGATGGCTTCATTTCCTATGGCATAAGCATTCTTGTAGTCCCCCAAATCAAAATAGCAGTGACCCAGCGTAGCCAGCGAAAAAGTAGCAAAGTCTGTATCGCCAACCGATTTCAATAAAGTAACTGCAGAATCGAGATAGGGTAATGATTCAGGTAATTTTCCGATCAGGTGGTAGGAGTTGCCAAGAAAGCTGTAACAATATCCCAGCGTCAATTGCGAATTATACTTTTTCAAATCGGGCAGCGCGGATAGAAATCTATATACTGCCAGGTCAAAGCTGCCGCCATATTGGTAAGAATAAAAATCAATGAGCCCCAACTGATATGCCGTTTCGCCCCTTATGCTGTCGGCGTTGCTTTTATCTGCAAGATCATAGGCTTTCCTGCCCCAGTTTCTGGCCTGGTCAAATACGGCCCTGCTTCCCGTCCCCCTATAAACCCAATAGGATTTTGAGATGTTTAGCGCCGTTACTGCCTTAGCTGCTCCGGTTTGATTTTCAAACACCTTTAGAAGACTATCGGTGAGATGATTTTGTGCTTTATTTTGAGTAAAAAGCAGCAGACAGGCGATCCCGATGAAAATGCTTTTCATAAAAGTTTTGGTTCGAACAGATTTATCGCAGGATATCTCTAATCTACAAATAAAACTGCGAACTCTGAACCTGCCTGCAGCACGAAGGCTAGTATCTTAGGAATATCCTCATCACCACAAATACACTCATCGCCAGGATCAGCCACCCGAAAATGGGCTTAAGTTGCTTGTCTGGAATTAATTTGATAAACCAGTTGCCCATCAACATGCCAAGGACAGAAAGAAAAGCGAATCTAAACAAGAAGGGATAATCCAGCGCGGCAACCGAATTTAAATTGCTCAGGATCCCTACTGCACAATTAATCGTGATGATAGCAAGGCTGGTACCAATGGCCCTGCGCATAGGCAGTCCCGCAAACAGCACCAGGGAGGGCACAATGATAAATCCGCCGCCGATGCCAATAAACCCTGTCACGGTACCGGTGAGCAAGCCCTGAACAAAAAGCCTGGGTCGGCTGTTTCCTCCATTTATGGGTTCATATTTCTTTTGGCGGATCATTGTTAAACCCACTACGATCATTAAAATCGAAAACACGCCCATGATCAGTAGCGCTTTCGAAATCATTACGCCACCACTGTGATATACAATTGCGGGTATGCGTGGCAGTAACCATTTGCGAATCATGACGAGGGCGATGACCGAAGGAATGCCGAATCTAATAACGGCCTTGTATTCTACGTTCCTATTGGAAACCTGGGAGACACTGCCGAAAAATGCTGAGATACCTACGATGAATAAAGAATAGGTGGTGGCCAGTGTGGGGTCTGTTTTGAAAAAGAAGATCAGGACCGGAATCACAAGGATAGAACCGCCGCCTCCTACCAGGCCGAGGGAAAAGCCGATAAACAAAGCCAAGCAATAACCGATAAGTTCAAGCATATGATTCAATTCCGGGCTGAAAGCGATTAATGAAGCAATTTCAATCTATTTCCATAAAAGTCGGGCTGGTATTGAATAAGTGGCCAGGTTAGTTGTGCCAATGTAAATAAATTAGTTGATCGGTGAACCCCTTAACCAGTTGATTAGGTGCAAGTCAAACGGTTAACGGGTTAACCGGTCAACGAACACCTTGCTTTATTCTTCCAAATACAGTAGATTTAAATAAGACCAACGGTATGGCAGCTCTTGAAATTGAAGTCATCTTGAACCGCCAATTGGCGGATTGTCTCTCGATACCTGTTTTCATTACAGATACGGTCGGGAACCTGATTTTTTACAATGAACCGGCTGAAGTTATCCTGGGGCTGCGCTATGAGGAAACGGGCGAAATGCCGGTTGAAGTCTGGTCTACAATATTCTTCCCTTTGGATTTAGAAGGCAATCCCTTACCCCCGGAAGAACTTCCGTTGGTTAAAACTCTGAATGATTGTACACCAAATCATAAAACGTTCCGTATAAAAAGCCTGGAGAATGAACCGCGCAAGATTTCCGTAACCTCTTACCCTATACTCACAAGGGCCGGCAAATTTGTTGGCGCTGTCGCATTGTTTTGGGAATCTAAAGAATAATGAAAATCACATTGAGGGGTGTTCGTGGTTCCATACCCACAACCGGCCCTGACACAAATTATTATGGAGGGAATACGTCATGCACGGATGTTTCTGAAGATGGATGGACACTTGTGCTCGACGGCGGCTCTGGCATACGCCTTTCAAATCCCGGTGATGGCGAAGGTCATAAGCGGGTTGATATTCTGCTCACACATCTTCACATTGATCACATACAAGGCCTTGGCTTTTTCCGACCCTTGTTTGATCCGGAAATGGAAGTCCATATTTGGGGACCAGCAAGTAGCGCCAGCACGCTACATGCGAGGTTAAGCAGATATTTATCTCCGCCTTTGTTCCCTGTTCGGCTACGCGATCTCCCCTGTCAGCTTCATCTTCATGAACTTGAAAACAGCATTTTCAAGATCGGACCTTTCACGATTCATACGTCTTATGTGATCCACCCGGGACCTACTCTCGGATTTCGGATTTGCGGTAAGCATTCAGTGTTTACCTACATACCCGATCATGAACCCGCGTTGGGACCGGATGGAATATTAAAAGACCGGAAATGGATTTCCGGAATTGATCTTGCGACGGGAGCCGATCTCCTGCTTCACGATGCGCAGTACAATAAAAAAGAATACGCTTCCAAAATTGGTTGGGGCCATTCCAGCATGGATGATGCCGTACTTTTTGCTTCAAGGGCTGAAGTGAAACATCTTTTGCTGGCGCATCACGATCCCTCTCACACAGATTCAAAACTGAATGAATTGTTCTCCGGATTGAGAGAAAGAATACACAACGGTATGAATATGGAATTAGCAGTTGAGGGAATGGAATTTGATTTGCCGTAATATTAAAGGGTGAAAGGTGAAAGGTTAAAGGCGGGAATGTTGCTTTCAACCTTTCACCTTTAACCTTTATCCAAATCGTATAATAAATTCTGTTCCCTCCCCTTCCTTAGAATGCACATCAATTTGCCCCCCATGTGCCACGATGATGTCATAACTTAATGACAAACCCAAACCGGTTCCCCGGCCCGTTGGTTTAGTCGTGAAAAAGGGTTGGAAGATCTTTTTCATATTTTTTTCCGGTATGCCATCGCCGTTATCAACCACCTTTATTTCAATCGTACTCCCCGTCTTTTTAGTGCCAACCGAAACTGAGGGTTCATAATCTTGTGGCTGTCTCAGCCTTTTTTCATTTACTGCATAAAAAGCGTTGTTGCATAAATTCAGCAACGCTCTCCCCACATCCTGTGGAATGATCTTGATTTTCCCGGCGTGGGGATCAAAATTGGTTTTCAAGGTTGCAACAAAACTTTTATCCTTTGCCCGGAAACCGAGATAGCACAACTGGAGATATTCATCGCAGAGCAAATTAATATCCGTTGGCTCCATAACTCCGGTACTGGCCCTGGAATGCTGCAACATGCCTTTTACGATAGCGTCTGCGCGTCTTCCATGCTCATTGATCTTTTCTTCATTCGACGCGATATCCAGCGCGATGACCTTTGCGGCGTCCAGGTTTCCATTGTTTATCTCAGCGCTGAGGTCGGTAACCAATTCCCTATTTAGCTCCGAAAAATTATTGACGAAATTCAGTGGGTTTTGAATTTCGTGTGCTACTCCTGCGGTAAGTTCCCCAAGGGAAGCCATCTTCTCTTTTTGAATCAATTGGGCCTGGGTTGATTTTAATTCTGAAAGAGCGGTCTCAACTTTTTGGTTCTGTTCTTCAATTACTGCGCTCTGTGCCTGGATTCTTTTTTTCTGACGCTGAATGTTAAAGATCACTGCTGCTGCTGCGCCCAGCGCTATCAGTGACATCAAAAGGATGAGATTTTTGTTCTTCCGCTGCTCTTCGGTTCTCTGCTCCTGCAAAGCTTTTTCTGCCGACAGCACTTTTACCCTGGCCTGTTCTTTATCAATGGCGGATTTAGATTCAAAGAAAGCCAGTTTATTCTGAAATTCTCCGCCGGAAATGGAATCGTGAATGGCGTTAGACAATTTGAAATAACTCAGGGACTGACGAAAATCACCCGCTTTTTCATAAAGTTCCGAAAGGATCAGGGCAGCATCTCCCTTGAATTTCTTGTGGTGAATGGAATCGGCAAGAATAAAGGCCTGTCTCGCATTTTGCATGGCAGCCCCCGTGTTTCCCCGGATCAATTGGACTTCACTAATGCCCTTGTAAGCCGCAACCCGATCCACCTTGCTTTCCGGGCTTGTACTGAAGGGGAGACAGCGTTCAAAATATTTGAGTGCGCTGTCATACCGACCCGTTTTAACCATGATCTGCCCCAGGTAAAGAGGATTTATCCAGCTTGCTTTTCTTATGACCTTCTCAGCTTCTTCAAATTGACCTTCTTGTATGTAAACTCTGCCCATCCTCTCATACGCCATATCAAAAGGCTCTAATCCATGCTCCTTGGCAAAATCAATACTTTCATTGAAGAGATTAAGGGCTGATTCAAATTGCCCCCCTTCCAGGTACATGTTCCCCGCATTGATCATGGAATAAACCGTGCCCCGGTAATCATCCGTCTTTCTTCTTGCGTCCAGTCCCTGCAACGCATAGTCCGCGGCTTTGGGGTAATCTCCTCTTTTTTGATAAACAATGCCGATATAGTTAAGTACGGCACCTTCCCCCGGTTTATCTCCCAGCTTTCGAAAACCTTCCAGCGCCTTACCAAACCAAAGAAGTGCTGCTGAATCATTGCTCACCCGCGACCACATTAACCCCATGTTATTATAAGTGCTGTAGACCCCTTTCTCATCCTTTAGTGAGTCATATAAAACCATTGCCTTATCGAGCCAGGGTTTTGCCTCATCCGCCTTCGCTTCATATGCCAATGCAACGCCCATACACCTGTTGGCATCGGCAAGGCCATGCGCATAGTTGAGTGTTTCCAGAGCAGAAAGAGACTCCCTGGCATAGTGGATTGCTGTATCATTATTGCGATCCCAGTTCTGTTTGCTGATGGCATTGAGTAGATCCACCTTCTTCTTTCCAGTGGTTGTAGAAAGCAAAGCCTTTAAACTATCACTCTTTGCATCTTGCGCAACCAATTTGGAAAACAAAAAAATGATCAGCGTAAATATTACGCAGGTGCGCGAAAAGCCTATAGAATAATTGCAGGTCACATTGAAGGATTACGCTTAAACAGTCGCAGGTAGCAAGATAGCAAATACCGTCCCTTCTCCTATTTTTGATTCCACCCTAATCTCCCCGCCCATGGCCTTTACAATATCATAGCTCAGCGATAGTCCAAGTCCTGTTCCCTGGCCTGTAGGCTTCGTGGTGAAAAAGGGCTGGAAGATCTTGTCCATTATTTTCTCAGAAATTCCCATGCCATTGTCTTTCACTTCGATCTTAATCCAATTGGTTTCTTTATGAGTGATGACCTCGATTATAGGTTCATAGCCTAATTCATTTCTCTTCTTCCTTTCGTGCACGGCAAAGAATGCGTTGTTCAATAAATTCAGCAATACCCGGCCGATATCCTGAGGAATGATGTTGATCTTCCCAATACTTGCACCAAAATCAGTTTTTGTGTGCGCATTGAAAGTCTTGTCCCTGGCACGCATACCGTGAAAGGCTAAGCGTAGATATTCATCACACAGTGCGTTAATATCAGTTGGTTCTTTCTGCCCTGCCCCCGACCTTGAATGTTGCAACATTCCTTTCACGATAGAATCCGCACGCCGGCCATGATGGATCACTTTTACATTGTTTTCTCCAATCTGGTCGGCCAATTCATCTACACTCTTTGCATTCCCATTCTTATTGGCTGATTTCAACTCTTCAATCAATTCTGTATTTACATCCGAAAAATTATTCACGAAGTTCAGTGGGTTTTGAATCTCATGTGCAATTCCCGCCGTGAGTTCACCCAGCGAAGCCATTTTTTCGGATTGCACCAGTTGTGCCTGGGTGGATTTCAGTTCGGTCATCGCCTGCGCGATTTCGTCCTTCTGCTGATTGAGCAATGCGTTAGCCTTTTGTTTCTGGCGGTTGTTTCGGAATTGAATCGCGGCAATGATCAAAATAACAATTAAGGCTGCTGACAACGCATAAGCTCTGCTTGCATTGGCTTCCTTTTCGCTCTTCTGTTCGTAATCCCTTTGCAATAGAATTAATTCATTCTGCTTTTGTTGTTCCCTGATCACCAATAGTTGCAGGCTGTTGAATTTTTGAGGACTGTACAGGCTGTCGGTGATCGACAAGACAATACTTTTATAATGGAAGGCACTGTCAATCATTTTTCGGTCCACAAATATTTTCGTCAACAACCGGCTTGCATTAACCACCCACGCATCTTCCAGGGCATTTTTACAATTCACGAATCCAAGTCGGGCATAATACAGGCTGGAGTCTAACTGACCGAGTTTGTAACAAAGGTTTGCAAGCTCGTATTGTGCAGGTCCAAGGTTAAGGTGATCTTTAATGTCAATCGCCTCCCGATAATAACCCTTAGCCAATTCTGTATTTCCAAGCCGGGTGTGGATCATACCCAGGTCTACCAGGATCCCGGAATAAAGTGGGGACATTTTTTGTTTCATCGTGTCGGCTATATACCGGGCCTTCTCCTGGAAATAGCGCGCCGAATCCAGCATATTCAATTTTTCATAAGCGAACCCGATATTCGACAGCAGGAAGGGGTACATCGGTTTGAAAGGAAAATTTTGGTTGATGGCCATTCCCTGGAAAACTAAATAAAGCCCCACGCGATATTCTCCCAGTCCCAAATAGGCGATGCCCATGAAATCGAGGCAGTCTGATTCTGTTTCTTTATCCTTTATTTCTCTGCTGATCGAGAGTCCGCGAAACAACAATTCGAGTGCCTTCAGATAGTCGCCGCGCAGTCGATAATTTTCTCCCAGCGCCCTGCAAGCATTTGCCTCACCTCTTTTGAAACCAATGTGCTGAGCCAATTCAAGTGCGCGGGTGGAGAGAATGATCGCCGAATCCGAATTTATAAACTGGTAGATCGCACCAAGGTTGTACATCATCAAAACAGCAGATGTATCGGCAGTCGCAATGTTGGATTCCTGAGGCAAATAATAAACTGCCATTCGATTATATAGGACCGCGGAATCAAATTCATTTAGATACATATAGCTATCTACCAGACTCCGCAACATCGCCATTTGGTTAATCCGGTCACCTTTTCCCTTTTTTATGATATCTTTCAGGCTGTCAATCTCGCGACTTTGTCCAAATAGATAAGCATTGAACAAAAAGCAGAAAGCCACGCTAATTATTACTCTCATCAAATTTATCTTTCAGGTTTAGGTTGTCATTGGAATCTCGATCACGAAAGTTGTTCCCTTGCCTTCGGTACTGTTCACATGAATTTGGCCTCCATGCGCTTTGATGATATCATAACTCATGGACAAACCAAGTCCCGTTCCCTGGCCGGTGGGCTTGGTGGTAAAAAAGGGTTGGAAGATTTTTTCAAGAATCTTACCCGGAATACCATTTCCATTGTCTTCAATTCGAATTTCTGCGATTTGCCCGCCGATGGATTTGGTAGTTAGCTTAACAGTTGGTTGATACCCCGCTCCGGCAATGTTCCTTTTTTCATGTACTGCGTAGAATGCGTTATTGCAGATATTGAGTAGTACCCTTCCTAGTTCTTGCGGAACTACCTTCAATTCGGGAATACTTGAATCAAAATGGGTTTCGATTTGTGCATTAAACCCTTTGTCTTTCGCTCTCAGACCGTGATAGCACAATCGCAGATATTCATCACAGAGCGCATTGATGTTGGTCGGTTCTTTGACGCCTGTGCTGGTTCGTGAATGTTGCAACATGCCCTTTACAATAGAGTCGGCCCGCCTGCCATGTTCGGCAATTTTCTCCTCGTTGGATGCAATGTCCTTTGCAATGTTTCTGATGGCATCCAGGTTTCCATTGTCTATTTCGAGGTTCATGTCTTGTATCAATTCGCGATTGAGCTCAGCAAAATTGTTGACAAAATTCAATGGGTTCTGAATTTCATGCGCGATGCCTGCTGTAAGTTCACCGAGCGAAGCCATCTTCTCCGATTGCACCAGTTGCACCTGTGTTTCCTTTAATGTGTGGTAAGCTTTTTCAATTTCTTTGGATTGCGCAAGTTCTCTCTCCTTCGTTTTCATCCTTTCCCTCTGTATAATCTTCCGTCGTTCTTCTTTGTAAATCGAATATGCCGTCACCACAAATCCAACGAAATATAAAACATACGCCCACCATGAAAGCCACCAGGGAGGCAGGATTGATACGGCGATTTGTTTCTCAGTCCAATCGCCGCTTCCCTCGTTTGCCGATTTGATGTGCATTACATATTTTCCCGGAGGCAGTTTAAAATACTGGATCCACTCTTCCGGCTCCACACTCCGCCAGTCCTTGTCATAATTTTCCAGCAGGTAATAAATTCTTTTCCCGCTTTCATTTCGAAAGTCTATCAGAGTTGCACTGAAGGAGAACACATTTTGATTGTAGTTCAGCCGGATTTCCTTTGCCTCAAAGAGCGATTCAGTCAACGCTTGCCCAAAGCCTGGAATGATGCTTTTGTCATTTACGCGAAACTCCGTGAAATACAATTGAGTCTTTTTGCCTGAAATCTCAAGCCTGGCGGGATTGAAGGATATATATCCCAGATCATTTCCAAAAATCAGGTCCCCATTCTTAAGACAGAAAGCTGCACCATAATGAAAATGATAACTTACATTGTCAATCCCATATTCTCGTCCGAATCGCACTGCCTGATCTCGCGATTTGTTTACCATGTAAATTCCGCCTTCGGTGGACAACCAAAGACGGTTTTCAAGGTCGCTGGTCAGCGCGCGAATTTGTGAGACGTTACTTATTGACCCGACTTCACCAAATAATATCAGGCTATCCTTTTGCCGGTTATAGTGATACAGACCGGAAGGTGAGCCTATCCAAATTTCTCCATCCGGCGTTTTGCGTATGGAATTGACGACTATGCCTTGTAGATAGCGTGTGACTTTTCTGGTGTGGCGATTAATCCGATTCAGCCCGCCGTTATTATCCAGGCCGGCCCAAATGTCGCCCGATGGATCTTCTGCCAAAACAATGGTCAAGTCTGTGTTAAGGGAATTTAAGTCAGTAGGCTTATTTTGAAGGTTTGTGATTTTACCCGTGCGGTGATCCCAAACATCAACCCCTCCACCATAGCAGCCAACCCAAATGTTTGAATCGCGATCTTCAATAATCGTCGGGACCATATTGCCCGCAGTTTGCAGGTCAACTGAATCATGATAATACCTTCGGAATTTTCCCGTAGCAGGGTTAAACAAATTCAATCCATTGCGCGTGCCTAGCCAAAGGTTTTTCTTCTTGTCCCTAAATATGACGTAGACCATGTTGTTGCTCAGACTTGAGAAATTACCCGGCTCGTTCCGGTAATACTGGACCCTACCAGTAACAATATTTCTGCGAGCGGCACCGTTCGCTGAGCCCTGCCATATCACTGAATCTGACTCTTCCAGGATTGAATACAGACCGTCATTCGGTCCGCTGCCATAATTTGGGAACGTGGTATTGTAAATGTCTACTTTGAACAGGTTATTGCGTTGCGTGCTGATCCAAACAAACCCATCAGCCGTGGCGTTGGCCCACCAACTGGAATTATCTTTAAACTCACTGGATTTATCGTCGTCGGAACCATAACGAACAACCTGTCTCGTTGATGGATCATACCTGATAATGCCGTTGGATAATGTGCCAATCCATAATTTCCTGGAAGCATCTTCTGTAATGAAAGTGATATGATCTTCCTGGCCCTTTCGCGGACCACGACTCAGTTTTGAAGGATTTGACGGATCATATGGGAAACGCGTAACAATTCCCGTCTTCCGGTCAAGTGTTTGCAATCCATCTTCGTTGGTGCCTATCCAAAAATTTCCATAGCTATCTTCGAAGATTGCTCTCACTTTGTTGCCCGCTAGTGTTTGAGGATTACTCGAATCACTGAAGTAACGCGTAAAACTACCATCCCCCCGGTTAAACCGGTTAAGCCCTCCACCTGGTTCATTGCGAAAGGCGAATCCAGTGCCCACCCAAATATCTCCTGCTTTATCCTCGTACAATGCCCTCACTATATTATAACTTAAACTTTTGGGATCCGCCGGGTTGTGTTTATAATTTTTGAATTTCCCGGTTTCTTCATCCAGTTCATCCAGGCCGCCAAAACTGGCCACCCAAATCTTTCCCAAGTGGTCAACGATGATTGCATTGACCGAATCGTTGCTCAAACTTTGCGGATCCTTGCTGTCATGACGGTAATGGATAAATGTATTGGAGACCGGGTCGAACTTGTCGACGCCCATGCCAAAGAAACCAATCCAGATATTTCCCTTGCTATCTGCAAATAAACATTCCGGGTAAAAGCCGCCCAATCCGTTGGGATTGTTAGGGTCATACTGGTAGCGCTTCATATGACTACCATCGTAGCGGACGATGGAGCGGTTGGATTGATCAGAAAACCACATGAATCCGTACTTGTCACGCGTCATGCCATTTATCTTTCCCAGTGTTACGCCACTCGTACCTGAAAGCAGGCTGAATTTTACTTTTTGAATTTGTGAATATGCCTTTACGCAAATACTGCCAAGGAAAAAACAGAAGGCCAATTGCATGAGAAGCCCTCTTCTGATCCGGTATTTGTGAGAACGCAGTTTGACCTCTATGGTTTGAAGTTTGTACAGGTTTGTTGGTGTGTTTTGTCAGAATTTAAATTCCGTATCAATGTAGAAAACGTCTTAAGCTGGCAATTCAATTACAAATGTGGCGCCTCCATCAGCATTGTTTTCCACCCTGATCTCACCGCCATGTGCTTTCACGATATCATAGCTCAAACTCAGGCCCAGCCCTGTTCCCTGGCCGCTTGGCTTGGTGGTGAAGAAGGGTTGGAAGATCTTTTCGACCACTTTCATAGGTATGCCGGTCCCGTTGTCACTGATCCTGATCTCCACCCATTTTTCTTTCCGAAGCGTGGTTACGGTGACCAACCCGGAATATCTTTCTATATTTAGTTTACATTTTTCTCTTACCGAATAAAATGCATTGTTGAACAGGTTGAGTAACACCCTTCCAATATCTTGCCCCACCACTTCCACCTTTCCCATTTGCGGATCAAGGTAACTTTCAAAATTCGACTTGAAACCTTTGTCGCGCGCACGCATACCATGATAACTCAACCTTAGGTATTCATCGCACATTGCGTTCAAGTCAACAGGGCCCTTCTGCGAAATGCCGATGCGGGAATGTTCCAGCATGTTTTTTACGATTGCATCTGCACGCTTGCCGTGACTGTTGATCTTCTCCATGTTTGAGGTCAAATCAATCACCAGTTCATTGGCTTCATTTAAATTACCCGAACTGATCGCCTCTTTCATTTCCTGCAACAATTCTTCATTCACTTCAGAAAAATTGTTTACAAAATTCAGCGGGTTCTGTATTTCATGTGCGATACCCGCGGTGAGTTCTCCCAGCGAAGCCATTTTTTCAGATTGGATCAATTGCGCCTGCGCGGCTTTAAGTGATTCATGCGTCTGCTCCAGCTTCACGTAGGCCTTTTCTATTTCTTTCGCCTGTTCAAATTCTTTTGCTCTTGCCTTTTCCCTTTCTTTTTTAACAGCCCGGCTTTTCAGGTATCTGTATCCAGCGAAACTTAAACCCGCTAACACCAACGCGTAGAGGACAAACGCCCATTTGGCCAGCCACCAGGGACGGAGTACGGTGATCTTTAAAGATGCTCCAACCTCATTCCAAACGCCGTTGGCATTGGCAGCCTTTACTTTGAACAAATAATCACCAGGTGGCAATTTTGGATAAATGGCAGTACGTTGTAGCGTTCCCTCCCTCCATTCATCGTCATAATTCTCGAGCTTATAAGAGTACCTGTTTTTGACCGGGTTTGCAAAATGAAGGGCCAGGAATTCGAGTGAAATATTGTTTTGATTGTACGGCAACACAATCTGTTCCGTCTCGTAAATGGGTCCTTTTAAGATGGATTTGTCTCCCGGTATAACCGATTTATCAAACAATTTTAAATCGGTGAGCATCACACGCGGAGGGATTGACTTTTTTGTAATGTCGTCTGGATTAAAAATGGTAATCCCATTCGATCCACCGAAACAAAACAAGCCCTTGGAAGTTTTTAGGAATGCACCATCGGCAAAGAGCTGACCCTGGATGCCGTCTGTGATCGTGTAGTTATTGCATTGGCCTGTACTCAGGTTAAAACGACAGATGCCATCGAAAGTGCTTAGCCAAAGTGCTTTGTTTTTTGGATCGGCGATAATGGCCTGGATGCTCATGGAGGGCAATCCATCGTTTAGGGTATAGGTTCGAATCTTTTTTGCCTTCACATCATACCGGCTCAATCCTCCCTGCCAGGTACCCACCCAGGCAATACCTGACGAGTCCTCATAAAATGAATTGATGTCCTGGGTCACAAAAATATCTCCCTCCCTGGAATCATACCCGTGCCTGACTATTTTATCTGTGGCATAATCATATAAAAACAAGCCATTGTTGGTAATCAGCCAGAGTCCATGCCGGTCGCTTTCGATTGCCCTTGTAATTTCATTACTACCGGCATCGCTCTCTTTGACCGTTGATAGATCATACCTTTTAAAAACGGCTGATCCTTTCGCCTGCCGGTACAAGCCATTCAAGGTGCAGGCCCAAAAATTTCCTTTTTTGTCGTGATAGAAATAATTCACCGTAGCCGAGTCAGGCAGTCCCTCCAGATGGATCTTTGTGATTTTACCAGCATTGGGATCGAACTTCATCAAACCATTATTAGAGCCCAGCCAAAATTCACCCGGGGAATGTTCATAAATAGTGTTCGAACCGAATACTCCCGGCATCATATTCCGGTAAATGAATTTTCGAATGGTTCCGGTTGCGAGGTCAAGTTCATTGATACCCGATTCCCCACCACCCCCAGTGCTGATCCACAATTTTCCATCGCTCGTTTCATAGATTGAACTTGCCCAGCCGGAGGTAATGGAGTTTTTGTTGACCTTGCTATAAACATATGAATTCAGGATCGCCCGATCTTCATACTTCAATACTCCTTCAGAGTTGGTTGCTATCCAGAGCGTGCCAAATGAATCCCATTTCAGGTCGTTTACCATGGCACGGGTAATCTGCAATTTGGAAGTGTCGCGAAAAGACTGAAAGACTTTTTCCTTTTGGTCAAAATAAAATAGCCCCATGTAGGTACCCATCCAAACATTCCCCTGCTTGTCGGGCAAAAGAATATTGAAGGTGTAATAGTTTTTCGTAGGCATGCCTGGCGAGAACTTTTCATAAGTTTGTGTTGCCGGTACGTATTTATAGAGCCGTGCATTGTTGGTCACAAACCAAATCTCCCCATTGATCCCCGGCTTCACATCCGAGAAAAAATTAGTATCATTTACTGCAACTTCAGGAGGCGGCCGAACAGACGCAAGCCTCCTGTCCTTATCGATTTTAAAAATCCCGCTATAAGAGAGCACCCAAAGGTTTTCTTCCTGGTCCCTCGTAATGCGATAAACGTTGTCTAATCTCAAACTGTCAGGAACGGGAAAACGCCTCACCTGCCCATCCTTTTCATCAATATATAGAAGTCCCGGCGACACCCGCTCGCCGTTGTAGGTGGAAACTCCGAGCCAAATTCTACCAGCTTTGTCTTCACAAATTGAAGAGATCCCAACTTCCACATTTGTGGCCCTCTCAACCAGTTGCTGGAATGCATGGCGGCGAAAGGTTTGTGTTGCCGGCGTGTATACATTGAGGAAAGATGAGCCGCAGCCCACCCAAATCTGTCCCTTGCTGTCCTCATATAATGACCAAACGATCATACCATGAATCGAATTGGTATCATTCGGGTCATAATAAAATCGCTTGAATTCGTATCCGTCAAATCTTGCGAGGCCATTCGCTGATCCCACCCAAATGAAGCCCTGCCTGTCCACCAGAACCTTATTCACTTCGGCGCCGGGCACGCCGTTCACTTCCGTATACTGCGTGAGTTTAGCGGGATTCAACTGCGCATGGGAAGACCAGGCAGATATAACTGCAAAAAGAAATCCGATAGCGATCCTGAAAAGGGTCTTGAGCATGGTCCTATAGCTGAAACAAATTGTTTAAAATATGAAAATTCACCCAATATTTCAATTGCTCAGGCCGGCAGTTCAATCACAAAGCTGGCCCCGCCATCCTTGTTATTTTCTAACCTGATTTCACCACCGTGCGCCTTCACAATATCGTAGCTCAAACTCAGACCAAGCCCCGTTCCCTGGCCCGTGGGCTTGGTGGTGAAGAAGGGTTGGAAGATCTTGTCGCGCAACTTCTGTGGAACGCCGATGCCATTGTCCGATACCGTTAGTACAATGCTGCCTTTCCGTCTTTTCGTTGAGACTGTTACTGTGGGTTCATAGCCCGGAATGTTCAGCTTCTTCTTTTCATTGACAGAAAAAAAGGCATTATTGATCAGGTTCACCAGCACGCGGCCAATATCCTGTGGATTAAGATCTACTAGTCCCAGACCTTTTTCGAAATCTGTTTTAAAATTTGCATTGAAAGATTTGTCCTTCGCTCGCTGTCCATGGAAAGCCAGTCTAAAATACTCATCAGCCAGCTCGTTCAGGTCAATGGATTCCTTTTGGCCACTGCCAGTCCGTGAATGTTGAAGCATTCCTTTCACAATAGCATCGGCACGCCTGCCGTGGTGTAGTATCTTCTCCAGGTTTTCTTTTACGTTTTCAGAAATAGTTCTCGCATCGTCCGCATTTCCCTTTTGCATTTCTGCATTCATTTCACCCATCAATTCCAAACTCAGGTCTGAAAAATTGTTGACGAAGTTCAGGGGGTTTTGAATTTCATGGGCGATTCCCGCGGTTAACTCCCCAAGTGAAGCCATTTTTTCAGACTGAATGAGCTGCGCCTGCGTGGATTTTAAATTGTCAAGCGTAGATTGCAGGAGCTGGTTGGCCTTTTGTTTACTTCTGTTGTTCCTATAAAGAATAATGGCCAGGAGCAAAAATACACCCAGGCCGGTCAGCAGGAAATATGTCCTGTTGCGGTTTTGCATATCTTCTTTTTCCTTTGCAAGTTCCTGCAGGCGTTGTTGCTCGTCAAAATCTATATTTTGAAATTGTTGCGATTGTTTGGAATTAAAGAGGCTGTCATTGATCTTGATGATCAAAGCCTGGTATTTTACAGCACTGTCATTTTCATTTACTGTTCTGTAATATTCGGCCACTGCTTTGTAAGATCGCGATAACAGCTCAGGCGATTTCAGTTGGTGAGCTACACTAAGCGCGCTTTTCACATGGAGAAAGCCTGAGTCCCTTTTCCCAACTTGTTTGTAGTAATCATTGAGCAGCAGGTTAGCCGCTACAATTCCCCTAAAATAGTAGTATTCAGTGCTGGCGTCGATGGCTTTCCGGTAATACTCATTGGCCAGGTCCTGTTCTCCGCGGGCTTCATAAATACGACCCAGGTTCAATAGAATGCTGCCGAGGTATTTCTTATAGCCCGACTCCATCGAGGCCTTGTGAGCCTCTTGTTCACGAATTAATGCAGAATCTGTTTTCTTAAGGGTGAGATACATTCGGCCCATCGTAAGTTTGACCACACTTGTCAGGGAAATATTGTGAGAACTGTCCACCGCCCGTAAGGCCAGCCAATGATATTCCAGGGCCCGTTCATAGTTGAAAGCATTACCATAAAGTATGCCCAGCATTTGGAGCGTTAAAGCAAGATCTTGCAAGCGCTGACTGCGCGGCGTTCTGTCGTGGCTGATTAGCGAGTCGTCATCCGCAAAGTTACCGACAAGCACATGGGCTTCGCTTCTGGGATCACTGACGATGGCAACAGCAGATAATAATGTTTTTAATGCCCGAGGATAATTCCCCGAATTCATATACGCATATCCCATTTCCCTTAGTGCAGCAGCTTCTTCAATCCTGAAGCTCAATTTTCGGGCAAGTTCCAGTTGCCTTTCTGCAAAAAATAATGAGCTGTCGGGAATTGTTTCAGCGTATATTCTGACAATATTCCCCAACAGCACAATCCTATTCGTATCATTTTTCGCCAGCTTTTCTTTGGCCAACAAAGTGTCAAGAAGAGGCTGTCCAACCGCCACACATTGAATGACCGCTATAAAGAGTATTGAGGTAACGATTCTACTGATCATCGACGTATGCAGATTAATTCTATCCTGGTAAACTAATTATGAATTCGGTTCCTTCCGTTCCTTTGCTCACAACACGCAAATCTCCGTCGTGCGCTTTCAAAATATCATAGCTTAAACTCAACCCCAAGCCTGTTCCCTGTCCCGTGGGTTTGGTGGTGAAGAAAGGTTGAAATATTTTTTCTTTTGCTTTTTCAGGTATTCCCACACCATTATCTGAAACCACGATTTCAACCTCGCTTCCTTTTTTCCTGGTTGATATCGTAACCGTCGGCTCATAGCCCTTTATCCCGCGCTTCTTTTTTTCGTTCACTGCATAAAAAGCATTGTTAAGCAGGTTCACCAAAACCCGCCCGATATCCTGTGGAATAAGGTTCACTTCTCCAACGGAAGGATCAAGTGCTGTATTGAAAGAAGCGTTAAAGGACTTGTCTTTCGCTCGCAACCCATGATAAGCAAGCCTTATGTATTCATCCGCGAGTGCATTCAGATCGGTGGGCTCCTTTTGACCACTGCTGCTCCTTGAATGCTGCAACATGCCTTTTACAATGGCATCGGCGCGCTTGCCGTGGTGCAGGATCTTACTCAAATTCTCCTTCACGTCTTCCGCAATGGCCATCGCCTCTGCGTTATGCCCCTTTCTCATTTCTGCGGTCATCTCTCCCAACAATTCCGCGCTCACGTCTGAAAAATTATTCACAAAGTTCAACGGGTTTTGAATTTCGTGCGCAATGCCCGCGGTAAGTTCACCCAGCGAAGCCATTTTTTCAGACTGAATCAATTGTTTTTGCGCGGTCTGTAATTCGATGTAGGCGTCTTCGGCCTTCTTTTTCGCATTTTTAATTTCTATTAAATCCAATTCCGCCTGAATAGCATGTGCCTGGGCTTTCTGAAGATCAAGAAAACGTGTATATGTCTGGTCAAAGACTTTTCCGAATCGCTTGAAAATATCCCATGCCTCGGGTACCGGCTCATGAGTTATGAAAATCAGGTTACCCTGCGAAAAATTAACGACGTGATGGATTTGGAATTTTGGAAATGGGAACCCGGCTTCGATTTGTTTCGCTGCGATTTTGGCAAATTCCGGCAACTGCATCATGTATTTGTAATGCGAATTCAATTTCGCGCCACCCAACTCTTCCACGTAAAACTCCTCACCCTTCTTTCGTGACTCAGCGAATCGCATAAATGTGGGGCTTTCTGTAAGGGGTATTTTAAAGGGCGGCTGCAACTTGCCATCAAGGCTCATCCATGCCGTAAAGACTTTGTCGTCTTTCTCCCATACATTGTAGCCACAGGTCCAGGCCGGAATTCCCAAAGACTGCACCTGGTGAAATAACAAACTGGCGGCTTGCTGCAATTCGTCGCTCTTTTGCATAGCCATCGTCCTGGCACGAACGCGTTCTAGCGCCGCTTCAATTTGGGCTTCCCTTGCCTGAGCTTCTGCCCTTTCAATATCAAGGTATCGTCTATATGCTAACTCAAAAACCTTCAGGAAACGACTGAATAGTTTAAGGTCATTCTTTTCCAGCGGATCATAAGTTGAAATGCCGAGGGCCACAGGACCCAGCGAGTGCCAATAGTAGTTTAATGAAGATGCATGCTCCAGGTAGTTATCAATAAAAACATTTGTGGTTTTCTGGTAGTCGAGCCAGGCCTTCACTTTTTTGTGACCTTTAATATGGGTAATATGGTCCTCGCCTTTGCCCCTCATCATTTTCTTAGCAAAGCTGCGGGCAATCTTATGGTTGGTGTAAATCGTGTCCGTGATAAACGCCTTTCGGTGCTTTGCGTAATACTCATAATTCTGATAACTGCCTTTCTCACGATAAAAAATGGCAGTCTGCACATTTCGAATTTCTTTCACACCGAGAGCCGCCAATTGCAGCGAGATGGTCTTGCAGATTTTTGTCATGTCAGCTCGCTGCTTCATCCCCATCGCAACAACACGAACCTTTTCCAGCGACGCTTCGATCTCCAACTCGCGCTTCTTTTCCACCAATTCCAGGGTGCGTTTGCGCACCACGCGTTTCAGCGCAAGGTTTTCTTTTTCTATTTTGCTCCTGGGTTTCATTTGTTTTCTGCTGGCAGACTAATAATAAATGAAGATCCTCCTCCTTCTTTCGATTCAACATTCAACTCACCGCCATGTGCTTTAACGATGTCGTAACTCAAACTCAATCCCAGCCCCGTTCCCTGTCCCGTGGGCTTGGTAGTAAAAAAGGGTTGGAAAATTTTGTCCTGCAACTTCTGCGACATACCGATACCATTGTCCGATACCGTTAGTATAACGGTGTCGTTGAGTTTTCTGGTAGAAACGGTTACTATCGGCTCATAGCCTGCGATATTCTCCTTCTTCTTTACATTAACAGCGAAGAAAGCATTGTTGATCAGGTTCACCAACACGCGACCGATGTCCTGCGGGATCAGGTCCAACTTTTTCAGCCCCTCTTCAAAATCGGTCTTGAAATTTGCATTGAAGGTTTTATCCTTGGCACGCAGTCCATGATAGGCCAGTCTTAGATATTCGTCGGCCAGTATATTCAGGTCAGTTGGCTCCTTCTGACCGCTGCTGGTCCTGGAATGTTGTAACATGCCTTTCACAATTGCATCGGCGCGTTTGCCGTGATGCAGGATCTTACCCAGGTTGTCCATCACGTCTTCCGCAATGGCCATCGCCTCCAGGTTATGTCCTTTTCTCATTTCTGCTGCCATCTCGCCCAACAACTCTGCACTCACATCTGAAAAATTATTGACAAAGTTCAGTGGATTTTGAATTTCATGTGCAATTCCCGCAGTGAGTTCACCCAGTGAAGCCATCTTTTCAGACTGAATCAATTGTTGCTGCGCCTGTTTCAAATCGGTCAGTGTATTTTCTACCTGTTTCTTGGCCCCTTCCAACCTGTTAAAATCTTCGTACCTGGAATATGCGGTTGAGAAAGCGCCGGCCAGGGATTTAACGAGAAGCATATCTTCTTCACTGAGTGCCTCATAATTACCCACGTACAACATGCCCTGTAGAAATGGAAGCAGATGAAGCCAGATCCCGTCGCCCGGAATGGAATTCATGTACTGGTCTTTGCTGGCAATTGACCCCTGTTGCAGAAGAATGTCTCCCAGCGTTGAGAATTCTGCTTTGTTCCAATGGCTCAAATAATCTTTCTTCAGGCGCCAGTGCTCCACTACGTCTCCAATATTTTTGGTTGAGTCGAAGGGGAGATGAAAAGCCGCAATGGCCCTGCCGTCGGGTGTAGAAAGAAAAGTATGGCTTTGGCGCTTCTCTTCATCCATGATAAACACGCCGCACCTCACAAACGGAACGTCCATCGTTTTTAGTTCGTTCCAAATGAGCGGTGTGATCCTTTCCAGGTCTTTTGTGGTTCGCATGGAAGCAATTTCCGCGCGTACGCGATCCAATGAGGCCTGACGAATAGCCCCTTTTGCATTGGCTTCTGATTTTTGCAATTCCAGGTAACGCCTGAAGGTGAGATCAATAATTCCCGCGAAACGCTTTAGTATTTTAATTTCCCGATCATTGTAATGCACTTCCGACCAGGCATAGAAGCAGCCAATCGTGAATGGAAAGAAATGACCAAATTCTTTTTTGCCTGACTGCCAGTCAGGTGAAAAAGGAACCGAGAGTCCTGATAACAACTGCTCATAATAAGTCTTGAGTTCCAATCCTGCCAACTCCGGGTAAAAGTCTTCTCCCTTCAACCACGTGTCATAAATGTTTGTGAGTATGGGGTGGCCCGACAATTCGACCCAACCCAACAATTCCGGGCGGTCTGCATTTGTTTTTAAAGTGGCGGAATAAAGTTGTGCCTTGCGCGAATCCCTGGTCAATAGTCCTACACCGCAGCGAATGGGGGAAATTCCCAATTTCCTCAATTCAGTAAACACCATGCCTGCCGTGGAAACCAGGTCCTGGCTATTGCGCATAGCCATGGCTTTTCCCCGCACTTTTTCCAGGGAAGCTTCGATCGTAGCTTCCAGCGCTTGCGCTTCTGCTCTTTGCAGATCCTGGAAGCGCGTGTAGGTTTGTTCAAACACTTTGCCAAGCCGTTTGAATATATCATGTGCTTCCGGCACAGGTTCATAGGTAATAAACATCAGGCTTAGCTTAGCTCCAAACACGAAGTGGTCATACTGATGTGATGGAAAATCGAATCCTGCCTCTCTTATTTTATCAAATTGATTCTTGTCAGCCTGCTTATTAAGTGCGAGATACGTTTCTCTCAGTCTTTCACCATCCCCATATTGAACAAAGAATTCACTTCCACTTTTTCGGGCTTCCCGGATTTCGGCAAACATCTCCGCCTGGTCAGTATGTATCGTATAGGGTTCCATGAAACCACCCAACGGATTGGTTATATAGTCTACATAAGAACTGTTGTCGTCGCTCCACACATTAAAGCCGGAAGTCCAGGTTTTGATT